>OHBJ01000488.1_pt1 | contig 25699 bp, 18 predicted proteins | sample 1577241 | NCBI WGS metagenome assembly OHBJ01 (sample SAMEA3541594, study PRJEB24748) | human gut metagenome | biome: human gut; feature: human-associated habitat; material: faeces | place: China | collected 2012 | reverse complement strand
GTTTGTGAATACCGGATATCTTTACAACATGGACGGAAGCTGGTATTGTGATGGGAATGTAAATGATCAGGGACAGCCATTTTTCTATAATGTTACACTCCAGACGGATCTGGCCGGAAATCCAACTTCTATCTTGTATTATGGAGGCCTTTTGGTAGATGGCAGCGAGGAAATACGTTTCTACTGGGATGGAACCTATGTAGCACGCGGACCGGCTGAGTATGGATCCGATGAGAAGACCGGTCCGTGGGAGTATGAGTACTGGCTCAATACGCCGGATGGAGAGAGGAATGGTACGATCCGGATGCAGACAGAGAATGATACTCTGTACATCCAGAATCTGAGCGGTGATTCTTTCTTCCCGTATACCGGAAATAATTCTGCCACCTTCTATTACTTACCACAGAGCGCAATGGATGAAGCAGCAGGTGAAGGCGCCGGTGATGAAGGAGCTGCAGATGACATGGATTACGTTGCGCATGTGCCGGAGATCCATGAGAAGATTTTACAGGGTATGAGTATTTATGAGGAGGAATCAGAGGAGATTTACGGAGAGCCTGGAAGAGTCTATGTGCTGATCAGTGACAATGGAAGCCAGTATGTCCGGGAAGGCTACTATGCATTAACCACTAAAGGGGTATACCGTATGGATTATCTGACTGGAGAGTGGGAATTAATTGAATGAAGAGTGGGAAATCTTATGAAGGAGATCACATTAGAACGCTTACCAGCAACAGTAGGCCGAGACGTCGCGGTAGCCTTTTTCCCACCAGGCGATCATGTCCGGCAGGAGTTCCGGCGGGTCCTGGAGGTCGGCGTCCATGATGACCAGGGCGTCGCCTTCGGCGTAGTCCATGCCGGCCAGCATGGCTGCTTCCTTGCCGAAGTTGCGCGACAGGGATACGTAGGCCACGCGCTTATCTTTTTCGTGGAGCTGGCGCAGGATGGGCAGGGTCTGGTCGCGGCTGCCGTCGTTGACGAAGATGAAGGTAAAGGCGTAGTCTGGCAGGGCGTCGATGACGGCGCACGTCCGCTGATAGAACTGGGGCAGGACGGCTTCTTCGTTATAACAGGGGACGAGGATGTCGATTTGCTTCATCGTTTGTCACCTCCGGCGGCGGCCCGGTTCAGGAGGACCGTATAGTCTTCGACGTCGAGGCGCTGGGCCGGAACCGTTCCCAAAACGCGCAGGGCTTCGTCGCGGTATTTCGGCTGGACGACGACGATAGCCGGCTGGTCGCTGTTCCAGAGGTCATACAAGTCCTGGCTGCCGTAGTATATGTTCGTCTGGTCCGTATGATGGATGCCGAATTCCAGCTCGCCCATGAAGTTGCCGGCGGCGATGGGACGATCCAGATAGTAGACCAGGCCTGGCATGAACGAGCCATACATGATGATCGGCGTGCTGTCCGGGACGTTCAGGGACCGGATGTCCTGGCTGACTGTATAGGCCGTCTGATGGTCGTGAATCTGGCCCTGGATCTGATGGGCGCCGAGGCCGAAGCCATAGGCCATGCAGCTGAGGATGACCAGGACCGAGAGGAAGTCCTTCTTGCGATGCCAGACCCAGGCCGCTGCCAGGGTGCCGACGAAGAGCGAGGCGATGAGCAGGCCGCCGTGGGTCAGGAAGTCGGCGACGGTCAGGAAATCGGTGTGCATGAGGTAGGCGATGCCCGCTGCCGTGAACAGCAGGCAGAGGATGGCATTTATGAGAAAACTGTGGCCGAGCCAGCGCCCTTCCTGACGGCACCGTTCGATGGACGCGGCCAGGAGGACCGACAAGGGCAGCCAGCAGGGCAGGATGTACGTCGGCAGTTTCGAGTCGGAAATACTGTAGAAGACGTAAATCAGGCCGGCCCAGAGGGCGAGCAGCAGCAGGTCCCTCTTATGCCGCAGGGAACCGGGCTTGCGGAAAATCCCGTCTTTGCTGAATAACGTCGCCACGAAGCCCGTCCAGGGCATGAGGCCGGCGATGAGGACCGGGACGAAGTAGTACCAGGGATGGAAGCGTTCGTGCATCTTGGTGGCGAAGCGCAGAAAGTGTTCGCGGATGAAGAAGAAATAGAAGAAGTCCGGATTCTTCTGGCAGACCAGGTAGTACCAGGGCACGGCGATGACCAGGAAGAGGATGATGCCCGGCAGGTAGAAGAGTTTGAGGAAGAGGCGCGGCCGCTTGCTCAGCAGGGCATACCAGAAGAGGATGCCAAAGGGGAAGACGATGGCGATGAGGCCTTTCGTGAGCATGCCGAAACCCATGGCAGCGTAGAAGACGAGCAGGTATTTCTTGTTTTCCGTCCGTTCAAAGACGTAGAACGAGACCAGGCAGGCATCGATGAAAAAGGTCAGGGCCATGTCCATGACGCCGATAGAGGCGACGATGAGCTGCAGTGCCGACGTAGCCACGATGACGGCAGCCAGGAGCCCTGTGCGCTGGTTGTACATGGTCTTGGCCAGCCAGAAGGCCAGGAAGACGTTACCAAGGCCCGTCAGGGCCGGCAGGATGCGGCCCGTGAATTCACGGATGCCAAAGAGCTCCATGGACAGGGCCGTGACCCAGTATTGGAAAATAGGCTTCTCGAAATAGGGCATGTAATCGAAGTGGGGCGTGATGTAGTCGCCGGACAGGACCATTTCCATGGCGACCCGGTGATAGCGTCCTTCGTCGAGGTCGATGAGATGATACGACCCGATGTGGGCCAGGTACAAAAAGGCCGCAGCGGCGATGAACAGGCCCATCAGAAAGCGCCGGTGGCGGCGAAGTGCGTCAGTCATAAAATACCTCCTATATATGTGCGTTACTATATAGTATACAGGAAGATTATAAATAAATCATAAAAGAAATGACAATTTCCTGTGTTTTCATATTTCTGTGACATATGTCATTTTTACCTTAATGCGTCAGGGACAGGCGCGGCCGTCTGGGTTTGACGATGAGCAGGACGCCGCCCAGGACCAGGAGAATGCCCAGGGCTGTATGCCAGGTGAAGGCTTCGCCCAGGACGAGGATACCGCTGACGACGCCGACGACGGGGACGACCAGTATGGCGACGCCGGCCTTGCCGGCTTCCATGTGGGCGAGGATATAATTCCATAAGAAGAAGCCGACAGCTGCAGCCAGGATACCGTTATAGAGCAGACAGGCGGCAGCTGTTGTTGTCCAGTGGATGGAAGGCTGTGGGACAATCAGGGCGACGATGAAGAGCAGGAGCGAGCCGACGACCATCTGCCAGGCCGAGTACTGCAGGGGCGGACTGTCCTGGAGGTGCCGTTTCAGGATGATGCCCGATGCGGCCCAGGCGGCGGCCCCGGCGAGGACGATGGAGACGGCTGTCATATTGCCCAGGTCATGGATGTCCATGAGGACGAAGAGGCCGGCGATGCAGATGGCTATGCCGGCTATTTTCCGGAGCGTCAGCCTTTCTTTGAGGAAGAGCTGGGCCAGAATGGCCATCCACACGGGCATGGTGTAGTTCAACACGGAGACGACGCCGGCTGTCAGCGAATACATGCCGATCTGCATGCAGACATTGTTGACGGCAATCTGCAAGATGCCCGTAGCGGCGATCCACTTCCAGTACTTCCGTTCCGGGACGGGAATACGGCGCCAGGCGCAGACCGAGAGCATGACGGCGGCGCCGATGAGGAAGCGGAAGGCCACGAACAGGACGGGCGGGAAATAAGCATTGGCCGTCTTCATGACGACCCAGTTGAAACCCCAGATGGCATATAATAGAAATAGAGCGCGCATCATAGGAAAACACCTTCTTTTTTAGAAATTGGTTAGCAACCTTATTTTATCGGACGGGAGAGGAGAAATCAAGGCAGCGGCCCGTCCGGCAGGGCATGGACAGACAGGCCGGGAACGGCTATAATGGAAGAAAAGATTTACAGGAGGAGCGATTCTTATGTTACATATTGGCCTGACCGGCGGCATTGCCTCCGGCAAAAGTACTGTCGTCACCATGCTGCGCGAATTGGGGGCAGGTATCGTCGACTGCGACGTCATTGCCCACGACGTCGTCGAACCCGGTTCAGAAGGACTTGCGGCCGTCGCTGCGGCTTTTGGGCCGAAGACGCTCTTAGCCGACGAATCCATGGACCGGGCCTACATCGGCAGCGTCGTCTTTGGCGATAAGGCGAAGAAAGCGCAGCTCGAAGCCATTTTATTCCCCCTCATCCATGCCGGCATCGACGGGGAAATCAAAAAAATCGAAGAAAATAAAAAAAATCCTGTCATTTTCCTTGACATGCCCCTGCTTTATGAGGTAAAATACGATTCGTACGTTGACGAAACGTGGCTGGTGTACGTCGATCCGGTAACGCAGCTTACGCGGCTGATGAAGCGGAACGGCTATCCCGAAAGTGAAGCACTGGCACGGATTCATGCACAGCTTCCTATCGACGACAAACGGTCTTTGGCACAGGTCATCATCGACAATACCGGCTCTCCGGAAGAGACGCAGAAACAGGTACTCGTCGCATGGCAGGCCTTGATGGACCGCATCAAAGGGTAGGGAGAAGACGTTGAGAAAAAGAGCAAGCACCAAAGGGAAAATCATCATAGCGGCATTATTGATATGTCTGTCCGCATCGTACTTTTATTCTTGGAAAGATGATGTCATGCGGAAGTTCGTATACCCTCTCCAGTACGATTACCTGGTTCGGCAGTATGCCTACGAAGACAAAGTCGACCCCGCCCTGGTGGCGTCCGTCATCTTAGTGGAAAGCAAGTTTGACGAACGAGCTGCTTCCCAGCCCGGTGCCCATGGCCTCATGCAGGTCATGCCCGACACGGCACAATGGATTGCCGATGAGATGGGGATGACCGACTACACGCCTGAAAAACTCAATGACGTCCGTACAAACATCAGGTTGGGAACCTGGTATCTGGCCTACTTATTGAAGGAATACGACGGGAATCAAGTACTGGCCTTGGCTGCGTATAATGCCGGCCGGGGACATGTCGACTCGTGGATCCAGAAATATGGCTGGACGAAAAATTTTCAAGAAATTGAAAAAATCCCCTTTTCAGAAACGCGAGAATATGTTAGAATAGTCTTGCTGAACGAAAAGCATTACAAACAGCTTTACGATTTCTGAGTTATGCGGTTGTGGCGGAATGGCAGACGCGCTGTCTTCAGGCGGCAGTGATCTTCGATCGTGCGGGTTCAACTCCCGCCAACCGCACCATTTTTACTATGGATGCTACATTGATTGAAACACTCAAACAATGGAATATCACAACTGTTCTCCCACTTTCAGTGGGAGATTTTCAGTTATTGGAAGAATATCGCATGATCGAGAAAGACGGCAAGCCCGTCGAGTACCGCTTGTTCACCTATGAGAATCACGTCAACGGCTGGACCGTGCGGGCTATCTTGAATCCCGAATCGGAAGAATTCTCTATCCGGACGGATATCGGCATGCTGGAATTCGCCCTCATCGAATTCATCACCGATTCCTTCGACCTCTTCCGGTCCATGGTCGAAGAGCGCCTGGCCCGTATCATCCACGACGATTACGTCGAACGGAGCCGCAATTTCAGCGTCATCCTCAAGAACAAGGGCGTCCCTGACGTCGCATGGGATGAGTTCCTGCCCGACAGCTATCAGGGCTTCCGGCGCCTGGTCAAGCCCAACGATGCCGTGCGCATCATCAACGGGTCCTACATGATCCTGGCTTATTACGACGCAGCCACGCGCAGCGGCCTGTCCCTGATGTACAACGTCCTGCGCGACGATTTCTTTGCTGAACGGCGGGTGCAGAACTTCCCGCACCTGGTCCACGACTTCGATACGTCGTCTTTGAAGGAGCTGGAGAAAGCCTTGCGGAAACGCCTCCTGCCCGTCCTCGACGAAATCGCGGCTGACCGGGACAAATCATTGTCAGAATGAGCAGACAGTGGTATACTAAAAGTAATTTAGATGTTTAGATGCGAAGAGTGGGTGAAAGCCCACTCTTAACTTTTACCTGTAGGAAATTTTGAAGATAAGCTGGTGAATACGATGAGACGTGAACACATTGAAGATTTGATTGCCAAGGAAGTAGAACAGATTATCGAAGGGACTGACCTGGAACTGGTCGACGTCGAATACGTGCGCGAACGGAACTGGTACCTGCGCGTATTCATTGATAAAGAAGGTGGTGTCGACCTGGAAGACTGCCAGGCCGTCAGCGAGAAGCTGAGCAAGGTCCTCGACGAAAAGGACCCGATCAGCGACAACTATCTCCTGGAAGTATCGTCGCCGGGACTGGACCGCATCCTCAAGAAGGACAAGGACTTCGTCCGCTATGCTGGCCGGTCCGTAGACATCCATTTCTTTAAGGCCCGCGACGGCGTCAAGGACCTGACGGCAGATCTCGTCGAAAAGACAGCTGACGGGCATCTCATCGTCCAGGTCGATGGCCGTGAAGATAAGATTGACATGAAAGAAATATCGCAAGTCCGTTTGCATATTGATTTTTAGTGGAGGTTATTAACGTGAATAAAGAATTGCTCAATGCTATTGCTTACTTATCCAAAGAGAAAGGCGTATCTCCGGATGTCATCTGTGACTCCCTGGAAGCCGTCCTGATCACGGCTTACAAGAAGGAACCCGATGCCAATCCGACGGCTGAAGTCGAACTGAACCGCTCGACGGGCGACTATGCCATCAAGGCTGCCAAGACCGTCGTCGACGAAGTCGAAGACCCGCATACGGAAATCTCTCTTGATAAGGCCCGCCTCATTGATGTCAATTACGAAGTCGGCGACGTCGTCAACGTCGATGTCACGCCGGACAATTTCGGCCGCATCGCCGCCCAGGCTGCCAAACAGGTCATGATCCAGCGCCTGCGCGAAGCGGAACGCAACATCGTCTATGATGAATTCTCGGACCGCACGGACGACATCATCACGGGCATCATCCAGCGCATCGAGAACCGCAACGTCTACGTCGACCTGGGCAAGGCTGAAGCCATCCTGCCGGCATCGGAACAGATCCCGTCGGAAACGTACAGCGTCGGCCAGCGCATCAAGTGCTATGTCGTCGAAGTCCGCAAGACGACGAAAGGCGCCCAGATCCTCGTATCCCGGACCCATCCGGGCCTCTTGAAGCGCCTCTTTGAACTGGAAGTACCGGAAATCTACGAAGGCGTCGTCGAACTGAAATCCGTCGCCCGCGAACCGGGCCGCCGTTCTAAGATCGCCGTCTATTCCCGCGATGCCAATGTCGATTCCGTCGGTGCCTGCGTCGGCCCGAAAGGCTCGCGCGTCCAGAACATCGTCTCGGAATTGCAGAACGAAAAGATCGACATCGTCAAATGGGATGAAGACCCGGCGGTCTACATCGCCAACGCCCTCAGCCCGGCTCAGGTCATTTCGGTCACGGTCGATGAAGACGAAAAATCGTCGAGCGTCGTCGTACCGGATTACCAGCTGTCCCTGGCCATCGGCAAGGCCGGCCAGAATGCCCGCCTGGCTGCGAAACTGACCAACTGGAAGATCGACATCAAGAGCGAAAGCCAGGCTGCCGAACTGGCTGCCCAGGCAGAAGCTCCGCAGGACAGTGAACCGGCCGATGACATCGACATCCTCAGCGACCTGGCCATGCCGGCAGCTGACGAAGGTACAGCCGATACGGAAGGAGAATAAGCCATGAAGACCCGAAAGACTCCCATACGCGTCTGTGCCGGCTGTCAGGAACAGAAGAGCAAGAAGGAAATGATCCGCGTCGTCCGCACGCCGGAAGGCGCTGTCGAGATCGACAAGACCGGCAAGAAGTCCGGCCGCGGCGTCTATCTCTGTCTGAACAGCGAATGCCTGGAAAAAGCCTACAAGGAACATCGCCTGGAACGGTCCCTGAAGACCAAAGTGTCCAGCGAAATCTATGAACAGCTGAGGAAGGAACTGCTGTGAGCGACAAGGTCCTGAATCTCCTCGGCCTTGCCTGCCGGGCTGGCAAGACCGTCTGCGGTGATGGAGCCGCACAGAAAACATTGAAGCGCCGGCGCGTCCCGCTCTTATTCCTGGCCTCCGACGGCGGCAGCGATAACGTCGAGAAATATCGCCGCCTGGCGGAGCGGAAAGGGATCACCGTCGTTGATACATATACGAAAAATGAATTAGGCAGTGCCGTCGGCAAAGCCCAGAGCGTCATCATCCTCATTGATGACAAAGGCTTCGCCGGGGCCATAGAGAAAGTGAAGCGTGATGAATAGAAGGGGGTAACTAGATGACGAAACGAGTATACGAAGCCGCAAAAGAATACGGCGTTCCCGCAAAGACAGTAATCAAGACGCTGGCAGATCATCACATCAAAGCCGGTAATTTCACCGGTATTGACGCCAATATGAAGTCCATCCTCGATGCATCCTTCAAAAAGGGTGCCAAAGGGGAAGCACAGCGTGGACATAAACAGGAAAATAAACAGACAGGGGAAGGAACTAGCCGAAAAGTGAACGAAACGAGCCGACAGAACAAAAACAAAAAACAGGGCAATACGCCGAAACAGAATAACCAAAATCAGGACAAGAAACGCCAGAACCAGGGCAATACGCCGAAACAGAATAACCAGAATCAGGACAAGAAACGCCAGAACCAGGGCAATGGGCAGAACCAGCCGAACCGCGGTGCCAAAGCCGCTCAGGGCCAGAACCAGGGCAGCCGTCCGCAGAACCATAAAGGCGGCAATAACGGCGGCCAGAGCAGCCAGGGCCAGCAGGGCGACAACAAGCGCACCAAGTATTTTGGTCATTCCCAGGGCGGCAATGACAACCGCAGTGGCAACAAGAACAAGCGCGGCGGCCAGAATAACCGCAATAACAACAAGAATAACGGCGGCAACCGTCCCCATACGCTGTTGTCCAATGTCCTGAACAAAGGCAAGCACAACAAGAACAAGCGCAACCAGAAGCATCAGGCACCGGTAGCGCAGGAAGCTCCGAAGAAGAAGAAGAATTATCCGACGGCTATCGAACTGCCGGAAACAATCATCGTCAAGGATTTTGCCGAACGCCTGGGCCGCGATGTCGGCGAAGTCATGAAGAAGCTCCTCATGGGCGGCATCATGGCGACAATCAACCAGGAACTGGATTTCGATACGGCCTCCCTCGTTGCCGATGAATTCGGCGTCACCGTTACCAAGGAAGCACCGCCGGAAGACCCGACGGAAATCGAAGAAATCATCGACCCGCCGGAAACCCTCAAGACCCGTCCGCCTGTCGTCACCATCATGGGCCACGTCGACCACGGCAAGACGAGCCTCCTCGACGCCATCCGTCAGACCAATGTCACCAGCCACGAAGCCGGCGGCATTACTCAGCACATCGGGGCTTATCAGGTCCGCTACCAGGGCAAGAAAATCACCTTCATGGATACGCCGGGCCACGAAGCTTTCACGGCTATGCGTGCCCGCGGTGCCCAGGTCACGGATATCGCCGTCCTCGTCGTCGCAGCTGATGACGGTGTCATGCCGCAGACTGTCGAATCCATCAACCATGCCAAATCGGCTGGCGTCCCCATCATCGTCGCTATCAACAAGATCGATAAGGAAAGCGCCAATCCGGAACACGTCATGCAGCAGCTGACGGAATACGGCCTGGTCAGTGAAGACTGGGGCGGCGACACCATCATGGTCCCCGTTTCGGCACATAAGAAAATCGGCCTCGACGATCTCTTGGAAAATATCCTCGTCCTGGCAGAAGTACAGGATCTCAAGGCCAACCCGAACCGTCCGGCTCAGGGTGTCGTCATCGAAGCCAAGCTGGATAAAGGCCGCGGCCCGGTCGCTTCCGTCCTCATCCAGAAAGGGACCCTCCGCGTCGGCGATACGATCATCGTCGGCACCTGCTTCGGCAAGGTCCGCGCCATGAACAACGAACGGGGCGAACGCGTCAAGAAAGCGGAACCGTCCATCCCAGTCGAAATCCTCGGCCTCAACGACGTACCGGAAGCCGGCGACATCCTCAACGTCACCGACGAAAAGACGGCCCGTTCCGTTGCCGAAAAACGCCTGGAAAAGAAACGTTCGTCCGCACTCCACGTCAATGCCAAAGTCACCCTGGATGACCTGTTCAACCAGATCCAGCAGGGCGAACTGAAGGAACTGCCCCTCATCATCAAAGGCGACGTCCAGGGTTCCGTCGAAGCCGTGAGCCAGTCCCTCATGGGCATCAAGAGCGACGAAGTCCGCATCTCCATCGTCCATGCCGGCGTCGGCGCCATTAACGAATCGGATATCATGCTGGCTTCGGCATCGAACGCCCTGATCATCGGCTTCAACGTCCGCCCCGATGCGGCAGCCCGCAAGATGGCAGAACATGAAAAAGTCGACATGCGCATGTACCGCGTCATTTACGACGCCATCAACGACGTCGAAGCGGCTATCAAAGGGATGCTGGAAAAGAAATACGAAGAAAAGATCGTCGGCCGTGCTGAAGTCCGTAAAGTCATTACGACGCCGAAAGTCATCGTCGGCGGTTCCTATGTCAAGGAAGGCAAGATCACCAGCACGTCCAAGATACGCCTCATCCGCAACGGCATCGTCATCCACGAAGGCGAAATCGACGGCCTGCGCCGTTTCAAAGATGATGTCAAGGAAGTCGCAGCCGGCTACGAATGCGGCATTACCCTGGAAAAATACCGCGACATCAAGGAAGGCGACGAAATCGAAGCCTACGAAATGGTCGAAGTCGAACCCGAATAAAGGGAGGTACGTACTATGGGAGAATTACGAGTACGCAAGATACAGGAATTTATCAAACAGGAAGTATCGAAGATGCTCCTGAATGAACTGAAAGATCCGCGCATCGGTTTCGTCACCGTCACCGATGCCCGCATCACCGGCGACCTGCGCGATGCGACAGTCTACGTCAGCCTTTTCGGCAGCGACGAAGCCAAGCAGGAAATGCTGAAAGCCCTGAAGAGCGCGACCGGCTATATCCGCACGGAAGTCGGCAAGCGCCTGGGTATCCGCTATTCGCCGACCATTGTGTTTAAAGAAGATACATCCCTCGATTACGGGATGAAGATCGATAAGATTCTTCGCGACATTGAAAAGAAGGACTGATACCCATGAATTGTTCGGCTCAGGAAATCTATACCTTACTGCGCCATTACGATAAGATCCTGCTGACAGCCCATGTCAGTCCCGATGGCGACGCCATCGGCAGCCTCCTGGCCTTGTGGCACTGGCTGCAGCTGCAGGGGAAGAAGGCCGTCATGGTCATCGACGACGATATCGACGACCGCTATGACTTCCTCGACGGCCTGCAGTACATCAACAAGCCGGAGCAGGTCGAAACGGATGATTCCTGGCTGACCGTCGTCCTCGATGCGACGGGCCTCGGCCGCATCGGCCAGGCTGAAAAGCTGGTCCGCGGCAAGGTCCTCAACATCGACCACCATATTTCCAACGAGCATTTCGCCCAGTGGGAATACGTCCGGCCCGACTGCGCGGCGACAGGCGAAATCCTGACCTATCTCTTCGACCTCTGGCAGCGGGATTGGAACACGGCCATGGCCGATGCCCTCTATACGGCTATCGCCACGGACTGTGGCTTCTTCAAGTTCAACAACACGACAGGCCACACGCTGCGCATGGCAGCCCTCCTCGTCGACCACGGCGCCCGGCCCGATTTCATTTCGGAACACCTCGACGCCCGGTCCCTGGAAAAACTGAAGGCCCTGTCCAAGGTGCTGGAACACCTGGAGCTCTTTGATGACGGCCGCATTTCCTGCCTGTCCTACACGCCGGAAGTCCTCAAGATCACTGGCGAACACACGGGGATGTACATGGATTACGCCCGCAACGTCAAAGGGTCGGAAGTGGCTTTTACCGTCAAATACGTCAGCGATAAGGAAACGCGGGTCAGCCTGCGCTCGAAGGGCATAGACGTCAACGCCGTAGCCGCTGTCTTCGGCGGCGGCGGCCACGTCCGCGCAGCCGGCTGCACCTTGGATAAGCCTTTGGATGAAGCGAAGAAACTCATCGTAAAGGAAATTGAAAAGCGCCTATGATACACGGAATCATCAATGTACTGAAACCGACGGGCATGTCCAGTCACGACGTCATCGGCTGCCTGCGCCGTATCTATGGCATGAAGAAGATGGGCCACGCCGGCACCCTGGACCCTTTGGCGGCCGGTGTCCTGCCGGTCTATGCCGGTCAGGCGACGCGCCTCATCGAATACGGTGACAGCGACGTCAAATCATACCATGCCGAATTCGCCTTAGGGTTGGCGACGGATACGGAAGACAGTACGGGGACCGTCGTCGAAACGGCGGCCGTACCGGATCTGTCGGCTGACGACGTGCGCCGCGCCCTGGCGTCCTTTGTGGGCGACATCGAACAGGCACCGTCCAAATATTCCGCCATCAACGTCAACGGCGTCAAGGCCTATAAACTGGCCCGGCAGGACGTCGATTTCACCCTGCCCGTGCGCCACGTGACCATCCACGACCTGCGCCTGCTGTCCTTTGACGGTCGGCGCGGCACCTTTGCCGTGACCTGTTCCAAAGGGACCTACGTGCGTTCCCTCATCCGCGACCTGGGTCAGGTCCTGGGGACCTGCGCCTGCATGACCTATCTGGTCCGCACCCGGGCCGGGCTGTTCACCATCGACGACGCGGCGACGCTGGAAGAGCTGGAACGGGACCCCATGGCCTATGTCCGGCCGGCCGATATGGCTATCCAGGACCTTAAAAAGGCGAATTGTTCCGCCAAACAGTGTGCCTTCCTGCTCCAGGGCCGTCCCGTGCCCTTCGCCGGGCCGCACCTGGCCGATGGCGACGTCATCCGCGTGTACGGGCCGGACCAGCGGCTCATGGGCATTGCCCGTTACGACGGAGAACACCATATCCTGCGGCCTCATAAGATGTTCGCAGAGGGATTGTGAGGTAACTAACGATGGAAATATTCCACTCCTTTCAGGAAATAACCGGCTTTACCGGGGCCGTCGTGGCCCTTGGGACCTTTGACGGCGTCCACCGGGGCCACCAGATGGTCATGAAGACGGCCATCAAACGGGCCGCTGCCGGCGGTGTGAAAACCATGGTCGTCACCTTTACGGCCCATCCGCTGTCCGTGTTGTGTCCGGAAAAAGAACCGCTGCGCCTGGCCACGATTGGCCAGAAAGCGGAATATATCGAAGCCGTCGGCATCGACGGCCTGGTCCTCCTGCCCATGAGCCAGACCCTCTTGCAGGAATCGCCGGAAGAGTTCTGCCAGAACCTCCTGACCTACATCCATCCGTCGGCCATCGTCGTCGGCTCGAACTTTACCTATGGTGCCAAGGCGGCAGGCAATACGGAGACCATGAAATTCTTCATGAGCCAGTACGGCATCCCCGTCGTCGCCCTGACCCTCCTCGAACGGCCGGGCCGGACGACACCCATCAGCAGCACCGTCATCCGTCGGCTCATCCAGATGGGCCACATGGAAACGGCCGAGAATCTCCTGGGACGTCCCTTTGCCCTGACCGGCACCATCGTGCCCGGCGACCGGCGGGGGAGGACCATCGGTTTCGCTACGGCCAACATGCTCATCCCCATCAACATGGCCATCCCGCCAGACGGCGTCTACATCACCGAACTGTGGTGGGATGGCAAGGGCCATCCGGCCATGACCAACATCGGCGACAACCCGACCTTCGAGAACCAGTACCGCCGCATCGAGACCCACGTCCTCGACTGGGACGCTGACCTCTACGGCAAAGAAGTGAGCCTGCGCTTCCGCAAGCGCCTCCGCGGCGAAGAAACCTTCGCCACTGCCGACGATCTCGTCGCCCAGATGAAAAAAGACGAAGCCGCAGCGCGCCAGTTCTTTCAAAAATAATTTGTAGTACGGAGTTTGTAGCCGTATACTGTAGGGGCTCGCACGTGGCGAGCCCGTCAGGATATGTGCGATTTTCTGGCCAGTTTGCTAGGAGAATTATTCCAAGCCGCCAAAGGGAAAAGATGTATTTTAAAAAGATTAAGAATAGGCTATGAATACAATAAAAAATATGGGGGGGGGGTACAGGAAATTTTTAAGATTTCTATTGTTGCTCCGGCAACCCAGTTATATAAGAAAATTGAACAATATCTTCATACGACGCCGAAACGGAAGCTGGCCCAGATTGATTTGATTGATGGCAGCATGACTGATGCAGTGGCCCGAATCCGGAAGAGTATACAGGCCGGTCAGGATGCCGTCATTTTGTGGGAACCCATGGCTTCGGCAATTGCTGCAGCCTATCCACAGCAACGGATTTTTGTCGTCCAGCCCAGCGTCCTCGATTTGTTGAATAGTATCCGGAAGGTTCCCGATGGGAAATCATGCGGCGTCATCATTCCCCTTTCGCTGCGCGATTATTATGATGATTTAGAACTGCAGCTCAAAGCCATGAAGATTCCTTTTTACTGTTTGGCCCCTGATACGGATGAACGGGCTTTGCGGGCTGCTGTTCATCAGGCCGCTATTTCCGGTATCCAATGGCTGATTGTCTGTGAAGGTGTTGAGGACTACGTTCGCGCCGAAGGTATGGAATGTATCCCCTTGCAGCCTGAGTGGGGCGGTCTGGTGCGGGCTTTTTTTAAAGTATTGTGGAGCCTGCGCCAGTCCCGGTTATCGCAAAGGAAGGGACTTTCTTCCCCAAAGGGGCTGACGGCTTATTATCATTTAGATGACATCATCGGCCGTTCACCGATGATGAAACAGGTCAAAAGCTTGGCTCGTATTTATGCGGCCAGTGAATCGATCATCCTCATTACCGGGGAATCGGGCACGGGAAAAGAGATGCTGGCTCAGGCTATCCATAATATGAGCAGCCGGCGTCAGGGGCCGTTCATTGCCATCAACTGCAGTGCAGTCTCCGAAAGCCTTTTAGAAAGTGAACTCTTTGGCTATACGGGCGGATCCTTTACAGGGGCCCGCCGTGAAGGACGCGAAGGCCTTTTTGAAGCGGCCAATGGCGGGACCTTGTTCCTCGATGAAATCGGGGATATGCCCTATGACTTGCAGAACTATTTGCTGCGGGTCCTGCAGGAACGCTGTATCCGCCGCCTCGGCTCTCATCAGTCGATTCCCATCGACGTCCGCATCATTGCTGCGACCAACAGGAATTTGGAACAAGCCGTCCAGGACCATCGCTTCCGGCTGGACCTCTATTACCGGCTGGCCGTCCTGCTCATCCACGTGCCGCCCTTGCGCCAGCGCAAGGCAGATATTGCCATCGTAGCCCAGGCACTGCTCCAGCGCTTCAATGTGCAGTATGGACGGCACCATGAGCTGGGCCAAGACGTCATCGATTATTTCCAGACCCTTCCCTGGCCGGGCAATGTCCGCCAGCTGTCCAACACCCTTGAACGATTGTCCTTAGTCGTCAGCAGGAAAAAAATAACCTTGTCGGACCTGGCCTGGGTTATGCCCAATCCGCCAGTCATACCGGATAAAAGTATCCGTGACCAGAACTTGAAGGACCTGACCTATGAATACATTGAAAAAATGTACCAAGAAGGCAAGAGCGTATCGGAAATCGCCAAAGAACTAAATATCAGCCGCTCGACGATTTACCGCATGCGGCAAAAATATCAAAATAAAAAAGAGAACCTTTAAATTTAAAACCATCTGCTAACCACTAACCACTAACCACTAGTCACTTAAAAAGCTTGTCGCACATGCGGCAAGCTTTTTACTATATCTTGTCTCAATTCATAAATTTTTGCCACAAAACTGTTGCATTTCGCAACAACGAGATACTCCCTTTGTGAAAAATAAAGTACGTTGTATGGCATTATATACACATCTGCTCCCCTTTCTTTAAAAATGGCACGAAAATTTCATGTATGTATTATGAAATATATTCAGAGAGAGGGGATGTCCTATGAATAAAATCTTTAAAATTATTTGGAGTAAAGCAAGAAATTGTTACGTTGTCGTGTCGGAAATTGCTCATTGCCGAGGAAAAGGGCAAGGGCAAAAGAAAGCAGTCCTTACTTGTTCGTTAGCGGTAGCGCTTACTGTTTTTACCTTGACTGGTGGTGTTACAGCTGTACAAGCAGAAACTGGCACAAACGACTATGCTGCTGGAGTTAGTGCCAATGCAACTGGTAACAATGCAACAGCTGTCGGTTATAGCGCCAGTGCAACTGGTAACAATGCAACAGCTGTTGGCAACGGAGCCAAAGCATCGGACGAAAATGCAACGGCCGTCGGTAACAATGCTGAAGCAAGTAAGAAGAATGCAATAGCCGTTGGCAACGGAGCGAAAGCCTTAGCAGAAAACGCAATGGCTATCGGTAACGGTGCCAATGTTGGCGAAAAAGGTAATGCCTCATTAGCAATCGGGACTGGGGCCCAGGCTTCAGGGCAGAATGATATCGTCATTGGCCATGATGCAAAAAATGAAAGTAATCAGTCTGATGGTCTCATCGTAATTGGTCATGGCGCTACTGTCAGCAATAAGGGAACCCCGAAGGATTCCATTGCTATTGGGACTAGTGCCAATGTAGTAGGCGAAAATAATATTGCTATTGGTACTAGTGCGGCTGTTACCAATAATGGTGGCAATAATGCGATCTCTTTAGGCACAGAAGCCAAAGCTGAAAAGTCAGAAAGCATTGCTATCGGGATGAATGCTCATGCGAATAATAATGATGGTATTGCTGCTGTTGCTATTGGTAGTGGCGCTGAAGCGAGAAAAGATAAATCCATTGCGATTGGGTATAAGGCATTAGCTGAAAACGCTGGAAAAAGCGGTGGAATCGCGATTGGCTCAAGCCTTGTTGATTCTCAGGGAAATATCATAACCCAAACTAAAGCTGCTCAGGGCAACGATATTGCTTTTGGTGTTGGTGCGCAGACAAATAATCGTGGAACAGGTGGCGCTGTTGCCATTGGGTATTCTTCTTATAGTAATGGAAACCGTGACGTTGTCATAGGTAGTAACGCCAGTACTGGACGAACAGGACAAGAGGGTGACGGTTACGTTGCCATCGGGGCTGATTCCTTTACCAATGTCGGACCAGGAAAAAAAGGGTATGATGTAACTACTAACAACCATGAACATACTTTAAAAACTGGAGAAGATGCCAGTACTTGGACATCTACCTATGGTGCAGTATCAGTAGGTAATAGTACTTCGACAACAAAAATTACCCGCCAGATTACGAACGTTGCAGCCGGCACAGAAGATACAGATGCTGTCAACGTAGCCCAGCTGAAACAGGTAGTCACACTGGTCAACCAAAGTGGCGGTGGATCTGGAACTGGTGGAGATGGCGTCCATTTTTACAGTGTCAATGAAAAGGATTCGACCAAAGGTAATTACAACAATGACGGGGCATCAGGAACAGATGCTCTGGCTGCCGGTGTAAATGCAAAGGCAACGAAAGAAAATGCTGTAGCCATCGGTACTGGTGCAACAGCAGATGGTAAAGGCGCTACGGTCATTGGTCAGTATGCCAGGGCAACAGGAGATTATGCGACTGCATTTGGCGGCAAACATTATTATAAAAAAAATCCTGATGGAAAGACAGAAGAAGTTACATTAATTAATGAAGCTTCTGGTATTGCATCTACAGCCTTTGGAGAAGGTAATAAGGCTTTGGGTGAAGCCTCTCTGGCTTTTGGACTCAATACGCAGGCTGGCACAGGAACTGCTGGTCAGCAGTCTGTTGCCTTTGGGGAAGAGACGAGGGCTTTGGGTGGCCGTTCGCTTGCTTTTGGGGAACGTACACTGGCTTCGTTTACTAATTCCGTGGCTTTTGGCGCAGATACGCAGGCCCGCTCCAATGGTGCTACCGCTTTCGGCAGCCGGACACGTGCTTTGGCCCAGTACAGTACGGCTATGGGTAATCGTACTGTTGCAGCTGGTAATTATGCAGTTGCTTTTGGTACGGATACGATTGCTGGTGTCAAAACCGATGAAAGTGGTGCCTTGACACTGATAAACAAGACTAAAATTGATTCCAATGGAAATATTGCTTATGTAGATGGACAGGGTAAAACCTATGCAGTCCATGATTATTCAGTCAAGGACGGCGAAACACATGACTATGTGGTTGTTACAGGAACAGATGGAAAACAGTATATCCAGGACTACCGAGGCAATATCCATGCTGTTACTATTGATGACAAGGGCGTAGCAACGGCTTCCACTGAGGGGGTTAACGTTACTTTAAACGTAGCAGGTCCGACTTCATCAGCGGGATATACTCTCGAATCTTATGATAATGCTACCGCTTTTGGTCAGCAGACCAAGGCAACGAATAAGAATGCTACAGCTTTCGGCAAAAATTCAGAAGCCAGTGGGGAAACGGCTACTGCCTTTGGTGAAGGCTCTGTTGCGGCAGCAACTAATTCGTTGGCTGCTTTGGGTGGTCACGTTTCAGAATCAGCAATCAATTCTGCTGCCATAGGCAACGGCGCTAAAGCGACATTAGCAGATACTGTGGCATTAGGAAGTGGATCTGTAACTACCCGGTCCAAATACAGAGATCTCACCAAAGCAGAAGAAAGGGCAGCCTATGCGAAGGGCAACTCTACCGGTCCTGTGTGGGAAGCTACGGACAACGCCATTGCCGTCGGCAACGACAGCACGGTTACCCGACAGATTACCGGCGTGGCAGCTGGTTCTCTTGATACGGATGTGGTCAACGTGGCTCAGCTGAAAGCGGTTGACGCCAAACATACCACCGTTTCCGTAGGTGGAAACGAGGCCACAGCTGATGATGACTTGGTCAAAGGCGGCAATCTGGAACTGAAGCGGCATACCACTGACGGTCAGGCCAATTACGATGTAGCCCTGAGCAAGGACGTGATCCTGGGCAAACAGGAAGAACACAAAGGCGGCAGTCTGGTAGTAAACAGCGTGGCCCAGTTCCGGACGGCTCCGGGTCCCAAAGAGACCTATCCGGTGAGAGAAGCCGTGAAAATCGACGGGACCACGGTTTCCGTGGTGAAGAACGACGGCACCAACGACCAGCGCCAGGTAGTTCTGGGCGTGGGCCAGGATACCGGCGGCTATGTGGCTTTGTTCGATAAGACAGGTAATACGCCTACGTATATCTTCAACGCCATCAGTTCCGGCATCACCTATCTGAAAGACAGCAAGACCTATCCGGCTGACGAAGCCAATGAATTCAAACGTCTGGAATACGGGGACATCACCAACGATTCCACCCAGTTCATCGCTACTCTGGATGATGGGCTGAAATTCAGCGGCGATCAGGGAACTACATCGGCCGTGAAGCTGAACCAGAAACTTACCGTTACTGGCGGAACTGGCGAAGAAACCAACCCGGATAATCTGGTCACTGCCAACAACATCGGCGTCATTTCCAGCCAGGATGGGGAAAATGGCAAACTGGAACTCAAACTGAATAAAGACATCACGGGCCTCAATACGGTCACGGCCGGCACAGCCAAAATCGGTCACCATGCCGATGGGGTGCTGGATACGGTCCAGAACGGACAGCCCACTGGAGTCCATGCCAAAGGTGGGGAATTTGTGACAGGGCTGACCAACAAAGAATGGACCGTTAAAGACCCGACCTATGTGAGCGGACGGGCCGCTACGGAAGATGAACTGCGGATCGTCTCCGATGCGGTGAGCGGCAATACCACCAAGATTACCAATAACACGACCCAAATCACCAATAATACCAATGCTATAGCCAAAGGCCTGAGCTTCACCACCAACACCAAGGATGCTTCTAACACCGGCGAAAACTACAAGGGATACAAAGTAGTGAAACGCAATCTGGGAGATACCATCGCCATCAAGGCCAGCGATGAAGCGGCCGGGCACAGTTACAGCACGGTCAACCTGACCACCCGCATCGCGGAAAACGGCGACATCTCCATCCTTATGGATGAAAAGCCCACCTTTACTACCGTGACCACCGGCGATGTGATCTATACAGGCAATCCTGATAAGAAAGATAATAACGGCAAAGCGGCCCAGGCGGACACCAGCGTCCATTATGGGGATAAGACCCTGACGGACGGCAAGAACATCACTACGTCTGACAATGAAACCAAGGCCACCCGGCTGGGGTATGACGATGCCCAGGGTAAACACCACGATATTGCTACCATGGATGACGGTCAGATCTACGCCGGTGACATCAAGACTGATGGCACCCTGGACAGCAACGGCTTTGCCCGGACCATGAACCAGAAGACTACCATCAACGGCGGTGTGACCAATAAGGACAGCCTTACTGACGGCAATATCGGCGTCGTCTCCAACGGCACCGACACCCTGACGGTGAAACTGGCCAAGGACCTGAAAGACCTGACTTCTGTCACCACGGGCAAGACTGTCCAGAACGCCAGCGGCATCAAGATCACCAACGATGCCAATGATGAAACCAAGAACGTTGTCATCAACGGGGACAAGATTTCCTATGGCGGCAACCAGGTGACCAACATGGGCAGCGGCATCAATACGGCCACTAACCAGTACGATATCACTACCAACGGGGCCAATATCGGCGATGTGAAGAATATTGCCAACAGCACCACGGAGGCAGCCAAGCTCACCGGCGATTCCAACATCACTGTCACTTACAATGATCAGACGGATGGTGGCAAGAACACGGTCAAGCTCAATGACAGCATCACCCTGGGCAGCGAGGCTGGTAAGAAAGTCACCATCGACGGTACGCAGGGCACTATAACGGCTGGCGATAAAGTCAGTTTCGATGGCAGCAATGGCAAGGGCAGCATCGGCGGCGTGACCATCGGCAATCAGACTGGCGTTGCCACTACCAAGAAGGATGGCGACAAGGCTAAGACGGAAGATGGCACCTTTGTCACGGGCCTGACCAACACGACCTGGAACCCCGATGCCAACGGCATTGTCAGCGGCCGGGCGGCTACAGAAGACCAGCTCAAGACGGTATCCGATACGGTCAATGCCGGCTGGGAACTGGATGTCAACGGCGGCAAGCAGAAGGATGTGACGCCCACCAGCAGGAAGGTCAACTTCAAGCAGGGCCAGAACATCACCATCACCGGCAGCGGCGATGATGTCACGGTAGCAACGGGTGATAATGTGCGCTTTACGACGATTAACGTAACAGGCGATAAGGACGCTTCTGGCAGCTATACTGGCGGTATCACCATCGGCAAGCAGTCCGGCGGTGCCAGCGCCAACCCTGGCCCTGGCTACTACATCACCGGTCTGGAAAATAAGACTTGGAACAGCAACCAGATCCAGAGCGGCCGGGCGGCTACGGAAGACCAGCTCAAACAGGTTGCTGAAGACATCAAGCAAGGTACCGTAGCCGGCGATAAATACATCACTGGCGGCAATGCTACCTATGGTGAAAACGGCAAGGGTTCTGCCACGCTCACTGGTACCAATGGTCTCGAGGGCACGATTTCCAATCTCCACGATTACTATGTCACCAAGGGTGAAGTGTCCAACGATGGCAAGACGCTGACCATGACCAAGAATGATGGATCGACTTTCAATGTCGATCTGGGGAAGGTCATGCAGTCGGATATGCGCCTGGTGAAGAACCCTGCCAGCAAGGACGGCAAGTACACCGTTGATAATAATGGTGATTTGACGCTCACTGTGCAGGATGCTAACGGCACAGAAGCTACAAAGCAGACTATCACGCTCTCCGGCCTGGCCTCTAAGGCGGATGTGGACAAAGGCCTGAAATTCGGGGCCAACACGCCGGTAGCTGGCAAGACAGCCAATCCGGTGGGCAATAAACTGAACAGCACCATCAACATCAAGGGGGCCGGCACGAAAGAACTGGACAAATATTCCGGTCAGAACCTGCTGACTTCCGTAGAACAGGCTGATGATGGCACCACGACAATCAATGTCTTGATGGACAAGAATATTTCCGCGGACAGCGTGGTGGTAGGCCAGGAAGGCAAAGCCGGGAAAGACGGCAAGGATGGTTCCATCGGCATCAATGGCAAGGATGGGAAAGATGGTATCACCACCACCATCATCCGTACGGAAAAAGGTCAGCCGGGGGCTGACGGCAAGAATGGCAAACCCGGCGTGGACGGCACGGATATCACCCGAATCGTCTACCAGAACGGCCAGGATGGCACCGATGGGAAAGACATCCATACGGTAGCCACTCTGGATGATGGTTTGAAATTTGCCGGCGATGACGGCCAGAAAGATGATACAAAAGTCATCAACAAGAAGCTCAATGAACGGCTGGATATCGTGGGCAAAGCCCAGGGAGAACTGACAGACGCCAATATCGGCGTGACCAAGGATGACAACGGCAAGCTCTACATCCGGTTGGCCAAACATGTAAATCTGGGTCAGGATGGGACACTGCAGGCGGGAGATGCCAAGATTGGTCACTTTACCAATACGGAACTGACCACCAACAAGGGCAACCATCCTGTAGATGGCAGCTATACCATCGGTCTGGACAACAAGGACTGGAATGTGGACAGTCCTGAGTATGTCAGCGGCCGGGCGGCTACGGAAGACCAGCTGGCCAAAGTCAGCGAAGCCATCACCAACGCCACCACAGCTGCCGGCAAGCGCACCGTGGTTACGGTGAACGACAAGTCTAAACCGACCGTCGCTAATCCGGGAACCAATGCTTACGGCGAATACGATACCGACAATGGCAACCTGATGATTGCTGCTGAAAGAGACAGCGACGGCCTTATGACCTACAACATCAAGATGAACGACAAGCTGACCCTGGGCAAAGACGGCACGGACGGCCAGGAAGGCACCATTGGCCTGACCGGCAAAGATGGTCTTCCCGGTGCTGATGGCAAGCAGGGATACAGCACCACCATCATCAAGACGGAAAAAGGACAGGCAGGCAAAGATGGCAAGACCGGCAAGGAAAATCTTGGTGGTACGGACATCACCCGCATCGTCTATAATGATAAGGATGGCAGCAATTCTCAGACTGTGGCTACCCTGGACGATGGCCTGAAGTTTGTGGGCAACGACGGCCAGGAAGTCACACGGAAGCTGAATGAGACCCTGTCCATCAAAGGTGGATTGAGCAAAACCGATTTTGCCAATGCTTCTTCCAAGAACCTGGGCGTCCGCAAGAATGGCGACGGACTGGAAATCGTCATGACCGATACCCCGGACTTCACGAAAGTTACGGTGGGTGGCAACACGAAAATCACCATTGGCGAGCAGACCGTTACTGGCAAGAAAGCGGATGGTAGCGATGCAGATAAGCCTCAGACGGGCAACTACATTACCGGTCTGGACAACAAGGCCTGGGATAAAGATAATATTGTCGAAAACCGGGCAGCTACGGAAGGACAGCTCCGCGATGTCGCTGGCTCCATCACGAATCAGAGTCAGGGCGGTGGTTTTGCCCTGACGTCTGATGAAAAAGGCGCTGACAAGATTGTCAAGCAGGATTTGGGCAAGGCTATCCAGATCAAAGGTGACACGACCTACAAGGCTGATGGCACTGTGGAAAAAGCTGGTAACATCAAGACTTCCATAGACAATGGAGCCATCAAAGTGGAACTGAACAAAGATGTCGACCTGACTAAAGAAGGCAGCATCAAGGCCGGCGAAACGACCATCAATAAAGAGGGGGTGAAGACTAACGAAGTTAAAGTTGGTGACATCACCATCACTAAAGATGGCATCAACGGCGGGGCCAAGCAGATTACCAACATTGCCAGCGGCATTGACGGCAAACAGTATACCGATGCAGGTGACAACAATGCGGCCAGCATTGGCGATGTGAAGCAGCTGGCCAAGAATGAAGCCAAAGCATCGGAAGCCAAGAGCGGCAAGAACATCACCGTGAAGGATGACCACACGGTGAACCTGAATGACGATATCACCCTGGGCAACGATCCAAACAAACAGGTTGCCATCAATGGCTCCAACGGCCAGGTTGTCATCGGTTCCGGTGACAAAGCCATGACTCTGGGCAAGCAGTCCAACACGGCTGGTGACAGCAACCCTGAAAACGGCAATTACCTGAATGGTCTCGATAATAAGAAATGGGATGGAAAACACATCCAGAGTGGCCGTGCCGCCACGGAAGACCAGCTGAAGACCGTCAGTGACAAGGTCAACAGCGGACGCGTATTCCAGGGCGATGATGGGAAAGAAGTCAAAGTAGGCATGGGCGATACCCTGAAGATTCAGGGCGGCGTCAAAGCCGAAGATGTCAGCCAGGAAAACAATATTGGCATCGTCAAAGGTGCTGATGATACGCTGAACATTCATCTGGCCAAAGACCTCAAAGGCCTGGACAGCGTGACCACAGGCAATACGACTATCAATAACAGTGGCCTGACGGTCAAGGGCGATGACAATCACAAGGACATCACCATCCATCAGGATAACGTCAATATGGGCGGCAATAAGGTTAGCGGTGTCGCCGACGGCAAGGTCAGCAAGAATTCGACGGATGCCGTCAACGGCAGCCAGCTGTATCAGACGAATGCGGCTATTGGCAATCTCGGCACGTCCGTCAACAGGCTGGGTAACCGCATCAACCGCGTCGGTGCCGGTGCTGCTGCTTTGGCAGCCCTCCATCCGCTGGACTTCGACCCGGACGACAAGTGGGATTTCGCAGCTGGTTACGGTAATTACCGCGGTGCCAATGCGGCCGCTATCGGTGCCTACTATCGTCCCAATGAAGACACGATGTTCAGCGTCGGCGGTTCCTTCGGCGGTGGGGAAAACATGGTCAATGCCGGCGTCAGCATTAAGCTGGGCCAGGGTAACCACGTTTCGACGTCCCGCGTCGCCATGGCTAAGGAAATGAAAGCCATGCGCCAGCATATGGCCGAACAGGATGCCCTCATTGCCAAACTGCAGAGCATGCACGGCATGGCTGTCGACCCGACTAAGAGTACGCTCTTCCCGGATGTCGCTGAAAACCATTGGGCTTACCAGTACGTCACGACGCTGGCTAAGAAAGGTATCCTTGAAGGCTATCCCGATGGTGAATTCAAGGGCGACCGCATGATGACGCGTTATGAATTTGCTGCCATCGTCTACCGCATCGTCGAAAGCGGTGTGGGTAGCACGGATCCGGAACTGAGCAAACTGGTCAAAGAATTCTCGCCGGAACTCCAGTATATCCGTATCGACACCATCCAGAAAGACCGCAATGGCAAACCGACCATCGAACGAGTACGCGTCATTTCCGATGCGAAATAAAAGGTGGATTTACAAGAGCTACTTTTAAATCATATTTAATACTCAAGAGCATGGCCATGAAACCACCTAGTGAGCTTGCAGCTAAACATACTTTAGGATCCTCTTTTAAAAGAGACTGAATTTGCTCATTTAGCTCTTCCATAGCGATTTTAAAGTTATCTGAAAAATCTAATGAAACAAACTTAATATCTTTGTAATTTTTCAAAAGCTCTGCTTTCATGATTTGAGCTTTCTTAGCTTTAGAGCTAGAACAAAAACCATGTATGTATGCAATGATCATTTAATCTTCCTTCTAAAACAGCTTATAGAACTTTGTTTTAAGGCACAGCTTACAAATTAAGCTTCATTTTCTAAACGCTGTATTCATGTATTGAGTTCGTAATCTTACCTTTGTAAATGATATTCGCGTAAGCACAAAAGATCTATGTCACAAGTGCAAAACTTTAGCCTTAAGTCTTAAAAATGCCGACTATATGCATATATTTTAAAAGAGAGTTTAGCTAAGAATATCTTCATAAAAAGTGTCGGCACATTTAAAGCAGCAGGGAAAGATTGATAGTCCGGCAGGAGGAATTGT
>OHBJ01000481.1_pt1 | contig 25785 bp, 18 predicted proteins | sample 1577241 | NCBI WGS metagenome assembly OHBJ01 (sample SAMEA3541594, study PRJEB24748) | human gut metagenome | biome: human gut; feature: human-associated habitat; material: faeces | place: China | collected 2012 | reverse complement strand
GATATTCCTTCACAACCGGAACCCCCATCAGCAGGGCGTTTCAGCGGTAGATGAAAGGAGGTAGGAAGAAACGGATTTTCGCCATTATGCGTTTCAAGAACTTTTTTGAAGAGGCTGAGATCTTTCTGAAAGTTTAATGCCCTAGCGCCGGAAAGATATGGTAAGCTATACTTTCGTCTGAAAGCAAGATAGAGGCACTACATTTCATATCTTTAAGGATGGGATAAGAAGCATGCTTATTGTTTATTATTATTTCGGCTTTGAAGAAATTATTTCCTTCCATTACGGTTATTGTATTCGCGCAGTTCACTATTTTCCCATGTGGATAACCATACCGGCCTGCTTCATATCCTTCGAATTCCATCTCTACAGGCATTTCTTTCTTCACTTTTGTAATGTATCGGTAGGGAATAAGCACTTCGGCATGAATGCAGCCGGTTACATCAGTTCCTGTTACGGTGGCTGTGGCCTTGATATTTTCAGGATAAGGAATAAAGAATGCCGCCAATATTAATATCAGTAGAATGACGGTGATATCGCCTATTCCGGTGCGTATGATTTCGGGTGGTACTTTGCCGATGATGTTCCTTACCTTTTCACTTCTTAGTTCTATATTATTGAAATCTGCCATAATTTTCTCCTTTTTCTAATTACCCAGTTCTAATTGGTTTTTTACAAGATTGTAATAGGCCCCCTTTTTCTCTATCAGTGAAGCATGATTACCGGTCTCCACTATACGTCCTTTATCCAACACGATAATTTGGTGGGCATTTTTTACGGTGCTGAGCCGGTGGGCTACCACCACGACTGTTCTTCCCTTATAGAACTGATCCAGATTCTCGACTATGGTGCGTTCGTTCTTGGCATCCAAGGCATTGGTGGCTTCGTCCAGAAAGATATATAACGGATCTTTATAGACCGCACGGGCTATCAGTATACGTTGTTTCTGTCCCTGGCTCAATCCGATTCCGTCTCTGCCTATCATGGTGCTGAACCGCATGGGCAGACTCATGATGAATTCTTTTATATTGGCTATCTCTACGGCGCGCAGCAGTCTTTCTCCATCTATGTCTCCGTCGTCTACGGCGATGTTTCGGGCAATGGATTCGGAGAATATCACTCCGTCTTGCATTACTACCCCGCACTGTCTGCGCCACCATTTCAGGTTGAAGCTGTTCAGGTTGGCTTCTCCTATTTTTATTTCTCCCTTCATTACAGGATAATACCCCAGCAACAGTTTCAGCAAGGTGGTTTTTCCACTGCCCGAAGCACCCACTATGGCAGTCACTTTCGTTTCGGGGATGGTGAGGCTTACATCTTCTATGGTCATTTTCGGGCTGTGGGGGTCATATTTGAAGCCGACATGCTCAAAAGAAAGGTCATTGGAGATACCGGGTATTTCGTTCAATAGCCTGTGCTCATTCTCTTCATTCTTCATTTTATGAATTTCATTGATGCGTTCCAGACTGATTTTCACATCTTGCAATGAATAAAGGAAGCTCATCAATTGTTCCACCGGACTGTTCAGTTGTCCGATGATGTATTGCACTGCCAGCATCATACCCAGTGTCATTTGTCCGTGGATGACGGCGGTAGCGGCAACCACGGTTATCACTATATTTTTCACTTCGTTGATGAATATGCTTCCGGCCTCCTGTGTTTGTTGCAGCTTCAAACTTTTCATTTGCACGCCGAACAGATCCGCCTGTACATCTTCCCATTCCCATCGCCGGCGTTGCTCGCAGTCTTGCAGCTTAATCTCCTGCATGGCAGTGATGAATTGGTAGGTCTTGTTGCTGTTTTCTGCCTGTTTTTCGAATAATTCATAATCCAGAATTTTTCTTTTTCCCAGAAACAAGGCAATCCATAAAGCATAAAGAACGCTTGCCAGCAGAAAGATGCAGAAAATGGTCAGATTATAACTAAATAATACACAGCCGAACACCACGAAACTGAGCAGTGAGAACGTGACGTTCAGCATTTGGGTGGTGAGGAACTTCTCTATCCTGTTATGGTCGTTCATGCGTTGCATCAGGTCACCCATCAGTTTGGTGTCGAAGAACGACATAGGGAGTTTAAGCAATTTGATGAAAAAGTCGGAAACCAACGAAATATTGATTCGCATACTGATATGCAGCAAAATCCATCGGCGGATAAAGTCGACCGAAGCGCGACTGATGGTCAGCACCAGTTGCCCCAACAGGATGAGGTAGATAAAGTTCAGATTTTGATGGACGATGCCCACATCTACAATCGCTTGCGTGAGGAATGGAAAGATAAGTTGCAGCAGACAGCCCACTAATGCCCCCAGTATGATTTGTCCGAAGTAGCGTCGGTATTGTCTGAGGTAACCCAGCAGGAAACGGAAAGAGCGTTTGTCTTTTGTTGTTTCTTCCTGCTGCTTATAAAAGGCAGGTGTAGGCTGTAAAAACATGGCTATTCCTTTTTCCTCTCCATTAGACCGGGTACTGAGCCAATGTTCTTTAAATTCCCTGTCGTCATAGGTTACAAGTCCTTTGCCGGGATCTGCAATGTAGCATATTTTACCTTTCTTTATCCGGTAGAGTACTACAAAATGATTTTGGTTCCAATGCAGGATACAGGGCAGGGGGGCTTTGTGTAATTGTTCTGTTGTTACCCGTCCGCACGTGGTGTGCAGTCCCAGTCGGGTTGCCGCTTCGCTGATGCCCAGCAGTGACACGCCTTCGTTGGTAGCAAAGCAGTAGCGGGAAAGAGTATCTTGTGAATACTCTTTCCCATGGTATTTGCATATCATTTGCAGGCAGGCAATGCCACACTGCATGGAATCGTGCTGGTGGTAAACATGGAATTTGCTCATAATGGTACGTTAATTTACTCCATATCTTGAAGTATCCACTTCTTTGGGAGTTCTATCTTTAAATCCGTTGAATTTGTAGGTAAAACTCAATGTGATATTGCGTTGATAGAAATTCTGGTTCAGATTTTGATACTGTTTGTCAAATCTTACCTTTATTTTGGGATATAAGGATTCAAAGATGTCATTGCATTGCAGGCCGACTATAGCTTTATCTTTAGCAAAAGTATATCTCAAGCCGGTGTTGATGCACCAGTTATCTTCCAAATCCCAGATTCCCTGTATGCAGGGGGTTCTGTAGAAAGCCATAAGATTCATGGTTATATTGGGCTTTTTTGATATGAAAATCGTGTTGTAGGCCATCAGAGAACCGGTCCATTTGTTTCTGTTGTATGCAAGTTCAAACCATTCGTTGCTTTTATAACGTTCATTGTATACGTTTGCAATCAGGTTTGAGCTGACAATATTCCCGAAACTGATAGGTATGACTGCTGTAAGGTTCAGCAACGACGTATAGTCTATATTGAAAGTTTTATGCAGTAATTGCAGCTTTTCCGGCGATTGATAGCTTTGGTCTATGAAGAAATCTTCCACCTTATAGTAGGAGACTTGAAAAGTGTATTTATTCTTCAATACATAGGTCAAATTGGCATTGCCGGTTCGTGCCGGTTTTAGTAGAGGGTTGCCCATAGAGACGCTATATTCATCATTATAGGAAGTGTAATTCTGCCTTTGCCAGTAACTGGGATAGCTCCTGATGGAATTGTATGCCAACTGGAAGATGTGATCGTTTGCCGGGATAAAAGTAACTGTTATATTAGGCAACAAGGCATTTTTTCTGTAACTGTTTATTTTGTATAATTCACCGATGAGTGAACAATCTATCGACAGTTTTCCTTCATAGAAAGATTTTTGGGTACCGGCATAAATATTTCCTGTATGTTCTTCTGTAGCGAAGGCGCTTGTATAGCTGCCTTCATTGTCGTGCTGTTTATCTACATTACTTTGTTTGTTGTTGTTCTTTACATAGTTATAGCTGGCTCCATAGTTTAAAATCCAATTGTTTTTCAAGTTATGGCTCATGTCGGCATACGCTTTCACGCGGTCTATATTCTGTTTTCGCTGATAGGTGAATGCATCTATGGAGTGGTGGTCTTTTATATACTTCATGTTTTGCGTGTTGTCGTCTGTATAGTTAGTGTATTCTACAGAAATGTTCCCCCATTTGTGTTTGTAGTACAGGCTGGCATTGTGCAAGTAGTCTTTTCCTTTGTTTAGGGAGTTTGCATCCGAAAACAGGTTGTTCACGCTATATGCATCTGATTTGTTCCGGGGGGCATATAGTCCGTTGTATGACAGTTCCAGTGATTGGGTATCATCTAAGTTATACGCTATGTTTGTGTATACGTTATGTTTGTTGCTAGTTGATTTGGTGTGATTTTCCGAGTCGATGTCATAGATGTCGTTTCCCAATGTATGTTTTGCTGTAGTTGTGCTTTTACTTATTTGTTTGTTGTCAGCAATTGAATACATTAGGTCGAACGACCATTTGGGGCTAGTCAGAAACAAACTTCCCACACCGCTGAAAGAATTTTCATGCTGGTTGATCCATGTAGCCTGTACCTGTCCATTCATGGTGTATCTGTTTTCTTTTTTCAGTACCACATTGATAACGGCACCTTTAATGTGTAGTTGTGGAGGAGCATTGTAGATAACTTCCACTTTCTCCACTTTTTCGGCCGGCAATGTTTTTAAATATTCAATGAGTTGTTCGGTACTCAGGCTGGAGACTTTGCCGGATATTAATATGGTAGTGCCGTTCGCTCCTGCTAAGTTGAGGCTGTTTCCATCTGTGCTGCTGATACTGGGCAGTTCTTTCAGTAGTTCGTGAGCATTAGCGATTATTTTATTTTGTTTTACTGACTGCAAATCGTAGGTTAATCTATTGTTAATCATTCGAATAACCGGCCGTTCTGCCTTTACGATTACTTCGTCCAGTTTACTGTCTGATTCCTTTAAAATTATATTTCCTATTTGTTCTTTAGATGAGTTCAAGCACATAGCTTCGTATGCCAGATGTTGGAACATCAACCGATAGGGCTTTTCCGTCATCGGAAGAGTGAACCGCCCTTCCTTGTCCGTTATGGTTCCGGCTATAAAGGTTGAGTCCTGCTTTTGCAGAATGATGGCAACACCTTCTATGGCAACACTGTCTTTGTTTATTACCTGTCCGACAATATTACTTGTTTGTGCGTGGCTTTGTGTGATATACACCAGTGCCAGTAAAATGTATAGGTACCTCATTGTTTATTTATAAATTAGATTTGTTTGAATACTCGGGGCATATTGGCAGCGAGGGTCAGGATAATCCCAATTCTTTTCTCCATACGCTTTTATAACTTTTACTAGGCATCGTCTGTGGTTCTTTCTACAAAACTCAAAAATGTGACATTTCGTGCAGGCACTATTTTCCCGAAACTGAGTTTGTCCCATTTCAAATAAGGCTTTAGCTCTCGGCGATTGCCAAATTTCTGCTAATGTCTGTTCTTTTAAGTCTCCTAAAATGAATTGAGGATGCCAATATAGTTGTTCGCAAAGTGTAACTTTTCCGTCGGGCAAAACGAATAATCGATTTTCTAGAATTCCGCATGACCCTCCTTTAAAGCATTGGTCGTTAGGCTTTCCTTTTTTATAAATTTCTTCTATGGCTTCATCGCTTACATAGATAGTACATCCTTTATCAGGTATTAGCTCCGATTTAATGAAGGAGCAAATTTCAGTTAAATCTTTTTTAGTGGCTTGTATTTCTGAAAATGTTTGTGGAGTATAGATTGATAATTCGGGCACTCTGACTTCCCAATAAACAAGGTTTTTAATTTGTTTGATGTAGTTGTATAATTCTGTTATATCACTTTTATTTGAATTATGTTTGGTTAAAATGGTATCTATTTGAATCTTGAATCCGTACTTTTGTAGAATGTCAATTCCATCTTTAATACTTTTAAGATACCCTTTCTTGCATTCGATCAGGTCAATAAGTTTATCTTCGTCTAAAATGTCTAGAGAAATCTGTATGACATTATTGTATCCTGTTTTATATAACTTCTCTGCGATACTGACATTAATAGGAACCTTAGTTGATATATAGCTAGGAGTTAAGCCTGAATCTACTAACTTGTGAAGGATAATGTCCCAATCTTTTTTGCAAAATACTTCTCCGCCTATAATATCTATATATGACATTTTAAGTTGTTTGGCTTCTTCGATAAGAGCTAATATCTTTTCGGTATCCAGTTCTATGCATTTGGTTTTCTTGTCTGCGTAGCAATATTTACAGTTTGTAACGCACTTGTTAGTAAGCATAAATAACAAAGATTGTGGTGAGCGATGCATTCTATCCGGTGTCAGGTCTACATTGTTGCATTGAAGGTCGCTTATGCTAAAATCATAATGCATATCTTCTGCTTCTATTTGGGAAAGAGGTATGAGTGTATTTTCAGGGAAAATAACTTTATTGGAATCTGTAACTGTAAAGCAATATCCGGAGTTGTTTATATATGGAAGAATCATATCATAAACTGCATTAGGAGATAAATGAAAATGTTTTGCTATTTCATCTATATGTTCTGCTAACGTTTTATTATCGGTGAAGAGAGATAATATCATGGCTTGAAACGGATGTATGTATCCTATCCATTCTACGGAAGCATTGTATTTTACTTGCTTGCTGGAATACATAACAACTCTGTCAATATCATTTTTAAAATGATAATCAGGGTTTAATATGTATATATTATTGACATCTATCATAACTTGTGCTTAAATTGAGTGAATAAAGATGCCACAGATATACTTGTGTGTCAAATATATTGTGACATCTTTCTTTTACATTGATAGAGCTTTAACGTCTGGGCTCTGCAGGTGCAGTTGGATTGGGATTTGGCTTCGGTGCAACAACCGTACCAGAACCTGCTACAGTGCAGGTACCAGAACCTACTACATTACATTTAACTGCTACAGAAAAGATACAAATAGCTCTTGCTTCTGCGCCTCCTTTTACATCCATCATTTCTTGGATATCCAATGAATCGGGGATGTTTTCCAGTGTCGTAATAGATTTCATCTTATACGTTTTTGGTATAAACCTACTCTATAAACTTTTCGGTATCCGTTCCTGCTGATTATACAGATTAGGTTCTGTACTTATTTAATTTACCGGTAATAAAATAGTCATTTTAATTTGAGATTGGAATTATAATATCCAATCATTGTCATCTGTAGGGGGATCATCTTCAATCCATATCCATTGGTTTTCTTGAAAGATCCATCCACCACCCTTTATTGACTCTAGCGCTTCTGTCGTAAGTTTTTCTAAGTTTATTGTTTCCATTAGTGTTTTTTTTTGTACTTTGCAAAGGTAAGTCGTTTTAATTGGAGCGTTTATAATAAAAACATAATCATTTTATAATCTTTTTGACTGGAAACAATTATCTTTGTCCTGTAGAATTGATTATAAGATGAAGAAATATTATTATATCACATTCATTGCCATAGTTGCAACAGTCTGTTTACAAGCTAAATACATTTGGGGCTTGTATAATCAGTATGTAACTGAAAATATAATCAAGATAGAGATGGAAACAGAAAAGGCAATAGAAGACGAGAAATGGATTCGAAGAGTCTTGCAGTCTATAAGCATGATACCTACTACCGAGGAATACTCATCGGAGATAAAGTCACAAAAGCTGGATACTGTTCGTTTGTCACCTCGAGATGCAGATATGATTCGTTCAACCACTGTCAAACAGATTGCTGCAGGTAAATTTGCTGCGGAAAGAATTCATGGGTTGGAGCAGGATATTTTGCAAGCAGCTGGTTTTCCTTTGAATTTAAACACTTTGGACAGCCTTTGGCGTGCGTCAGACAGCATTGTCCGTCATCCTCATCAATTCTTTCTTTATGATAAAGACACCGTAATGATTTCTTCTGTTGGAGACTTGGAAAGCCATACGCCTGATTATGTATCTCAGCTTCATCCTATTGGCACAAAAGGCTTGCAATATCTTCAGATAAAGGCAGATATTCCTATGTCTCATTTTCTAAGACATCAGCTTTGGACGCTGGCTCTTTCTGCCTGCATGATGTTGCTGGTGTTGCTTTGTCTGTTTTTCCAGCTGACAGCCATTCGCCGGAAGGAAGCATTGCTTCGCAAGAGGGAGATGACCATCAATGGCACTATTCATGATTTGAAGTCTCCATTGAACAGTGTTATTACGATGATGGGGTGGTTGAAACAGACAGCACCCGACAAAGAGACCAAGGAGATGCTTGAAACGAGTAAAGCGGGTGTTAGACGTTTGATTTCCAATATAGAAGCCTTATTAATGACCGCACGCATGGACCGTCGGCAGGTGGTATTGAATAAAAGCCTGATCGATGTTCCGGAAATGGCAGAGGGAGTGAAGAAGGAGTTGTCCTGCCTCTATCCGGGCAAGCCCCATACCATCTGCATCATCAATGAGCTTCCTGCAGGTTTGCAGGTAATGGCCGACGGTATGTATATAGAGAACGTGATTCGTAACCTGATGGAGAATGCCTTGAAATATTCGGATGCAGGAGTGAGGATAGAGGTCTCGCTCTCCATTGTGAATGAGCGGTTGTGTGTATCTGTCAAAGACAATGGTTGGGGTATCGCCCCATGCCATCAGAAGAAATTGTTCACCCAGTTCTATCGGGTCCCCCGAAGCGAAGAGCAACAGCAGAAGGGTTACGGCATAGGATTGGCACAATCCCAATATATTATAAATGAACATGGAGGGGAGATAATGGTGAAGAGTGCCGAAGGTAAAGGAAGCACTTTTACATTCATTATTCCATGTCGTTGATTGAAAGGAGAAAAACAGATGAGGAAAGTTTTATACTGCTTTCCCTATCTGTCTTGCTGGCAATTGTATTGATATCAGCGAACACCTGTGTTTTGAAGAAGGTCATCATTATTAATTATGACTTTTCGTTTCGCCGAGGTTTTTCCTGACCCAAATGAATAAGACAAATCAATCATTACACTGCGTGCGACGATACCAAATCGTGTTTGCCTTGAAAAATTACTATTTTGCACATGCTGTACGGCTTCACGATATTTCTCATTTCTAAAGGGGCTGTTAATATTTAATCTGATGTTCAATTTATTGTCTAATATTCGTTTCTGTACATAGCAGGAATACTTTTGGAACTTATTATATGCTATTTGCATTTCAGGTTCTTGCTGAAAAATACCCCATTGTGCTCCTATTGTCCAATCATTCTTCAAATTCCAGTCTCCGCTTAAATTTAAAGAATAGTGCGTGGCATGTTGCTTGAAATCAAGTCGCGTAGATTTCATATAGGTTTTACCTACTCTGCCGTTGATATTGAAGGACAATGCTTCTGTGGGGCTATAACTAATATAGATAGAACCTGTTATTTTATTATAGCTTCCTAAGTTGTCGTAAGTATATGCTATTGTTTTCTCATTCTGTTGGGATGGATATCTGACGATAGCATTGTCTGTGTTTGAGTAGTCCAGCCATGTGGCAAAAGTGACAGAGTTAGAGAAGTAATAGTAGGATAAGTTCATTTGGTTTATTTTTTCCGAGCGGATATCGGGATTACCATATTCTACAGAGAATTCATCAACTTGCTGCTGATATGGGTTCATCTGCCAGATGGAAGCACGTTTTATCAGTGAAGAATATGATAAAGAAAGACTGGAATATTGTGATAAAGTATAGGATAGGAACAAACGGGGTATCCAGTCGAATGTGTGATAGGAGTACTCATTCTCCTTTTCATTGCTGTACTCTATTTTGTTATAAGTATTTTCTATACGAGCACCGGCACTGAAGGAAAATTGATTAAGGCGTAGCTGGTAAGATAAATAAGCAGCCCATATATTCTGTTTTTGTTTGAACTTATCTATCTCGTTCTGCGCATATTTGTTTCCCTCTATCCATGTCCCTGTTTCGGGATTCCACTCATAATATAATGGACTGGACGTGCTCCTTCTATAAATATCTTTTGCTCCTATAGAAAGAGTATGCTTATTCAGTGGAATAGTATAATCAGCTTGTACCGTGTGTTCGGTTAATCCACCTTTTGTATTGGCTTTGTGGATGTATTCATTATAACAGTCTTTATTTTCAGAGTCAGTGAAGGAGCGTTCAGTCACATTGTTTTTCTTATTATCCGGGTTGAATGCATATCGATAGGTTAATAAGAGCCGTTCTCTTTTCTTGTGTGGATATAAGTTTCTGTATGACAGATTAATCTCACGGGCACCGTCGTGTTGGTTTATTTTGTCAAATACATTCGAGTGATAATAAGGATTTGAGGGTGTTTGGTAATTATTGTTATATATTGTGTTCATGTTAATCCTTTGTAGCATGAAGTTGGCATCAGCATAGACAGAGTTCAGTGTATCTATGTTGTATTCCAATAGTCCTTTTATCAGATGATTTGTTATATTTCCGTCTGTTTCCCATTCCTGTGTGGTGACTGTTTTATCCGTTTCATTCAGAAATGTTTCTGTATAGGACGATGATGGTACGTGGTCGAGCTGTGTATTATTGAAACTGTAACCGAAAGAAGCCGATAGTTTATCTTTAGTAAAAAGAATGTTTACGCCGGCATTTTCCGCAGGATGTGTATTTCCGCCGGCATTCAGAATGATGCGGTAGTTATTAGGTTGGTTTTTCAGGGTGATGATGTTTAGAATAGAGCCACCCTCTGACATGCCATATCGCAAGTCCGGATTGGTGATGACTTCCACCTTTTCTATGGATGAGGCCGGAATGCTTTGTAATACTTCTTTCGGATTGGAGTTGGCCAAAGTATAGGGTTTTCCATTCAGATAAATGACATAATTTGAACCTCCTTTTACGGAAAGCGTTCCATCACCGCTTACAGAGACAAGCGGCACTTTTTTCATTGCATAAAGAAGGTTTTCGGCCAAAAGAGTCTTGTCGTTCTTAAAACTGTAAGAGAAACCATTGTCGGTCAGTGATATGCGCTGCTTCTTTGCTATGACTTCCACCTCTCCCAACTGTTGTGAATCTTCTTCCAGCATAATATGATGGAGGTTAATAGGAGATGTTCCGGTCTTTATATTCTTTGTTACGGTCTTCATTCCTATACAGGATATGATTATAGCGTATTGAGAATCTTTATTTAATTTCAGTAAAAAGGTTCCGTTACGGTGTGGGACAGTTCTTGCAATGCAGGTTTGATTGGGCATTAGGAGAGCGCTGACAGAAGCGTATGGTATGGGTTCATTATTCAGGCTGTCGATAACGGAACCGGTGACTTCTATTTTCAGATTATCCACCTCTTGTGCCATGCTTATAGCCGGCCAACTGTATATGACTCCCAAAAGAAGTGTAATGAGTGTTTTTGTCATATTGGTTATTTTTTTATGGAATGTTTTTAAGTTTTGCGATTGCTATTTCATAATTGTACGGACACATTAATTGGTTTCTATTGAACATTGAGCCTTGTAGTATATAAGTTAGCGCCAAACATCCACCACCGCAAATATGTCGTACTTTACAAGTTTGACAACCAGATACGTTATCTATATTGGGTATGAAGTCCGTTATCAGTTCTCCTTTAGGATTGATGAAACGTAATTGTGATATTTCTTTATCTAATAAGTTTCCCATTAAGAAAGTTCTATAATGTAATAGATGGCATGGATATACATTACCTAAGGGATCTATGCTACATGTACTTTGGGCGGCTCCGCATCGCACTTGTTTTGTTTTGAGTTTTTGAGGAATTGAATTCTCATCTTTCTCACATAATATTTGTTTGAAAGTCTCAATGGGGACCATATTTTCAATTTGAGAAATATCCATAGGAAGTAAAGGTACTGTTCTAAGGTAGCATTGATTCTCTTTTGCGAATTGGGTAGTGGCTTTTACATCATTTACCGTTGCATTCGAAAGTGTTGTGGAGATACTGATACCTGTCTTAGGATGGTGCGTTTTTAAATACTTTATATTATTTTGAAACAAATCAGGGTTGAATCCCTTACGATCTTTCTCAGCATAAACACTATCACAACTAAAAGTAATACTATCGATATATGCTAGTATTGTTTGAAATCGTTCTTCAGAAAAATCATGCATACAATTGGATATACAATTGATGGAAATAGTTCTTTTTTTTTCTTTGATATATTGGACTAGATTTAATAAATTCTGACAGAGAAATACTTCCCCACCAGTTAACGTGATGCTGGATGCATAAGGCACTATTTTATCAATAATCTTTTTCCATTGCTCTAGTGCTAATTCTTTTTTATTTTTTCTTATATCCTTATTATAGCAGTAGGTACATGATAAATTGCATTTATATGTTAAATGAATATAGTATATAGATGGCATACATATTGTATCTGTTTTGTCTTCAGAGAATTTCTCTGTTGATAATATTTTACTGTCAATTATTTTAAGACAGGCTGTTCTTACCTGCTCTTTATATTTCTCATTGACTTTGTCAGCTATATAGTCTGCACTTTTATATTTGTAGACTAAATCCAATAAATGTAATTCTAGCGTATTGCATTTACGACCATAATGGATATTTGAATTATAGAAAATGAATTCATTTTCTTTTTCAGTGCTAATAATCAAATAGTTATTGTCGTATGATATTGATAGTGTGCTAATTGAAGTTTCCATATTATAATTGAATAAAGATGCATCAAAAATCAGATGATGGTATCAAAACTGATCTCTGATGCATCACTGTTTTGTGTCTGTTTTTAGACTTGCTGAGGTGTGTCAGGATTGGTTATATGCCCAACAACTGAACCGATATTGCTGCCATAACTACTGCTACAGCTTTCTACGCAACTAGTTGAACATACTTTATCACTAGACACGACTCCAGCCGCAAATTCTCCTGCAAATAAATTTGCAGAATTTTTTCCACCAACGATTTTATCTAATAAATCGTTAGTTAGCTGAAAATCATTCTTTTCCATTGTGACTTTTTTATAATTTATCGCTTACTCTATAAACTTTTCAGCATCCGTTCCTATTGATTATACAGATTAGGTTCTGTACTTATTTTAATTTACCGGTAATAAGATAGTCATTTAAATTGTATAATGAGTTTTGATTTGTACATGGCAAAGGTAAGTCGTTTTAATTGGAGCGTTTATAATAAAAACATAATCATTTTATAATCTTTTTGACTGGAAACAATTATCTTTGTCCTGTAGAATTGATTATAAGATGAAGAAATATTATTATATCACATTCATTGCCATAGTTGCAACAGTCTGTTTACAAGCTAAATACATTTGGGGCTTGTATAATCAGTATGTAACTGAAAATATAATCAAGATAGAGATGGAAACAGAAAAGGCAATAGAAGACGAGAAATGGATTCGAAGAGTCTTGCAGTCTATAAGCATGATACCTACTACCGAGGAATACTCATCGGAGATAAAGTCACAAAAGCTGGATACTGTTCGTTTGTCACCTCGAGATGCAGATATGATTCGTTCAACCACTGTCAAACAGATTGCTGCAGGTAAATTTGCTGCGGAAAGAATTCATGGGTTGGAGCAGGATATTTTGCAAGCAGCTGGTTTTCCTTTGAATTTAAACACTTTGGACAGCCTTTGGCGTGCGTCAGACAGCATTGTCCGTCATCCTCATCAATTCTTTCTTTATGATAAAGACACCGTAATGATTTCTTCTGTTGGAGACTTGGAAAGCCATACGCCTGATTATGTATCTCAGCTTCATCCTATTGGCACAAAAGGCTTGCAATATCTTCAGATAAAGGCAGATATTCCTATGTCTCATTTTCTAAGACATCAGCTTTGGACGCTGGCTCTTTCTGCCTGCATGATGTTGCTGGTGTTGCTTTGTCTGTTTTTCCAGCTGACAGCCATTCGCCGGAAGGAAGCATTGCTTCGCAAGAGGGAGATGACCATCAATGGCACTATTCATGATTTGAAGTCTCCATTGAACAGTGTTATTACGATGATGGGGTGGTTGAAACAGACAGCACCCGACAAAGAGACCAAGGAGATGCTTGAAACGAGTAAAGCGGGTGTTAGACGTTTGATTTCCAATATAGAAGCCTTATTAATGACCGCACGCATGGACCGTCGGCAGGTGGTATTGAATAAAAGCCTGATCGATGTTCCGGAAATGGCAGAGGGAGTGAAGAAGGAGTTGTCCTGCCTCTATCCGGGCAAGCCCCATACCATCTGCATCATCAATGAGCTTCCTGCAGGTTTGCAGGTAATGGCCGACGGTATGTATATAGAGAACGTGATTCGTAACCTGATGGAGAATGCCTTGAAATATTCGGATGCAGGAGTGAGGATAGAGGTCTCGCTCTCCATTGTGAATGAGCGGTTGTGTGTATCTGTCAAAGACAATGGTTGGGGTATCGCCCCATGCCATCAGAAGAAATTGTTCACCCAGTTCTATCGGGTCCCCCGAAGCGAAGAGCAACAGCAGAAGGGTTACGGCATAGGATTGGCACAATCCCAATATATTATAAATGAACATGGAGGGGAGATAATGGTGAAGAGTGCCGAAGGTGAAGGAAGCACTTTTACATTCATTATTCCATGTTGTTGATTGAAAGGAGAAAAGACGGATGGAGAAGACAAAAGTTTTGTTTGTAGACGATGACATCGCATTGGGTCAAGTGGTGATTTTGGCATTAAGGGCTTCGGGCTATGCTGCGGAGTATTGCACTACGCTGGTAGGGATTCAGGGTGTGGTTCAGGAAATGCAGCCGGACATAATGGTGCTGGATGTAGAGATAGGAGAGAAGAATGGAATAGATGCCGTTGCGGAACTCAAGCTGACGGCTCCCGATACACCGGTTTTATTTGTCTCTTCACACATAGCCGGTTCGGAAGTGGCAAGGGCGCTGGATGCAGGTGGCATCGCTTATCTGCGAAAGCCTTTCGAAATGGAGGAGTTGGTGGCTTACATACGCAGGCACACGCCATGTTTTCATCCGAAAGGACTATCCATCGGAATGTTCAATCTGAGAGCCGGAGACAGTATGTTGTTCAAAGGCGAGGAACCTGTGAGAAGGCTGACTGATTTTGAATATAAACTGCTGAAATTGTTGGCACAGAACATGAATCAAACAGTAAGTCGCGAACAGATAGTGCAGGAACTGTGGGAGGGTACTTCCGGCAGCGAGCAGAGTTTGAATAACTATGTGGCGAGACTGCGGAAATATCTGTCGGAAGACGAGAGCCTGTCCTTGGAAACTGTGCCAAGAACAGGATATATGCTTTCCATTTTAGGAACTCAGCCGCGCGTTTTATGAGATTGCCTCCAATACATTGACAATCTCTACCACATACATTTTGTGAAAGCCTCCGTGTGCTTCTCCATACCATCGGTCGATAATGCTTTGGTCGATAAAGTCTTCCGGCTTAATCATATCGGCATACAGTTTCTTGCACTCAAAGGTCAGCCGGGCCTGTTCAAAAGTAATACTTCCATTTTCGGTGAATAAGGGTTGAAGTCCTGTTGCTTTCACTTTATCTATGTCTCGCCCTGACTTAGAACCGCAAATTTTATGAACATCCTTATGCTCTTCGCCCAAGAAAGAGAGAGTGAGATAATCATTCTGCTCTATGAAATCGAACGTGTAGCGTTCGGGGCGGATAAAAATGAAGGCTACCGGCTTGTTCCATAAGAATCCGATGCCGCCCCAGTTGGCAGTCATTGTATTGAATTTATCTTTTGTACCGGCGGTTACCAGCATCCATTCTTTGCTGATTGTCTCAAACATGTTGTCTTTCAGCTCTTTTACTTCTATCTTTTTCATTGTCTTTATTTGTTTATGTGCACAAAGATATAAACAATAAAATGACTATGCGGTTAATATTTTGGTATTTATTGGGTATATATTGTTTATTGTAGTCTGGCATTCAAGTATCAGGTTACTCCGTGGAAAGTATGGCGGTTGGCTCATGACAAGATGCCGGCACGCTCAATGAAAGAAGCAAAGATGCTCCGAAAATTGAAAGAAGCAAAGATTATTGTAGATATTGTGTAGCTGCGGAAAGGATAAATAGTGTAAAACTTTTCCTTTCACTTTTTTAAAATCAAAAGTCGATTTGCTATCTTTGTCCGACATTTAAGAACTTTAAAAAGAAAGGATACAACAGTGGCAAACGATGTGGTTTTAACCCCGATGATGAAGCAGTTTTTTGAGTTGAAGGCAAAGCATCCCGATGCGATTATGCTTTTCAGGTGTGGAGATTTCTATGAAACCTATTCCGAAGATGCTGTTGTTGCTTCTGAAATATTGGGAATTACACTGACCAAGCGTGCCAACGGACAAGGTAAGAGTGTGGAAATGGCGGGCTTCCCGCATCACGCTTTGGATACTTATTTGCCGAAACTGATACGTGCCGGTAAGCGTGTGGCCATTTGCGACCAGTTGGAAGACCCGAAGCTGACAAAGAAGCTGGTGAAGAGGGGTATTACCGAATTGGTGACTCCGGGGGTTGCCATCAATGACAATGTGCTTTCGTATAAAGAAAATAACTTTTTGGCGGCAGTTCATTTCGGCAAGTCTGCGTGCGGTGTTGCTTTTTTGGATATTTCTACAGGTGAGTTTCTAACGGCGGAAGGACCGTTTGACTATGTGGATAAGCTGTTGAATAACTTTGCTCCCAAAGAAATTTTGTTTGAACGTGGAAAGCGGGGAATGTTCGAAGGTAACTTCGGCAATAAGTTCTTTACGTTTGAGCTGGAAGACTGGGTGTTTACCGAGACTTCTTCCCGCGAGAAGCTGCTGAAACATTTTGAAACGAAGAATTTGAAAGGCTTTGGTGTGGAGCATCTTAAGAACGGCATCATCGCTTCGGGTGCCATTCTGCAATATCTGGACATGACGCAACATTATCAAATCGGCCATATCACTTCGCTTTCGCGTATTGAGGAAGACCGCTATGTGCGCTTGGATAAATTCACTGTCCGAAGTCTGGAATTGCTGGGCAGTATGAATGATGGTGGTACGAGCCTGCTGGATGTTATCGACAAAACCATCAGTCCGATGGGAGCACGTCTGCTGAAACGCTGGGTGGTGTTTCCATTGAAGGATGAGAAGCCTATCAATGAACGTTTGGATGTGGTGGAGTATTTCTTCCGCGAACCGGATTTTAAAGAGTTCATAGAAGAGAAAATGCATCTCATCGGTGATTTGGAACGCATCGTGTCCAAGGCTGCCGTGGGACGTATCTCTCCGCGTGAGGTGGTTCAGCTGAAGGTGGCGCTGCAAGCCATCGAGCCTATCAGGAATGCTTGCCTGAATGCCGATAATGACAGTTTGCGGCGTATTGGTGAACAACTCAATCTCTGTCTTAATATACGCGAGAAAATAGCCAAAGAGATAAAGAATGATCCTCCGTTGCTGGTGAACAAGGGAGGTGTGATAGCCGATGGAGTCAGTGAAGAGCTGGACGAGTTGCGCCGCATTGCTTTCTCGGGGAAGGATTATTTGTTGCAGTTGCAGCAGCGTGAGAGTGACCAGACCGGCATCCCCAGCTTGAAGATTGCCTATAACAATGTATTCGGTTATTATATAGAGGTGCGTAATGCACATAAGGACAAAGTGCCTGCCGAGTGGATTCGCAAACAGACGTTGGTGAATGCAGAGCGTTATATCACACAGGAGCTGAAGGAATACGAAGAAAAGATTCTGGGTGCGGAAGATAAGATTATGGCACTCGAAACCAAGCTTTATAATGATTTGGTTCTTTCCCTTGCCGAATATATCCCTGCCATTCAGATAAATGCCAATCAGATAGCCCGTCTGGACTGTCTGCTTGCTTTTGCCAATGTTGCCGAAGCGAATAAGTACATCCGTCCGATAGTAGAGGACAGTGATGTGCTGGATATTAAGCAGGGACGCCATCCGGTGATAGAGAAACAGCTTCCGGTGGGAGAGAAGTACATTGCCAATGATGTGTATCTGGATACCGACAGTCAGCAGATTATCATTATCACGGGACCTAATATGGCAGGTAAATCGGCTTTGCTTCGCCAGACGGCATTGATTACGCTGTTGGCGCAAATCGGGTGTTTTGTTCCTGCAGAGAGTGCCCGTATCGGTATGGTGGATAAGATATTCACCCGTGTGGGTGCCAGCGATAATATATCGGTGGGAGAGTCTACCTTTATGGTAGAAATGAATGAGGCAGCAGATATCCTGAACAACCTTTCTCCACGCAGTCTGGTGCTGTTTGACGAGTTGGGGCGGGGGACTTCCACTTACGATGGCATCTCTATTGCATGGGCGATTGTGGAGCACATCCATGAACATCCGCGTGCAAAGGCGCGTACGCTTTTTGCTACTCACTATCATGAGCTGAATGAAATGGAGAAATCCTTCAAACGCATTAAAAACTACAATGTATCGGTGAAGGAGGTCGATAATAAAGTCATCTTTCTGCGTAAGTTGGAGAGGGGAGGCAGTGAGCACTCTTTTGGTATCCATGTGGCGAAAATGGCCGGTATGCCGAAGAGTATCGTGAAACGTGCAAACGATATCCTACACCAATTGGAGACGGACAACCGTCAGCAGGGAATTGCCAAACCGACGGCGGAGATAGCTTCCGGTCGAGATGGGATGCAGCTCAGTTTCTTCCAACTGGACGACCCCGTACTGTGTCAGGTACGTGATGAGATTCTGAATTTGGATGTCAATAATCTGACTCCTCTTGAAGCTTTGAATAAACTGAATGATATCAAGAAAATAGTCGGAGGTGTGTCAAAGCGTTGATGATGCTGTCAAATCGTCAACGGTATATACTTTTGATACAACCTTTTTTTAAACCTCAATGCTTATGAAAAATTTTTTTATTCTATGCTGTCTGTGGATAGCATGTTGCGCGATTTCTGCACAAGAACCGTGTCCCCAAGTAATTCCCGCTCTTCAGCAATGGAAAGGTGGCAGTGGCAAACTGGCTCTTCCTGCCGAAGGTAATATTGTCGTCAACCCTGCTGATGAGGCTGTGCTTTTGTCTACCGCCGAGATATTGGCAGATGACTTGAGCTTGATGATGGGGTGGAACTATTCCGTGAAAATCGGCAAACCGGGCAAAAATGATATTTATATGGCTTTGATGAAGCCGGACAAGGAGTTGGGTGATGAAGGCTATAAACTGTCGGTGAACCGGTATGCCGGGATTGAAGCGCCCACCCGAAAGGGAGTGTTCTGGGGAACCCGTACGCTGCTACAGATGCTTTATAAGCAGCAGGGAAAGATTTCGAAAGGAACGGCACGCGACTTCCCTTTATTTCCTAACCGTGGCTTTATGATTGATGCCGGTCGCAAGTTCTTTACATTGGACTATTTGAAGCAATATGTGAAGATACTTTCTTTCTATAAGATGAATGAGTTCCAGATTCATCTGAACGATAACGGCTTTCCTCAGTTCTTTGACAATGACTGGAACAAGACTTATGCTGCATTCCGTCTTGAAAGTGAACGTTTTCCCGGTCTGACCGCAAAAGACGGCTCGTATACCAAGAAAGAGTTTACCGATTTGCAACGGCTGGGTATGGAATATGGGGTGAATGTGATTCCTGAAATAGACATTCCTGCCCATTCATTGGCGTTCACTCACTATAACCCTGAAATAGGTAGCAAAGAGTATGGTATGGACCATTTGGATTTGTATAAGGAGGAAACCTATCATTTTGTAGATTCGTTGCTGGACGAGTATATCGGAGGAGAGAATCCCGTGTTTATAGGCCCTGATGTGCATATCGGTACGGATGAATACAATAAGAAAGAAGCCGAGCAGTATCGTTATTTCACTGACCGCTACTTGAAGTACATTGAGAAGTATGGTAAGACTCCGCGTATGTGGGGAGGCTTGAAATGGCTTCCCGGAAAGACTCCTGTAAAGGCAGAGGGAGTAACGGTAAATGCGTGGTCGTATGACTGGGTAGATCCGGAAGTATCTTTAAAAGATGGATATAAGCTTATCAATACTTGCGATACCTATCTGTATATTGTGCCCGGTGCGGGCTACTATCGCGAGTTTTTGGACCATCAATGGCTGTATGAGACATGGACTCCCTGGATGATAAACCGCAAGCAGACACTTCCCGAAGGCACTCCGGGGGTATTGGGCGGAATGTTTGCCGTATGGAATGACCAGTGTGGTAACGGTATTTCGCAACAGGATGTGCATATCCGTGCTTTTCCGGCCGTTCAGGTGCTGACCGAAAGACTGTGGAAGGGAGACAACAAACAAGTGCCTTATAAAGCATTTGAGGCTCTTTGCAAAGAGATGCCCGAAGCGCCGGGCATTAACCTGTCGGGTAAAATTTCTCCCGATAAAGATGTCGCCCTGACGGTTCCCGGCAAGGAATTGCTCTTTACCGGTAAGGATACGGTTCAGACAGCTTTGCAGGAAGTGGGTTATCCCTATACGGTGGAATTCAAAATCTGTCCGGACGAAAAGACGAATATCAGCGGTGTGCTGTTTAAAGGCGCTCATGCCACGGTATATACAAACTGGGAGAATACGGGGCGGATTGCCTTCTCTCGCGACGGTTACACATTTGTGTTTAATTCTTATCGTCTTCCGGCCGGCAGATGGTCTTCCATCCGCATTGAAGGAGATTATAAGGGTACTTCCCTGTATGTGGACGGTAAATTGCAGGAGCGTCTGGAGGGCAGAACCATGAGGGTCTATAATCCCAAATATAAGTCGATGGATCAGATGCGTTATCAAGAAACCTTGGTCTTTCCTTTGCAGCAGATAGGAGATACGCTGAATGGATTTCAGGGGAAACTGAAAGATGTAAGTTGCAGGCAGGGAGAAATGTAATGTTTTTATGATCGTTATGACTGAGTATGAGAGCACGATTTAAATTATATTTATGCGGTATATTATTCCTTTTATGCTGTTGTGATGAATATAAGAAAGATTCAATATGTTTGCAAGACATAGAGGTTGAACAGTTATCTTTCAAATTATATCCCACTGACAGTTTATTAATATATCCTCTTAGCATAAATGTTTGGCAGAACTACCTGATTATAATGGAGCCCAAATTGAAGGACTCCATTTATTCCATTTGGGACCGTGATGATTTTGCTCATTTGTTTTCATGCGGCAGGAAAGGGAATGGCCCTAATGAGTTAATAAATCCGCGACGTGATTATTACGCTTCTACCGATAGCAGCTTCTTTATCTTGGACTCTGATATAGAGCGAGAAGTTTGCTTTGAGGATAAAACGCTGGTAATAAAAAGGAATAATGATATCACTCTTCCTGATGCTATCAATCAATTAGTGAGATTGGGGGATGATTACTACATATTGGCAGGTTTGACAAACGGAAGCACCGGTGAACATATTATATATAAGAATGGCGGATATAGTTCTTTTGGAGAATTTCCCCGGAAATCAGAGAATGAAGAGAGGCGATTCTTTACTAATTATAAACTGACAGCCGGAGATGTTGCCCATGATTGTGTATGTGATTTCTATCTTCATCAGAATTTGATACGCATTTATGACATAAAGGGTAATTTGTTGAAACATATACAGGTAATAGACAATGCTTGTGTTCCTTCGACGTCTGTTGAACTAAGGCCGGTGTTTCATAAATTAAAGTGTAATTCCAAATATATTGCCGTTTTGTATAACAACAAATATAGTACAGAAGAAATCTATTCGGACGAGAAGCTTATTCCGGAATTGCAACTTTGGAACTGGAAAGGCGAATTGAAGAAGCGCATCTGTTTTGATTTCCCTTTTGACATCTATGCTATATCGGAAGATGATATTCTTTATGCTGTTAATTCCGGCCGACCCGACTATATTTATACTTATGACCTTAAATGAAACCTGAGTGTTAGCAGACATGCACCCACACATACTGACCACAGCCCTACACGTACGCATGTATAGGCTTACACGTATTTACGTGCGAGCCCTTGTGTACGTACGTGTAAAACTGGCTCACCGGCAAAAATAAGAGGACAATTCTATGTTTTAAGGCTATGCCAAAGTCAAGGGAACAAAAAAACGTTTGTCAGGAGGGGGAGGAAACTAATCAAATCTTGTCCGAAAAGTGTCCCCATGCAATTTCTACTGTGCCAGAATCTTTCAATGCTAAAATCAAACTGTTCAGAGCTAAAGAAGTTCTTTCTTTTCCGCATTGCTAAGCTGTATGGTTGTTCCCACTAAAAATCTACTGAACCGTAGTCTCGCACGTGAGTACGTGTAAAAAAGCATTCTGCCGTCCGGCTTTTTCTAAAACGTAACTATATACTTTAAGCATCTATCGGTCCATTTCTATTGGATTGCTTCATTTCGCGTTCATTATATCTTCACAGTCCATAAAAGCTATCTTTGTTTTCGTGTGCCTTGATATCAATGTTTGCTTTATAAATATTGCAGAGAGAATTATATTTCCTCGCACACCCTCATTTCCATTCCTTTATACACCACAACAATCTTGTGTAGCTGCGTGCTGCCCACGGCATTTTGCACCGTATCGGTATCTGCATACCGATTGGCTTGGGCAATACCCTCTTTCCGAAGTTCCTCCACACGGTCTTCGGGATCTTTGTACTTGGCATACTTCAATTCGATGATGTAGCTGTGTTGCATATCCGGATAGATATCCAGCAATGGGCACAGGAAAATGTCAGCATATCCGGCTTGAGTGTCGGCCTCGGAGATGGGACGGTAGAAGCGGTTTTGGGCTGTCATGGCAAGAGTGAAACCATGTACGAAAAACTCGCCTTTCTGCTTGTCGCGTTGCGAGGCATAACGCTTCAAACAGTCCGCTATATAGCCGAAGTAAGATTGCCATGCCCCGTCGTAGGCTAAAGCCGAAGCAAGCTCGTCTTTCTCATGGTTGCTGAAACTGAGGTCGGCTTCATTGTACGTGTTCAGCAGATAGGTGTAGAGCTGCTCCTGCACCACTTGGTTGGGAATAGTAAGTTTGGTCTTTCCCTTATACATTCCGCTGATAGTAAGCATACCGAAATAATAGAGCAGGCTCACGAAATTGTCGGAATCCACAATGTTGGCAGCCGGAAAGCTTTCTTTTAACTCGCCGGTAATGTAACCTTGGCTCACTAAGGTCTGTATGGCGGAGGCATCGTGCGCAAACTCTTTGTCCTTGCGGATGAGCATACGCAATTTTTCGTAATCGATACGAATATTGCTCTCTATCATATTTCTGGGTACTCTGCCATTATTGTCTATATAGTTTTTGACAAAATAAAGCACCATATTGGAATTGTATAGCGTAGTTTCTCCATAGCACTCCTGTGCAAAGCAGTAGCTGTCATACCATGGTTTCATCAGCCCTATCAACTCATCGATGGTATGATTGAAAGAGGTTTTGGTAGAATAATAAGCCAGCATTTCGCGTACCTCGGCTTCGGTGAACCCCATCATTTGGTTAAATTTCGATGAGAGAGAGTAGTTGGTACCGATGTTGAAGCCGCTGGTCAGGTCGTCCATCGTCACGGGGCTTACACCGGTGATAAAGCAACGCTTGATGCTGGAATAAGTTCCGGCTTTCACCTTGTTAAAAAAGGTGCGTAGATAACCTTCCTTGTGCGTCTCTTCGGTATATCGGTGCAGGCTGTCGGCATCGGAGAGGATGGCATTCGTAAAGTGGTCATACTCATCAATGAAGAGATATATCTTCTGGCCTGCACGGGCACATACCTGATAGAGAAAGTCCAATTGCTCCACTGCTCCCTTTGCCGCACACAATCCTTCTAATGTATCTTGTGGCAGATATTCAGCATATATCTTGCAGAAGTTTTCAAAAGTAATGCCACAATGTGCATCCAGTCCGCTGCGGTAATTGTGCAATTCGCCATTAATACCGGAAAAGTTGAGATACAGCACCAGGTAACTATTGCGGTCATCTGTAGGATGCTTCCCTATGTAGAGGTCGCCAAACAGGGCGTCAAACTTGTCACGGGTACGCACATCATAATAGTGTTGCAGCATATTCAGTGTCAGACTCTTGCCGAAACGACGTGGACGGATAAAGAAGAAATACCGGTCCGAACGTTCTATTAAAGGGATAAACGAAGTCTTGTCCACGTAATAATAATTGTCAAGACGAATATCTTCGAAATTCATCATGCCGTATGGCAACAACTTCATATCTGATGATACATATTCCATAATTCAGTTTATTTATGAGTCCACTTTGAACTAGTGTAAACAAAGATACGCTCTTTCCGCTGCTTTTACAAATAAACGTTCGTACTTTTTAGCGAGTTCGACAATAAGCAGTGCCGAAGCGGCAAGCGTGAGGCACGCGAACGCAACGACAACGATATCTGTGCGCAAGTGCATGCCTGTAAGCGCCTTGAAGGGCAGAAACGTCAGCAGACACGGCACTACGCCGAAATAGCAGTAATAGCTTCCGTCGTAATATGCGTAGTCCCAATAGATGGGTTCGCGAGCTTCCTTATTGAGCTGTGCTCTAAGAGCCGGGTCGTAGGGGTTTTCCATGCTATCCAAGATGGGTGAGGAAGGAAGATCAAGGCTGAGGCTTCCGCTGAGCAGCGCGTCGGCAAGGTGGTTATATTGGTTGCCGTCCTGGACGGCTTCGATTCCCTCATTGTAGACCGGGCCCTGTTCCAGCCATGCCGCTTGACCCGAAAGCTGCGAGAACGCACCCATACCCATACAGCTTATCGCGAACGCGATGCCAAGGGATACTTTTGCCCTAGCTCCCATGTCAAAAAACTTGATGTTCCAGATGGCCGAGGAGGGTTTGAATATCTCGAACAGCACGTAGATAATCGCCATCACCGCAAGGCGGGCCTTAGAGATGAGAAACGGCCCGGGATTGCCAGAAATGATACCTGCCAGCGTAAGCCAATAGCGCCAATGGAATACAATGGCTTCGATTGCGAATATCGCTACGAGTGCCACTAGCACCTTCATGGTAAGCCTTGATGGAGAAGACTCGCATTTGGTCTTTATCGCCGGCATCGATTTCTTAGCGAAGTGATTGCCTGGTTTGTTCATACGAAGATTCCTTTACGCCGTTCTCAAAAGTAGGACAAAGCCCGTGCAGTACATGATTCTCACAATGGATGCGATTCCGTTGCTAAATGGCATTCCGATCAAGAACGGAAGCGAGCTCCATGCTATCCACCAATCGAGCGCATGCATGCAGTATATGGCCATTCCTTCTCGTCCATAAAAAAGCAGGGGCTTCTTTATGGAATAGTTGATAGCCGGATGGGAAGCTTTTGAGAGGACGGCGGCAGCCAGGCAGACCGACAGCGTTCCCGCGATGGCGGCGATAAGCGCAAGCGCTACGTTGTGATAGGCGCGCGTTGCGAGCTCGAGCGAGCTGTTGCTTGAGGTAGCGAGCCAAAGGACAACGGATATCGGCAGAGCGAGCCATTTGCTCTTGATCTTGCTAAATAGGTCAAGTTGCTTCGCCGCATATCCTACGTACATGAAGAAGATCGCCACAAGTGCGATGTCGAAGCTAAAGGGCAGGTAGATGCCAAGTCGAGCGCCCAGCGAATAGCCAAGTGCAAAGCTGGTCAAGCTGAGGATGCCCAAGGTGGCCAGCGGCTTCTTGGAGCGTTGCGCCGCGGTCGCCGCGATGTTGAAGAGGATTCTGGCGACAAAGAGGACCACGAGGAACCACGCCATTCCAACAGCGACGACCTTGGGCGTTTCCAGGTCGATGCCGGAGGCGAAGGTGTAGGTGAGTGCAAGGGACAAGATGCTTTGGTCCGTTATGGGGCCAGATTTGAGTGCGAGCATTCCGTGCCAAAGCAGAAAGACTATCGTGTAGGGCAGCAGCAGCCTTTTTGCCGACGACGTCACAAGCGGCAGGCGAAAACGCGGGCGGAAGAACAGGGAATCAATATTTTCAC
>OHBJ01000480.1_pt1 | contig 25820 bp, 29 predicted proteins | sample 1577241 | NCBI WGS metagenome assembly OHBJ01 (sample SAMEA3541594, study PRJEB24748) | human gut metagenome | biome: human gut; feature: human-associated habitat; material: faeces | place: China | collected 2012 | reverse complement strand
ATGGCGTGACAAACGGCTTCGAGGTGCATGTTCAGGACAGGCGCGGAAGTTCGGTGGAAGAACTACAACGTCATGCGCAGGCATTCATTGCAGCACTGGGCGAACGTCCTGAAATCGCACGGGCGCAGACCTCTTTCGACAGCCGTTACCCGCAGTACCGGGTGGAGGTGGATGCCGCCGTGTGCAAGCGAGCCGGTGTTTCACCATCGGATGTCCTCGATGCGCTGTCCGGCTATATCGGAGGCGTCTATTCATCGAATATCAACCGTTTCTCCAAACTTTACCGGGTGATGATGCAAGCATCACCGGAGTACCGGACAGATGTCCGCTCGCTGGACGGGCTATTCGTGCGTACTGCATCGGGCGAAATGTCACCCATCAGCCGCTACGTCACCCTGACCCGTGTCTATGGTCCGGAATCACTGTCACGTTTCAACCTGTTTCCGTCTATTGCAGTCAACGGTACACCGGCCACCGGATACAGCTCAGGACAGGCTCTGAATGCCATCCGTGAAGTTGCATCGCAGACACTTCCGTCAGGATACGGTTACGAGTTTGGGGCCATGTCGCGCGAAGAGGCTTCGGCGGGCAACACATCAAGTTGGGTGTTCGGTATTTGCATTGTTTTCATTTACCTGATTCTGTGCGCCTTGTACGAAAGCCTCTTTATCCCGCTTGCCGTCATTCTTTCCATTCCTTTCGGACTGTTCGGTAGCTTCCTATTCGCCAAATTGTTCGGTATCGAGAACAATATCTATATGCAGACCGGCATCATCATGCTGATAGGCCTGCTTGCCAAAACTGCCATCCTTCAAACGGAGTATGCTTCGGAATGCCGTAGCAGGGGCATGAGCATTACGGCTTCGGCGGTTGCTGCCGCAGTCGCCCGTCTGCGTCCCATCTTGATGACCTCGCTGACCATGATATTCGGACTGCTTCCGATGATATTTTCTACCGGAGTAGGTTGTAATGGTTCGCGTTCGTTGGCGGTGGGTACGATAGGCGGTATGCTGGTGGGTACTGTCTCGCTGTTACTGTTCGTGCCGTTTCTGTTTATCGTATTTCGGCACATAGAGGAAAAAACCATGCCGGAAAATAAATTAAAAAACAAATACAGTAATCATTAAAATTCTTACGAAGATGAAAAAGTTGATTATCATTTTAACAACCATGTTCGGACTGAATCTTACAGTCAGTGCTTGCAGTACCCATGACAGCAGAATAGAGGAATCTGAAACGGAACAGTCCGGTGAATCGTCTGATTCTGATACGGATTCCGGAGTTACAGGGAAAAACCTTATCGTGTATTATAGCTTTACCAACAATTCCCACGTTATCGCAACGGAGCTCCAGAAGCAGACCGGAGCGGATATACTCCGGGTCGAACCGGCTGATGAAAATGTGGATTACAACGACTATTCCATCGGTCTGCCAATGATGAATCTAATCAAGGCACATCCGGATGATCCGGCATCCTATCCGGCAATCAAAACCGCGGCAGGTGATTTAAGTGATTATGACAATGTTATTGTCGTAGTCCCGTTGTGGTGGAACAACATGGCCGCACCGCTTCAAACATTCCTTTTCAAATATGGTGCTGAAATGGAAGGCAAACACATCGGACTGATTGTGTCGAGTGGAGAAAGCAGCATTGAAGGCGTTGAAGCGGATGTAAAACGGCTTATCCCGAACGGGAAGCATCTTAATCCGTCTTTGTGGATATTGCGTTCACGTACCAATCAATGCAATGCTTTGATTGAAGAGTGGTTAAAAACAATACGTTGGGAAAAATGAAGCGATTGATAATCCTTTCAATGACAACCTGCCTGTTGGCTGGTTGCGGGATATACTCCAACTACTCCCGCCCGGACATGGAGGTTAAAGAGCGATACCGTAATGTAGAAACGGCGGATACGACAACCATCGCCTCACTCTCTTGGCGTGAACTGTTTACGGATATTCGATTGCAAGTTCTCATAGAACAGGGCTTACAGCAAAATACCGATTTGAGGATTGCACATCTGAAGGTAGAGGAAGCGGAAGCCGTGCTGATGAATGCCCGGCTTTCTTACCTGCCGTCGCTTACGCTGAATCCCGAAGCAGGTATCGGCCGATACGACGGTATGACTTCCAAAACTTACAGTCTGAATGCCTCGGCAAGTTGGGAACTCGATATATTCGGGAAGAACACCAATGCCAAACAAGGCGCAAGTGAGGCTTTGGAAGGTAGCCGCGATTATACCCAAGCCGTCCGAACCCGGTTGATAGCCACGATCGCTGACAGTTACTATACACTTCTGATGCTCGACAGGCAGTTGACTATCGGCCAGCAGACGTTGGAAAGTTGGGAGAAAAGCATCCGCACACTTGAAGCCCTGAAACGGGCCGGGCAATCGAACGATGCTGCCGTGTTGCAGGCACAAGCCAACCGGATGGCACTTGAATCATCGGTACTCTCCATTCGCAAAAACATTTCGGAGACGGAGAATGCTTTGTCGGCATTGCTCGCATTGCCGTCGCAAACCATCGAACGGGGTGCATTGGAAGATGCTGTGTTTCCCGAAACCATGTCCGTCGGTATTCCCGTACAGTTGCTTGCCAACCGTCCCGATGTGCGGCAAGCAGAACGAAATCTTGCTCAGGCATTTTATGCCACCAATGCCGCCCGTGCCGCATTTTATCCAAGTCTTACGCTTTCGGGAACATTCGGCTGGACGAACAACGGTGGCGGTGTGGTCGTGAATCCCGGACAGTGGCTTCTGAATGCCATTGGTTCGCTGACACACCCCCTCTTCAACCGAGGCACAAACATCGCCAACCTCAAAATGGCTAAGATTAAACAGGAAGAGGCGACTTTGCTATTCCGGCAATCGTTACTCGATGCAGGCAAGGAGGTAAATGATGCGCTCGTACAGTGGCAGACCGCCTGCAAGCAAATCGCCATCGGCGAACAGCGCATCGCCGCATTGCAGGAAGCTGTGCGCAAAACCGAACTGCTGATGCTCCATTCTCCGACCAACTATTTGGAGGTGCTGACCGCCCAGCAGTCGCTGCTCGATGCGCAGCAAACCCAATCGCAGAATCGGTTCGATGAGATACAAGGTGTTATCAATGTGTATCATGCGGTGGGTGGAGGAATATAACTATCAATAAAGATTCACATCAAACTTTAATCAGATATAGACAATAAAGAGTAAGAAAATATTATATGTTAGGAATTTTGTATCTTTTATAAGAAGTTCAAGTCATGTCAATGACTTTATATGCTGACAGTCTGAAACACATCGTTCGGGTAGTTGAATGTTGCTATGTTGTGTTTACTTTTAGATATGTTAATTGGTGCTTTTTTGCCAATATTTTGTTTTGGGAAACTTTATCAGTAGCAAGATTAGTAATTTGATTTCGCTTGACTCGTATATCTCGACGCTTGTGATGATGTGCCTTGCAATGGGCATTGTTTTCGAGATTCCGATACTCTCATGGCTGTTTGCCAAATTAGGGTTTCTGTCAGCCGAGTTTATGCGTAAATATCGCAAACACGCCATAGTGATAATACTTGCTGTGTCGGCTATTATTACGCCAACTTCGGATGTATTCACGCTTTCGCTTGTAGTACTCCCCATGTGGATATTATATGAAGTGAGTATTTTGATTGTAAAACGAATAAAGATAAAAACGGCATAGGATTCAAATGAAATTATTACTGCAACACAGGATACTTTGGGGCTACATTATATTGGTGGCAGTTATCGGAAGTATGGCTGCTATCATGTTCCATGAACGAAACAGAGTCCATAGGATTGAGGAAGAAATAACCGAAATCCGGGAGGCAAATCAAACCATAAACGCTGCCCATAGGCATATTACGGTTCTTGCCACTCGGGGGGAATCTGCCATTACATGGGATGAAAATGATTATCAAGAATACCAGTTGCGGCGGCAAAAAGTCGATAGCCTCTTGTTGTTTTTACAGGAAAATTATACAGAATATACTCCTTCCGCTCCAATTGATACACTTCGCCTCGTATTGGAGAACAAGGAAAAACACCTGTTCAATACCATGCAGGCGTTTCAGTGGCAGGACAGTCTGTTGCAGGAACATGAGCCTGCCATTGCAGAACAGGCAAAGAATTTCCGTACTGTAACCCGCAAGAAGAAAGGTATCGCGGGATTCTTTGGCGCAAAAGAGACCGTACAAATTCCTGTTTCATCCAACTCGCTTCATTCCTTGAATGAACAGTTAATCTCACATCAGCAGCAGATAAATAACTATACTGACAGCCTGCGTATTCAAAACAGAGAACTAAACCGCAAATTAGGACGACTAATCCAAGACTTGGATGAACAATCGCAAGAGGCATTTTTGAACAAAGAAATACATGTCAAAGAATCGTATGAGCGATCAACAATGATTGTAACCGGACTGGTTATAGGTGCCATTATACTTTTGGTCTTTTCTTATTTGATTATCCAACGGGATATCTGGGAGAAAGAGAAAACCCGCAAACGTCTGGAAGAGACAATTGAACAGAATACGGCATTGCTTAATATGCGCAAGAACATCATACTTACCTTGTCGCACGATATCCGTACTCCTTTGAACATCATTACCGGTAACACCGAACTGGCAATGGACACGCGGGAAAAGAAACAGCGGAACATTTACCTGAAAAATATCGGGAACGTATGCCTCCATGTGGTACAGCTTCTCAACAACCTGCTGGATGTCTACCTCCTGAACGAGGCAAACGAGAGACGCAAGGATGTCCCGTTCAACCTTCATGAAATGCTGGAACGTACCGCTACGGGATTCTCGCACATGGCCAACAACAAGGGTATACGGTTTGTCAGTGATTTCAAGAACACGGAAGTCCGGCTTTATGGCGATGCGGTCCGCATAGAACAGATCATGGACAACCTGCTTGCCAATGCCGTCAAGTTCACTGAATCCGGCACGATCAGCTTCCATGTCCGTTATCACGATGGGAAACTGACGCTGGAAATTGAAGATACCGGCAGCGGTATGACTGAGGAGACGCTTTCACGCATCTTCCGTCCGTTTGAGCGTCAGGCTTCTGTTGCTAATGCCGACGGCCATGGCTTAGGGTTGTCCATCACGCAAGGGCTCGTGAAGCTACTTGACGGAAACATCGAGGTAACAAGTTCCATCGAGCAGGGAAGCACGTTCCGTGTAACCCTTCCGTTACGGCAAACGGATGAGCCGGTAGAGAGCGAAAAACCGGTTCAGCCGCATTTTGAACACCTGCCTCGCCGTGTGCTGGTCATTGATGACAACAATATGCTGAGGGATGTTGTCAAGAAGATGCTGGAAAGTAATGGCATAGCATGTACGGCATGTTCTTCGGTCAAAGAGTTGGTCAAGGCCATGCGCAGCATGGACTACGACCTGCTTCTGTCGGACATACAGATGCCCGGTACTAACGGGTTCGACCTGCTTGCCCTTTTACGCAATTCAACCATCGGCAATTCGCGTACAATACCCGTAGTTGCCATGACAGCACGTGGCGATAACGGGAAGAAAGACTATCTGGAAGCCGGATTTGCGGCCTGCATCTACAAACCGTTTTTTCTTCCGGACCTGCTGAACTTGCTTTCAACCATAAAGGATTGCGGGGAAGATGAAAACCGGAAAGTGGATTTCAATACGATGCTGGCAGAGGTCAATGACAAGGCGGAACTGTTGGGTTCCTTTATTGAGCAGTCGGGACAGGACACGGATGAACTCGCTTCTGCCATGAATGGCGGCAACCGGAAAAGACTGCGTGAGATTGCCCACCGTATGCAGCCGATGTGGGAACTGTTGCAGATGGGCGGCATACTGTCTGATTACCGCACCCTGCTGAAAGACAGCACTACAGATGATGATATTATACAGAAACATACACAACAAATAATTGAATGTACCGCCTTGCTGATAGCTGAAGCGGAGAACGAAATAAAAAGACTGAAAAATGAAACGGAAAATACTGATAGTTGAGGACAATATAGGCTTGTCGCAGATGCAGAAGGACTGGTTTGCGCAGGCGGGTTATGACGCGGTAACGGCCATGAACGAGCCGATAGCACGTTCGCTGATACGTAAAACCGCATTTGATTTGATTCTTTCGGATGTGCGTCTGCCGGAAGGGGACGGTATCTCCTTATTGGAATGGCTCCGTAAGGAAAAGAAGGATATTCCCTTCATCATCACGACCGAATATGTATCGGTCCCGGATGTGGTGCGTACCATCAAATTGGGCGCGATAGACTACCTGCCCAAACCGATACACAGGGAACATCTGCTGGAACTGGCAGAGGATGTATTCCAGCCTATGGTTACAGTACGGAAGAAGGAGAAGGTTTTATTTCATCGGACAAGTCCGAAGATTTTGCGGGTGGAAAAATACGCCGGACTGGTAGCCCCGTCAGAAATGTCCGTAATGATACTCGGTGCCAACGGAACTGGCAAGGAATCGGTGGCTCAGAGTATCCATCAGGGCAGTGAACGCCGGAACATGCCTTTCGTTGCGGTGAATTGCGGGGCATTGCCTCGTGAACTGGCTGCGTCGCTTCTCTTCGGACATGAGAAAGGAGCGTTTACCGGTGCCGATACCGCCAAGGCGGGCTACTTCGACATGGCGAAAGGCGGGACTTTATTCCTGGATGAGGTAGGAACAATGTCCTATGAGATTCAGTCCATGCTGCTCCGGGTGTTGCAGGAAAATACCTATACTCCGATCGGCAGCGGCAAGGAGCGGGTGGCGGATGTGCGGATAGTCTCTGCCACGAACGAGGATTTGCAGCAGGCTATCAAGAACGGCCGGTTCAGGGAAGACCTCTACCATCGTCTGAATGAATTTGAAATCAGACAACCGTCACTGACGGAATGTACGGAGGACATCATCCCTTTGGCAGAATTTTTCAGGGAACGTTACTCGAAAGAACTGAAACGGGAAACAAACGGTTTTTCCGACGATGCCAGACGCAGGATGCTTGCCTATCCATGGCCGGGTAATGTGCGTGAACTGCAAAACCGGGTGAAACGTTCCGTGCTTGTTTCTGAAACACCGGTATTGGAGATGGAGGGGCTGGATACAGAAATTAATCAACATGAAAATAAGCTCGCTTCCACACCTGTTATCCGGCCGTTGAAAGACGAATCGCAGGAGAAAATGAATATCATCAATGCCCTTAAAGCCTGCAACGGACACCGGAAACAGGCGGCAGAGGTGCTGAAAATCAATCCTGCAACGCTGTACAGAAAGATGAAAAAATACGGGCTGAACTAAAAAATGATGCCCGTCGCTAATGCAAATCTCGCTGAATATGTGTACATTTGCAAGTAAATAGAGAAAAAGCGGCATATCGTCTGTGAGACGGTTGCCGATTGTATATAACATAAGACCGCAAGGCGTTTCTAATGGGAATCTGGAAAATTAACATTAACAGGAACTATTGCGTGATTGCTTATGCTATGCCTACGCATAGCGTGCATTCACCTATTCCTGTTAAGGCATTCCAGAGCCTCCATTAGAAGTAGTGTGTTTGCACGCTTCTTTTTTGGAACGGCTACCGGTCCGGATTTAAAACAGGATTTATATGTCAAAAATCCAAGCAGTAACGGTAATGACACTGGACGGTTTCCTGCCGGAACCTGACAACGTGCTGACGCAATGGGTAATGAACCATAGAAAAGGGTTTGTTCATTGGCGAGAACGCTGCAATGCCTGGATCTTGCCTCATTCCATACTGGATCTGCTTTGCGAGAAAGGCCGCAAAAACGCCTCCTTTACCTATCTGGCAGAAGTTCATGATGCAGAATCCCTTGAGCTTCTGCGGGGATTATTCCACTACAACCTTGTGGATGAATTCATCGTTTATCTGTTTCCTTATTCCAGTGGAAAGGGAAATTCCGTACAGGATATTCTTCCTCCCCGGCAATGGCAGCTACATAAAGTCACGGCTTTTTCCAACGGTATCTGCCGCCTTATTTACCGTAATCCTTGCAGGATGTAAACCCGAATGAGTGGATTTCTCTTTTCGTATTAGCATAAAAAGACAAGAATACAGAGAGAAAATCCATCATAAAAGCCCTGCGAATATGCAACGGGCATCGCGAACAGGCAGTACGGTTGCTGAAAATAAATCCCACTACACTGTGTCATAAGATGAAAAAATACGGTTTGCGATAGATTGAAAACACGAATAAGGTTCATTTCCTTTTCCGGCGGTGGCCATTTCTTGAGAGTCGGTCTGTATATAAAAGCGGCTTATTTTTGTTTTTTTGCTTCTGTTTTTCCGCTTTCAGGCGCAACGACTTCGGAGTGGAGCCCTTCCCGAGCCTTCAGGCGAGCGGCAAGTTGTTTTGGGACGCCCGAATCATTTCGGGTGCCCCAAAACACAACTTGCCATGTTCGCTTGAACATGAATTTTTCATCCGAAAAATTGTAATATAGCGGCTCATCCTCTTCTCATGAAGAAAATCTGTTCTCCGCCTTCTTTTTCACTTCTTGGATACCCTGAATTGGAACCACCGGGACGTTTGGGCGGTGTAACAGGATGACATACAGTGTCACAGACCGTCAGCAGACCGTCCTGATAGTGCCAATCCGGAAAAATTATCGTTATTTTGCCGCATGTCAGCATGTGTTCGGCTGTTCAATCATCCAAGTGTGCGTCAGGTACATGGTGTATGGTTGCCTTAAACCGTCCGGTAACGGGTGAACGGGGATATGTAAGAACATAATAAGGCAACCGTTCCCCCATGTGTGAATGCGTGACCGGCTTAATGTCAGACTGGACATGTGGGGGATTGGATACATGACCGGCTTGCCGGTCGAATGCACATACCCGTCAAATAATGCAAGCATATAACAAGGGTTATTTTTTTGCATTCATGACGGGAAGAAAATGCAGGAGTGTCAGAAAAGAATTGTCCAACTATCTAAAATATGGAATTATGGTAAAGAGAAAGGAAATTAAAATCGACGAGGAGCAGATACGCCGCGTAATGGCCGGGGATATTCCCGCCTCCGTCCTGGAAAATCATTATGGGAGCAACGCTGCCGACTCCCCAAAAGAAGATGACAAGAAACCGGAAACGGAAAATCGGTCCGGGATTCCTGCCAAATCCGATAAGGTGGAAGTTCCCGGTTCCGGTGTGTCCGGCAGTGAGGAAGAAACGCCGTCCCCGGTCCTCCGGGAGAAAGCCCGCCGGAAAAAGAACAGTCTTCAGGAGTATCCCGAACATCTGTTCGGCAACAACGTTGTGAAAGAGCGCCGGCAGACCTATGTCAGCAGCGAGAACTATGAACGGGTGCGCACCCTGCTTTCCGTGATAGCGCCGACTGTCAGCATTTCCTGCTACATTGACAATATCCTTTCGGCCCATCTGGAGCAGTACCGTGACGAACTGAACGCCATCTACACCAGCCGCATCAACCTGAAACCGTTGTGATTCTGCCTGTGGCCGCATGAAAAAAGGGACACCCGGAGGTCGGATCTTCTTCCTTCCTTCGGATGTCCCCTGCTTTTTCTTTCGGATATCGGGCTTATCTCGTACCGGTGGCTCTTACTCCCTTCGGTATCGGGTTGTCGAGTATTATCCGGTAGCATAGCCTGCCGTCCACATTCACCGGTTCTTTCGCCACCATGAAACCGGCGCATTTCTCGACCTTCGCGGTATCAAGTATCATGCCGGCGATGAAGCTGTTCGAGAAGCGGGCGCAACGCGGATCGTTCCATATCGTGAATCCGTTTCCGTCATCCGAGACGAACATGTACCAGTCCTTTGGCCTGTCTTCGTCCCTGGCGATACACAGCCTGTTTCCTGCGTGCAGGCTCAGTTCCCTGCTCAATATCCTGCTCAGGTACATGCTGCCGTCACGGCATACCGTGATGATCCGTTTGCCTTTGTAGGTCAGTGCCGGATGGGAATTGCTCTTGTCATAAACTGTCAGTTTCATAATCGATTATGTTTTGAGTGATACATTTATTGTCTTTTATGCCGCCTCGCCGGCCATGATCAATCTTCTTTGGGCGATGAACTTCCGGTTTGCCCGGATGGATTCCATCATCGCCTGTGCCCTGCGTGTCACCACCGAGGTCTTCTCGCCCATGTGCCTGGCTATGGTGCGGAATGAGCTTCCGGTCTCGTAGAACCGCAGCATGAATATCCTGTAATCCTCATAGGAGAAATGCCGCCTGAGGAACTTCTGTATGTCCCTTACCAGCCTGTCGCATCCGGTAAGCATCTCTTCCCGTTCCTCCGTCTCTTCCGCGCAGTCCGTCTCACCCAGTCTTGCGAAATACTCGTCTCCGGGGCTGTCGTAACGGTTTTCGTCCCTTGCCCCCGACTGGAGGATTCTCCGGTAGCATCCGAAGAAATAGGATTCCGGGTCCTCGATCCCGCCACTTGCGAACATAATCTGCTTCCTGACTGCCAGATATGCGTCATGGAACGCGTCCTCGTCGATTTTTCCATAGATGGAGAGTCTCTCCTTCAGTCTTGCGTATGAACGGCCGAACCATTCGTTGAAGTCTTTCACGTCTTTTGCTGCCATATCCTTTTGCTTTTATCTGTTAGACATCCGGCCCGTGGTACGGGCACTCTTGTTTCTTTGTATGCCTTACAGCAGTTCTCCCACCGGAAAGGCGTCAAGGCTCGGCTGGAAAAAATACCGGAGCGCGAAGCGTGAGGATGATTTTTTCCCCGCCGACCCGCAGGGCCCGGTCTTGCGCTCCGGTGGAGAACGGCTACCTTTGCTTCAAAGAAATGAGGGTGTCTGTCGGGATGTTTCTTCTTTCAAAGCTCTCAGGGAAAATCTATTCCAGCGTAAATATGACAATAGACCTATTGGCTATTATTGGTTTGGCGTTTTCATCCTCTAATCCCGGAAAATTTAATAATGGTTTGTGTGATTGTTTTTTGTGTGGCAGATATATTCTCTGTCATTTATTCTTTACCTTTGAGGGGATTGTTTGAAAAGGCCAATGCCATATCCAGATTAATGATTGCTGAGGGCTTGGCGGTAGGGTAATCCCGCTATTCATGGGAATAGCAACTGATTATTGGGGACATTGAATAGACCTCTCTATTATATTGGCTTTGTGTGTTGTTTATTTCTTAATATACCCTTTTCGTATCACAATTTAAAAAGTAAAATCAGCAAAAATCGGGAACGCTATGAGAAAATGGATCAATCAGGTTTGAGAACAGAAAAGGGTAATACCGTATGATGCCTCTTTGGGGGAAGGGCTAAAGCCAGGAAAGTGATCTTCTTTTATACGAGGAAAGATAGTGGAATTCCATCTATATTAATATAAAAAACTGCTGGATTATTCACGACTGCTTTAAGTCTATGGAGGGAAGGGGCCTTTTTAACTTCTTACAAAAAATAATATGATTATTTCAAAAACATCAGCAAGTTATATCATAAAGTAAAAGAACAGAAAATGAGATTTAATCAAGTAAGCAAACAATAATGTATATAAAAAATGAGAACGTTTGCAGATTTTGGGAACGTTCCCGCAATCGTTCCCAATAAAATGCAGTTTCATTTCTTTTAAATTCTTCTTTCCGCCCCTTTTCTTTGCACAAGAAAAACATCAATATTAAATTAAAATATCATGAGAACAAAAAGAAATTATGTAGTGGGAATCGGTGAAGCTTTATGGGATGTACTTCCCGAAGGAAAGAAATTAGGCGGCGCTCCGGCCAATTTTGCTTATCATGTATCGCAATTTGGACTGCAAAGCCAGGTGGTCAGTTCAATTGGCGAGGATAAATTGGGGAATGAGATATTGGATAATTTCCAAGGCAAGGGACTGCATACCTTGATTGAAAAAGTGGAGTATCCCACCGGTACGGTACAGGTGCAGTTGGATAATGAAGGAGTACCTTGTTACGACATCAAAGAAAATGTGGCTTGGGATAATATCCCTTTCACTGATAAATTGAAGCAACTTGCACAGAAAACATGCGCCGTTTGCTACGGTTCTTTGGCTCAGCGGAACGTTGTATCCCGTGAAACAATCAATGCCTTTCTGAATGCCATGCCGGAAGGTAAAGGACAATATAAAATATTCGATATCAACTTGAGGCAGGGCTTCTATACCAAAGAAATCATTTGCAACTCCATGCAGCGATGCAACATCCTGAAGATAAATGATGAAGAACTGGTCACTGTCAGTCGTATGTTCGGTTATCCTGGAATTGATTTGCAGGATAAATGCTGGATTCTGCTTGCAAAGTATAAACTTGAGATGCTTATTCTGACTTGTGGCGTGAATGGTAGTTATGTGTTTACTCCTGGCAGTGTGTCGTTCGTTGAAACTCCGAAGGTTGAAGTTGCCGATACGGTTGGGGCAGGAGATTCTTTTACTGCTGCCTTTGTTTCGGCTATTCTTAAAGGAAAAACAGTAAAAGAAGCGCACCAACTGGCTGTCAATGTTTCCGCTTACGTTTGTACCCAAAACGGGGCGATGCCGGAACTACCGGGAAATTTAATAAATAGAGTTTTGTAATTACCTGACTTTTATCGCTAATACTATGAAATGTCAAAACACAAATATAAGAATATGGTATAGTCTGCTCTGTCTGCTCTTTTGCACTTTTGTATGTGGAGATGCCATTGCACAGATGCATTTGAAGGCAAACCTACAGAATATGCATTTATGGCGCGGCATGGAAGTGACGGACGGAGTAGTTCTTACTACAGACTTGTCCGTTACGGATCGGAAAAATCATTTTCGTGCCGGAATATGGGGTGGTACAAATACAAACGGAAGCTACAAAGAATTTAATAATTATCTCTCCTATACCTGTCACAGGTTTAGTGTAGCGGTATGGGATACGTATAATTTTTCTCCGGGAGCTGATTATAATAATGAAGAGTTCTTTAATTACAAGGCAAAGGAAACCGGACGTTTCGTTGATGCCACTCTTTCTTATACAATCAGCGAAATGCTTCCCCTGTTCCTAAGCTGGTCTACCATCCTTTACGGCAGAGACAGGGATGAAATGAATACCCAAAACAGATATTCGACTTTTGTTTATGCAGAATATCCGGTATTTCGCAATACTTTGTGGGAAGTAAGACCCGGTATTGGAACTGCATTTGCTTTTTCTCCGGGTAAAAATGCAGACGGAGTATCTACATCTGCCAACTTCTATGGAGATACGGCAGGTATTGTCCACGTAAGTCTTACGACGATTTATCACCTTATGGCCTTTAAGCAAGATTTTCCTATAACAGTGCTGGCATTGTGGAATCCGCAAAGCGATAAAGGCTATTTACAGATAGGTATTCAGCTGTTTTCATTCTGACAAGTTTCGTTTGCAGTAGATGTAGATGCACGCAGCTTGATTTCAGCATTGAGCACGAGCGAACGGTTGGGAGATGCCGGGTTTTTAATCTTCTCCAGAATTAATTCGGCGGCATTCTTTCCCATTTGGTATAAAGGCGGTTCAACCGTTGTGAGTTTCGGATAAACAATCGTGGAAAGTTCAGTCCCGGAAAAGCTGGCTACGGCTACTTCTTCCGGGATTTTTTTACCCGCTTCTCTCAGCCTGTTCATGGCACCAATGGCTAATGAATCCGTAAATGCAAAAATAGCATCAAAAGGAATATTCTTTTCCATCAGACTATCTGCTGCATTCTTTCCGTCTTCAAACGTCAGTCCGGACTTTATCAGCATATCGTCATCAAAAGGAATCCTAAATTTCGATAAGGCATCCTTATACCCTTTGAACCGTTCGATGGAATTATACACATCGTCGGGACCTTGTATGTGAACAATACGCTTGCGTCCGTTCCGGATGAGATGTTCGATCAGAAAAAAAGATTTCATGTAATCGTCTACTATCACCTGCGGTACATCAAGCCCATGCGGGATGCGGTCGTAAAACACCATGGGCATTTCAGCCTTTTGCAAGCGGAGATATTCCTCCTTGTTCTTTTTATAGCTACAGAGGCTGATAATGATGCCGTCTACCATGAAACGCTCCATCAGTTGCAAGTTCTCCTTTTCTTTTTCCGGATCTTCTCCTGATTCTGCAATAATTACTTTAATGCCGTTGGCATAGAGTACTTCCTGTATTCCATTTATTACCCTTGAAGCAAACGGAGTTACCATTTCAGGCACAATTACACCTACCGTATTGGTATGCCCGTATTTAAGGTTGGTTGCAACCGGGTTCGGTTTGTAGCCTAACTTTTTTGCTGTTTCAAGCACTTTCTCTTTGGTTTCTTTGCGAATGTTTTTATCGTCTACCAATGCACGTGATACAGTGGAAACGGATATGGACAGGTGTTGGGCTATATCTTTGATGGTTACGTGCTTCATTTTTCATTCTAATTTAAGTCAAGACAAAAATACCTATTTCATCTGATAAAACCTAATTTTTGAGAACGTTTGCAGATTTTGGGAACGTTCCCGCAATCGTTTGCAGGCAAATGGATGGAAAAAGGCTGTTCTTTTAATCTCCTGCTTTTTATTTTTGCTGTATCAAAATTGATGTTGAACTATAAAAACAAAGAAAATCATGAAAACACAAGTCATTTCTTACGGTTACAACCGTGAACAGATCAAATCGGGTATTTTGCATATTGGAGTCGGCAATTTCCATCGTGCTCACGAAGAGTTTTTCACCAACAGACTGCTTGAAGACCCTACCTGGCAGAATTGGGGTATTTGCGGAGCCATGCTGCTTCCCGGCGATGAGCACTTATACAAGGCGCTGAAGAAGCAGGCTAATGAATACACGCTGACCGTATGCGGGCGCGATGGCAAAGATGAAGCCTATCGCATCGGCTCTCTGGTGGAACTGATTTGGGGAGTGGAAGACCCGGAAGGTGTCATCACAAAGATTGCTGATAAAGACATCCGCATCATTACACTGACCATTACCGAAGGTGGTTATAACATAGAAAAGGCATCGGGAGAATTTATGCTAAATGATGAGAAAGTAAAACATGACCTGCAACAACCACATAACCCCGAGACTATATTCGGATTCGTTGCCGAAGGATTACGTCGGAGAAAAGCTGCCGGAAGCGGCCCTGTCACTATTCTGTCTTGCGATAACCTGCAACATAATGGTAATACTGCACGCAAGGCTTTCACCTCCTTTATCAAAGCACAAGATGAAGAACTTGCCACATGGGTAAATGAGAACGTTACTTTCCCAAACAGTATGGTAGACCGTATTACGCCTGCCACCCGTCCCGATGATATTACCCGTTTGAATGCCAAGAACGGAACGGATGATACCGCACCGGTCTATTGTGAAGATTTTATCCAGTGGGTGATTGAGGACAACTTTATAGCCGGACGTCCCGCATGGGAAAACGTGGGAGCAGAATTCACGCAAGACGTCACCGCCTACGAAAACATGAAACTCAGTTTGCTGAATGCCTCGCATACCTTGCTTTCCTATCCTTCATTCCTGGGCGGCTACCGGAAAGTGGACGATGCCATGCACGATGAACGGATTGCCAAGTTTGTACGTACTTTTATGGATGTGGACATTACTCCTTACGTACCGGCTCCGGGCAATACGGACTTGGAACTTTATAAACAGACCTTGATTGAACGCTTCGGCAATCGTTCCGTCAGCGACCAGATAGCCCGTTTGTGTTTCGACGGCTTGTCTAAATTTCCGGTATATGTGATGCCGAATCTGATAAAGATGATAGCAGATCATGCTGACTTGACCCGCGTGGCTTACCTGATAGCTGCCTACCGTCACTATCTGAAATATAAGATTGATGACAACGGAGCAACCTTCGATGTGGCAGAACCTTGGATGAATGCAGAAGATGAAAAGTGGATAAACAGTGATGAGCCTGTGGATTTTCTGGCTCTTTCTGCATTCCGCAGTACAGACTTGAAAGTAGCCGATGAATTTGTCTCACTTTACTTGAAAATGGTAGATGCTATCAAGGAGCGCGGTGCAATGGCTGTCTTGGAGAGCATATTGTAATAGAAACACACTTAACCTTTACATCATGAATACACAAAAGAAACGTAGTCTAGGACCGTTCGCGGTCTTGACTTTCATCTATTTCATCGTAGGCTTCCTGACCACCATCAACGGGCAGTTTCAGGGACCGCTGAAAATTGCGTTCCTTTCCCACACCGAGGAACTGAAAAATACGCTTACCACGCTTATCTCCTTCTTCTTTTTTCTCGGCTATCTACTGAACAGTTCGCTGGGAGGACGGTGGATTAACAGCCACGGTTATAAAAGCACGTTGCTGCGGGCACTGGCCGTCATGGTAGGCGGATTGCTGACATATTCCTTCTCGTCGTGGCTGGTGGTGCATTATGGTGAAGCCGGAATAAATATTTCGGCTGACTGTATCCCTTACGGTTATTTCGTCTTTCTGCTAGGTTCTTATTCAATGGGAACATCCGCCGCACTGTTGCAGGTGGTGATAAACCCTTACATTGCAGCGTACGACTTGCCGGGCACTCAACCGGTACAGCGAATGAACATCGTTTGTGCCATCAACTCGTTCGGTACAACAATTGCTCCTTTCTTCGTTACCGGAATCATGTTCGCAGGCGTGGCATTGGAGAGCGTTACTGCCGACCAACTGCTGATTCCCTTTCTGTTGATAGCCCTGTGCATTGTCATCACTACTGTGGTCACTTCACGCCTGAGCTTTCCCGATATTCAGGGAACCCGGGCAGACAGCGGCGAAAAACTAAACCGTAGCATCTGGTCCTTCCGGCACTTGAAGCTGGGAGTCATCGCCATTTTCTTTTACGTAGGCGCCGAGGTATCAGTAGGTGTGAATGTCAACCTGCACGCTATGGAATTGATAGAAGCAGGTCATGGTCTTTCCTTCTTCGGCAAAGACCATCTGATTCTTTGGGGACTGGATTTGGGTATTCCCGCATTGTTGGCTACCCTTTACTGGGGTGGCTTTATGGTGGGCAGGCTGACGTTCAGCTTTTTCAATCAGGTTTCCTCCCGTGTGTTGCTGGCTGTCACTACTCTCGTTGCTATTATCCTTACTCACATTGCCATTTTCACTAATAATCTGTGGGTATTGGTGTCGGTCGGTCTATGCCATTCGGTTATGTGGAGCTGTATTTTCACTTTGGCCATCAAGGGGCTGGGGAGATATACTTCCAAAGCGTCCGGTGTCTTTATGATGGGGGTATTTGGCGGTGCCATTTTTCCAGTGCTGCAAGGTGCGCTTGCTGATGTATGGCATTCATGGCAATGGACCTGGATGCTTGTGATTGTCTGTGAGCTGGTAATGCTATACTATGCACTGTCCGGTTCACGTATCAAAGATGCTGAATGTAAATAGCAAGAACACAAATTATTAAAAATAATATGGATATAAAAGATTTCTGTACAGGGATTCAGCATATAGGGATTCCGACAAATGATATTGAAGAAACCATTCGTTTCTATGAGCTATTAGGTTTTCAGGTAGCGTTTCTAACCAAAAACGGCGATGAAACGATGGCTTTTCTCCAGTTGCACAACTTGATTATTGAAACTTATGAAAATAAGCTGGCGGTAATGCAAGCAGGTGCCATCAACCACCTGTCATTGGATGTGAAGAATATTGATTCTTTGTTTGAACTGATAAAGCAGAAAGGATTTTTCCTCTTGGATGAGCACGTGAATGAACTTCCTTTTTGGGAGAATGGCGTGAGATTCTTCACTATATTGGGACCGAATAAGGAGAAGATAGAATTTTGCGAGAAACTCTGATTTATTGGAAAGGATATAGAGCTACTGAAATTATTGAGTAGCTTTATGTCCTATAAAGAGTTTTTTTCGTATCCAATAAAGCTTGTTTTTTCTCATTGTTTGGCAAGCGTTTCATTAGTCTTTCCTGTTACTCTGTATAGACTTTTCTTCTTCTGTTTGGAGGTAATGTGTTTAACTGTTTAAGTCGAAAAAACAAAGCTTTCGATATCAATTCCATTGTATTCATTGAGTATTACTTTTGCTTTCTTGAGTAAGATTAGTTTAGCAGTTTTAGATCATATACGACTCTATTTTCTTGTATTGAATCTCAGGTAAGATAACATACACCAATCTTGGTCATTCCGCCAGCAATAGCCGAATAAAAATGATTACAAATACATTTTTATTCTTAGTAAATAATGTGCGGTCTATATTCTCTATTTTGGTAATAGCCATATCCCCAACGACTTTAGAGTACGTTTTTTCTGTTTTCCCCTCCGGAATTATCACCTGCCTATGAAAAGGAATGTCTGTCGGTGACACCTCTCGTCCGGTTTGTAGCCCGTCTTGATTTTTTTATTTTCTTCGCACAGGAAACGGTAGGGACAGCCTGATTCCGCCGTTTCTCTTTACATGAAAAATCAATGTCAAACTTAAAATTACAAGAATATGGAAGTAGTGGTCATAGACAAGGCGACTTTCGAGAGGATGCTCTCGGGATTTGAGATTTTCGCGGAAAAGGTGGAACGGCTCTGCCGGGAACAGGAGGACTTGGGAGAAAAGGAATGGCTTGACAGCGATGATGTGTGCAGGCTGCTCTGCATCAGTCCGAGAACCTTGCAGACGATGCGGGAGAACGGAATGCTGGCTTACACCAAGATAAGCCACAAGGTGTACTACAGGCCGGAAGACGTGAAGGCCGTCTTTCCCGTGGTGGAAATGAAACGGCGTATGGTCGCTGATAAGGGAAGAGGATGTAATATTAACGACCTAAAGTAGCATGCTTATGACAGACAACGACAACATCCGGCTGCTGACACCGGAAAACGACATGCGCGTGAGAGCCTTTTTCTCGTTGCTGGAAGAGCTTTCTAAAAGGGTGGAGAAAATACGTAAAGACAATAAACCCTCGCTGGACGGGGAACGCTATTATACCGACAAGGAACTGGCTGTGATACTTAAAGTCAGCCGCAGGAGCCTCCAGGACTACCGCAACAACGGCATACTGCCATATACCCAGATAGGCGGCAGAATCCTGTACAGGGCCTCTGACATAGAACGCACCTTGATGGACGGGTACAAGGAGGCGTACCGGTTAAAAGGAAATATGTGATTGGCGAACCAGCAAAATAAAAGTAGGGAGAAAATCATCGCACTGCTTTCACAGGACAACACGCTGAGCGCAACAGCACTTGCCCAGCAGACAGGGTACTCCGACGAATCGGGTCGGATAAGGGCGGATATTGACAAGTAACTGAAAAGACAGATTAATTTTTCTGGAGGGAGCGCAGTTTACCGCCTGCCTTTTTCTTCGTGTTTCAAAAAATATCCCTCCTAATAGAATGTCAGAACAGCATACAGCAGTAGTATTCTATTGTCCGTATGCTGTTCTTTTTTTATTGTATCGACTTTTCCGTCAGTCGCTTGTTTCCGCTGCCGTCGGCCTCCATTGTACAGACGTGAAAGGGAAAAGGTTTTCGGGCTGAATACCCTTTGCCTGCAAAGGAAGATTCTGCCCGAAACGGCACGGCCGCCTGACCTTTTCACTTTCAATGAAGTCTGTACTAACTTCCATGGACGGCGAAGGAACAGGCGGCTGCGAAACGGTCATTGGTTGTCATGGCCGGAATCTGTGAGGCTTTTGCGTCTCTTTTCCATCAGCTTGTCCATATCCTCGGAGATTTTGTCATCGGTCACTTTGGCATAGCCTTGTGTGGTCCTGATGTTCGTGTGCCCCATCATCTTGCTGATACTCTCGATCGGCACACCCGCCGAAAGCGTCAAGGTTCCGAACGAATGCCTGCTCGCGTGATAGCTGAGATTCTCTTTTACGCCGGCCAGTATACCTATCTCGTGGATGCAGTACCAAAGCCTGTTCCGGTTGGGCAGAGGGAATACCGGCCTGCCGTCATCGGTTGTATTGTACAGGGACAATATCTGCTCGGCTACGGGGTGTAACGGTATGAAGGACTCGACATCGGTCTTCTTCCTGTTGATGCGGATGAAGCGTCTTCCGTCCGCGGTTGTTCCGATATGCGAGGGGTAAAGCCGTTTTACATCGACATAGGACAGCCCCGTGAAGGCTGAAAAGATGAACGCCCTACGGGTAAGCTCCTGCAACCTCTCCGGCATGGGCTGTTCCATGATCCGTTGAAGTTCCGCCCTGCTGATATGCTTCAGCTTGGAGTCGGGCTTCTTTTCGTATGGGACGTCGGCAAGCGGGTTGAAGCGGATAACCTCCCTGTCCACGGCAATATAGATAAGCCTGTTCAGCCATGTAAGGCAGTGGTTGATATGTCCCGCCCCGCAATCTTTGGATTTCAGGTAGAGTTTATAGCCCCAGCCGAAGTCTTCGGTAATATCCTCAAAGGCGATGTCCCGCATACCCAGCGACAGCAGATATTCGTGCAGGTATGCCTGTGAGGATTTGGACTGGCGGTAAGAGGAAGTGGAATTTATCACTTCGGAACGGATTCTCAACCTTTCCCGTTCCTCTTCTCCGGCTTTCAGTAATGTGACCGGAACGGTAGTCACACAGGTAATCTCGTTCTTCAACATTTCTGCCGTGACCATGCCCGCATCCTTCAACAGATTGTCATATGAGGTTTCTATTCTGGAGCGGAGTGCTTCAAGGAGGTTGTTCGTTCTTGCATCCCTGACCTCTCCGGTCTTGGCTTTCCAGTCTTTGGGATTGCAGTAGCAACCCGTGGCAAACACGCTGTTCTTGCCGTCAATGGTGATACGGCACATGATGGCGGTAGTTCCGTCCGCCTTGACCTTACCGCGGTTGATGTAGTATAGAATTTTGAATGTACTTCGCATAATTAAATTGTTTTTATAGGGTTAGAGAACAAGTTTCAGATCCTTTGTCGCCTCGATGTATTTGTCCATGTCCTCGAAAAGTTTCTTAGGGGTTACACGGGCATACACCTGGGTGGTCCTTATATCCGCGTGACCCAGCATCTTGCTGACAGTCTCGATAGGTACGCCGTTTTCAAGGGTCATGAGGGTCGAGAACGAGTGCCGCCCCATGTGGTAGGACAAGCGCCCCTTGATGCCGACTTTCATTTTGATGCTCGTCAGGCACCATTTCAGGGCCTGGTATGGAATTACGGGAAACAATGTAGCCCGTGTATCGTCACGGTATTTCTCAATAAGGGTTATTGCTTCGGGCAGCAGTTTCACCCGGCTCAGCTGTCCGTTCTTGCCTCTACGGTATTTCAGCCACAATGCCCCATTATCGTCCCTTGACAGGTTGTCGGGAGTGATGGCCACCACATCCACATATGAGGTTCCGGCATAACAGGCGAAAAGGAACATGTCCCTGACAATGGAGTGTTCCGGGCGGCATCCGGTAAGTCCCATATCCCGTATCTTCTCGAAATCCTCCTTGCTTAACGCTCTTGGAGCTGTTTCCTTCTGCTTGGGTAATTTGTAGTGTTCAAAATAATATTTGTCCGAATGTCCCTCCTTGAAGGCTATGCGGCAGATCTTCTTCAGGATAGCCAGGTAATGGCGCACTGTCTGGACGCCCAGGCCTTTCTCTATCACGACAAACTCCTGAAATTCCCGGATGAACTGCTCGTTGAGCTGGCAGAAAGCAAGGTCGGATACCTTGAACCTGCTGCTGACGAAATCTGCGAGACGGTTGCGGGTATAGAGGTAATTGGGAAGTGTACGGTGAGACACATCGATGCCTACACGTGCCCTGACTTCTTCAATATGCCTGTCGAAGAGCTTGAACAGTGTCATCTGCGTGTTCTTGCTGCATTGAAAGACTTCCTTGACTGCCATCGCATCGAAATCGGTCTTTCGTTCCAGAAGGGAGTCGAACGCGGAGTTTACAGCCAACAGCAGCTTGTCGATTTTTGCGTTGACTTCCACTGCCTCCTTACTCTTGCCGTTCAGACGGCTTTCCCGGGGATTCCACAACTCGGGAGTGCAGGAGAGCTTGCAGCTGAACTGCGCCATCGTCCGGTTAACGGTGATGCGCCCCATTATCGGGGCTTTGCCCGACTTGTCCAGTCCGCTCTTTTTGAGGTAGAGCAATACCTTGAATTTTTCTACTTTCATACGCTTATATTTTTAGTGGCAAATTTACCTGTTTTATAAGCGTTCTTCGGTATGCAAAGCTGTGACAATCAGTGTAATATATCGCTGGTTCAAATTATTCGTTCCGCTCTTCGTTACCTTATCCCTACCGGTAACAGCCCTGCTAACGATTTGGTAACTGAATATCCTCAATAAGCCTCGCTTTTTTGCTATTTTCTCAAGCGGAAGAATATAGAGAAATGGTTAGTTTACAATAGATTGCGTTATGCTTGCTTCTCGTCTCCGTTACTCATATTACTTCTTTCTTTCCACCTGGCCCGCCACACATGTGCCACCTTATTGGTGCATCAAGGTGTTCCGATTACGACAGTCCAGCGATTGCTGGGGCATACTTCAGTCAAAACCACACAGATTTATTCCGAGGTGATGGACGAAACCATGATTAAAGATCTGATGCGAGCTAATAAGAAGCACCATCGAGAACGGTATTCAGTGTAAAATAAAATCATGGCAGAAACGGTTCTCCTGGCTAAAAAATACAGATTCTGATAGATTTCATAGATATCCTATCTATTTTATATTTTATTTTTAGCCCTTGGGCATAACCGATCAATTTGTTATCATGATTGGTCGTTTTTTTTAGAGGAGTGTTGTCGCACTGATTTTTTTTGTCAAAGCTAAAGGATTTTTTTGCTGGAGGATAATAATTTTTACAAATGGATTATCCCCCACAGATAATCATATCCTTTTTTGTCTTTTTGCATTTCGAATAGTAGAGCGTTCTTTGTTTAAAAAAACAGGAGATATGAAAAAGGAGACTAAAGAAGATGTACAGATTTGTACGGCGGTGGGTATGTTGATCGCAGGTGTTAGTCTGTCTGTCGCTGGATTTATCGTGGAGCCGACCGGCCAGATACATGACTCGGTTTTGTGGTTCTTCGCCCAATGCCTGATTTATGCAGGTAGCATATTCGGGGTGGCGGTGTATGTGAACACCAAGTTTAACTACCTAGTTGACAAGATTAAAATTAAAGAAGAGGAAAAGAAAAATGGCTGACGTAAGAAAACTTGCACCGTTTATTCTGAAATGGGAAGGCGGTTTTGTAAATGACCCTGACGATTTGGGAGGGGCTACCAATATGGGAGTGACTATCGGAACCTATGAGGCATATTGCCGAAAGAAAGGATATTCCAAGCCTACAGTTGAAAGATTGAAAAATCTCACAAAAGAGGAATGGACGGAAATCTTGAAAACCATGTACTGGGACAGATGGAAGGCTGATGAGATAAAATCGCAATCAGTTGCTGATATATTGGTTGATTGGGTCTGGGCATCCGGTGCGCACGGAATTAAGATTCCTCAACGCTTGCTTGGTGTTACAGTGGATGGCATTGTAGGTCCCAAGAGCATTGCCGCAGTTAATTCCCGTAATCCGCGTGAACTGTTTGACCAGATCAAGATTGCACGGTTTGATTTTATCGAGGATATATGCCGGAAACGCCCAGCAAACAACAAGTTCAAACGGGGGTGGATGAACCGCATAAATGATATCTCTTATGTTGGTTAGAATTATGAACTGGGTAAGCCAGCAATATATGCCGGCTCCTTTCATGTGTCTGTTCCTGCTGTTCGGATCATGTGGCAGCTCGCATAAATCTGTCAAGTCCGATACAGAAGTAATCAGGAAGGATAGTACCAGTGAATCAGTCAACATCATACATGGGTCTGCTACTTCTTTAAGAGAGCTGATAACCACTAATGGCAACTATGTAATTGATTTCTGTATCTATGATACCCGAAAACCGCCCGATAGCCTGACCGGGAAACCTCCGTTATTGGCAGACGGTCATGTGGAAGGTGATTTCAGCAAGAATAAAAGGAAGGAAACTGCAATCAAAGACAGTACGGAAGTGAAAGCTGACAAGGAAACCACTTCCACCAAACATGAAGAAACCAAGACTGAAGGGGTAAAGGATAAAAAAGAATCCACTTTGCTTAAACAAATCGGTTTTGCCTGTGTTTGTGTAACCGTTTTGATTGTCGTTATGCTGATAGTAAAGCATTGGCGCAATAGACAATCTTCATCATAAGACTTTAAATTTATAAATTGGACTGCCCCAGCTCGTGATGAGTCGGGGCTATTTTTGTTATCTTTGCCGGAACTAACATTAACTTATGTATTATGGCTGAAAAAAAAGAATCTTATTCCGAAGAGGAATTGAATGAAATGATCGTATGGTTCAACAACCATGCTGATGAACTTCCCAAAGAAATGCAGATTAACAAATCCGCTTTCACACCGGATTTGAAACTTACTGTTGAATCCTGTATCATGCAAGCCAAGCAATGTCTGGGCAACTATAAGATGGCCGGAGCTTTTAGATTACTTCAACAAATCAAAGCGAAGATTGAGGATAATAAATAAAATCTCATATTTTACTTTTTTTAGAATATCAAGCGGCCCAGCGACGGGTAACCGCTTGATATCTGCTTACTAAAAATCTCCTTGATAATTTTTTATAAGATCATTGGCTTCCTGTATATCATGAGGCGTGTAAATATCTGTCATCAATATACTGCTGTGACGAGCTTGGTCACGTACGCTTAACACATCATAATGTCGTAACATATTCGTTATACCTGTATCTTTTAAGGAATAAAACTTATATTGGGCGGAAAGCTTTAAATCTTTTCTGAGATGATGTGCCCACCAGTCCCGGAACATTTTTTCAGATCTTTTTGTTTTACCGGGACGAAACCCGTCAGAGAATAAATAATAATCACCGGGATTGTTGAAAATGTGCAGGTCCAACATGAGATGTATGACTTTTGATGGTAATGTAATAGTGCCATCTTTGCGATTTTTTGATATATTGTCTGATACGAATATTGTTTGCTTTTTCAAACTTATATCGTTTAATCTCAATCCTACCATTTCCGCCGGTCGGATAAAACAATAGTATAGAATATAGCTTGCCAGCAACATATAGGGGTTATGGTTCTTTAAGTAGTCGCTCACTTTTGCAAGTGTTTCCGGTGGCAGGATGTTGCGTAGCTTTTTTTTCCCTTTTCTTCCCAGACTACTGATCCCGGCTGTTGGATTCTGTGTTAAATAGTTATGGTTCAGACAGAAGGTGGAAAAAGACTTCAAAAAACCGAGATAGTTATCGCGCGTAAATGCAGTGTTATCCCTAGTTATATACACTTCGTCAAGCAGCATAACACAAAAATCCTTATCAAATTGGTAAATGTAGGTGATAGGGACCTTTTTCTCTTCATTGAAGATTTCCATATTACGAAGGTAGGAGCTATAAGATTTGATCGTTTCTTGTCGGTATCTCCCGTCCCTTTGCATTTTGGCGAGAAAAGTGCGGTATTTGTCTATTACATCTTTGAACAGTAGAAAGGCGTTGCCGCATTCTTGCTCAATCCAAGGATTCCATCCTGTTGCGAGTTTTTCTGATAGTCTGTTGATGCATCCTTTGGCGTATGCCCTTCTTTCCTTAACGGATTTGATGAAGTTCAGTTTGATCTTTTTCCGTTTCATCACTCCGTCAACAGGATTGAATGCGTAAAAGTCAATGTACCAATCTTTACCCGTATGTAATATAGGTGGTGTGTAACTCTTGATTTCTTGGATTTTGGACATTTTTTTTTATTTGTTTTTGCTAACAGCAGAAACAAATGGTTAATAATTCCCGTCCCGATTTCGTCCCGGCGGATTTGCTAAAAATGAGATAAGCCACTGACTTTCAGTGGCTTATCCTTTACAGTGTCGGAATGAGGCGACTCGAACGCCCGACCCCTACGTCCCGAACGTAGTGCGCT
>OHBJ01000475.1_pt1 | contig 25894 bp, 19 predicted proteins | sample 1577241 | NCBI WGS metagenome assembly OHBJ01 (sample SAMEA3541594, study PRJEB24748) | human gut metagenome | biome: human gut; feature: human-associated habitat; material: faeces | place: China | collected 2012 | reverse complement strand
CGGTTATGAAGCATCTTTTGCATACAGCTTAAAGAATGATGAACAGATTACCGCAGCACAGAAGTTTATTCAGGACGGTGTGGATTATCTTCTTCTTTCCGCAGCAGATACTGCCGGCTGGGATTCCGTATTAAAGGATGCACAGGATGCAGGTATCCGCGTAATCTTATTTGACCGTACCATCGATGCAGATGCAAGTCTTTATGAAGCATCCATCGTATCGGATATGGCAAAGGAAGGCCAGACTGCAGTGGACTGGTTAAAGGGACAGGGACTCAGCGAATATAAGATCATTCACCTTCAGGGTGTTATGGGTTCTGCAGCACAGCAGGGTCGTTCCGGAGCATTGGATGAAGCTGTTGCTTCCGATGGCTGGACACTGGTAACACAGCAGACTGCAGAGTGGAATGCAGAAAAAGCACAGCAGATCGTACAGTCTGTTATTGATTCCGGCGAATCCTTCAATGTAATTTATGCAGAAAATGATGATATGGCTAAGGGCGCTGTAGCAGCTCTTGATAAAGCAAATATTTCCCATGGTGTTGGCAAGGACGTTATCGTTATGGGCTTTGACTGCAATAAGTGGGCATTGGAAGAATTATTAAACCAGAACTGGAACTATGATGGACAGTGTAATCCTTTCCAGGCATCTTACATTGATGAAATCATTAAGACACTGGAAAGCGGCGGAACCATTTCCGAGAAGACCATCATCATGGAAGAAAAGGGCTTTGATGCAGCTTCTATTACCCAGGAAGATGTTGATAAATACGGTATTTAAGGAAATATAGGGAAGGTCTGACATTTTTGACAGATCAGAATTATAAAATCAGGGTAACTATTCAGGATTAATGTAATTGTTAAGATAACGGTAAAGCGATTGAATAGTTACAGATGAATAAGCGCGGTGCAGGAAGGAGACATTCAAAGCTGCTCCGCGCTTATTATAAAGGCAAGGAGAGTGACGGCTGCAGTGAAAGAACATATTGTTTTACAAATGGAAAATATACATAAAAGCTTTCCCGGAGTACGTGCCCTGCAGGGAGTTGATTTTTCACTTTGTGAGGGTGAAATTCATGCATTGATGGGTGAAAACGGTGCCGGAAAATCTACATTAATTAAGGTATTAACCGGAGTTTATGGAAAAGAAGAGGGAAATATCTATCTGAAAGGCCATGACAAGCCGGTCAGTATCAAATCACCCCAGGATGCACAGGAGCTTGGAATCAGTACAGTATATCAGGAAATTACTCTGTGTCCGAATCTTTCTGTAGCAGAGAATATGTATATTGGAAGAACGAAGGGCTTCATGCAGAACTGGAAATCCATGAATGAAGGCGCAAACCGTATATTAAAGTCTCTGGATATTCCGACGGATGCATCGGAGCAGCTGGCAAACTGCTCGATTGCTGTCCAGCAGATGGTAGCTATTGCACGTGCAGTAGATATGGACTGCAAGGTTCTGATTCTGGATGAGCCGACCTCCTCTTTGGATGAGCAGGAGGTTGAAAAGCTGTTTAAGTTAATGCGTGATCTGAAGGCAAGAGGCGTTGGAATTATCTTTGTAACACATTTCCTCGATCAGGTATATGAGGTATGTGATAAGATTACGGTTCTCCGCGACGGCAAGCTGGTTGGACAGTATGAAATTAAGGATCTTCCGAGAGTCCAGCTTGTTGCAAAGATGCTTGGAAAAGAGCTGGATGATATGTCATCCATCCGTGATGACGATAAGGTGTACCATGGAACCGATGCGTCTGAGAATGTTTTGGAAGCAGAGCAGCTGGTAAGTAATGCAGGAATCAAGCCGTTTGATTTTTATATAAAGAAGGGTGAGGTGAATGGATTTACCGGACTTCTGGGCTCCGGACGAAGCGAATGTGTCCGTGCCATATTTGGTGCAGATCATGTATCAGGCGGAACGGTGAAGATGAAAGGTAAGGAAGTAAAGATTACCAGACCGATTGATGCGATGCGTCATGGAATTGCTTATCTTCCGGAAGACCGTAAGGTGGATGGAATCGTAGGTGACCTTTCTGTCCGTGAAAATATTATTCTGGCACAGCAGGTATTACGGGGATTCTTTAAACCCTTCTCAAAGGCAGAGGCAAATAAAATTGCAGAGGAATACATTAAGCTTCTGGATATTAAAACAGCATCTGCAGATACCCCGATTAAATCCCTTTCCGGTGGTAACCAGCAGAAGGTGATCCTTGCAAGATGGTTATTCACACATCCGGAATATCTGATTCTGGATGAGCCGACAAGAGGTATTGATGTCGGAACAAAGATTGATATACAGAAGCTGGTATTGGATCTGGCATCAGAGGGAATGAGCGTAACCTTTATTTCTTCCGAAACCGATGAAATGCTTCGTACCTGTTCAAGACTCATCGTTATGCGTGACCGCAAGGTGGTTGGTGAGCTTACAGGAAAGGATTTAACGCAGGCAAAGATTATGAGTACAATAGCCGGAGGTGATATGGAATGATACAGAAAATATTTCGCAGACAGATCTTTATTCCCATAGCTGCATTATTGATTTTGGCTATTTTCAATTTAATTGCAGATCCTTCGTTCTATAAAATTACGTTGGGTTATAACAGTGCGGGAAATCCGGTATTGTCCGGATACCTGATCACCATTCTGGATTATGGTTCAGAGCTTGCGATCCTTGCTATCGGTATGACGCTTGTTACGGCAGCTTCCGGTGGGCAGGATATCAGCGTGGGCGCAGCCATCGCAATCAGCGGCAGCGTAATCCTCCGGGTACTTTGTGGAACCAATTCAAGACCGGATACCTTACAGGCACCGATTATTGTGGCGTTCCTTATAAGCTGTGTGGTAGCAATGCTTTTTGGAGCATTTAACGGAGCGTTGGTTGCATATTTTAAAATTCAGCCTATGGTAGCGACTCTGATTCTGTATACGGCAGGGCGTTCCATTGCAGCCTGGATCAATAACAACGAGCTTCCGATTGTCAATGATGCCACTTTTGCGGTATTCGGCGGTTTCATTCCGGGAATTCCGATTCCTACACCGGTTTTCATTGCGGCAGCGTGTATCCTCGTGACTGTATTGGTTTTGAAGTTTACGAATCTTGGACTGTATACGCAGGCAGTCGGTATTAACGAAAGCTCTTCCAGACTGAATGGTTTAAATCCGGCATTTATCAAGTTCCTGACCTTTGTAATTCTCGGACTTTGCGTGGCAGTAGCAGGACTCATCAAGGTCAGCCGTTTATCTTCCATTAACTATTCGGTAATTGCGAAGGATATTGAAATGGATGCTATTCTCGCCGTAGCACTTGGAGGGAATGCATTAGGTGGTGGTAAGTTCAATATGACAGCATCCATACTTGGTGCTTTTGTGATCCAGTTCCTGACAACGACCTTGTATAAATTCAATGTCCAGTCAGATGCTCTCCCTGCATATAAGGCAGTTGTTGTTATTCTGCTCGTGGTATTCAGTGCACCTGTAGTACGGGAAAAAATGGGAGAGTTCTTTAAGCGGATGAAAGCAGGAACACTGAAGAAGGAGGTACAGTAATATGAAGGCAAAAAGGAAAATGAAATTAACAGACACCAGTCTGCTGCTGTTGATTACTGTTGTTGTTTTCTTTGCAATGTATATCGGTGCAATTCTTTTTCAGGGAAAAGGCTTTTTAAAGCCGCAGACCTTCTTTAATATTTTAAATGCAAATGCTGCCCTGATTATTATTTCCTGTGGCATGAGCCTTGTGATGATTACCGGTGGAATTGATATTTCGGTAGGTGGTGTGGTAGCCCTTGTAAGTATGTGCTGCGCGGTATATCTGGATTATCATGGTGGTAATATCTTTGGAGCCATTGGTATTTCCTTATTAATCGGCCTTGGCTTTGGTCTGGTTCAGGGTTATCTTGTTGCCTATCTGGATATCCAGCCATTCATTGTTTCACTGGCGGGGATGTTCTTTGCCAGGGGAATGACAACTATCGTGAACACGAATCCCTTTAACGTAGCCAATGAACAGTTTGTGGCCTTAAAGGATACCAGAATCACAATACCCGGAATGGGATCGGTTAATAAGCTCGGAAATTACGTAAACGCATATATTGAAATCGGAGTGGTGGTTGCACTGCTTGTTGTAATTCTTCTGTTCTGTGTTCTTCGTTTCACGAAGTTCGGACGTAAATTCTATGCAGTCGGCGGTAACAGCCAGAGTGCCCTGATGCTCGGTATTAACGTGAAGCGTACAAAATTTTTTGCCTATCTGATCTGCAGTGTGTTAGCCGGTATCGGAGGATTTGTTTACTTTATGCATGTCGGTTCCGGCTCTGCATCTCATGCAAGCGGAATGGAAATGAATGCGATTGCTTCCTCTATCATTGGCGGAACGATGCTGACAGGTGGTGTCGGTAATATTATCGGAACCTTCTTTGGAGTATTGTCATTAAGTACCATTCAAAACATCGTATCCTCCGCCGGACTGGATCAGGCATGGTGGACAGGAATTACGATCGCCGCAATGCTCTGCCTGTTCCTTGTGGTACAGAGTATTGTAATGTCCAGAAAGAAGAAGCTGTCTAAGGGATAGAAACATTCGTATGCCCAGCAGATACAGAGAATGACGGGATGCTTATATCAGGATAGGTTACGGATTACAAAAACAGGGATGGAAAGGAGTCTTCTTGCAAATATTTACAGGAGACTCCTTTTATTTTATAATATTTATAATAGTTATGCATGAGTCAAAATGATCAAAGGGGGGAAGATTTATATGTCAGAAAAGAAGAAAGGGATAATAAAGGAACAGAATCATAAATTAAAAATGTTCAGTTTTTTAATATTGATTTCATTAATACCGTTGCTGATTGCAATTTTGATTACAAGTCTGATGTCTGTTTATATGACGAAAAACTATCTGGAAAAAAATGTCGAAAATACGTTATATATTGCTGCATCGAATTTGGCAAATCATTGCAGGGAAAATGAAATTACAGTTATGAATGCAAGTAATTTCAATGATTATATTGACAGTCTTAAGGAACAGGGAATTGAAATGGCGATCATCTTTGAAGATGTTCCCTGTGTTACTTCTGTTAAGAATGAAAATGATTATCGAATTCGTGAGATCCCTATTGGTAAGGATTTTGAGGCCGATCGCGAGATTTTGCTACAAGGATTTTATGATCAGAGTGTTTTAATAGATCATCAGGTATATTATGGATATTTTATGCCCATTATTACTGGCGAAGAGCTTGTGGGAATGGCATTTGCGGGTGAATTACAAAACGATATTACGGAAGCCTCCAGAAATATGATTTATAAATACCTGCTTACGGCACTGATGCTTGGTATTTTGTTTGCCACGTTAATTTTGATTTTCAGCCGCTATCTTACCAGTGCCTTGAAGCGCGCCGGGAAAAATGTTGATGCTCTCTCCAGAGGTATTTTGAGACAGGAGAATGAAGCAAAAAGTGGCATACGTGAAATGAATGAACTGTTAACTTCTACACAGAATATGCAGGAAAAACTGGTAACCATTATCAGCAGTGTCAAAGAGCTGTCAATTTCTTTAGTAAATGATATTGCAAATGTAACCGAATTAAGTGAAAATAGTAATCATAAGGCAGATAAAATCTCAGTTTCCATGAATGATTTATCGGATTCTACTCTTCTTCTGGATAAAAATATTCAAAGGATTGAGGAGCAGATCATAGAAATTGAGGAAGGTGTAGCTGAAATATCGGACCGCGTTATTCGATTACAAAGCAATTCACGGAGTATGATTCAGACTAACCGCAAGGCAACGGATAGTATGAATGAAATATATGAAGGCAGCAAACAATCTGTGAAGGCGGTTGGAGATATTGCAGAGCAAATTCGACAGACGAATTTATCGATCAGGGAGATTGATAAAGCAGTTGAACTGATTCTTTCTATTACGGAACAGACAAAACTTCTGAGCATTAATGCTTCAATTGAAGCAGCCAGAGCCGGTGAAGCAGGAAGAGGATTCGGTGTTGTTGCAGAAGAAATCGGCAATCTTTCGGATCAAAGTGCCCAGGGTGCGGAAATGATTAAAAATCTGGCCAAAACGATTACAGAAAAATCTCTGGAATCTGTGCGGCTTGCAGATCAGGTTTCCGGATTGATTGTAAAGGAACAGCAGACCGTTATGGATACACAGCAGAAATATGCAGAACATAGTATGGATCTTGATCGTTCCGTATCGGAGATTGAGGGTATTGCAGAAAAGACGATTCTTTTATCTGATCGTAAAGAGAAGATTGTAACAGGTATTCGGACGCTTACAGAGATCAGCAAGAAGAATGCCGGTCAGAATGCAAATGTAAATCAAAATATATCAGATATTATTTTAGAAATACAAAATGCAAACAAAAGATGTGAAAAAATGAACGTAATAGCGTATGAGTTGCAGAAATCTATATCATTTTTTCACGAATAGGTTGTAGACAGGATGAAAAAATGTGTTCTTGGTATGGTATTTTTTATAGGTGTTCTGTTATTAGGGATTAGCTGCAGTAAAAGTTTGTCACATTCAGACAGAGAAAAACAGGAGGAAATATCTGCTCTTGAAGAATGGAATGATCAGATTGTGATCGGATTTTCCCAGCTCGGAGCAGAATCAGCCTTTCGAAGTTCAAATACAATTTCTATGAAAGAAACTTTTACAGAGGATAAAGGATACCATCTGTATGTTGAAGATGGGCAGCAGAAGCAGGAAAACCAGATTATGGCAATCCGTACCTTTATTCAGCAGGAGGTCGATTATATAGTCCTGGCTCCCGTTACGGAAACGGGGTGGGATACCGTGCTGCAGGAGGCAAAAGATGCCGGAATTCCTGTAATTATCATGGATCGCCGGGTGAATGTACCGGATGAATCCCTGTACACCTGCTGGGTAGGCTCAGATTTTGGCCTTGAGGGCAGGAAGATGGCAGAATGGATTCACCAGTTTACGTTGAAAAGGGAAATCCCGCCGGAGGAGGTCCGGATTGTGAATATTCAGGGAACCATCGGTGCAACCGCACAGATTGGCCGTACAAGAGGATTATATCAGGCTGCGAAAGCATACGGATGGAATATTCTTGCTGAGGAAAGCGGTGATTTTACCCAGGCTAAAGGGAAAGAAGTTATGCAGTCCTTTCTCGAAGAATATCCGGAATTAAATATGGTTTACTGTGAAAACGATAATGAAGCATTTGGCGCCATTGAGGCCATTAAGGAAGCCGGAAGAACGATCGGAACGGATATCCGGAATGGTGAAATCATGGTGGTTTCCTTTGATGGTGTGGACGTGGATGCATTAAGCTGTGTTGCAGATGGTGAGATTTCCTGTATTGCGGAATGCAATCCGCTGCATGGTCCGTGGATTGAGAAAATTATCCAGATGATGGAACAGGGCAGGATGCCTTCTAAATATACATATGTCGATGAGGAAATGTACTCAAATGAGGATATTGCCTCTTCCATTACTATTAACGGAAGCAGCTATCTGATCCGGAAAGTTAATCCGGAATTACTTGTGGAGCATGAAAATATGCAGTAAGCAGTTTTGACTGCCATATAGGAAATGAATCAGAAGAACACGAAATATATCAATATTACATAACTGAATAGTTACCATATTGTAAATATAGATTATAAGAAATGGAGGATCTGGCGATGGAGCACTTATTGAAAATGCCCTGTACATCCATGCCCTTTGTGTGTGAAGCAGATTATAGTGTGACGTTGACTCCGATGATACATGTGGACCGGACAGCACCATTTCATGTGGCAATTTATTTATTGCAGGGAAGCATGGAGATTATAGAGGATGGAATTTCTTACAGAATTATGCCGGATCAGATTTTTTTCCTGAAAAGTGGTGTTCATCATTGGGGGGAGAAACCTTTTGAAACAGGATCATCCTGGTATTACGCGCATTTTTATTGTGATGCTCCCTCATCCTGTATGGAGGAGCTTCCAAGAGGGATTTATTATGATGAAAAGATATGCCTGAAGCCTTCTGAAAAGGATCGGTATTTCACTACTCTGCCGAAATTAATGGATTGTAAAACAAAGACACAGATAAAGAGAAACTTTGAGAAAATGATCGAAGCACATGTTCATGGGAATATTCCCCAGGCATCCATTCGTCTTTGGCAGGTGTTCTTAGAATGTGCACAGAATGCACAGGATGATAAGGTAAGTAACGGTTATGTGGAACAGATACAGAATTATGTGAGACAGCATTATGTGGATGGATTTACCTCCGTACAGATTCAGGAAGCCTGTGGCCTGTCATATAAATATGCAGGAACCCTGTTTAAGGAGGTGACCGGACAGACAATTAAGGAATATCAGTGTACATTAAAATTACGGAAAGCAGAGCAGCTGTTAAAGGAAACCGATAAATCCATTGCAGAAGTTGCACAATTGACAGGATTTTCAGACATGTTTTACTTTAGTAAAATATTTCATAAAAAGAAAGGATGCCCTCCCGGTGAATACCGGAAAACCTATGTACCCGGTATTTAGGGAAGCAGGGCTGAAAAGATCCCGTAATTTGAGACATGTTATGGTTAAATCGGAAAATAATACAAATTATAAGGAATTTATTCCATTTTAACTCATGTAATAGAAGATTAATATACATATAAAGAAGGCAGGCAGAACCGCCTGTTGAAAGAAACATGAATCAGATGGAGGGTATGTTAATGGGTGATTTGCAATTAGTTAAGAAATTTAAGGTAAATGATGGTTTTTTTGGCAGATATGAAAAACTGGTAAAAGATGTAGTGCTTCCTTATCAGGAAAAGGCGCTCAATGACCAGATTGAAGGTGCAGACAAAAGTCACTGCATCGAGAACTTCCGCATGGCTGCAGAGAAGTTAAAGACCGGAAAGTGTAACGGTGAGTTCTATGGTATGGTATTTCAGGACAGTGATGTGGCAAAGTGGTTAGAGGGTGCCGCTTATTCTCTGGCACAGTATCCGGATGCTGAGTTGGAAAGACGTTGTGACGAAATTATTGATCTGATCGGCGAGGCACAGCAGGAGGACGGTTATCTCAATACCTACTTTACCGTAAAGGCTCCGGATAAAAGATGGACAAACCTGCAGGAAGCGCATGAATTATACTGTGCAGGGCATATGATGGAAGCTGCCGTTGCCTATGCAGAGTGTACCGGTAAGGTCAAACTGTTAAATATTATGTGTGGTATGGCAGATCATATTTATAAGCATTTTATTGAAGAGGGAGCGGAAGGATATTCGGGACATCCGGAGGTAGAACTGGCATTATTGAGGTTGTACCGCTGTACGAAGAATGAGAAATATAAGGAATTAGCACTTCATTTCATAAACGTAAGAGGTGTGGACAGTGATTATTTCTGTAAGGAAAAAGAAAGAAGAAAATGGACAGTATGGAATGCGGATCCGGAGGACAAAGAATACACGCAGTGCGGTGCCCCGGTCAGGGAACAGACGAAGGCCACCGGTCATGCTGTAAGAGCTGTATATTTATATACCGGTATGGCAGATGCTGCAATGGAAACCGGTGACACTGCATTGGCAGAGGCCTGTAAGACTCTCTGGAACAATATTACCCAGTGCAGAATGTATGTAACAGGTGGCATTGGTTCTGCTTATGAAGGTGAAGCTTTTACCAAGGACTATCATCTGCCAAACGATACCGCCTATGCAGAGACCTGTGCGGCAATCGGTTTGATTTTCTTTGCCAATCGAATGCTTTATCTGGAAAGGGATCGAAAATATGCTGATGCAATGGAACGCGTATTATATAATTGTGTGCTAGCAGGAATGCAGTTAGATGGAACCAGATTCTTCTATGTCAATCCACTGGAAACTTTAACAGGTATTTCAGGGGAAGCAAAGACCCACAGGCATGCTCTTCCGGTAAGACCCAAATGGTTTGCCTGTGCATGCTGTCCGCCTAATGTGGCAAGAACGTTATCTTCTATATCTGAATATGCATGGCATATGACTCGGGATACGTTGTTTTCAAACTTATATATTGATGGCACGTTAGACTTGACAGAGAATTTTGGCGGTAGAATAATCTTAGAGACAGCCTATCCGTACGATTCTGTTGTTAACTATAAATTTGCACCGGAAAAGGAAACGATGTATGTACCTCTGGCAATCCGTATTCCGGCATGGAGTGCGAATACGAAGATTCTCTTAAACGGGAAGCCGGCAGAGTATGAAATGAAGGCAGGATATGCTTATATTTCCGGAGAATACGGGGCAGAAGATATCATAACGGTAGAGCTGGATATGGAGGTAAAGAGAGTATACACAAGCACCAGAGTGGCAGCTAACTCAGGAAAAGCAGCATTGCAGAGAGGACCGCTCGTTTATTGTGCAGAGGGTGTGGATAACGACAATGATGTATTATCTCTAAGCCTGAAAAAAGATGGAAAAATTACACTTGGCGAATACATACCGGATAAATTATGTGGTATTCAGGAATTGCATGCAGAGGGCTACCGGGAAGCCGTCAGTGACGACCTCTATAGCTATGATGTACCGGTAACAAAGGAATGTCAGATTACTTTAGTGCCATATTATAGCTGGGCTAACCGTGGATTGAACCAGATGAGAGTATGGATTCCCATCAGATAACAAAAATCCCACACATGAGTGTGGGATTCAGACTGTAGACAAAGTTGCTCTGGAATTTACATCCCAGAGCAATTTTTCTTTTATGAAACTAATTTTGTATAAAATTAAATTTCTGAGAGTTTTTCTTTCCTTCAACAGTCCCCTTTTTTCCTTAATCTTTGCCAGCTTTTTCAAATTCATACACGCATATGTAAGCCCGACCTTCATTTCCATCCGGGCTTTTCCGTACATCTGTGTATATCGAAAACCATGATTCTCCTTTGCTGTTCCAAAGATTCTCTCTATGGTTTCTTTTCTCTGTGCATATAAATCCTTCATTCCCAACATCTGACGGATATCTTCGCAGATTTCCATGTATGGTTCCCATATATGGCGGGTTACTGTTTTTACATGATCTCTGCTTTCTGTACACTGTGAAAGATACGGGCATTCTGCGCAGGCCGCACCGCAGCTTTTATATTCCCGATATCCGTCCTTGTTGGTTGTGCGATATGTCAGTGTCTTATTGTTTGGACAGATATAACAATCATAATACTCATCATATACATACTCATACTTCTTAAAGAATCCATCTTTGGTCATTGGCCTTTTGTAAGGTAAAAGAGGTTTAATGCCATCATCTATCAAAAGTTTTGCAATTGCCGGAGTTTTATATCCTGCATCTGCAACCAGTGTTTCTATACCGATATTCTTGATTTTATCATACAGCCCCTTAAAAGTTCTGCTGTCATGCTGATTTCCAGGATTAATTGTATAACCAAGAATCCATCCATTTTTATCACAGGCAGTTTCTATTGCGTAGGCAAATACATTCTTGTGTTCCCCTTTGCGGAACCATCCACTTTCAGGATCCGTAGTGCTACACTTTATTGTTTTAGTATCTTTTGGAATGTCATCTGTGAATTCTTTTGGATCACCTCCGGCTGATGGTGTACTGTCGTTATTATCATCGTCCTTGTCACTCTTTTCTTTCAGAGGTTTCTTTCCATGAGCTTCCCTGTCTTCGTTGATTTCCTTTTGTAAGAGTTCCTCATAGAACAGGGCTTCTTCGTGGGCAATGCGTTTCTGCATCTTTTTGTTATTTGCTCTTGCCTTTACATGGGTGGCATCAACAAAAACCTCAGTAGGATCAACAAGTTTAAATTTGTAGCACTCCATCAGGATATGGGAAAAAATCTGTTCAAAAAGATCGGTATTCTTAAAGCGTCGTGTATAGTTTTTCCCGAATGTAGAAAAATGTGGCACTTTATCCATCATATCTAAACCAAGAAACCATCGGTAAGCAACATTTACCTCGATTTCTTTACATGTCTGCCGCATACTTTTGATTCCATAAAGATACTGGATCAAAGGAATCTTAATCAGCATTACGGGATCCATACTGGGACGACCATTATCCTGTGAATATTTTTCGACTACAAGGTCATAGATAAAGTTCCAGTCGATTGCTTTATCTATAATTCGTAGAAGGTGATCCTGTGGAACCATGTCATCCATGCAAAGAAACTGTACCTGTTCTCTTTTTTTATCTGCATTCTGAGTCATCATAAATAGAAGTACCTACCTTGATTTGATACTTCTATTATACCAGAAAGGTGCCGAAAAATCCGCATAAACACTGGACATTCTGGTACTTAGCAAAGAAAAATCCCGCACAGTAGTGCGAGACTTTGTCTATAGTCTGAATCCCACACATGAGTGTGGGATTTTTTATCCGTAAAAGTATATGATACATAAAACGGAAAGTTTAATCATGATTTATAATCCTTTTAGCATAGGTATTCCGATAATCAGATGGTGTCATAGAAGTAACCTTTTTGTAAGTACGGACAAAATTATGGTAATTGGAAAAACCAAGTGAATCGGAAATATTACTGATGGTCAAGTTTGTATCATTTAACAGGAAATTTGCACGCTCAATCTTTCGTTCTAATATATACTGCTTTAAGCTGATATTTGAAACCTCTTTAAAATAGCGGGAAAGGTATTTTTCGTTATATCCAAAGTGGTTGGCCACATCGGATGTCTTCAGGTTGATATTAATAAAATAATTAACATAGTCCACAATATCATAATATAGTTGTTTTTGATTTGGTGCATTACTTTTTGCAGAAGAAAGCAGATGTTGATTGGCGAGTTCGCAAAGAATCAGGGTGGTCATATAATCGGAATAATGATTATCGTAGGAAGAGCGTACACTGTTTTGTAATTGTCTCATAAGAAGCAGTACGCGTTCCGGATAAATTAATGTTTTGAGTACAGGGACGATGAGTTCATCACGTCCGGTATCTAAAGAGGGAAAAAGCTGGTTCGTTGGAGCAATCCGTGAACCGGAAAAATGAAGCCAGTAAAAGCTGCATTCGGATTCACGGAATCCTTTGCGGCTTTTTTTATCATTTGCAGTATTACCTTCTACTGCAGGTTGAAGCAGAAGATATTGATTCGAGGTGACAGTATATTTTATATCCTGAAACTGAAGATAGAGAGTTCCTTTTGTGACAACAATAAGTTCATAGTCATTCAAGCTCATGGCATTATGTATCCATGTAGAAGAAAGTGCTTCCAATTTTCCGGTTCTGTTAAAGATAAATGGAGAAGAAATATTCATTACATAAGCTAAGGGAGAAGAATATGGGCGCATATAGATTGATACCTCCAAAATCCGCACAAAATGTCACTAATTGATACAATCTAATAAAATTGGGGAATTATTCTGTAATTATAACTTATAAAATATACCAATGCAATAACTTAAATGTGCAAGTGATAAGACAACTTTTAGACAGCTTTTAGATATGAAATAAAATACGAATAACTGATTTTGCAAAAGTTCCGTTCTGATACATTATAGTGTTTTTTGGCATTTCGAAAAAGATGGTAAAAATGTATAATAAAATCACAAAAAGTTTCCGGAAGCACACTGAAATGTGTATAATATGTCAGTTTAAATCCTATTTAAACTGATTATTTATGCAAAACAACGAGAAAAGAAGGAGGGTTTACAAATATTATGTACAAAAAGTTATTATCCATATTATTAGTTACTGGTTTACTTGGAGGGACATTGGCAGGATGTGCGAGCGGTTCTACTGCAGAAGATACCACTACATCTGTTGAAACAGAACAGGAAAGTTCATCTTCTGAATCTTCTACAGATACACAAGGATATTCATTGCCTTTGTGTGATCCCGGAAGTGAGACCTTAAGTATTCTTACATATCAGAACTGGCATGCATCTGCATATTTTGATTCTGAAGAGGGTCTTCCGGTAGAAAATGAAATTGAGAATATTACGGGAGTAAATATGGAATGGGAATGTGTACCAAGTGATGATTATGCAGCAGTGGCACAGACGAGACTGGCCGCTGGTACAGATCTTCCCGATATTATCCGTATTCCTAATGGAACTACTGGTATTGCAGAGTATAGTGATCAGGGTCTGGTAATCAACCTGAAGGATTATATTAATGAAACGGACACACCGAATCTCTGGAAGCTGTTTCAGGAGCAGCCTATTTATGAGGCTTATTGTACTTCACCTGATGGAAATATTTATGGTCTGCCTCATGCAGAGTTTGATATTAACAATTATGTAGTAATGTGGAATATCATCAGACAAGACTGGTTGGACAATCTTGGACTTGAGATGCCTACTACAATTGATGAATTGCATGATGTATTAGTAGCATTTCGTGATCAGGATCCTAATGGAAACGGAGAAAAGGATGAGGTGCCTCTTGGTTACCAGAATGATAAGATGTACGGACTTTATACTTTTAAGGTTGCGTTCGGTTTTAATAATACGGATCCGTGGTCTGTTTCCGATGATGGAGTAGTAGCGTTTGATCTTATGGATGAAAAGTTTTTGGATTGCCTTACTACATTAAATCAATGGTATAGTGAGGGTCTTCTTAGTACGGCAGTAGATGGTTCCGATGCGGATTCCCTGATTTCCCAGGACAAGCTGGGAGCACAGACATTATCTTCTACAGATAATGTAATTGGTAAAGATGATTTGGTAAAGGCTTCCAATCCGAATGGGCATTATGTGTTTATTCCGGTACTTACCAATGATAAATATCCGGATAATGTAGGCACGATCAGCAAACGACAGTCTTTCCATGATTACTATGCCGTAACTGTTGATTGCGAGAATCCTAAGCTTGCGGTACAGTGGCTTGACTGGGTATATGCTTCTGAGGAATCTGCAAATCTGCGTTATTGGGGATTTGAAGGAGATACCTATACGGTAGAGGATGGAAAGAAAGTATTTACAGATAAGGTTACCAATGGGGATACCAGTGCAATTGATGTAATGCGTGGAATAGGCGCATGGCCGAATTTTGTAGGTAATGAAAAGGGTGAACCATTTAAAGCAATGTATGCAGGTTCCTATTTTGATGAAGCGTATAACGAGTTTAAAGACGTTATGACTGACCGTGTACCTATCGCCATTGGCACTAAAGAAGAAAATGAAACTTATACGGAAAAGTGGCCGGATATTGAAACCTATGTAAAAGAGAACGTGGTGAATTTTATTACTGGAAACAAACCGCTTTCTGAATGGGATAATTATGTAAAAACTTTAAAAGATATGGGTATTGAAGACGTAGTTGCTGTGAAACAGGCATGGTATGACAGAACAGCAGAAACTACAGAATAAAGATATAAAATATACAGCCCCCTGCCGCTTCATGGCGCAGGGGGAGAAAAAGAGGTAAATATATGGCAAAAAATAAAACAAATACAAAAATAAAAACCCCATTAAAAAAGATTTTGAAAAGAGATAAATATCTATTAATGATGGTGGCACCCTGTGTGTTATATTTTTTGATCTTTCATTATTTGCCCATGGTTTGGAATGTTGTAGCTTTTCAAGATTACAGTATCAGAAAAGGAATTTTTGGAAGTGAATGGATCGGGTTGGATAATTTCATCAGGTTTTTTAAAAGTCCTTATGCAATTCGTGTGATCCGCAATACATTTTTACTGAGTTTTATGGATTTAGTCATAGGATTTCCAGTACCCATTGTATTTGCTCTTCTTTTAAATGAAGTAAATAATAGAGGAATCAAACGGGTAGTTCAGACTTTCACCTATTTGCCGCACTTTGTCTCGGTAGTAGTGGTGGTAGGAATGATGAAGATTTTTCTGTCTCCCACAGATGGTATTATAAATTTAATGATACAGGCTTTTGGTGGCACTACCATTAATTTTTTCTCAGAAGCAAAATGGTTTCGCTGGTTATATGTTTTGTCTAATGTTTGGCAGAATTTTGGATGGGATTCCATTATTTATTTTGCAGCGATAGCCGGAGTGAATCCGGAATTATATGAAGCAGCCCGTGTAGACGGGGCTGGTCGTTGGAAAAAGATGTTATATGTTACACTACCGTGCATCTCACCGACCATTATCGTTTTATTGATTATGAGAATCGGCTGGCTGCTTAGCGTTGGGTTCGAAAAAATAATCCTTATGTACAATGAGTCTACTTATGAGACAGCAGATGTTATTTCTACATATGTATACCGGGTTGGTCTTCTAAATTCCGATTTTTCTTACGGTACGGCTATTGGATTGTTTAACTGTCTGGTAAGTCTGATATTGATTCTTCTGGCAAATGGACTGAGCAGAAAATACAGCGAAACATCATTGTTTTAATGGGGGTAAGAAAATGAAAACTAGAAGAAAATTTTGGAAGCAGGGAGCCATTGGCAGTATTGTTATCTATACGATTATCTTTTTTGCTGCAATTATTACATTATATCCGTTCTGGTATGTGATAATCAATTCCCTAAGTGATCCACTGAGGGTAATCCGTAGAGATGTTGTTTGGTGGCCGATTGATTTTTCATTACAATCCTATGAAACACTGTTATCACAAAAAGATGTTTTTTTAGCATATTATAATACCATATGGTATACGGTGGTAGGAACTATTGTAAATATTACACTTACCGTTATGGCAGCTTATGCGTTGTCTGTCAGAACATTTTGTTTGAGAAGGCAGATTTCCATGTTTGTTGCGATTACCATGTTTGTCTCAGGCGGAATTATCCCATCTTATATTGTAGTAAATAAGCTTGGATTATATGATAGCCGGTGGGCATTAATTATTCCAACAGCCATTAGCGCATATAATTTGATCGTGGCAAGAAGCTTTTTTGAAAGTCTTCCAGAGGAGCTTACCGAATCGGCTCATCTGGATGGAGCAAATGATTTTGTAATACTATGGAAAATTATTGTACCAATTTCCAAACCAATTATATCCGTTCTTATTATTTTTTATGCAGTAGGACATTGGAATGAGTATTTTTATCCGTTGATTTATTTAAAGAGCAGGGAATTGAAGCCGATTCAGCTTTATTTAAGAGATATCCTTGTTGCAAATCAGCAGGCATCTACCAGTACAGGAGGAAGTACGGGTGTGGAGCGTCAGTATCTTTTTGAAGCATTGAAATTTTCAACAATTGTAATCACCACACTGCCAATTACAATTATTTATCCTTTTTTCCAAAAACACTTTGTGCAGGGTATTATGATTGGTGCAGTTAAGAGTTAAGCTTCAGTATGATAAAGAGAAGGCTTATTCAAAATTAGGATGGTATCGAATGAAAAGCGACGAGGGAAAACGACGCAGAAAGGAAAATTATGACAAATTGTGGATATAAATTAAAACCCAGAGGGATGACCGGAGGATGGGAGCCGGTAGGTGATAAGCCTGTTTTAGGAGGTGCTCTGGGAACATGTTTTGATTGTTATGTTATGCAGGAAGATGGAATATACAAAATATGGTTTTCCTGGAGACCAACACGATGTATTGCTTATGCAGAAAGCCCGGATGGAATTCATTGGGACAATCCAAGAGTGGTGCTTACGGCTGTTACTGGGTCTTCCTGGGAAGGACATGAGGTAAATCGTCCAACGATTGTAAAGAAAGATGGAATTTATCATATGTGGTATACCGGTCAGATGTTTGCAAAGGAGACAAATTCAGCAAGAAGCTGTATTGGCTATGCTACCAGTCTGGATGGGATTCATTGGGAGAGACGAGAGGATCCTGTTTTGGTTCCAGAGCTTCCATGGGAAAAAATTACAGTTATGTGTCCTCATGTATTATGGGAAGAGGAGATGCATTGCTATCGGATGTGGTATTCTGGTGGACGCATGCATGAGGCAGATGCAATTGGAATTGCAACCAGTGAAGATGGAATTCATTGGATCAAAGATGAACAAAACCCGGTCTTTACTCCAAATCCTGACAAGTATTGGGAGATAGGAAAAGTAGAAGCCTGCTTTGTGTGTCCAAAGCGGGATGGATGGTATAACATGTTTTATCTTGGTATGGATGGAGATCTTATTGCATATGTAGGACTGGCAAGATCAAGAGATGGTAAGAGCAATTGGCAGAGGCATCCCAGTAACCCGATTATAGCAGGGTTTGATGGAAGCTGGGACTGGCTGGGGATATGTAAAGTCAGCGTAATAGAGACGGAAGAGGATTATCTTTTGTGGTATAACGGATGTAATCGCCGCTTTGAGGAAATTGGCATAGCAAAACATGTTGGCTTTGATCTTGGTTTTCCGGAAGAAGGAGAAGAAGGAGTCGATGAACGCGGAAATGATGACAGTCTAGGCGGTATCAATTACTACGTCAGAGACTGCATTGCACGCTATTAAAGAAAGGTGGGATAGTAAGATGGTTTACGATATAAATGGATATAAGCCAATTCCTACAGGTACGACAGGAGGATGGGAACGACTTGCAGATAAGGAGCCGGTAATTGGTGGTGCAATGGGAACCATTTTTGACTGTTACGTGATCAGGGAAGAGGGACTCTTTAAAATGTGGTTTTCCTGGAGACCGGCTCAGGCTATTATGTATACAACCAGTTTGGATGGATTAAACTGGGAACTTCCTACAGTAGCATTACTCAGAGACTTTGATTCTCCATGGCAGTCTGAGGAGGTCAGCCGTCCGACAATTATAAAAAAAGATGGATTATATCATATGTGGTATACGGGTCATGGATGGGATGGTTATTGTCCTACAACTTCCATTGGATATGCAGTGAGTGAGGATGGAATTCATTGGGAACGTCCTTACAAAGATCCTGTTTTAAAGGGTGAGATTGCATGGGAAAAGAGAATGATCTGGTGTCCACATGTTTTATATGAGGAAGAAGAAAACGTCTTTAAAATGTGGTATTCCGGTGGTGCTCAGCCAGACAGTATTGAATGTCAGGCAGTGGGATATGCTACCAGTCGTGACGGAATTCATTGGGTAAAGGATTTAAGAAATCCGATTTTTGAAGCAAATGATAACTGTCAATGGGAGATGTATAAAGTATCTGCTTCTTATGTATGGAAACGGGATGGTTGGTATTACATGACTTATCTTGGAAGTGATTCTGATATGAGAGCGCAGAACGGGTTGGCGCGTTCAAGGGATGGAATCACGAACTGGGAGCGGCATCCAAGTAATCCTATTGTTGCCGGGACAGAAGGCAAGTGGGATTGTCAGGGTATCTGCAAACTGACAGTAATTGAGGTTGAAGATGGATACATGGGTTGGTATAATGGCTTTAATAATACCATAGAAGAAATGGGTGTTGTGAAGCATAAAGGTTTTGATTTGGGATTTTCTGATACCAATGAACGTGGAGAAAGAAAATATTATCCAAAGATGAACTGGGTAGATTAAAATAGAATAATTATGTAGATAAAAAGAGAGTAATTGGAGAAAATTCAGTTACTCTCTTTTGACTTTATAGGAAAGACCACTTATTTGGAAATGCTTGTCAAATTATTAATTTCATCAGTTATAGCTTATTAATTTACGATTTTAACATTGGGGTTTCACTTGTAAATATGATATTATAAATTATTTTTATCTGCAAACTGCACAACTGAATGACTTAAATAAACAACTTGTAAGAAGAACAATACAAGTTGTATCCTTTAAGTAGAGGATAAAGTTGTTTATCTACGACAGAAATGTGGATAAAATCGGAAAAGTCTATTTAAAGGAGGTTGTTTTTTATGTTACAGAAAAAAGAGTACAAGTTTTGGTTTTGCACAGGTTCACAGGATTTATACGGAGACGAATGTCTGGCCAAAGTGGCAGAGCATTCCCACAAGATTGTTGAGGGATTGAACCAGTCCGGTATCTTACCTTATGAAGTGGTATGGAAGCCGACCCTTATTACCAACGCATTGATTCGTAAGACCTTTGAAGAAGCGAATATGGATGAAACCTGTGCCGGTGTGATTACGTGGATGCATACCTTTTCTCCTGCAAAGTCCTGGATTATCGGATTGCAGGAATATCGTAAACCGCTTCTTCATTTACATACCCAGTTTAATGAAGAGCTTCCTTACGACTCTATAGATATGGATTTTATGAATGAAAACCAGTCTGCACATGGTGATCGTGAGTATGGTCATATCGTGACCCGTATGCGGATTGAGAGAAAGGTTGTTGTCGGACACTGGGCAGATCCTGTTGTAGCAGGAAAGATTGCATCCTGGATGCGTACTGCAGTGGGCATTGTAGAAAGCAGCCATATCCGTGTAATGCGCGTTGCAGACAATATGCGTAACGTTGCTGATACCGAAGGTGATAAGGTAGAAGCACAGATTAAGTTCGGCTGGGAAGTGGATGCTTATCCGGTTAATGAGATTGCCCAGTCTGTAGATGCAGTATCTGAAGCAGATGTAAATGCGCTGGTAGAAGAATATTATGATAAGTATGAGATTTTGTTGGAAGGAAGGGACGAGAAGGAATTCCGTAAGCATGTAGCGGTGCAGGCACAGATTGAAATCGGCTTTGAGCGTTTCTTAAAGGAAAAGAACTATCAGGCAATCGTAACTCATTTTGGAGATCTTGGTGCTTTGAAGCAGCTTCCGGGACTTGCGATCCAGCGTCTGATGGAAAAGGGTTATGGATTCGGTGCGGAAGGTGACTGGAAGGTTGCAGCTATGGTGCGTCTGATGAAGATCATGACCGGAGATTTAAAGAATCCGAAGGGAACCTCCATGCTGGAGGATTATACCTATAATCTGGTAAAGGGTAAGGAAGGAATTCTTGAGGCACATATGCTGGAAATCTGTCCAAGTATTGCAGAGGGACCGATCAGCATTAAGTGCAATCCATTAAGCATGGGTGACCGTGAGGATCCGGCAAGACTGGTATTTACCTCCAAGGAAGGCCCGGGTATTGCAACCTCATTAATTGATTTAGGAAACCGTTTCCGTTTGATCATAAATGATGTAGAATGTAAGAAAGTAGAGAGACCGATGCCCAAGCTTCCGGTTGCAACGAACTTCTGGACTCCGAAGCCGGATATGTATACCGGTGCGGAAGCGTGGATTCTTGCAGGAGGATCTCATCATACGGCATTCACCTATGATCTTACGGCAGAGCAGATGGGTGACTGGGCCGCAGCGATGGGCATTGAAGCAGTTTACATCGATGAGGATACAAAGATCCGTGACTTTAAACGTGACCTGATGCTTGGCGAGGTATTCTATAAGTAAGCGCTAAGAAAAACAAGCGACTGCGAAGCAGGCATTTGTTTTTCTGCGCTACTTAACGAACATGCGCCTGACGAAGGCAGGCAGAGAGTGCGAAGCACGGGCATGTGAGTCTAAGTAAGCTAAAGGCAGGATATAAGCGACTGCGAAGCAGGCATTTGTGTCAAAATTACAAGGAGGTATTACAATGGACGCAGCACAATTAATTATTGAGGGAAAGGGTTACTTAGGTATTGAGTTTGGTTCTACCAGAATTAAAGCCGTTCTGGTGGATAAGTCAGGAAATGTATTGGCATCTGGTGGACACAGCTGGGAAAACCGTTATGAAGATGGTGTCTGGACCTATTCTCTGAACGATATCTGGGATGGCTTACAGGATTGTTACAAGGATCTTAAGGAGAATGTGAAGAAGGAGTACGGTGTTACCTTAAAGCATTTTGATGCGATCGGATTCTCTGCGATGATGCATGGTTATCTGGCGTTTGATGAGAATGATACCATTCTGGTTCCGTTCCGTACCTGGAGAAATACGATTACAGAGGAAGCAGCTTCAAAGCTTACTGCAGAATTTAACTATAACATTCCCCAGCGATGGAGCATTGCACATCTTTATCAGGCAATCCTGAATGGGGAAGAGCATGTTCCCTATGTGGATTTCATTACAACACTGGCAGGCTATGTTCATTGGAGACTGACCGGAAGAAAGGTACTTGGAGTCGGTGATGCATCGGGAATGTTCCCGATAGATATTCATACCGGAGATTTTGATCAGACGATGATACAGAAGTTTGACAAGCTGGTTGCAGATCAGAATTACCGTTGGAACCTCTGGGATATTCTTCCGAAGGTGTTAGCAGCAGGAGAGGAAGCAGGTATGTTGACTGAGGAAGGAGCCTCCCTTCTTGATCCCAGTGGTGATCTGCAGGCAGGCATTCCGCTCTGTCCTCCGGAGGGTGATGCAGGAACCGGTATGGTCGCAACAAATAGCGTTGCGAAACGAACCGGTAATATCTCTGCAGGAACCTCCATATTTGCCATGGTAGTTCTGGAAAAGGAGCTTTCTAAGGTATATCCGCAGATCGACCTTGTAACCACACCGGATGGCGCACTGGTTGGTATGGTACATTGTAATAACTGTACTTCTGATATCAATGCGTGGGTGAACCTGTTCAGGGAATTTGGTGAAATGTACGGTTTAACCTTTGATATGAATGATCTGTTTACGAAGCTTTACAGTGTTGCATTAGAGGGTGATCCGGATTGTGGCGGAATGATTTCCTACAATTACTTTTCCGGAGAGCCGGTTACCGGTTTTGATGCCGGTGCACCGTTGTTTGTACGTGATGCCGAGAGTAAGTTTACACTGGCGAATACTATGAGAATGCATCTGTATTCTGCACTTGCAGCCTTAAAATCCGGTATGGATCTGATGCTCAAGGAAGAGGGTGTCCAGGTGGATGAATTATTCGGACATGGCGGTTATTTCAAAACAAAAGGTGTCGGACAGAGAATTGCGGCAGCAGCAATGAACGCACCGGTATCGGTTATGGAAACAGCCGGTGAGGGCGGTGCTTGGGGTATTGCTGTTCTGGCTGCATTCCTTGCTAAGAAGAAGGATGGCCAAAGCCTTGGTGAGTTCCTGAATGAGGAGATTTTTGCCGGAAACAAGGGAGTTAAGATGGATCCTGTGGCAGAGGATGTCGAGGGCTTTGAGAAGTTCATGGAAAAATACATGAAGAATCTCCCGGCAGAGAAGGCTGCTGTTGAGGCACTGTAAAAGCCGATAGATTAAAATATTGTAACTATAATAACTATGATACCAGGGTCAAAAGGTCTAAGCCCACATGAGCTTGCTCATAAGTGGGTGAAAGACCTTAGGACCCGCCCCGATATGAGCATAGAAGTGGGATGATAATCCCACGATATGCGAATATTAGGTAGGATTGTGGGAGTGCGTAGCACGAAGCAATCCGTAGGTATCAAAATAAATATTAAAAGGAAGGTTCTGTCATGTTAGAAGAATTAAAACAGAAGGTATACGAAGCAAATATGCTTCTTCCGAAATATGGTCTGGTAACATTTACCTGGGGTAATGTGAGTGCTATTGACCGTGAAACCGGATATTTTGTGATTAAGCCAAGTGGTGTGGATTATGAAATTATGAAGCCGGAAGATATGGTGGTTATGGATCTTGAAGGAAACCGTGTGGAAGGAAGGTATAAGCCATCCTCCGATACACCGACCCATCTGGAACTGTATAAGGCGTTTCCGGAAATAGGTGGAATTGTACATACCCATTCTTCTTATGCAACAAGCTGGGCACAGACCGGAAGAAGTATTCCCTGTTATGGTACGACTCATGCGGATTATTTCTACGGAGAAATCCCCTGTGTGAGATGTCTGACGAAGGAAGAGATTAACTCTGCTTACGAAGAAAATACCGGACACCTGATTGTTTCGGAATTTAAACGCATGAAGAAGGATGTAATGGCAGTTCCTGCAGTGTTGTGCAAGAATCATGGTCCTTTTTCCTGGGGCAAGGATGCAAAGGAGGCCGTCCACAATGCGGTGGTTCTTGAAGAGGTTGCCAAGATGGCATATCGAACCGAGCTGATTCATCCGCAGGTAGCACCTGCCCCGCAGGAATTACAGGATAAGCATTATTTCCGTAAGCATGGTGCAAATGCATATTACGGACAGAATTAACAGGATATCGAGAGGGTATAAAACAGATGAAGATGAAAACAGCACCTATGGGGTGGAACAGCTGGGATTGTTATGGAGCGGCTGTTACAGAAGATATCGTACGACGGAACGCTGAATTTATGGCTGAGCATCTGAAGGAGTACGGTTGGGAATATATTGTGGTGGATATCCAATGGTATGAGCCTGCTGCAGAAACCAATGAATATCATCCTTTTGCGGATGTAGTGATGGATGAGTATGGAAGACTGCTTCCCGCAGTAAACCGTTTTCCTTCTGCAGCAAACGGTGCGGGCTTTGGACCATTGGCAGAATATGTCCATTCTCTTGGATTGAAGTTCGGCATTCATATTATGAGAGGGATTCCACGACAGGCTGTACATCAGAACACGAAAATCATGAACAGTGACAGACATGCCCGGGAAATTGCCAAAACAAACAGTATCTGTGCCTGGAATACGGATATGTATGGTGTAGATCCTGAGAAAGACGGGGCACGGGAATACTATAACAGTATTTTTGAATTATATGCTTCCTGGGGTGTGGATTTTATTAAATGTGATGATATTGCACGGGAACTGCCACATGAGGAATCCGAACTGATTATGCTGAGCAAAGCATTGCATGGTTGCGGAAGACCCATGGTTTTAAGTCTGTCGCCGGGACCTGCTCTTTTAGAAAAGGCAGAGCTTTATAAGCAGATTTCCAATATGTGGAGAATCACCGATGATTTCTGGGATAAGTGGGAACTGTTATATGATATGTTTTCAAGAGCAGAAAAATGGTGCACCCATGCAGGTGCAGGGCACTGGCCGGATGCCGATATGCTTCCGGTCGGACCGATACGGCAGGTATATGATGTGAATAACTGGACGAATTTCACACAGGACGAGCAGATCACCATGCTGACACTCTGGAGTATCATGCGTTCTCCTTTGATGCTGGGAGGAGAGCTGACAGGGTTTGACGAATTCACTATGAATCTGGTAACCAATTCTGAAATACTTGCCATGCATGCAAATGCACGGCATTCGCATCAGGTGTGGAGACGTGAAATCGATGGTATAGAGCATGCATTGTGGATTGCAGCAGATACAAAGGGTGGATATTATGTCGTGGTATTTAATCTGGGTGATAAAGACAGTGACATATCCATACCGCTTGCCGATCTGGAGATTTATGATGGAGTAAATGGAACGGAGCTTTGGAGCGGAGAGCACGTGGAAGAGCCAAAGAGCCTTAGTGTGTCATTAAAGAGTCATGGTGCTAGGGCATATCATTTTACGTACAACTAAAAAGCATACTACTGTTAATGTATAGAGATCTTCAATCATGATCTCAGTTTTGAGATTAACCTTATAGTCATTTTCAGCACGTTGGCGATCTTTTTCTTCTTGCCGGTTCTGACTCATCATGATAAGAGGTGCCTGAATCGCAGCTACACAGGACAGCACGAGATTAAGCAGGATAAAAGGGAATGGATCAAAGGCTTTGACCGCAAGCAGGGTATTGATGACCATCCATAAAATGAGAACTCCGGTAAAAGCAAAAATAAATGCCCAGCTGCCGGCAAATTTGGCAATGGTATCGGCCGCACGCTGGCCGATGGTATATTTCTCCGATGCACGTGAAGTGTTTTCTGAAATTTTACTGTCTGCAAGCAGATTCAGAACCTCCTCATCGGTCATATCATGGCGAATTTCTTTAAGCACTTCTTTTAATAGTTTGCGGTTTTCCTTCATGCTGGCCTCCTTCTGTTTATTCCCGGTAAATCTGTGCAAACCGGAAATTTCTGATGAATAACATGGTGCAGGATCGTTTTCGATTATTATATTTTACTGTGAGATTGTGATATTAGCAATAGTGAAATGGGGCAGAGAAGAGTTGAAAAGGCAGACGGATAAGAAACAAAGATAAAATAGTAAAAATAGAATAGAACAAAGAAAGAATATGGAGATAAAACAGAAAGGAATAAACAATGAATGTAAATCCTATAACAAGATTGGATTATCCAGATC
>OHBJ01000469.1_pt1 | contig 25968 bp, 20 predicted proteins | sample 1577241 | NCBI WGS metagenome assembly OHBJ01 (sample SAMEA3541594, study PRJEB24748) | human gut metagenome | biome: human gut; feature: human-associated habitat; material: faeces | place: China | collected 2012 | reverse complement strand
CGTAACAAGGTAGCCGTATCGGAAGGTGCGGCTGGATCACCTCCTTTCTAAGGAGTAAATGGACGCGAGTCCATGACTCTGGTCGGTCATCTGACTGTTGCATTGTCTAGTTTTGAGGGAACAACCCTCAATGCACACTGAAAACTACACAGAAGAAATGAAATGTATCGAAATCATCGAGTCGCACGACAGTGTGAACAGAATGGTTAGAACGAACATTTTAGGATTCAAGCATAGACATCATATTGACATATGAAACCTATGGCATAACAAATAGTTAAGCTACAAAGGGCATATGGTGGATGCCTAGGCGTTCCGAGCCGATGAAGGACGCGATAAGCTGCGATAAGTCATGGGGAGCCGCAAGTAGGCTTTGATCCATGAATCTCCAAATGGGGCAACCCGGTACGAGTCATGTCGTACCATCCGAAAGGAAGGCACACCCGGTGAACTGAAACATCTAAGTAGCCGGAGGAAGAGTAATCAAACGAGATTCCCTCAGTAGCGGCGAGCGAACAGGGAAGAGCCCAAACCGGACGTCTTCGGACGACCGGGGTTGAGGACCAGCATCAAGGGAAGGCAAGATAGCCGAACAGTCTGGGAAGGCTGAGCACAGACGGTGAAACTCCGGTAGGCGAAATCTTACCCAACGGGCTGGTATCCAGAGTACCACGAGACACGTGAAACCTTGTGGGAAGCAGGGTGGACCACCATCCAAGGCAAAATACTACGGAACGACCGATAGCGCATAGTACCGTGAGGGAAAGGTGAAAAGAACCGCGGGAGCGGAGTGAAATAGAACCTGAAACCGTATGTCTACAAGCAGTCGAAGCACTTTATATGTGCGACGGCGTGCCTATTGAAGAATGAACCGGCGAGTTAATTTCAGAGGCGAGGTTAAGCGGGAGACGCGGAGCCGAAGCGAGAGCGAGTCTGAATAGGGCGCAAGTCTCTGGGATTAGACCCGAAACCACAGTGATCTATGCATGGCCAGGTTGAAGCTCAGGTAAAAATGAGTGGAGGACCGAACCCGTGAGTGTTGAAAAACTTTGGGATGAGCTGTGCATAGGGGTGAAATGCCAATCGAACGTGGAGATAGCTGGTTCTCCCCGAAATAGCTTTAGGGCTAGCCTCAGGTAACACATGGAGACGGTAGAGCACTGATCGGGTAAGGGAGCGTAAAGCTTACCGAGCCTAGTCAAACTGCGAATGGCTTCATGAGAAGAGCCTGGGAGTCAGAATGCGAGTGATAAGACCCGTATTCAAAAGGGAAACAGCCCAGATCGCCGACTAAGGTCCCAAATGCTGTACTAAGTGGAAAAGGATGTAGGACTTCCAAAACAACCAGGATGTTGGCTCAGAAGCAGCCACCATTCAAAGAGTGCGTAATAGCTCACTGGTCGAGAGGCCCTGCGCCGAAAATATCCGGGGCTCAAGTACAGAACCGAAGTCGCGGGATGCGCAAGCATCGGTAGGGGAGCGTTCCAAGCAGGTTGAAGGCAGACCGGAAGGACGGCTGGACAGCTTGGAAGTGAGAATGCTGGTATGAGTAGCGAAACGATCCGTGAGAATCGGATCCACCGAAAGCCTAAGGGATCCTGAGCAACGCTCGTCGTCTCAGGGTAAGTCGGGACCTAAGCCGAGGCATAAAGCATAGGCGATGGACAACAGGCGAAAATTCCTGTACTGCATGATGTTGTTTGAGGATGGAGTGACACAGCAAGGAGCTTGAGCGCGCGATTGGAAATGCGCGTCGAAGGCGGTAGGCTGGTATAGAGGCAAATCCCTGTACTAAGGCCGAGAACTGATAGATAGGAGCGTACTTCGGTACAATCCGAATTCAAGCGTACTACACTGTCGAGAAAAGCTTCTAACGAGACATCATGTACCCGTACCAAAACCGACACAGGTAGGCGGGGAGAGAATCCTAAGGTGCGCGGGAAAACCCTCGTTAAGGAACTCGGCAAAATGCATCCGTAACTTCGGGAGAAGGATGGCCGGAGCTGGTGAAGACCCTTGCGGTTGGAGCTGGAGCCGGCGGCAGAAGAGAAGCCCAAGCGACTGTTTACCACAAACACAGGTGCCTGCTAAAGAGAAATCTGACGTATAGGTGCTGACACCTGCCCGGTGCTGGAAGGTTAAGAGGAGAGGTCATTCGCAAGAAGAAGCTTTGAATTGAAGCCCCAGTAAACGGCGGCCGTAACTATAACGGTCCTAAGGTAGCGAAATTCCTTGTCGGGTAAGTTCCGACCCGCACGAAAGGTGTAACGATTTGGGCACTGTCTCAACGAGGGACCCGGTGAAATTGAAATACCTGTGAAGATGCAGGTTACCCGCGACTGGACAGAAAGACCCCATGGAGCTTTACTGCAGCCTGACATTGATTTTTGGCATGTAACGTACAGGATAGTTGGGAGACGGAGAAGATAGGCCCCCAGGCTTATCGGAGTCGCTGTTGGGATACCAACCTTTATGTGCTAGGGATCTAACTCGAGAAGTAACGAAGCTGAGGACAGTATCAGGTGGGCAGTTTGACTGGGGCGGTCGCCTCCGAAAGAGTAACGGAGGCGTCCAAAGGTTCCCTCAGCGCGGACAGAAATCGCGCGAAGAGTATAAAGGCAGAAGGGAGCTTGACTGCGAGACATACAGGTCGAGCAGGTACGAAAGTAGGGCTTAGTGATCCGGTGGAATGAGAGTGGAATTGCCATCGCTCAACGGATAAAAGCTACCCTGGGGATAACAGGCTAATCTCTCCCAAGAGTTCATATCGACGGGGAGGTTTGGCACCTCGATGTCGGCTCATCACATCCTGGGGCTGAAGCAGGTCCCAAGGGTTGGGCTGTTCGCCCATTAAAGTGGTACGTGAGCTGGGTTCAGAACGTCGTGAGACAGTTCGGTCCATATCCATCGCGGGCGTAAGATACATGAGGGAGACTGCTCCTAGTACGAGAGGACCGGAGTGGACGGACCGCCGGTGTACCAGTTGTTTCGCCAGAAGCACAGCTGGGTAGCTGCGTCCGGAAGGGATAAACGCTGAAAGCATCTAAGCGTGAAGCCCGTCCCGAGATGAAGTATCTCATAGCACAAGCTAGTAAGACACCTTGAAGAAGACAAGGTTGATAGGGTAGATGTGGGAGTGCCGCAAGGCATGAAGCTGACTACTACTAATATGTCGAGGGCTTAACTAGAGAACTGAAATGTTTGACAGAGTAATTTCTTCTGTATAGTTTTGAATGTGCAAGCATTCAAATAGAATATCCGGTGATGATGCCTGAATGGTTCCACCTGTTCCCATACCGAACACAGTAGTTAAGCATTCAGAGGCCGAAAGTACTTGTCTGGAGACGGACTGGGAGGATAGGAAGTTGCCGGTTAAGCAAGGGCTCCGCTGAGGCGGAGCTCTTTTCTATATGTATTACAGCATGGACCACAAAAAATGGGATTTGCTCTGAGCGCATGGCTCATAGCAAATCCCATTTCTTTTTCTGTTTAGGATTACTGACGGTTGCGGCGGGCCAGCACGCGCAGGACCTTGGCGCCCGTGTTGTGGATCTTGCGCAGCGGAGCGACGCGCGTCTTGACCTTGGGGCGGATATCCTTGGCGGAACCGAAGTCGCCGCGCTTCAAGAGCGTGGTCTTCGTCTTGTCCGGCTTGAAGAAATCGCGCATGTCCTTGGCGATGTGCTCTGGCTCGGCGTTTTCTTGGCAGAGGAAGATGTCGATGGCGACGTACTTGAGCTTGGTGTAGACGTGCAGGACCATGTGTCCCTCGCGGAAGAGCATCATGATGGCGTAGTGCTCATCCGTCAGGTGCTCGGAGCACTCGGAGATCTTCGTCAGCGTGAAATGTTCGGGCAGTTCTGCTATATAGTCTTTGATCTGGTCGATATCCTTGAGTTTGCTGTTCTTGCAGTTGAAGAGATCGACGGTGAGATGACGTGCTAAGATTTTCATGAATTCGTTACTCCTTCATGCATTTTTTATGATTCCATGTTCCATTATAGTAGATGGGATTCGGTTCCGTCAAACTTTATGGCCGGGATTCGTTCTGATTTTTTTCGGTTTCTTTCCATAGAGCTGGAGACCGATGAAGAAGATGGCGGCAATCAGGAAGGCGGTGATGCTCGTGGCCTGGGCGCTCGTGACAAGGCCGAGCACTTTTTCGGTGTAATCGCCGCGCAGGAATTCGAGCCCGAAGCGCGCGAGGCTGTAGAGCATGACGTAGAGGGCGAAGCACTGGCCCTTGGCGTGGTTTGTCGTGCGGAAGAGCAAGAGCAGTGCGAAGATGACGACGTCGAGCTGTCCTTCCCAGACTTCAGCCGGCCAGAGCGGCTGGTCGCCGTACGTGTGGTAGGCGAGCGTGGTCGTCGGATAGATGATGCCGAATGAGCTGCCCGTCGGTGCGCCAAAGGCGTCGCCGTTCAGTAGGTTGGCACAGCGGCCGAGCGCCTGGCCGAGGATGATGGCCGGTGCGAGCACGTCCATGAGGTGGACGGTGTCGAGATGATGGCGGTGACAGTACCAGACGCCCGTCAGCACGCCGAGGAAGACTCCGCCCTGGATGGCCATGCCACCCTGCCAGACGTTCAGCAGTTCGGTCAGATGATGGCCGTAGTAATCCCAGTCAAAGAAGAAGACGTCCCAGAGGCGCGCGCCGAGCAGTCCGGCGACGCCGCAGTAGATGCCGAGGTCGACGATGTACTTCTCGTAACCGCGGCCGTCTGCTTTCGTCAGAAAGTAGCCGACGCCTGTCGCGAGGATGATGGAGAGAGACAGCACGAGGCCGTAGGCCCGAATCGGGAAGTCTCCGATATAGAAAAGATACTGATGCATGAGATCCCTTCCTTTTCTGATTCTATTGAAATCCTGTTCTCGTTTTGCTCAAACAATCTTCATTATAGCGTAAACGAGATGGCTTGAGAAGAGAGACTGCAACGCTCAAATAGTATTTGAAATCTGTCTATCCCTGTGGTACAATAAACTCTGTCAACATGTAAATGCATCGATGGAGAGAGTAGACTGCAGGGAGAGCGGAAGCGAACCGGGAGAGGTGAGAGCCGGGCGTGCGTACCTGCAGGGGAAAATCACTCCGGAGCAGCGGGCTGAACGAATGGAGTAAGCCTTGCCGGTATCCCCCGTTACGGGACAGCGCATGGTGGTGCGTGGAAATAGGTGGTTATCCTGTAGGTATCATGAGCCTGCATCCTATTTGGGTGCAGGCTTTTCATATGTGAGGAGGCATTCTGTTTGTATAAGAAAGTAGATACGAACTTGAATTTCGTGGAGCGCGAGAAGGAGATCCGCGAGTTCTGGAAAGCACATGACATCGCTCAGAAGGCAATCGACCAGCGCGAGGGCTGCGATACCTTCACGTTCTACGATGGCCCGCCGACGGCCAACGGCAAGCCGCATATCGGCCACGTCTTGACGCGCGTCATCAAGGACATGCTGCCGCGCTTCGCCTCGATGAAGGGCAAGAAGGTCCTCAGAAAGGCTGGCTGGGATACGCACGGTCTGCCGGTTGAGCTCGAGGTCGAGAAGCAGATCGGCATCAACGGCAAGGAACAGATCGAGGCATATGGCATCGAGCCGTTCATCAAGAAGTGCCGCGAGTCCGTCTGGAAGTACAAGGGCATGTGGGAGGAGTTCTCCGATGTCGTCGGCTTCTGGGCTGACATGGAGCATCCGTACATCACCTATGAGAACGACTTCATCGAGTCGGAGTGGTGGGCACTCAAGGAAATCTGGAAGAAGGGCCTGCTCTACGAGGGCTACAAGGTCGTCCCGTACTGCCCTCGCTGCGGCACGCCGCTTTCCTCGCATGAGGTAGCGCAGGGCTACAAGGATGTCACGGAGCGCTCGGCCATGGTCGAGTTCAAGGCCAAGGACGGCGACTACTCATTCCTCGCTTGGACGACGACGCCGTGGACGCTGCCGTCGAACATGGCGCTCTGCGTGAACCCCGCGGTCGACTACGTCAAGGTACAGGTCGGCGATAAGAAGTACATCCTCGCTGAGGCACTCGTCGACAAGGTCTTCGAGGGTGTCGAAGGCGAGCGCCAGATCCTCGAGCGCTATAAGGGCAAGGATCTCGAGTACCGCGAGTATGAGCCGCTCTATCCGTATGCTGTCGAGAAGGTCAAGAACCAGCGCGGCAAGAAGGCATTCATCGTGACCTGCGATGACTACGTCACGACGGAAGACGGCACGGGCATTGTCCACATGGCTCCGGCATATGGCGAAGACGATAACCGCGTCTGCCAGAAGTACGGCGTCGCTTTTGTCAATCTCGTCAACAGTAAGGGCGAGCTCACGGCTGAGACGGATTGGCCGGGCCTCTTCGTCAAGAAGGCTGATCCGCTGATCCTCGCAGACCTCGAGAAGAAGGGCCTGCTCTTCAAGGCACCGGAGTTCACGCACAGCTATCCGCACTGCTGGCGCTGCGATACGCCGCTGCTCTACTACTCGTTCCCGACCTGGTTCATCAAGATGACGGCCGTCAAGGACGAGCTCGTCGCCAACAACAAGACGGTCAACTGGATCCCGAAGTCCATCGGCGAAGGCCGCTTCGGCAACTGGCTCGAGCACGTACAGGATTGGGGCCTCTCGCGTAACCGCTACTGGGGCACGCCGTTGCCGGTATGGCAGTGCGAATGCGGCCATCAGCATGTCATCGGCTCGATCGAGGAACTCAAGTCCATGAGCTCGAACTGCCCGGATGACATCGAGCTGCATCGTCCGTACATCGACAAGGTCACGATCAAGTGCCCGGAGTGCGGTAAGGAGATGCACCGCGTCAAGGAAGTCATCGACTGCTGGTTTGACTCGGGTTCCATGCCGTTCGCGCAGTGGCATTATCCGTTCGACAACAAGGAGATCTTCGAGAAGCGCTTCCCGGCGGACTTCATCTCGGAGGCTGTCGATCAGACACGCGGCTGGTTCTACTCGCTCATCGCCATCTCGACGCTGCTCTTCCACAAGGCACCGTACCGCAATGTCATCGTCCTCGGCCACGTCCAGGACAAGGAAGGCCGCAAGATGTCGAAGTCGAAGGGCAATGCCGTCGACCCGATGGAAGCACTGCAGAAGCACGGCGCCGATGCTATCCGCTGGTATTTCTACGAGAACAGCGCACCATGGCTGCCGAACCGCTTCCACGACGATGCCGTCCAAGAAGGCCAGCGCAAGTTCATGGGCACGCTCTGGAACACGTACGCGTTCTTCGTGCTCTACGCCAACATCGACAACTTCGATGCGACGAAGTACACGCTCGACTACGATAAGCTGCCAGTCATGGACAAGTGGTGCCTCTCGCGCCTCAACACGATGGTCAAGGACGTCGACTACGACCTCTCGAACTACCGCGTGACGGAGGCTGCCAAGGCGCTCGAGGAGTTCGTCGACGAGCTCTCGAATTGGTACGTCCGCCGCAGCCGCAGCCGCTTCTGGGCAAAGGGCATGGAACAGGACAAGATCAACGCCTATATGACGCTCTACACGGCACTCGTCACGACGGCCAAAGCCGCTGCGCCGATGATCCCGTTCATGACGGAATCCATCTACCGCAACCTCGTCTGCAGCATCGATAAGACGGCGCCGGAATCTGTCCACCTCTGCGACTTCCCGAAGGTCAACGAGGCCCACATCGACAAGGATCTCGAGAAGAACATGGGCGAGGTCCTCGAGATTGTCGTGCTCGGCCGCGCTGCGCGCAATGAAGCCAACATCAAGAACCGCCAGCCAATCGGCAAGATGTTTGTCAAGGCACCTGTCGTACTGCCGGACTTCTACAAAGAAATCGTTGAAGAAGAGCTCAACGTCAAGGAAGTTGTCTTCAAGGACGACATGGAGGCGTACCTCACGTACAGCTTCAAGCCGCAGTTCCGCGTCCTCGGACCGAAAGTCGGTAAGAAGATGGGCGCCATCCAGAAGGCCCTGAAGGCCGTCAACGGCCACAAGGCTAAGGAAGAGCTCGACACGACGGGCAAGCTCGTCGTCGCACTGCCGGATTGCGATGTCACGCTGCTGCCGGAAGACGTCGAGGTCACGATGGCACAGACGGAAGGCTACAACTGCCAGCGCTACAATGGCGTGACGATTGCTCTGGAGACGACGCTCAGCGAAGAACTCCTCGAAGAGGGCTTTGTCCGCGAGATCATCAGCAAGGTCCAGACGATGCGCAAGGAAAATGGCTACGAAGTCACGGACCACATCGCTGTCGGCCTCAAGGGCAACGAGAAGCTCGAGAACCTCGTCAAGAAGAACGAGAGCTTCCTCAAGGACATCACGCTTGCCGACAAGGTCACTTACGGCGAGACGTCCGGCCACGAGAAAGAGTGGAATATCAACGGCGAGACGGTCACGCTCTCGGTCGACTGATAGAGCCCCTCTTGAGTAAAAAATCTCCTCCTTGTGAGGAGATTTTTTTAATGCTGGAAAGAAGGAAAAACGAAAGAGAAGGGAGAATAAAGACAATAGTCTATTGCAGAGAGAACATCAGGCAGGTGATATTGAGCAGAATGGAAGAAGAAAAAGAAGAAAAAGGACAAAAAGGACATATCCATGTGCTGGACGATGGCACGGTCATCCAGCACGCGCATCATGAACATCATGCGCATGGCCATCAGCACAGTCACACGCAGACGAAGGCCGTGCTCAACCGCATGGCGCGGCTCATCGGCCATCTGGAATCCATCAAGCACATGATCGAGGATGGCCGCGACTGCAGCGAGGTGCTCGTGCAGCTCTCGGCGGTCGACAGCGCCATCAAGGGCGTCAGCCGCATCATCCTCAAGGACCATCTGGAGCACTGCATCGTCGATGCCGTACGCGACAATGATCAGCAGGCTTTAGAGCAGCTCAACCGGGCCATCGATCGTTTCATCAAATGAGTGGACGCGCAGTGGCTTTGTGATTCAGTCACGGTATTTCCCGATTGAATCTTATATCCTATTCCTATATCATAAGGTTGTATATCATGTTAGCATTAGCGGAGCACGCGCTCTGCGGCGATAGAGCAGGAGGTTTTTCCATGGCACAGAATAAACTCATAATCAGCCAGGTTATGATGCCGAATCAGACGAATCCGAGCGGCAACATCTACGGCGGTGATATCATGAAGATGATGGACTCGGCGGCTTATGCCGTGACGCGCAAGTACGCGCGCTGCAACGTCGTCACGGCCCGCGTCGACGAGCTCGAGTTCCATCTGCCGATTCTTGTCGGCGACCTCGTCACCTGCACGGCAGAGATCGTTTTCGTCGGCCACAGCTCGATGGAGGTCACGGTCAACGTCGATGTCGAGGACCTCGATCAGGAAGGCAAGCCGCAGCGCGCGCTGACGGCCTACTTCACGATGGTCGCGCTCGACCGCAATTCGCGCCCGAAGGCTGTGCCGCCGCTCATCATCGACTCGGAAGAGGCGAGAAGGGCCTTTGAGGAAGGCCGCCGCCGCTACGAAGCGCACAAGGAGCAGAAGCGCCAGCAGCGCGAGGTCGAGAAGAAGCTCAGCCAGGCCAAGAAGACGCTGCGCGAGCCAGAAGAGAAAAAATGAGCCTGCTCGGATAAAAAAAGTTTACAGATTTACAAAAAACGCTTGCAAAATAGATTTTCCTGTGCTATTCTAGTACCCAACACAGGGAAATGCGTTGAAGAGGAATAGTAAAGATCCTGGAACCACCAGAGAGCTGCCGGTAGGTGCGAGACAGCAGGGAAGGAATCTGGAACTCACCTTGAAGCAGCCCACTGAACGTGATATGGACGTACGATTGTATGTACCAGATGCACTACTAGGCAGGGACGGAGCCTGACCGTTACAGCAGGAGGATTTGCTAGAATCCGTAGAGGTACTCCGCAAGGAGTATGAATTTGAGTGGTAACACGCAGGTACAGCCCTTCGTCTCATCAGACGAGGGGCTTTTCTATTTGGGGAGGTTTTGTCAAATGATGAATTATCAGAAGTACAGCAAAGGTTATTTCATGCCGCCGGAGATTGACCTGGAGTGGGCCAAGAAAGATGCCCCAGACCATGCGCCAATCTGGTGCAGCGTCGACCTTCGCGATGGCAACCAGTCGCTCGTCATCCCGATGAGCCTGGATGAGAAAATGGAATTCTACAAGATGCTCCTCAAAGTCGGCTTCAAGGAAATCGAGATCGGCTTCCCGGCTGCATCGGAGACGGAGTACGAGTTCCTGCGCCGCCTCGTCGAGGAAGACCTGATCCCGGACGATGTGACGATCCAGGTCCTGACGCAGGCGCGCGAGCACATCATCCGCAAGACGTTCGATGCCTTGAAGGGCGTCAAGAACGCCATCGTCCACGTCTACAACTCGACTTCTGTCGCACAGCGCCAGCAGGTCTTCCGCAAGGACAAGGAACAAATCAAGCAGATGGCCGTCGACGGCGCTAAGCTCCTGCAGGAGCTGACGGAAGAAGCCGGTGCGAACTACCGCTTCGAGTATTCGCCGGAGTCCTTTACGGGCACGGAGCCTGAGTACGCGCTCGAGGTCTGCAACGCTGTCCTCGATGTCTGGAAGCCGACGGCTGACCGCAAGGCCATCATCAACCTGCCGGCAACGGTCGAGATGAGCATGCCGCACGTCTTTGCGATGCAGGTCGCTTACATGAACAAGCATCTCAAGTACCGCGACAACGTCGTGCTCTCGCTGCATCCGCACAACGACCGCGGCTGCGGCGTCGCCGATGCGGAGATGGGCATCCTGGCCGGTGCGGACCGCATCGAGGGCACGCTGTTCGGCAACGGCGAGCGCACGGGCAACGTCGATATCATCACGGTCGGTATGAACATGTTCGCGCTCGGCGTCGATCCGGAGCTCGACTTCTCGAACATGCCGGAACTCGTCGAGATGTACGAGCGCGTCACGCGCATGCACGTCTCGCCGCGCCAGCCGTACGCCGGCGACCTCGTCTTCGCAGCCTTCTCCGGCTCGCATCAGGATGCTATCGCGAAGGGCATGCACTGGAAGGATGAGAAGAATCCGGACAAGTGGACGCTGCCGTACCTCTACATCGACCCGAAGGATGTCGGCCGCGAGTACGACGGCGACGTCATCCGCATCAACAGCCAGTCCGGCAAGGGCGGCGTCGGCTTCATCATGGAGCAGAAGTACGGCATCGACATGCCGAAGAAGATGCGCGAGGACTTCGGTTACTGCGTCAAGGGCGTTTCCGACCACAAGCACAAGGAACTCATGCCGGATGAGATTTATCAGATCTTCCAGGATGAATACGTCAATGTCGATACACCGTACAAGCTCAGCGACTTCCTGCTCCAGAAGGAGCCGGACGGCACGCGCAAGGGCACGGTCGACATCTTCGTCAACGGCGAGCCCAAGACCTTCCTCGCGCGCGGCAACGGCCGCCTCGACGCCGTCTCCAATGCGCTGCAGGCGAACCTCAACATCACCTACAAGGATCTGACGTACAGCGAGCACGCGCTGGAAATCGGCCAGAACAGCCGCGCGATGGCCTATATCGGCATCACGAATGAAGACGGCCACATCACCTGGGGCGCCGGCATGGACACGGATATCATCACGGCATCCATCCAGGCTCTGATCAGTGCCATCAACCGCATGAAGGCGGGAAAATAAGAAAAAGAGCAGTGAGCTGCTGACCATGCCCTGCACGCAAAGTGTCCATCGCTTTGCGCGCAGGGCATTTTGTGTGCCATTCAAGACGGAGAGCAAGGGAAGAACGGACGCTGTGCAGTGATGTGCGCATAAAAAAAACGCTGGTCATCCGACCAGCGTTTTTTTGGGAAGGGGATAGAAATCAGGCGTTGCGGAGCAGCAGGACGCGCGCCTCGTATGGCTGCAGGGCACCCGTCTTGTGGCTGGCGTAGTTGGAGATGAGTTCCTCACCATCCTTCCCGTCGAACAGGGTGCAGGGGACTTCTTCGCTCGTCCAGTTGCAGGCAATCAGCAGCGTCTCGCCGCCGAGGTGACGCGCGAAGGCGTAGACATTCGGGTCATCTTCTAAGAGCGGCTCAAAGGTGCCATAGACGATGATGGGGTAGGCGTGGCGCAGGCGGATGAGCTTCTGGTAGTAGTAGAAGGTGGAGTCCGGGTCCTTGAGCGCGGCCTCGGCGTTGATGGTCTTGTAGTTCGGGTTGACGGCGAGCCAGGGCGTGGCGTCCGTGAAGCCCGCATTCTTGCCGGCCGTCCACTGCATCGGCGTGCGCGCGTTGTCGCGGGCAACCGTGTTGAAGCAGGCGAGCATCGTCTCAGGCGAGACCTTCTTCTGCTCGTCGACGTACTGGTGCCAGGCGTTGATCTCCTCGAGGTCCTGGCAGTCGGCGAGCGAGTGGAAGGTCGTGTTTGTCATGCCGAGTTCCTCACCCTGGTAGATGTAGGGCGTGCCCTTCTGCATGTGCAGGCAGGTCGCGAGCATCTTGGCCGAGAGCACGCGCCACTCGGGGCTGTCGTTGCCGAACATCGAGACGCAGCGCGGCTGGTCGTGGTTGTCGAGGTAGAGCGAGTTCCACGCCTTGCCCTCGAGCTCCTTCTGCCACTTGTTGAGGATGGCGCGGACCTTCGGCATCTGCGGCTTGCCCGTCGTCCACTTGTCGATGACGCTGCCCTTGCCGTTCTCCGGGCCGACGTGCTCGAACTGGAAGACCATGCCGAGCTCTTTGCCGTCGCTGCGGGCGTACTTCTTGGCCTCGTCAATCGTGACGCCGGCTGCCTCGCCGACCGTCAGCAGGTCGTAGTGCGAGAGCACGCGGCGGTTCATCTCCTGCAGGAATTCGTGGACGCGCGGCCCGTTGCAGACATGTGGCGAGAGGTCGCCGTAGCCGTCTGCCTTGATGGGGCCGTCCGGGAAAGACTGGTCCTTGGAGATCATCGAGATGACGTCCATGCGGAAGCCGTCGATGCCCTTCTCGCACCACCAGGTCATCATGTCAAAGACGGCATCGCGGACCTTCGTGTTCTCCCAGTTGAGGTCTGGCTGCTTCTTCGAGAAGCAGTGCAGATAATACTGGTCCGTCGCCTCGTCGTACTGCCAGGCCGGGCCGCTGAAATACGACTCCCAGTTGTTGGGCGCCTTGCCGTCCTTTCCATCCTTCCAGATGTAGAAGTCGCGGTAGGGATTCGTGCGGGACTTGCGGCTCTCGATGAACCAGGCGTGCTCGTCGGACGTGTGGTTGACAACGAGGTCCATGACGAGCTTGATGCCGGCTTCATGTGCCGTATCGAGAAGCGTGTCGAAGTCCGCCATCGTGCCGAAGTCCTTCATGATGGCGCGGTAGTCGGAGATGTCATAGCCATTGTCGTCGTTGGGGGATTGGTAGATCGGGGAGAGCCAGATGACGTCGACGCCGAGCTCCTTGAGATACGGGATGCGGCGCGTGATACCCGGCAGGTCGCCGATGCCATCGCCGTTCGAATCCTGGAAGCTGCGCGGATAGATCTGATAGATGACGGCCTCTTTCCACCAGGCCTTCTGTTCTTCTGCCATAAATGAATACCTCCTGTGCGTTCGTTCTTCTTGAGATATATCCTGTATTCGCGCTGTTCTTGCCGATTTCCTACGGGGAAGTGATACAGAATGCGAATCTCGTTCCAGATACCTGTCGCAAAATTTTCTGCGGCAGTTGTCTTTTCGGTGGTCATTTTTCCAGATAAGATGATATAATGGAATCACATTTTGGCAGAAGGGTGGTTCTATGAAGAAGATCCTCATATCCTGCCTCTTGACGGCCGTCATCGTGACGGCGGCGCTGGTCATCGAGGCAGGATATTTTATTGGCAATTACTGCGTGCACTTCGGCCTGGAACGCGGGACGGCGGAGAACCCACAGGAGCCGCCGCGGGCCTATGCGCTCCTGATGCCGCCGGAGGCGCGGCAGTTCGACAAGCCGAACTACGCCTCGGAGAACTGGAACATCGACTCGGAGGACGGCATCTACCTCGCGGCAACGCATTTCAAGCCGGAGCGCGAGACGGACAAGTGGGTCATCGTCGTGCACGGCTACGGCTGCACGCAGCAGAATTCTTACTACATCGCTGAGAACTACCTCTCGATGGGCTATCACGTGCTGACGCCGGACCTCAGGGCGTCGGGCCTCAGCGGCGGCCGCTACCTGACGCTCGGCTACCGCGAGAGTGAGGACATCGTGCTCTGGGCGAGGAGGATTGCAGCGGCAAATCCGCAGGCGAAGATCATCCTGCACGGCGTCTCGATGGGCGCGGCGACGGTCATGATGGCCGCGGGACGCGAGGACCTACCGCCGGAGGTCGTCGCGGTGGTCGAGGACTGCGGCTACACGAATGCAGATGAGCTCATCGCCTTGCAGATGGAGAATTCCTTTGGCCTGCCCTCGTTCCCGGCCATGAATCTCCTGAACTGGCGCTGCGAGAAGATGGCGGGCTTCAGCCTCAAGGACGCCTCGCCAATCGATGCCGTGCGCCATGCCCGCGTGCCGTTGCTCTTCATCCACGGCACGAAGGACACGCTCGTGCCGCCGAACATGGCCGAGAAGCTCTATGCGGCGGCCAATGCCCCGAAGAAGGAGATCCTCATGATCCCCGGAGCCGTGCACGCGGCCGCGAGCCAGGCCGACCAGCAGACGTACTTCCGGACCATCCGGAAATTCGTACAACCCTATATGGAGGAAAGCAAATGAAAGCAGTTGTGACAAGAGTCCGGGAAGCATCCGTCGAGATTGCGGGGGAGGTCCATGGTGCGATTGACCAGGGATTCCTCGTGCTCTTAGGCGTCGGCCCCGAAGATGATGAGGAGACCTGTGACCGGCTGGCTGAGAAGGTCGCGCATGTGCGCGTCTTCTCCGATGAAGCGGGCAAGATGAACCTGAGCATCGACCAGGTCGGTGGCGCCTTCCTCGTCATCTCGCAGTTCACGCTCTACGCCGACCTCAAGAAGAGGCGCCCCGGCTTCTCGCATGCGGCCAAGCCGGAGCTCGCCGAGCCGCTCTACGAGCGCTTCATGGCGGACTTGCGCGCGAAGGGCTTCCGCGTGGAGCACGGTGAGTTCGGCGCTGACATGAAGGTCGCCTCCGTCAACGACGGCCCGGTGACACTTCTTTTTGATACGGACAACTTATGAGAATTTGACAGGAGGTAAGGATATGAAGGATTTACTGCGAGCTTATGCGGACCTCGTCGTGCGCGTGGGCGTCAATCTGCAGAAGGACCAGATCCTCGTCATCAATGCGCCAATTGAATGCGCGGCGTTTGCGCGCATGATCGCGCAGCAGGCCTTTGCGGCGGGCGCGCACGATGTCGTCGTGAGCTGGAGTGATGAGCAGCTCGCGCACATCCGCTATGTGGGCGGCAAGAAGGCGCTCTTCACGGAGTTCCCCGAATGGCGGCGCGCGTTCTACGAGGATTACGCGGCGCAGGGTGCGGCGTTCGTCTCGATTGCGGCGCGCGATCCGGAAATCTTCGGCGACATCGACCCGGAGAAGCTCAAGCTGGCCAATCAGGCGGCTGGCGCGGCGCTCATGGAGTACCGCGAGCGCCTCATGAACAATCGCAACACCTGGTGCGTCGTCTCGGTGCCGACGAAGGGCTGGGCGAAGAAGGTCTTCCCCGAGCTCTCGGAGGATGAGGCCGTCGCACGCCTCTGGCGCGAGATCTATAAGACCGTCCGCGTCGGCGAGGACATTGACACCATCCAGGCATGGCAGGAGCACATCGCCTTCCTGCACAAGGCGGCCGACTTCCTCAATGCGAACGACTTCCAGGAACTCCATTACACGAACGGTCTCGGCACGGACCTGACCATCGAGCTGCCAGAAGGACACATCTGGGCGGGCGGCGCCGAGAAGTCGGAGCTAGGCACGGTATTCGCGGCGAACATGCCGACAGAAGAGGTCTACACGCTGCCGAAGCGCGACGGCGTCAACGGCATCGTCTACGCGACAAAGCCGCTGAACTTCAACGGCAACCTCATCGAGGATTTCTGGCTGCGCTTCGAGAACGGACGTGTCGTAGACTTCGCTGCGAAGAAGGGCGAGGCCATCCTCAAGGGCCTGATCGAGACGGATGAGGGCTCGCACTTCCTCGGTGAAGTGGCACTCGTGCCGTACGATTCGCCCATCTCGCAGAGCGGCGTGCTCTTCTACAACACGCTGTTCGACGAGAATGCCGCCTGCCATCTGGCACTCGGCAAGGCGTATCCGACCTGCCTCAAGGACGGCGAGAAGATGGACAGCGTGACGCTCTTGCAGCACGGCGTCAACGACTCGCTGATGCACGAGGACTTCATGGTCGGCAGCCGTGACCTCGAGATCGTCGGCACGCGCCGCGACGGCACAAAGGTCCAGGTATTCCATCAGGGCAACTTCGCCTTCTGAGGATGGCTTTATCAGATCAGGGAGGAGATACAATGATGCAAAGGACTCTCGGTATCCTCATGGCGCTCCTGCTGGCGCTCACGGCGCTGGGCCTGCCGACGGGCCGCTCTGAGGCGGCAGGGCTGCAGGACAGCGATTTCTCCTGCCGCGGTGTCGCGCTCGGCGCGAGTGAGCAGGAGCTCTTCAAGGCCTGGGGCGAGCCGCTTTTCGACAAGGCGGAGCGCCGGCAGGGCGTGACGGTCAAGGTCTATGTCTACAAGGACCATTATGAGGCCGCCGTCGACAAGAGCGGCCATGTCGTCGATTTCGTCATCAAGAACGACCGCTATGAGGCGCGGGGCGGAATCAGGCTCGGCGCGACCTCGTACTGGATCCAGAAGACGTACGGCAAGGCAGAGCGCCAGCGCATCGACGGCATGCCGTACTACATCTACACGCGCGAGGGCCATCCGCACGACCACCTGCTGCTCGGCGTCGATGCGCAGGACGGCTACCTGACGTCGATGCGCATCACCTCGCTGCCGCTGACCGATGAAGAGGCGGAGAAGCGCGCACTCGAGGATGACGCAGAAGAGGGCGCACTCGATCCGCGCTTCGCGGAGAAGGAGATCGACACCTCCGCTCTCGGGAAGGCGGAGGCGCCGGTCCTCAAGGAGGCGCAGCCATGATTCACCTCAAGATGATGCGCCACCGGATGCTGCGCTACGTCGGCATCACGCTGGGCTGCCTGATCGCGAGCTGCTCTATCAACCTGTTCCTCGTACCGTCACACCTGCTGACGGGCGGCGCGACGGGCATCGCGATCATCGTCTACTACCTGACGCAGCTGCCCATCGGACTGCAGACCTTCCTCTACAACATCCCGCTGCTCATGGCCGCATGGAAGACGCTCGGCCATGGCTACACCGTCGACGTCGTCATCGGCACGGGTATCTTCTCGCTGTGCCTCGACCTCACGCGTTTCCTCAATGCGTACGCGCCAGTCAATGATCTCATGCTCGCCGCCATCTTCGGCGGCGTCTTCAACGGCATCGGCTACGGCATCGTCTTCCGCATGAACGGCAGCACGGGCGGCTTCGACATCGTCGGCGCCATCGCCAAGAAGTACTACTCGCTCAACATGGGCGGCGTCATCTTCGCCTTCAACTGCATGATCATGTGCGTGGCGGCGTTCCTGTTCGGCGTGGCCCCCGCGATGTTCACACTGATCTGCATGTACATGAACGCGATGGTCACCGACAAGGTCATCGCGGGCTTCAACAGCCGCAAGGCCGTGCTGATCATCTCCGACCGCGCGCAGCAGATCGCGGACGGCATCATGGAAGTCGGGCGCGGCGTGACCTTCCTGCACGGGCAGGGCGCCTTCACGCGCAAGGAGCGCAACGTCGTCTTCGTCGTCGTCAAGCTCACGCAGGTCAGCAAGATCAAGCTCATCGCGCATGCCGTCGACCCGCACGCCTTCATGATCATCATGTCGGCCAACGAGGTCATGGGCCGCGGCTTCAGCGAACCGGGCATCGCCTTCCGGCGCTTCATCCACAAGGACAAGAACCAGTTGGTGCACCCGGAGCACCTGCAGTGGCACGATGACCGCTGAGCATTGATTCTTTACAGGAGGACTCCTTATGATTGAAATGACCTATCTCTTGAACAGCGGCTTCCTCGTGCGCGTCGGCCGCACGCTGCTCGTTTTCGATGACTTCAAGGACCCGGCAGGCGCCGTCGACGCGGCCGCGGCAGCTGCTGACTTCGACCACCTCTACTTCTTCGCATCGCACAGCCACTTCGACCACTTCGATGCGCATATCCAGCGCTACGAGGCGCAGGCAGACCGCTACATCCTCAGCGATGACATCCGCTGCATGAAGGACTGCAGCGCCTTCGCCCCCCAAAAGCTCACGTTCCTCAAACCGTATGCGAGCTGGCAGGACGATGTCCTCGCGGTCGAGTCCTTCGACTCGACCGACCTCGGCACCTCGTTTTGCGTCACGCTCAAAGAGGAAGGCACGACCATCTTCCACGCTGGCGACTTCAACTGGTGGGACTGGACGGGTGAGCCGGCCGAGCAGCGGAAGCTCGCGGAGAACGCCTTCCGCAAGCAGATGAAGAAGCTCGAGGGGTTAGAAGCAGACGTCGCATTCTTCCCCGTCGACGGCCGCATGGGGCCGAGCCTCGACAAGGGTGCCAAGGTCTTCTGTGCTGAGACAGAAATCCGCGCACTCGTCACGATGCACTCCATCGGCTATCCGGCCTGGCAGCCGCCAGCGGACTTTTTCGCGCCGGGCCGCGAGATCCCCGTCTGGTCGCCGCGCAAGCCGGGCGAAAAGAATTGCCTCAAAGACGGCAGACTATTGAAATGACAGGAGAGGATAGGGTAAAATGAAGAAGGTATTCCTGCTGCTGCTCGCCATGGTCATGATGACGGGCAGCTGTCTTGCCGCATCTGGCAATGCATCCGGCAATGAGAGAACAACAAGCGTCCAAGACGGTCCAGCCGTCAAGGATGTCCATAAAGACGTTCATAAAGGAGATAAGAAAATGGTAAATCGCATCGCAGTATTTGAGACGAACCTCGGCAACTTCAGCGTGGAGCTCTTTGAGGACGAGACGCCGATCACGACGGAGAACTTCATCGACCTCGCTGAGAAGGGCTTCTACGACGGCGTCATCTTCCACCGCGTCATCGATGGCTTCATGATCCAGGGCGGCGACCCGGAGGGCACGGGCATGGGCGGCCCGGGCTACACGATCGAGGACGAATTCCGCGACGACCTGCGCTTTGACGGTGAGGGCATCCTCGCGATGGCCAACACGGGCATGCCGCACACGGGCGGCAGCCAGTTCTTCATCACGCTCGACAAGACGCCGTGGCTCAACGGTCACCATACGATCTTCGGCAAGGTCAAGGAAGGCATGGACGTCGTGCGCCGCATCGGCCATTCGGAGACGGATATGGCCGACCGCCCGCTCGAGGATGTTGTCATCAAGAGCATCGAGATCAAGTATCCGGAGTGATGGCAGAGGCGTACACCTACATCCTCGAGTGCAAGGACGGCAGCCTCTACACGGGCTGGACGAACGACCTGACGCGGCGCGTCAAGGCGCACAACGAGGGGCGCGGCGCGAAGTACACGCGCTCGCACCGTCCTGTCCATCTCGTCTACTTCGAGTCCTTTGCGACGAAGGAAGAGGCGCTCGCGCGCGAGGCCGCTATCAAGAAGCTCACGCGCGCGGCAAAGCTCGCCTTGATTGACACGGCTGAGAAAAGAAATTATAATAAGTAAGTTAAACTGAAACAAAAAGGGGCGTTTTATCATGGCAGATAAACAGGTCATGCTGACCGAAGAAGGCTATAATAAACTCGTAGAAAAGCTCAATTACCTCAAGAGCGTCAAGCGCATCGAGATTGCGCAGCGCCTGAAGGCAGCTATCGCACTCGGCGACCTCTCCGAGAACTCGGAGTACGATGACGCCAAGAATGAGCAGGCATTCCTCGAGGGCGAGATCCAGGACCTCACGGCTAAGATCCGCAACTCGCACATCATCAAGGCCGGTGCCGGCGACGTTGTCCAGATGGGCAGCAAGGTCACGGTCAAGGACATCGAGTTCGGCGATGAGGAGACCTTCATGCTCGTCGGCTCGACGGAAGCAGACCCGGAAGAGGGCAAGATCTCGAACGAGTCCCCGCTCGGCCAGGCACTGCTCGGCCAGAAGAGCGGCAGCGTCATCGATGTGCACGCTCCGGCCGGCATCATCAAGTACGAGATTCTCGATATCAAGGGCTGAGCCAGCATCCTGTCAGATTGGAGTAATGGAAAGTATGTCAGATAAGAAGCAGAAGGGGCAGCAGGCTCCTGTGGAAGACCTCAATGAGATGATGAAGGTCCGCCGCGAAAAGATGGAAGAGTTCCGCGCCATGGGCGTGCCGCCGTTTGGCCATCGCTACGATGTCACGGACTATGCCGAGCCAATCAAGGAGAAGTACGCGCACCTCGAGGGTGACGAAGAGGGCGGCGAGGTCCGCATCGCCGGCCGCCTCATGGCCATCCGCGGCCACGGCAAGGCGTCGTTCTGCACGCTCAACGACCGCACGGGCAATATCCAGGTCTACTTCAAGATCGATGTGCTCGGCGAGGACAAATACAAGAACCAGTTCAAGAAGCTCGACATCGGCGATATCGTCGGCATCCGCGGCATCGTCTTCAAGACGCATCGCGGCGAGGTGACGGTCCGCGTCGAGGACTTCGACCTGCTCTCGAAATCCCTGCGCCCGCTGCCGGAGAAGTTCCACGGCCTGCAGGATGTCGACATCCGCTACCGCCAGCGTTACCTTGACCTCATCATGAACCCGGAGGTCCGCGAGACCTTCCGCAAGCGCACGAAGATCATCCAGTCCATCCGCTCGTACCTCGATGCGCGCGATTACCTCGAAGTTGAGACGCCGGTGCTCTCGACGATTGCCGGCGGCGCTGCGGCGCGCCCGTTCGTCACGCACCACAATGCACTCGACATCGACCTCTACCTGCGCATCGCGACGGAGCTCAACCTCAAGCGCCTCGTCATTGGCGGCTTCGACCGCGTCTACGAGATGGGCCGCGTCTTCCGCAATGAGGGCATGGACGTCCGCCACAATCCGGAGTTCACGACGATCGAGTTCTATCAGGCGTATGCGGACTACACGGACATGATGGACATCACGGAGGGCATTGTTGTCAATGCTGCTAAGTCGGTCCTCGGCACGCCGGTCATCAACTACCAGGGCGTCGAGATCGACCTCTCGAAGGTCAAGCGCATCAGCATGAACGACGCCGTCAAAGAGGCGACGGGCAAGGATTTCCTCTCCTGCGAGACGGTCGAAGAGGCCCGCAAGATGGCCGATGAGATCGGCGTCCCGTACGAGCAGCGCCATGGCATCGGCGGCATCCTCAACCAGGCCTTCGAGGAGAAGGTCGAGGAGACCCTGATGCAGCCGACGTTCATCACGGGCCATCCGACGGAGATCTCGCCGCTCGCCAAGCGCAATCCGGAAGACCCGCGCATCACGGACCGCTTCGAGTTCTTCATCTACGGCCGCGAGCTGGCCAACGGCTTCACGGAGCTCAACGACCCGATCGACCAGGAAGGCCGCTTCCTCGACCAGCTCAAGCAGCGCGAGGCTGGCGATGATGAGGCGCACGTCATGGACCGCGACTACATCACGGCCATGGAGTACGGCCTGCCGCCAACGGGCGGCGTCGGCATCGGCATCGACCGACTCGTCATGCTGCTGACGGACGCGCCGTCCATCCGTGACGTCCTGCTGTTCCCGACGATGAAGCCGCTTGCCGAATAAGGCAGAATACGAATGACTGAAATGACTTCTGGCACCGCTGGGTGCCAGGAGTTTTTTCTATATCAGGCAACAGAACGATTGACACGAGCCCTGCGCTATATTACAATATCGGTAAAACATATTAATTAACTATGTATATAGATTGAGAGGGACAGACATGAACGAAAGAGAAATCCTCCAGAAGATAACCGACGAATTCTACTGGTTCCACCGCCATCCGGAGCTCTCCTATGAGGAAGTCGAGACGACGAAGCGCCTCAGAGACGACCTCGCGGCGGCAGACATCGAGGTGCTCGACCTGCCGCTCAAGACAGGCCTCGTCGCCAAGGTCGGCACAGGGGAGGCGCCGTTCATCGCGCTGCGCTGTGACATCGACGGCCTGCCCATCCAGGAGGAGTCGGGCCTCGACTACGCCTCGGAGCACGCGGGCCGCATGCACGCCTGCGGTCATGACTTCCACATCAGCACGGTGCTCGGCTCAGCCTACCTGCTCAAGGCGCAGGAAAAGGATCTTGCTGGCACGGTCTACCTGATCTTCCAGCCGGCGGAGGAAGCGCCGGGCGGCGCGCGCAAGGTCATGGAGACAGGCGTGCTCAAGGAAGTGCAGGCCATCTTCGGACTGCACACGTCGCCGCTCTACGATGTCGGCACGCTCGGCATCCGCGCGGGCGCCGTGACGGCTTCCGTCGACAAGTTCACGGTGACATTCTGCGGCAAGGGCACGCATGCGGCGCATCCAGAGCGCGGCACGGACCCGATCGTCATGGCGGCGAGCTTCGTCACGGCGGCGCAGAGCATCGTCTCGCGCAACATCGACCCCGCACATCCGAGCCTCGTCTCGATCACGCACATCGAGAGCGGCAACACCTGGAACGTCATCCCCGAATCCGCGTGGCTTGAGGGCACGGTCCGCTGCCTGACGGCGGAGGACCGCAAGCGCATCAAGCAGCGCATCTACGAACTCGCAGAGGGGCAGGCGGCTTCCTTCGGCGGTCATGCTGAGCTGACCTGGTATGCCGGACCACCGGCGACGAATAACACGCCCGCCTGGACAGATTTTGCCATCCAAATGGCCGAGGAGTCGGGCCTGACCGTGGAGCCGGCCCCCGTCAATCTGGCCGGTGAGGACTTCGCCTACTATCAGGAGGAGATCCCCGGTGCTTTCGTGCTCGTCGGCACGGGCAAGTCGCCGGCCAACCACAACCCGAAATTCCACGTTGATCCGGCAGCCCTCGGACCGGCTGCCAAGTACATGGCAAGACTCGCAGTGGAGGCCTTTGCGCGCCTCTGAGGCGATGCGCCGAGATAAGGTGAAAGTCTATGAAAATTATCGATGCACATCTTCACTTTGCGACGGATGCCTACTTTGACGAGATCGCCAAGGCAGCCGAGCACGAGAACAGCGCTGACCACCTGCTCGAGCAGTACAGGATGCGCGGCATGGTGCACGGCATCGTCATGGGCAACCTGCCCGTCGAGGAGCTCGAGCCCGTCTACCCACCGTTCCTGTCCTACTGCATCGGGCTCGACAGCCAGGTCTTCGACATGGCGAAGCTGCCGCAGAAGCTCCATCTCATCGAGCAGCATCTGAAGAGCGAGCGCTGCGTCGGCATCAAGCTCTATCCGGGCTATGCGTCGTTTTATATCTACGACGACCGGCTCGCGCCCATCTATGAGTTGGCCGCGCGCTATAAGAAGCCGGTGGCGGTCCACACGGGCCTGACGGCGACGGACAAGGCGCTGCTGAAGTACAGCCACCCACTCGTCATGGATGAGGCGGCGACGAAGTTCCGCGAGGTGCAGTTCGTCATGTGCCACTTCGGCGAGCCGTGGTTCACTGATGCGGCAGCCGTCATCGAGAAGAACCCCAATGTCGCAGCAGATCTCTCGGGGCTCTTGGAGCGCAAGATACCGGATTTTGCGGCGTTCTGCGAGAAGAAGCATTTCTACATCGAACGGCTCAAGGGCTGGCTCGAGTATCTCGACCTCTATGATCGCTTCATGTTCGGCACGGACTGGCCGCTTGCCAACCTCGGGGATTACATCGCCTTCACGAAGGAGATCATCCCAGAGGAGCACTGGCAGGAAGTCTTCTACGAGAACGCCGTGCGCATTTACCATCTGAAGCCGGAGTCGATGCTCGCTGTCCGATGAGGCAGCGGCTTCCCATATGAAAATACGGTATCCATCGCGAAGATGGATACCGTATTTTTGTATCGTGTATTGGAAATCGTGGGAGTCTTGGTCAGTGCGCTGCGGCGAGGCGCTTCTCGTAGAAGCGCTGGCGGCGCTCGGCGATGATCGTCTTGGCTTCGCTGTCGCGGTCCATCTGATGGCGCGTGAAGCGATGATGGCGTGCGAGCAGGTAGTAGTAGAGCGCGATGCCGCCGAGGGAGATGGCGCCGGCTGCGAGGTAGACGAAGGAGAAGCCGAAGCTCGGGACAAAGCTGCCGAGCGTGTAGGGGCCGACGCCGATGCCGAAGTCGAGCAGCACGAAGTAGGTGCTCGTCGCGACGCCGACCTGATGCATCGGTGCGCAGTGAACGGCGAGTGCATGGCAGGAAGCCGTCGTCGTGCCGTAGCCGAAGCCGAGGAACAGGGCGCCGATGAGCATTGCAGCATCCGTGCTGGCCGTGCCGATGAAGGCCATGGCGACGGCCATGCAGATGAGTGCCGGGTAGATGACGACGTTGCCGCCGAAGTGGTCGAGCAGGTATCCCGTCAGCGGGCGGCTGATGAAGGACGTAGCGGCGAAGCAGAGGAAGAAGCCGAGCCGTATGCGCCGCGCAGCGACGAGCCGCTGCTCTCGGTCAAGGATCTCTCGATCGACTTCGGCTCCGGCAAAAAGGTCTTTCATGCCGTCAACGGTGTGTCCTTCGATGTGTACCGCGGGGAGACGTTCAGCCTCGTCGGTGAATCCGGCAGCGGTAAAACGACTATCGGCCGCGCCATTATGAAGATCATTCCCACCGCCGGCGGCGAGATCCTCTACAAGGGCACGCGCGTCAACCGCCGCTTCAGCCGGGAGGAGATCAAGCAGTACCGCCAGCAGGTGCAAATGATCTTTCAGGATCCCATGGCAAGCCTGAATGAGCGCGCCAAGGTGGATTACATCATCTCCGAAGGACTTTATAACTTCAACCTCTTCGAAAACGAAGCCGACCGCAAGGCCAAGGTCTCCCGCGTCATGCAGCGCGTGGGGCTGCTGCCCGAGTTTGCCAGCCGCTTCCCGCATGAATTTTCCGGCGGACAGCGCCAGCGTCTCGGCATCGCCCGTGCGCTCATCATGGAGCCGGAATTCATCATCGCCGACGAGCCGATCAGTGCGCTGGACGTTTCCATTCGTGCTCAGATCATCAACCTGCTCAATGAACTGAAAAAAGAGCACTCGCTCACCTATCTGTTCATCGCGCACGATCTGAGCGTGGTGCGCTTCATTTCCGACCGCATCGGCGTGATCTACAAGGGCGCTCTGATGGAGCTTGCACCGGGCGAAGAGATCTTTGCCCACCCCCTGCACCCCTACACCCGTTCGCTGCTCAGCGCGATCCCCATGCCGGATCCCGCCGCCGAGCGGGGCAAGACCTGCACGCCCTACGATCCGTCCGTGCATGATTACAGCTTGGACAAACCGGCCTGGACGGAGATCGCCCCCGGTCATTTTGTCTTTGCCAACGCGCGCGAATGCGACGAATACAGGAGGATGCTCGGATGAACGGTACATTATTGATCGCAGGCGGAAACATCGGCGCGACCGAGCAGGGCAAAGCCGACATCTTTGGCAGGTTTTCCGCCCTCTGCGGCGGAAAGCGCGGCAAGGTCATGCTCACCGTCTGCGCCAGCGGAGAGGCGGAGGAGAGCTTTCGATTCAACCGCGAGCTGCTGCTCTCCGCCGGGATCGGCGAAGTCGTGCTGCTGCCGCTGACAGAGGATCCCGCACTGCTTGGCCGCAGCGGTTGGACAAACCGCGCAGACGAGGCGCTGCTCCCGCTTTTTGACGGGGTGAGCGGCGTATGGTTCAGCGGCGGCGACCAACTGCACACGGCAAGGCTTCTTTTGCAGCCGGACGGTTCAGACACGCCGGTGCTCGGCAGAATGCGCCGCCTTCTTTCCGGCGGCGGCGTGATCGGCGGCTCTTCCGCAGGCGCGGCGATCATGAGCCGCACGATGATCGTGCGCGGCGACGACGAGGGGACGCTGACTCTCCCCGTCTGCACCGACGCGGCAGCTTACTGTGACAACGGCGGCGTTTCGCCGGAGCATGAGGTCTCGCTGCGTTCGGCAGAGTCCGTGCTC
>OHBJ01000463.1_pt1 | contig 26066 bp, 15 predicted proteins | sample 1577241 | NCBI WGS metagenome assembly OHBJ01 (sample SAMEA3541594, study PRJEB24748) | human gut metagenome | biome: human gut; feature: human-associated habitat; material: faeces | place: China | collected 2012 | reverse complement strand
ACATATTTTCGATTATCTCCCTTGTATTTTCATTTTCCTGCGGGAAGTTTTTTACCACAAGAAAAAAATATTTTTTTTCACAGGAGACAATTTTTTTTACAAACCACTCATCACCGCTTTCCGGCGGAAACAATTTCATCATACTCCACCAGCACCGAAAAAAGAGGCGTGCAAACAATTGCGCGAAGCATTCCACGGAACACTTCGCGCATATACATTATTAATATAAGCAGGTCTTTATTTTTTCATCGCAGCACATTGCAGCGAATCGCCTGCAAAATTATCGGGCAAGCCACGACTCCGGATTCAGCTTTGAAGTCTCGCGCCGCAACTGGAAGTGCATGGTGCAGTTTCCTGAAGCGTCGCGCGCAACCGAGCCTATAATGTCGCGCGTACGGACTTTCTGCCCTTTCCTGACCGACGAGGAGGCAAGGTTGCAATACACCGAAATGTAGCTTCCGTGCCTTACAAGAACATTGGTGTATCCGCCGAAAGAGAACACAGCCGACACCTCGCCGTCGAATACGGCGCGGGCGCGGGCACCCGGTTTGCCGGTAATATTTATGCCCTTGTTATCGAGCTGCACGCCTTTCAGCCCGTCAACATTGTACTGCCCGTAGTGAGTGGTTATCATGTACGCCCCTGTAATAGGCATAGGCAGACGACCGCGGTTGGAGGCGAAGTCGCTGCTGAGAGCGCGGTCGGCCTTCTCCATTTCGAACACCTCCATCTGTTTTTTCTTATCGGCCGGTGAAAGCTCATAGTCCTTGCTGCTGCCTTTCGCAGTTGACCTGCTCTTACTGCCCGAAGAACCTTTCTTACTTGCAGCAAGAGCGCGGCGGCGTTCCTCCTCCTTTTGTCGGGCAATGCGTTTCTGCCGTTCAAGCTCACGCCTACGGGCTTCCTCGCGGCGGCGCTTTTCTTCGGCAATCTGTTGCTGAATAAGCTTTTCTATCTGCGCATTAAGCGAATTATACTGCTTTTTGTTGGCCTGCAAAGTGCTCTGCACCTTGCGCTGCTGCTTCTGGAGGTTGTCTACAATTTTCTTACGTTCGGCGTGCTTCCCTTCGAGTTTCATCTGCTCCTGCTTTCCCTCGGCAAGCAAAACATTCTTCTCGTTCAGAACCTTAGTAACCTCGGCGTGCTTTGTCCGCACCTGCTCCTGCTTACGTTTAACCAGTTCGCCCTGCACACGCTGGTATTCGGCATACTGACGAACGTAGCGCAGCCTGCGGTACATCTGCGTGAAATTGCCGGCTGAGAAAATAAACATAAGTTTATTCTGTGTGGTACGATTTCGGTATAAGTAAAGCATGGAACGGCAGTAGCGCTGCTTACGCTCGTCGAGATCGCGTTTAAGAGTGTCGAGCTGTGAATTAAGATGTCGGATAGTCTTGTCCAACTGGCCTACATCGGCCGAAATTGCGTCGACCAACTTTTTCTGCGTACTGATCTGGCCGTCGATAACACTGAGATTGTTGAGCTGCGAACGCACATCCTTTTTCAGCGTCTTGAGCATTCCCTCGTTTTCGGTAATTTTTTTCTGAAGATTCGCCCGCTGCGACTGCAAAGTGTTGATTTTCTTACCCGTTTGCGCAGAAACGGACAAAACGCCGGCGCAAAAGGCAATGATCATTACTGTTCTCATCCGAAACATAATCACTGGAACATTGTGAGTTTACCTAAAACGTCATCCACCGAACGCTGTTTGTAAGACGATGACACCTTAGTACGCGTTTCCCACGAAGAACCGGTTGACAGACTGCTCAACCGCATGTCCAGACCCAGCTCCGTTTTGCCGCCGCTAAAGGAAAGACTCACACGTGAGGGGAATTTCTTATCGCCAAACTTAACAAAGTTGTCGTACTTGCACACAAGCGCCTGACTGTCCGAGATATTTTTCGAAGTTACCGTAGTGCGGTTAAGCAAAGCTCCCTCGGTTATCGTAAGAAAAGCATAATCGAGCTTAGGAGCCGAGGTAAGATTCAGCAAAGTATGGTCGCCGCTCGAGGCAACGCTGAACTCCGACAAAGCAGAAACGACATCGCGCTTGCCGGGTATGAACACTTCGTTCCAGAAAAGCGACTGCAGCGAATAGAAGTCAAGCTCGGCGCTCTGCAGGAACGAAGCCTCGCTGTAAGGCACGCGGACATATTGTTTGTTTACCTTGTCGACAATCAACACCTCGGTCGTAGTAAACTCCATTCGCCCCACTTCCATTCCGAAAAAGGTCAGCGAAAGCTGTATCACATCGTCGCGCTTCATTCTGAGCGACCCTCCGAGCGAGAAGCTCTTGCTTCCGGCCCGCAGGTCTATGCTGGTTTTAGCGGTAAGGTATTGCGTGGTCTGGAAATTGGAAACAACTTTTTCCTTGTAGGCTTCGGCAGTGTTTTTCGCCTTGTTTGCCGTTGCGGTGTCGGAACTTTTCGTTGCATTCCGCGACGTGCCGCAGGAAGCGAGGCATACTATCGCCGCCGCAAAGGCGAGAACTTTTACTATATGCTTCATTGTGCTATGTATTTCTTACTTTTTATTTTTTTCTTCAGAGTTTTCGATTGGCTTTTCAGCGTTTCGGCCTTTTTCCACATTTCAACGGCCTCTTCGGTATTGCCGCGCATGGAAAATATATCGCCGGCGTGCTCGTAGATCGAGGCATTTTCCTCGGTGGCACTTATGTTTTTCAGCGCTTCATTTATATAAGTATACGCTTCTTCGAGTTTTCCCTGTTCGAAAAGCACCCACGCGTACGTGTCGAGGTAAATAGCATTATTGGGTTCGGCCTTCACGGTTTTGTAGCTCATTTCGGCGGCACGGTCGAGCTCACGGCGTTCGAGCGAAAGATAGTAAGCGTAATTGTTCAGGGCCGAAATATTGTCGTCTTTGTAAACAAGGGCCGAGTCATAGGCCTGGTAAGCCTGTTCCGCCTTTCCCATTTCATGATAAACGTCGCCGAGAAAGCTATATATGTCCGAAGCAAGAGCTATACTGGTTTCGTTGTTTATCTGTCCGGCTCCCCGTTTCAGAATTTCCGCGGCGCGTTCGTTTTCTTTCAGAGAAAAAAGCGCCATTCCGCCATAAAAATAATAGGCCACCTGTTCGGGCTCATACTGTGCCCCTTCCTCGCAAAGACGTGCCGCCTCGGCAAAATCGGATTTCTGAATGCAATACTGAAGCAGCTTGAGACGCAGCTGCGAATAGTCGGGTTTAAGCCCGAGCACCTTTTTCCACACAGGAACAACGGTATCGACAGGCACTTTCAGCATTACAAGATAAGCCTGATACATGTCGAGCAACACGGCGTCGGCTTCGGGCTGCGCTTCTATGGCCCTGAACACCGAAAGCACGTTAAGAGAATCTGTCTTTCCTTTGGCGCTGCCTGCCACAAGCTGGTTCAAAGCTATGGCGCGCGTTTTCGTACTGAATTTCCCGTCGAGCGAAATAGTCTTTGCCGTTTTTATGAACAAGGAATCCATTCCTTCGTCCTGGTAATACTTCAGCATGGCAAAATTCGCCGCTTCGTTTTCGGGCTCTTCTACAAGAACCTTGCGATATTCCTCGAGAGCCTTCTGAGGCTGCTTTTCGTCGTAATATATTCCGCCGAGCATTACCCTGTAGCGGAGATCGGCAGGATATTGCCGTATAAGTTCGTTTATTTCGGCAAGAGCTTTTTCGTTCTGTCCCGCGGCACGGTAAGCCCCTACCTTTTCCATACTTATTTCCTCGCTTTTTCCTTCCTGCACTTCGAGTTTGTCGAGCGTCCTTACGAGAGCCTCGTAGTCACCTTTCATTTTATATATGTCGACAAGGTTCAGAATAAGAGCCTCGCGGTCTTTGAAATGCACCGTCATAGCTTCGTAGCGTGCGGCCGCACTGTCGGCCATGCCGCGTGCGTCGTAATAATCGGCCAGTTCTTTCTGAAAATAGTAGTTATCGGGCTCGAGGGCCACAGCGCGCCTCAACAGAGTCTCGGCCGTGTCGATGGTGTCGTCCACATTGTACGTAAGCATAAGCCTCGCCATGTCATAGAGAGCCTCGGGCGCGTCGGGAATTATGGCAAGCGCATGTTGCAGCAGGTCGAACGCGGCATCGATGTTTCCCTTCTCGCGTTGCACTACCGCCTCGAGATAAAACGCATTGAAACGCCGTTGCCGCCCGTCATCGGTCTTAACTTTTAATTTGAGCCCCTGCGCAACAGTGCGCTCCGCAGCATTTATCACGCACGGTACAGCCAACTGCAATACCAACAGCAGAGCCGCCGCAACAAGCAGCATATATTTTTCAAAAAAACGAGGTTTCATCGAAGTTTTATGGTGCATTTCCACTATTTTCTTCCCGTATGTCCAAAGCCTCCCTCGCCGCGTTCGGTGGCGTCGAGCGTTTCCGACAATTCCCATTCCACATGTTCGTAGCGGGCTATGACCATCTGCGCAATGCGCTCGCCGTCGCGCACCTCGAACGGCTCGTTCGAAAGATTTGCGAGGATTATCCCTATCTCGCCACGGTAATCGGCATCTATTGTACCGGGAGTATTGAGCAGACTTATTCCGTGTTTTAGTGCAAGCCCCGAGCGCGGACGTATCTGCGCCTCATATCCTTCGGGCAATGCTATATATAGGCCCGTAGGTATGAGTTTACGCTCTAAAGGGCCGAGCGTTACAGGAGCGTCGAGGTTGGCACGCAAATCCATTCCCGCACTTGCCGTAGTGGCATATTGCGGAAGGGCGTGGTGCGAACGGTTTATTACTTTTACTTTCATTTTCTTGAACACTACTTATCTTAACTTACAAAATTAAGTAATTTCATGCTAATGCACGTTTGCATACAGCCGAAATATTCGATTTGCAGCAAAACACACATGCCTTGCAGGAGCACACATACCGCTGCTGCAATGAACGGGAAAAAATACAGAATAACCGCATCGCTTTCCACGAAATCGGCTCGGCCTTGCCGGAAGAGTCTGCAGACAAAAACGGTCAGCGGCCAAGCACTTGAAAATCAGCACATGTATATATAGTAAAAAATATGTCTGAGATATTTTAAAATATCTCAGACATATTTTGAATTATGTGCCTTGTATTTTGAATTATCTGCGGGAAGTTTTTTACCGTGTTAAAAAAATATTTTTTTTCGTGCCAGGTCGTTTCATAGAGAATTTATTGTTCTCCGGTTTTTTGCGGGGCGTTTTGGCTTATGTATGTTTCGCGTCGTTTTACGTTAAAGACGGCTTTGCCCTTTTGTGTTTCGCAATGACGGTAGTCCTGTTTTTTGCCGTGGAGTGCCGGCACGATAGTGCGGAGGTTCTCAAAGCCGTGTATACACATTATTATATATACGCGCGCGAGGAATGTTTCTTCGCGCGTTGCCTGCGGTCAGAGTCTGTTGAAAGGCGGTTTCCTGGAGCGGGGCTGCATTGGATTTATTGCCTTTGGATTTTTTAAGTTAAAAACACCATTTGCAACTATGTATTGAATATTTCGTTTTATCTTTGAAAGTCCGTTTCGCCTCGGCTGTAACAGATCGTTTAGAAAAAGGTGTTTTTGCAAAACGGGTGGGGGATTTTTTCCTGAACGGCGGATGATAACACCGGTTTTTCCGGAAATGTTAAATTCGTTGTCGGGCTTGGGGCGAACTTTGTGTAAATGCCATGAAAAAAATGATAACACGGGGTAAATAATGTGATACTTTAATAAAAAATTAGTAAATTTCGCGTTGAAAACACGGTGAATGGAAACTGCATTTGCCATTATCCTTTGAAAAAAAGAAAAAAAACGAAAGAAAAGTTTGCAGATAGTAAAAAAACGTGTACTTTTGAAAGCCTACTATCCCCGATTGTGGGTAAAAAAATAAAAAGAATTAATAATTAAGAGTTTATAATGTTGCTTTAATGCAATATAAGTAAAGCCATTCTTGCCTATGGTGAAAAATGAGCGAAAAAATTTAATAAAAAGCCCGCGTCTGCAGACACGAGGCGATTTGGTGTAAAAATAAATACAAAACAAAAACAAAAGGATAAATTTAATGTGTATGAAAAACCGTTTAGTCAAAAGAAGTAGAAAGTGGCTCGTAGCCATGTGTATACTGTCTATGTGCGGATTTACGTACTCTTGTTCCGATGATTACGATTTGCCCGACAAGAAGCCGAGTTGGCTCGGTCCGAGCATTTACGATTATCTGGTCGGACAGAAGAAGTACACGAATACCGTGCGTATGATTCAGGACATCGATGAGGGTACGGGTTCGGATCTTCAGGAGATGTTGGACCGTACCGGAAGTAAGACGTTGTTCGTTGCAGACGATGACGCGTTCGCGAAGTTCTATGAAAGCAACGTCTGGGGCGTGAAGAAATATGAGGACCTCACGCTCGCGATGAAAAAACTGCTTTTCAGTTCGTCAATGCTTAACGACGCGTATCTGCTCGAAATGATGACGAACATAAGTAGTGGCGGTACGATTTCGAAGAACCAGTGTCTGCGTCAGGCCACTTCGGCGGCGGCTACCGACTCGATTCCTTATTTCCTGTGGTCGAGCGGAAGCATTCCCGTAAATCTCAATGAAGATACCGAGGAACCCGAAATCGATTACTGGAAACGTTTCCGCACCCAGGAGAAAGGAGGGCTCTACCTCGCTATCGACGGCACTACGCCTATGATGACTCACTTTATAGCAGGTCAGATGGGCGAAGCGAACATTACCGACGAAGACTTCCAGGTGTTTGCAGGAACGGAACGCCTTGCCACCGACGCTCACATCTATGCGAGCAAGGTTATAGGACAGGACCAGGCCTGCCTCAACGGTTATGTAAACCAGCTTGACCGCGTGCTCGTTTCTCCGGCTAACATGGCCGAGATGATTCGTACAAGCGGAAAAACAAATATTTTCAGCCGTATCCTCGATCGTTTCTCGGCTCCGTTCTATAACAGCGATATTACCAACAGTCACGCACAGCTCACAGGTATAACCGACTCTGTTTTCGAGAAGCGTTACATGTCGGCTCGTTCGAAAGGCGGCTCCGCTTTGCGCAACGACCCGAACGGCAACACTTTCCAGTATCCTTTGGATTACGATCCAGGGTGGAACCAGTACTATCCCGAAGGCCAGACGGTAGAGACCGATATGGGTGCGATGTTCGTTCCCTCGGACGACGTGCTTAAGGCTTATTTCCTTCCGGGAGGTGCGGGAGAGTTCCTTATCGAGGCTTACGGAAAGAAAGACAATACGCTGGAGAATCTTGAATATAATATAGATCAGATTCCTCTTCGCGTTATTGTGGAATTTGTGAAGAACCTTATGAAAACTTCGTTCATAGGCTCGGTGCCCAGCAAGTACATAACCATAATGAACGACGCAAAAGACCCGATGTTCGGTAACATCGAGGGAGGAGTTCCCGGGTTCCGCGCAACAATCGATACCACTTTGCTGGCTAACAACGGTGTTGTATATATAATGAATCAGGTCTTCGCTCCGGCTGCTTATGCCGCCGTTTCCGCTCCTGCTCTTGTAGGCAACGATACGAAGATATTCAACTGGGCTATTTCGGCCGATGACTCTTATATCACCAACCCGAACAGCGCTCCGTTGAACGCATTCTTCAGCTACTACCTGAAAGCCATGAGCTCGCGCTTCAGTTTCTTTGTTCCTACCGATGACGCTTTGGGACATTATTATGATGAAGTTTCGAGCAAATGGACACAGCCTCGTATTCTTTCGTTCTATTACAGTACGCGTCTTCAGGATAAGAGCGCGCCTGTAAAGGCCCGTTCTTACAGGTGGGATCCGCTTACTAATGAGAAAGGCGCCATGATTCCTGGTACTATCAGTGCTACTATAATAAATAACCGTCTGAAAGACCTCTTGGATTCTCATATTATCGTTCACCAGGATGCTGAGACTAAAACCGGTTTCGGAAGTCTGAACCAGTATTATGTAACCAAAGGCGGTAGTGCCGTTAAGATTTCCAACTCTCAGGACGGAACTCTTTCAAGCGATTTCGATCAGACGAGCACCGACTTCTATGTACAGGGCGGTTTCCAGATAGACAATGACTCTACTATCGGTGTGCTGCGCTCTTATGACCGCCGCGAGGAAACAACCGGTTACGGTAATGGTATGACATATATTATAGAACGTCCTGTGCAGACTACTATGAAATCTGTTTACAGTGTACTTGAAGAAGGCGATGAACTTTCTCCGTTCTATGAATTCTACAACCTCTGCCAGATCGATGCCGACATTCTTACCCGTGCGGGTGTTGCCGACAGCGTTAAGGATCAGAGCGACAAGGAATCTGAGATAGAAAAATATACGATTTTTACCTCTTCGCAAAACGGTCTTAACGACAACGTACGTTTCTTTAACACGTTCCGCTATACGGTTTACGTCCCCACCAATGCTTCAATTCAGGAGGCATTCAGCGAAGGACTCCCCACCTGGGACCAGATAGTAGAAGTTATTACTAATGGTGAGAACGAAGCGGATGATGCTACCGATGCAGGTAAGAGCGAAGAAGAGATTCTCGAAATCACGAGAGCTTATAAAACTAAAGCCCAGGCAATGATCACATGCCTTGTAAACTTCTTGAAATATCATTTCCAGGATAACTCTGTTTTTGCTGATCATTTAGCAATAGAGCCCGTGAAATATGAAACCGCCTGCATAAACGATTCTACCAACCGTTATCGTTCTGTTATGGTTTCATCAACCGGCAATGGCACCCTTTCAGTTCAGTCTGTTTTCGGAACTGCCAACGACGGTACGGATATAGTTGGCCCGCAGCGTCATGTTGTAGCGGATAATAGTCTTAAGAATATCCTGACCCGCGACTATGTTTTCAATACACGCGCCGAGAATGCTCAGACTATCGAAACTTCATCTTATGCAGTGGTTCACCAGATTGACGGAGTATTGAATTTCAAACAGCTTGAAGGCGGCCGGTACGACAGCGATTGGGCTACAACCGCCGCGGCCAAGAAATTCCTGGCTAAGTATCGTATCCGGAAATAAAAATTAATACTATGAATAAGATAAAATATTTATTGCTCATTGCGATGTGCTTATGCCTTACGTCGGCCGTGGCACAGGATCGTATCTCCGGGCATGTTTGGAATCGTACCGACGGACCGGTAATGATGGCCAACGTGGTTGAGTTAGACCAGAACAACCGTATCGTTGAAGCTACCACTACCGATATTAATGGTAACTTTTCCATGCCGGTGAAAAACAGAAAAGATAAGCTCCAGATTTCTTATGTAGGATACCAGACGTACTCGCAGGTAATAGGTGAGAATAAAGTTTTCCGCATAGAAATGGTTAGTAAGACCCAGTTGAAGGGTGTTACTGTAAAAGCTAAGCAAATGAAGAAAACCAACGGCCTTTCCATTCCGGCAAAAGAGGTATCTGTTGCTACACAGACCTTGAACATGGACGAAATGAAGGGCTTGTCGTTCGAAACTGCCGACCAGGCGCTTCAGGGACAGATTGCCGGTTTGGATATTGTGATGAATTCCGGTAACCTCGGTTCTGGTACAACAATGCGTCTGCGTGGTGTTACAACTATCAACGGTGATCAGGAACCTTTGATCGTCGTTGACGGAAACGTGCTCGAAAATTATAATTCTACCGACGTTGACCTTCAGGATATGGACAACAGCGAGCAATTTGCACGCTTGCTTTCTGTGAATCCCGAGGATATTCAGAGTATCGACGTTTTGAAGGATGCTGCGGCTACTGCTATTTGGGGTTCCCGCGGTGCTAACGGTGTAATTGAAATCAAAACCCGTCGTGGCCGCAGAGGTAAGACCCGTATAGACTTTTCTTATCGTTTTACCGGTTCCTGGCAGCCTAAAGGTATGAAAATGCTTAATGGCGACGAATACACCATGATGTTGAAGGAAGCTTATTTCAATCCTGCGCAGAGCAGTATAGCTTCTAACATTGTCGAAATTTCCTATGATGACAACCGTCCTATGTATTATGGAAACTTCAACAAGAATACGGATTGGCGCGATGAAGTTACCCAGTTCGGTCAGACACATAACTACAACCTCGTTCTTAACGGTGGCGGTGAGAAAGCTACATTCCGTATTTCGAGCAACTATGACCACGAAACCGGTACAATTATCAAGCAGCAGCTCGATCGTTTCTCGACACGTATGGCTCTTGATTACTATGTTTCCGACCGTATCAAGTTCTCCTCGAATTTCTCGCTTACCTATACAAATAATAAGAAAAACTACGTCAATTCTCTTTTGGATAAGGCATATCAGGCAATGCCTAACATGTCTGTTTACAATTATAAGTACGATACCGAAACACGTCGTTATTACAGGACTAACGAATATATGAAGATGTTTCCTGCTGCCGGTTCGGCCGGAGAGGTGCGCGACGGTTTGACATCTTATTATTTGCGCGACATGGTTAGCAATGGTAACCCTGTTGCAATAGGAAATCTTTCATGGATTCGCGAAAGTACTTATTCTATCGATCCTCAGTTCCAGATAGAGTATAAGTTGCTCGGTAAGGATGATACTTCCACCCAACTCAATTATAACGGCGAGGTTTATATGTATGCATTTACCAATACTAAGAAGGGTTACTATCCCAGTATTCTTACGAGTGACAGTTGGGACGTTGACGGTGGTATAAATCTTGCCAGCGACGGAGAAAGCAAGAGTTTGACGTTTAATACAAAGCACACTCTTATTTTCACTCCTAAGTTCAAGAACGAAGATCATTATTTTACAGGTCTTGCACGTTGGGAAATGCAGACAAGCGAAACTACCTCTCAGTCTCTTAATTCGAGCGGTCTTAACGGTGGTATTTCCGACCCGAGTGTTAATGCATACCTTAGAGGTGCCAGCACAAGCGTGGGCAAGGGTCATCGTATGAGTGCTCTTGGTAGTTTCCACTATTCTTACAAAGGAAAGTATGTGGCCGACTTCACACTGCGTGCAGACGGTAGCACCAAATTCGGTAAGAACAACCGTTGGGGTTTCTTCCCCGGTATTTCCGGTCGTTGGAATATCAGTGACGAGCCATTCATGAGGCCTATACGCAAGTATGTAAGTCTTCTGGCTTTCCGTCCTAGCTGGGGTGTAGTTGGTGGCGAACCGAGAGATGAAGGTCTTATGTATAACAAATATGCAAGCACGGGTTCTTATGCAGGCGGATCGGCCATTGCACCGAGCAACCTCCGTCTTACGGATCTGAAATGGGAGCGTACCTCTTCCTGGAACATGGGTTTCAATCTTGGTTTGCTTGAGGATCTTTTCAACGTCGAGATGAACGTTTACCATAAGTATACCAAAGACCTCCTTATGGAAGGTGTGAAGATTCCTACTTCAACAGGTTTCAGCTCTCTTGCATGGGGCAATGTTGGAAATATGGAGAATAAAGGTTGGGAATTGAACTTCACGACCAAACGTATAAAGATCAATTCTAAATTTGCCGTTCTTGGTAAGTTTAACATTGCTCAGAACGTTAATGAAATCACTAAGATGGATGCGAGCGTTCTTTCGAGTTTGAATGGCGACTTCAACTACAACAACGAAACTTACATGAGCAGGGTTCAGATAGGTAATGCTCTCGGTGGTATTTATGGTTTCCGCTATAAAGGCGTTTATCGTTTTGACTATGACCACTGCGGTTACTTTGCTGATTCCAAGAAGAACGACCTTTACGCGGGCAACACTGCAGCTTGGGCAGAGCAGTACGGAGTTAATGGCAGCCATATAGCTACCTGCCCCGTTGCTCGCGACGCCAACGGCAATATAATATACGACGCAAAGGGTAATCCTCTTCAGATGTATTATAACTACGGCGGTCGTAATTACAAGTTTGAAGGTGGTGATGTTATGTACGAAGATATAAATCATGACGGCCAGATCAATGAGCTTGATATGGTTTATCTTGGTAGCTCCAATCCTAAACTGAACGGTGGTTTCGGTTTCGATATTTATTACAAGCGCTGGACGCTCAAAACGAGCTTCAACTTCCGCTATGGCAACAAGATCATAAATATGGCTCGTATGCAGGCAGAGGATATGCGTACAAATAGAAATCAGAGTACTGCAACCCGCTGGCGCTGGCGTAAGAATGGCGATATAACTACCATTCCCCGTGCCATGAATGCTGAAGCAGGCGTTTCTTATAATGCTCTTTGTAGCGACCGCTTTGTTGAACCTGGCGATTACATCCGTTTCCAGTACATGCAGTTGGCATACGATTTCGATGCCAAGAAACTGAAACGTTATGGCCTTCGTTCTTTGCGTATGTCTCTTTCAGGCAACAACCTGATCTTCTGGTCGAGATATTCGGGCGTGGATCCTGAGCACTCGCAGTCGGGCTGGTCTCCCTGTATGGACTCTTCTCAGACACCGCGTTCGCGTTCGTTTACGTTTAGTTTGAATATTGGATTCTAATACCATTAAGTAAGATGAAAAAAATGAATATATATAAAGGTTTGCTTATAGCGGCTTGCGGATTTCTTACTCTTGGTACAACGTCGTGTGACGATTTCCTTACAGTTCACCCTTCGAATGAAATTACCGAAGAGCAGTTTTGGGAGGATAAGACCGACTTGGAGAGTGGAATACGCGGTTGCTGGAGGCAGTTTATCACCTCTGATATAATGCAGCGTTTGGTGATATGGGGAGAATGCCGTTCTGATAACTTCGACCTTTTGTCGGAGAATTGGGATGACATGAAAGACATCATGAATGCTAACCTGCTTGAGACCAACAGCCTTTACAGTTGGGCTGCATTCTACAAAACAATCAATTTCTGTAACAAGGTGCTCCAATATGGCCCTAAAGTCGTTGAGCGAGACAAGAGTTTCACCGATGAAGACTGGAAACCGGTCGAGGCTGAAATGAAAGCGCTTCGTGCATTGAACTATTTTTACTTAGTACGCACTTTCCGTGAAATTCCATTGGAGTTTAATCCTATCGGTTCGGAGCACGATGTTAAAAAACATATCGGCCGGCAGCTGAATGCCGAAGTCGTTCTTGACTCTATCATTAACGATGTCGATGCGGTTAAGGACAACGGTATGCGCCAGTATGCAAGCACAAGCGATGACAAAGGCCGTTTTACGCGTGAGTCAATTTACACTCTTCTTGCCGACATGTATCTGTGGCGTGCTTCGAAAAATGCTTCGCCCGACTCTGTTGCAAAGTATGGCAATAAATCTCAGGAAGACTATCAGAAGGTAATAGAATATTGCGATGCTGTGCTCGATATGTACTTGGAGCGCTACAAACGCGATAATCCCAATTACTCGCAGGGCACTACTTCTTCTGACGAGAACCCCTATTACCTTATAAGAATGCGTAGCTCTAATGGCAATACACAGAATGTTTCTGATGAAATATATGATGAGATATTTGTTAGCGGCAACAGTAGCGAAAGCATTCTCGAACTTCAGTTCGACGGTTCAAATAATAGTAATTCCTGCTTATATAGCCTTCGTGATAGGGTAGGTCTATACAGGTCGGAGGCCAACCAGTCGGGTTTGTTACAGGCATCTTCGCCTTGCCAGAATGTTACGAAAGGTATCGACAATACTTCCGGCTTGTATAGTCAGACCGACATGCGTCGTTGGGAGTCGATGGTTTATCAGGAAGCAGGTCAGCGTGTTTATTATATAGGTAAGTACACGTATTCGGATATAGAATTCAAGAACCTCGAAGATAATTCCGAAGGTACAAATAGCTTATCGTTTATCGGTACCGGTAATTTCCGTTCGAACTGGATAATATATCGTTTGAGTGACATTCTTCTGATGAAAGCCGAGGCCATTACCCGTTTGGAGGCTCCCACCCAGGAGCAGCTCGAGTCGGCATTCAAGAATGTAACCATGATTCTGTATCGTTCAAATCCAACTGTTACGGCCGATAGAGATCGTCTTTCGTTCAGTGATTTCTCCGAACCTTCTCAGCTCTTTGCTCTTGTAATGCGCGAGCGTCGCAGAGAATTCTTCGGTGAAGGCAAACGCTGGTTCGACCTTGTTCGCATGGCAGAGCATGATGGTTCCACAACAAATATGCTGACGCTTCTGCTTGCCAAGTATGCAACCAATACCAATGCAGTGAAGGCGAAACTGTCGTCAATGAACTCTTTGTATGGTCCGGTTTACGAAGAAGATCTTAAGGTCAATACCCTTTTACATCAGAATCCGGCCTGGGAGAAAGAAGAAACCATAAAGAGGAATTAAAAACGCATATCGGTGGAGGGGTGTTCTTCGTTCTCAAAAATATGTCTGACATATTTTAAAATATCTCAGAGATAATTTAAAATACCTCAGAGATAATTCGAAATACAAGGGATGTGTTTTTGAGAACAAAGAATCCTCACCAACGGAGCGGATTTTCGAAAAACAACGAAATATAATTAGTAAGATATGAATAGCAGATATTTCAAATGGCTCAAATCCGGCCTGCTGGGTACTTTGGCGTTGCTTGGCTTCAATGCCTGTACAGACGACCATTTCGATATTTCCTCTACGACCCCTAAAGAGTCGTTGTGGGCACAGATAGCGTCTAATCCCAAGCTGGATTCTTTGAAGCAGATTCTCGAACGGACTACATTCACCGTCGATGAGTATTCAAAGCCCGGCACTATGACTTATGCGAAACTTCTTCAAAGTTCGCAGACTTTCACAGTGTGGGCACCCGAAGACGGCACGTATAATGCAAGTCACTGGCTGGAACTGCTTAATACCCCGAGTGGTAACAATGAGGTGGAAAAACAATTCGTGCGTAACCACATTGCCCGCTATAATTTTTCAGGAGTGAATGGCGGCGATACCATAAAGGTAACTATGCTCAACTCGAAGATTAATGAATTCAACCTGCTTGAGAGAACTTTCAAGAAAGTGCCTCTCGAAGGTACAGCCTTGTCGGCTTCAAACGGTTCACTTCACCTTTTAAGCGGCATGGCTCCTTTTTCAGCCAATCTTTACGAAGCTATAGAATTTACCGAGGGCTTGGATTCTTTGTATAACTTCCTGCACGAAGATGATACTCTTATGTTCATTCAGTCAGCAAGTACTCCGGGTGCAACGGTAAACGGTCAGATACAATATGTCGATTCAGTGTTTAGCGTATCCAACAAAGTTATCGGTAGTCTTAACAGTTGGAAGAACGAAGACTCTATCATGTTGGGTATCTTACCGAGCAATATTGCGTGGACAGAGGCAAAAGATAAGGTGGCAAGATATTTTAAATACAAACAGACTTATCCGTACCGCGAAAACGGAAATACGAGGATTCTTTATAACAAGTTCGATGTCGATTCAATGGCTGATGTAAATATTAAGAGTGTTATCCTCGGCAATGTAATTACCAGTCTGGGCAAACAACCCTCGTACGATGAAAGACAATCGTCGCTTGATTATTTTAAGAATTGGATAGCAAATGCAGACTCGCTCGTTCGCGGAGGGTACACAAGCTTGAGCGATCCTAACATCTATCAGCCCTATCTTTCTACTCTTTTTGCAGGGGCAGAACCGACCGAAGTCTCGAACGGATTCGTTTATACTGTGGATAACTATAATTATCTGCCGAGCAAGTCGTGGCATACAACAATACGTGTTGAAGCCGAAGCTTCTTATTGGCAGAATGTTAACGGATTCCAAAGCGCAGCTAAGGAAAGCAGCGAAAGTCAGTATTATGGAACGTCGGTTTATCTGAACTCCCTGAACCGTAATGATACTATCGAGGGCACTGTAAGCAATAATAGCTTCCGTTATTTCAACGGTTCGTCTTCTGCTTCTCAGCCTACCATAAGTTACAAGCTGCCGAGTGTTCAGTCGGGAAAATATGACATTTATGTGGTTATGGTTCCGCTCAACATAAATCTGAAGACACAGGCAACGGCCGATACCAAACGTAATCGTTTCCAGGCAACACTTGTTTACGATTACAACGAAAGCAACGGCCGCGATATTTCCGCTAACGCAACCAACGAACTTGACGGAACAAGGTATTTCGAAACACGTGCTGGGGTTATAGATACGGTTCTTCTTTTCAGAGATTTCGAATTCCCGTATGCGTTTGAAGGTGCAGAGCCCAGCTACCCGATGATTACCCTCAAGTCTGTAATCAATACGTCGGCGCAGCGCTTGCAATTCGATCCCGCACTCTATATCGACTGCTTCTTGCTTGTAGGTAAAGATGATTAATCGAGTTCTTGTTAACTAAAAATAAAGACAAATGAAAGATAATAGAATAGAACAACTAATGCATTGGGCTTTGCGTGCCTCTTTATGTCTTTTCATGTTATCAGGAACTAATCTCCTGTTAGCACAAGACGACATATATGATGACGACATGCTCGAAGACTCAGTTGTCAAGAAAGCTAAGAAGGTCGTTGCTCCGACCTATGAAATGAAAAGCATCAGTGGTAAGATAACTGATGCCGCAACAGGCGAGGCTATGGCCGGCGTTCGCGTTCAGGCTCTCAGCAACAGTCTGTATACTGCTATGACTGATGAGAACGGTGCATACACCATTTCTGTTCCTAAGTTCGTAACGGCGCTTTATGCCTATGTTTCCGGTTACAACGGAATGCAGATTCCTATCAAAGGTGAATCGGGGCAGGATATAAAGCTCTATACAAATCACTTTAAGGAACTTTATAATGACGGAACCAGTATCTTTTCGGTAGGTGAAACTAAGATCGAAAACTCGTCTGCACTTACAGTGGAGAGCGATATCGAGAACAGTCTTAATTCATCTGTGCGCACCATATCGCGCGGTTCTCTTCCCGCACAAGGCGTGGCAATGTTCATAAACGGTATAAATTCGCTTAACTCTAATGCGCAGCCTTTGGTTGTAGTTGACGGTGTTGAGATAGATATGCAATACGACCGCTCAACGTTGCACCAGGGATTTGTGAACAATGTGCTCAACATGTTCGACGTGGATGACATCGAGGATGTGCAGGTGCTTAAAAATGGAACAGCTTTATACGGTGCGAAAGGCTCCAACGGTGTAATCGTAATAAAAACCCGTCGCGGAACCAGTATGGCAACGCGAATCAATGCCCGCATTTATGGCGGCTTTGAGCTTGCGCCCTCTTACACCGATATGATGAATGCAAACCAATATCGTAGCTATTTGTCGGAACTTATCGGAACTTACAAGGATTCCGAAGATCAAAGCGATAACTTCCATATCGGCTTCCTCAATGAAGATCCCGATTATGTTTATTATCCGCTTTATCACAACAATACCGATTGGTCTGATAAATTGTATCGCACGGCTTATACGCAGAACTATAAGATTAATGTGCAGGGTGGTGATGACATCGCAATGTATAACCTCTCTCTCGGCTATTCTTCTTCTGACGCAACAGCGCGTATGTCAACATTCGATCGTTTGAACATTCGTTTCAATACTGACATCAAATTGATGGATAATTTCTATACGGGATTTGACCTTTCTTACGGCAGGGTTTCCTATAACCTTCGCGACAATGGCTGGGCCGAGAATTATAATAGCGACAACATTTCGTCGCCCAATGTATTGGGTCTTATACAGTCGCCTTTCCTTAGCCCATATACATACGTTGTAACGTGGGATCCAGCTGCACAGAAAAACGTTCTTTCGCAGGATCGCAATGTGTATTCGGGCAAATATTTTACAGATTCTCCCAACCCGTTCACTTTTGCTTCAAATTATGGAGATTATGCTTTGGCAAACCCGTATTGGATTCTTCGCAACGGTAAAGGCTCGAACAAGAACTTCCAGGAGCAAACCCAGTTCATGCTGAATGTGGCTCCGAGATATGAGATTACTCCCGAACTTACGATCACCGACCGTTTCAGCTATATTCTGAACCGTACAAATGAGAAATACTATCTTCCTTACAATGGTACTCCACAGCGTTTCATTGATGGTTTAGGTACGGTGAGCAGTTCTATCAAGTCTATGTTCGGAAAGGAAACAACCATTTACAACGATTTCCGTATCGATTGGAAAAAACAAATGGCTGAGCATTTCCTCAATGTTTTCGGCGGAATGCGTTTGTCGAACTATACTTATAGCAACAGTTACATCAAAGGTTATAACAACTCTAACGATAAGATGCCTAATGTATCCTACGATCTTAGCTACCTTTCCTACGGTGGAACAAACGATACATGGATTAACTTAGGGTATTATCTTAATGCAAACTATAACTACAAGAATCGTTATTTCGTGAACGGTCTTGTTTCGATGGAGTCTTCCTCACGTTTCGGTGAAGAAGCAGATGCCGGCGTTAAGATGTTTGGCGTAAGATGGGGTCTCTTCCCCTCTTTGCAGGCAGGTTGGCTTATCTCTTCCGAGGATTGGTTCAATGTAGACTGGATAAATTATCTGAAACTTACTGCAGGCTATGAAGAAAGCGGTAATGATAACATTGACTACTATGCAGCCCGTACATATTTTGAGAATGTTAAGTTCTTGCAGGCTGCAACAGGTCTTCAGCTTGTAAACATTGAGAACCCCAAAATTCAATGGGAAACAAATCATCGCTTTAATGTAGGTTTGCAAGCAAATATGCTTAATAACCGTCTTTCTCTTGGTGCGGAGTTCTTCTATAACAAGGTGACAAATCTTTTGACAAAGAAAGAGGTTAGTTATATCACAGGTCTCTCCAATATGTGGACAAACGAAGGTGCTCTCAGCAACACGGGCGTGGAAGTATCTCTCAGCGGAGTGCTTGTAAATTCCAAAGATTGGAAATGGCAGGCCGGTTTCACTATGGGACATTACAAGAATGAGATCAAGGAACTTCCCTCTACCGATAGAATCCGCCTTTACAATCTTGATGCAAACGGCCAGAAGGACGGCATTTACAAAACCATTAAAGGATACACTTCTTCGGTATACGGAACAAACAACGTTCTTACTGCAATAGGATCTTCGGCCGGAGTATTTTACGGCTACAAGACGAAAGGCGTCTTCTCTACAGATGAAGAGGCATCTAAAGCAGGCCTCTACGGCTATCTGAAGTATCCTACCGGAATTGTAGGCAATCCTTCGCGTGATTTCAGAGCAGGCGACGTTCATTTCGTCGATGTTAACGGTGACGGTTGGATCAGCGAGGCCGATATGGTTAAGATAGGCGATCCCAATCCCGATATCTACGGTAATATATTTACTTCGCTTACTTGGAAACGTTTCACTTTGGATGTTAATCTCAAATATTCTTTGGGCAATGACATTTATAACTATCAGCGTGCGCAGCTCGAGCAGGGCAGTACCGTTTGGAACCAGACAAAAGCTTTGGTTAACCGCTGGACTTATAGTGGTCAGAAAACCGATATTCCCCGTGTGATGAGTTCCACCAACGACGAGTGGGTAAATAACGAACGTTTCTCCGACCGTTGGATTGAAGACGGTTCTTACCTCAAGCTTAAAAAGGTGCGTCTTACTTATAAGTTGCCTTTGTCTTTAAGCTGGTTGCAAGGTATCACGATATTCGGCGAGGCTAACAACATCTTCACGATAAGCAAATATCTCGGCGACGATCCTGAAGTTTCAGCAGGCAACGGCGTTCTTTATCAAGGAATCGATGCCGGCTACTTGCCTCAGAGCTTCAACTGCAACTTCGGTGTAACCCTTAACCTGTAAAATTTTAAGGAAATGAAAAATAAATCTATATTATTAGTATTGTTGCTCGCAGGCGTACTTTTCGGATCTTCTTCGTGCTCCGATATGCTTACTCCCGACTTGGAACGCTATACTGAGAAGAACGCACAGGATACGATTTACTCATATCTCGGCATTCTGAAGAGTGTTCAGAACATTGCAGAGCGTAATGTTGTTCTCGGTGAGGTTCGCGGCGATCTGGTTACCACAACCGAGTATACCAGCGATTCTATAAGCCAGCTGTTCAATTTTGAAGATCAGATTGACGGAGAGTCTGCTCTTCTGAGGGCTGCCGACTATTACAACGTAATCAATCAGTGCAACTTCTATTTGCAGAATTGCGATTCGGGTGCAGTGAAAGATACGTATAAGTATATGCTTAAGGAATGGACTCAGGTACAGGCTGTACGTGCATGGACTTATATCCAGCTTGTGAACAATTATGGAAGTGTACCTTTTGTTACGGTTCCCGTAAAGAGCAGTACTCAAGGTATAGAGCTCGACAAGAACGCTCCCAGGGCTACCAAAGACAATCTTGCCGATCTTCTTTCCGAAGCAGGCTTGTATCGTGCTTTCGAGCTCCAGTATCTTACGAGCGGCAGCCAGGGATATCCTTCATATAATACTTTCTACAACGGTGCTGTGAATATACCGGCTCGTTCCTGCTTCCTTCCGGTGGCTCTTGTCATGGCCGATCTTTATCTTATGAAGAACGACTACAAGAAAGCTGCTGCCATGTATTATACTTTCCTGAAGGAAGAAGCTCCCGCCTTGCCTTCTTTCCGTGCTACGTTTATGGAGATGATAGGAGAAGATGCTACGCGTTACATGCCAAGTGTAAGTGGCTGGAGTAGCCGTCAGTCGGAATATAATACAGGAAACAGTTATGAACTGATAACTCTCGTTCCCGGTGCGGCAAGTAAAGCCAACGGTACTATTTTCACGCAGCTTGCAAACATTTTCGGTTTCGAAACGACTTCTGCTTCTTCCGGTACTGATGGTGGTTACATTTCTGTCCAGGCCAATGAGAAATACCGTCAGCTCGGACCTTCTACAAATTATCTGGATCTCAATTCCGAGCAGATATATTGCAACTATCGTCAGGATGCAGGTGGTTCGGAAGTTCAGGAATATTACGAAGGTGTAGGCGATGCCCGTGTATACGGTTCTGCTCCCGATTACCGTATAGATGGTGTAAACTATCGTTTTATTACGAAATTCGCACCGGCTATGTCGTATATGTATGATTACAATAGCAGAAGGTATTATGCAAGAGGAAACAGCACATATTATGCTGTTCAGACTTATCGTAAGGCACTTGCTCACCTTCGTTTTGCCGAGGCCATAAACCGTGCGGGTTTCCCCGAACACGCATTCTCGGTGTTGAAAGAAGGTATCGCTTCCGACAACTATCCTGTGCTGCGTTATCATGACGTAACAGATATAAGTTACGAGTATGAAATCGATCCAATCACCAATGACACTCTCAGTATCGACACAATAGAGACCGTAAGAGAGAATGTTCCTTACCTTCAGGCTCCCGAGGCCGAAGCCGGCGGTGCATATTATATCAGTCTCGACGAAATGCAGCGCGCCGCTACTCAGGCGAGCGAGTTCAACGTGCCCAATTTCTTGGATTTCGGTCAGTCGGAGTTCAACAATTCTGTAAGCAACATCTATGGTATTCACGGTTTAGGTAGCGGTGAGACGCGCGGCTATCGCGACTCTCTTTATACTTACGACATCTGCGTGGCGCAGAAGATTGCCGCTAAGCGTGCAAAGGCCGAGGGCCAGACGCCCGAGTGGCAGGCAGCTCTTACCGACAGTCTCAACAGAGTTACTATCGCTCAGGCTGTGAAAGACGAAACAATCACTCAGGAAGAAGTTATCGACGCGGTCGAAGACCTCATCATCGACGAGCTTGCTCTTGAAACCGCTTTCGAAGGCCACCGCTATTACGATCTTCTTCGTTTTGCCAACCACAAGGGCAACGGCACAATCGACAACGAATGGCTCGCTGCCAAGATCGCAGCCCGCGGTTATGCTCCCAACAGCGGCTACGATGCGGCACTGTATGGCCGGTTGATAGGAGGAACCAGGTGGTACTTGTCTTTGCCGAAAGACTAATCATTAGCATTGGCGTGTGAATTTCACACAGCTACATAAAACAATCGCGGCGCCCTGAGGCGCCGCGATTGTTTTATGTCAGTTATTATGGTTTCAGTCTAAACGTATCATAAGCTTATTTATTGAGCAGCGCCTGTTTCTTAGGTCGTAAAAATCCGGCGTGACAGGAAAAGTTTTGCCCGCTGGTTTTTTCGGAAAGTCCGTCGGATAGTGTTTCGCTTTTTGTGTCCGGTTCAGGTTTTTTGTCGAGAGTTTTATATACCCGTAGAATGTTTCTGAAAAAATATTTCAGAGATACTCGTGAACTTGTCAGAGAAATTAAGATAATGACGAGATAGTGATATAAGTATGGGCGTTTTCGTCAATGAAACTGTTTTTGAATAAACATCGACGGGTGGAGGAAGCCCCGCACCTGAACGCTGTTTTCTGTTTCAGGGTGTTCTGACAGAAAAAGTATAGTTTCCTGTAAAATTCCCTTTGCTTTTCCTACGGGTTTTGCAGACAAAAACGGTCACATGCCAAGCACTTGAAAATCAGCGCGTGTATATATGACAAAAAATATGTCTGAGATAATTTAAAATATCTCAGACATATTTTGAATTATGTGCCTTGTGTTTTCAATTATCTGCGGGAAGTTTTTTACAGTGCAAAAAAATATTTTTTTCACAGGAGACCTGTTTCGTAAACCCCCGCTTTTTACTGATTTTTTGGCGGAGCCGTTTTCGGTTTGCATTGTTATCGCATTATTCTCCGTATATATTCATCTTCGGGTTTTCTACGACTTTTAGCGACAGATGTGGCGATTCAGTCCACGCTCCGGTATAAAAAAGGCTGATAGGACTGTAAAACTGCAAGAAACGGAGTGAGAATGCCAAAGTTCCCGTTCAGCCGTTTTGCAAACGGTGCGGCCTTTCGCATTTACGATTATGATAAAAACAACTCCCCGACGGTTTTTCATACCGTCGGGGAGTGTTATGTTTATTGTCGGTCCGAAATATATTCCTGCGTGTGGATTTCAGATAATTCTTATTCTCACCTATATATCAGCCTCGGTGTCGTCGATATATTTGGGCGACGCGCCGTAATCGTTCTCAAACGGTTCGCTGTCAAGGCAACAGAATACCAACAATATAATCTGGTAGATAAATATTCCTATAGAAAACAGGAGGTATTTCAGAAGAAGTGCTATTATGAACTCGTATCCATATTCTTTCATACCGCAGGTGCCGATTATTGTAGTGATAAAGTCGTAGCCCAGGAGTATTATGAACGACAGTTTCAACAGCGCTCCTATTCCCCACCACCAGCCGCTTCTTCCTGTGTCGTGCAAGCGGCGGAATGTCAACGGAATTGTCAGCAAATCCAATAATCCGCCGACGATTGGGGTTAAAAAGAACGACACAATATATACCAATAGTTGTGTCCACCAGAATTCGGAACGGCGTGAGCGGCCCTGGAACTGGAATATTTTACTTGCCGCAGCGTTTATGGCTTCTGAGAAGCTTAGGGAAGGAGTGGCTTCTATCATTTTTCTGTTAGTTGTTTGTTGCTTGCTGTTTCTGTTTTTCCGTGTTCTTTTTCGTGTACGCGTTTCCTGTTCCTGCCGGCGGAGAATTCGTCTTCGTTTTTTCGGTCGGGTTGCTTTATGCCTCGTACTTGTCGGCAATGTTCTTGGCCGCGCGTCTTATCATCCTTTTCAGGCTTTCCGGCTCAATCACCCGCACTTCGGGGCCGTAATACAGCAATTCGCGCACGAAATCTTCCGATATGGCGACGTCCATTTCGAAGCGCAGCGGATATGTTCCGGCTTCTTTTTCCGGCGCATGGCTTTTGCCTGTGCGGTGCGCCGATGTTTCCCGCTGCGTTTCGTGCAGCGGGCGTGTGCGGAGGTATGCCGCGGCCTGCGTGTCGGCTTCTATTATTATGTGGTCGGGAACGAGATTCATTCCGCCGTATGCTCCGAAGCTGTGCTCGAAGTAGCGTCTGGCGCTGAACGACGTGTCGGTGCGGAAGGTGCGTCTTGTCACTTCTATCTGCTCCATTCTGTCGAGGGCGAATGTGCGGATTTCGTTGTGGTGCTCTGAAAAGCCCACGGCATAGCATCTTCCGCGAAATGTTCTCAGGCAATATGGTGCAAAGAAGGTTGAATATCCCTGCTTGTCGAACGGCCGGTATTTTATTTCCGTCCATTCCCGTTTTTCCACCGCTTGGGCCATTGCTGCCACGTACTTGTATCCTGCGGGCTGCGGTTCGTCTATGTAAACGTGCGTTGCGTCGTCATCCGTTCCGCTGTCGTATCTGAACAGTTGCTTCATGAAGTCCTGCTCTCTCGCGTCGTGCATGTCGAGGCTGTAATATCCGCTTTCGCAGCGCAGTCTTATTCCGAAGCGTTCCTCGAGCAGGTGTTTGTTGTCGTAGAAAGTGCTTGCGGCCATGCGTCGTGCGTTTTCGTCGCTCCGGCTCCAGGCTTCTAATATCTCGTCTCGCGTAAGTTGTCCTCTTCTGAACAACAGGCGTGCCAGCCATATTGCTTTGTTGCGGCTCATTGTCGGTCGGGTTTTTGAAATTTGTCGTAAAATTATGGCTTTCTGTTCCGAAAATCCCGTAATCTTTCGTGAAGTATTATATTTCTGCGTTCAGTCAAAGCGGTAAATCACATATCCTCCCGGCTCGAGTGTGAGTCGCTGTTCGTCTTTTGCCCGTATTTTCCGTTGTGTTCCGTCGGGCAATACTTTTCTTACTTTTCCGGTCTTTTCTATTTCGACGTTCTGTGCGTTGTCTATGTCGCGGTTCACTATCATGAGAAAATGTTTCGCTCCGTTTTCAAGGTGCGATATTAGCAGTCCCTGTCCGTCGGCTTCGATTTTCGAAAACGGCGCCGGCAACTGTTCCGGCCGTCTTGTTCCCTGCGGCAGTTCCTTGCCGGTGTGCCCCACGTTCACCGCTTTTGCTCCGAGAAACACCCATGTCAGGTTCCGGATTTCGTTGTTCAGCTCCTTTACGAGGTAGTATACGTGCGTGCGCCGCCCGTCTTTCGCAACAGGTGCGTTGTGGAAGTTCCACACTGTCCTTTCGGGCGTCCAGTAGGTGAAATATTGTATGCACTGCGCGCCGTAGGCCAGCGCGCTGAACGCTTCCAATCGCATGTGTACGCTTGTGGGAGTGGGATAGGGGTCGTGCGCGGTGCTGAGTACGAAAGCCCAGAACGGCATTCCGTTGCGCGCGGCCACGTTGCGCACAGTCTCGAGATTCTCGTAGAACGAGGGGCGCACATATGTCTTTCCGCCTTCCTCTACTATGGGATAGAAATCGTAGGATATTTGCGGGAGCGCCACTTCGTCAACGAATCTCTGCACGTATTCCTCGTAATCTTTCGTGCCTAAGGCTTCCGCGCTCACTAAGCTCGGCAGCAGGTTCAGGTATACGGTGTGATTCCTGTCGGCCTCGTACACGCGGTCGCGGAATTCCCTCAGTGCCTTGAAGCCGTGCGCCGTAGGCTCGTCGCGCAGAAACCAGCCGGCCACCATTTCGTCGTCCTTGAAGCGGTTCACCACTTCAGCTGTGTTCGCTTCCATTTCCGGACACATCATCATTAGTTTCACACCCGTTCCCTTGCAGGCTTTCAGTCCTTCGGCCGCCTGGGCGGCGCTGGCAAAGTGAGAGAACGAGATGTTGAAGGCCCGGAGACCGTCCTCCTCCGAAAAGTCGGGCTTGGCGTACAACGCCTCCTTCTCCTTCATCGTCTCCCACAGCGGCTGATGCCCCATCAGAACCGTGTCGAGGACCGTAAACCCGTCATAGGCGAAGTGGTCCTGCTTGAGCACCGACAGGCGTTCGCCCGGGCCGAAGGCCACGTTGCCCCGCGACGGGGTCACCTCGCCGCTGAGCACTTTGAGGAACGTGGACTTCCCCGCCCCGTTGGGGCCGATGAGGGCAACGATCTCCCGGCAGTTGAGCTGGAAGGAGATGTCCTGGAGAATGCTCTCCCCCTCCAAGGTGATGGAGAGGTTCTGCACCTGGAGGCGGCAGGTCCCCGGCCTGGCGGGCATGGGGATGCGGTTGTAGACGTGCTTGGGGGTTCTCATAGGTAGGCCTCCCGGAGAGTGTCGAGGTTGGATTGGAGCAGGTTCAGGTAGGTGGCCACGCCGGGTTCCTCATAGGCAGTCCCGGCGCTCATCATCAGGGTGAGGGCGTAGACGGGCACCCCGCACTCCCGGTGGATGATTTGGGCGGTGGCGTCGGCCCCGTTGTGCCGACCGGTTCACCAGCTACAACGCCACGCTGGATGTGACCGGCACCGGCATT
>OHBJ01000457.1_pt1 | contig 26203 bp, 27 predicted proteins | sample 1577241 | NCBI WGS metagenome assembly OHBJ01 (sample SAMEA3541594, study PRJEB24748) | human gut metagenome | biome: human gut; feature: human-associated habitat; material: faeces | place: China | collected 2012 | reverse complement strand
TTCCAATACCCCAACTCTATGCCTTGCAGATACAGGATGTATTCATAGAGCATTGTGTTGAGTTCGTTAGATTGGGGGTGGTTAATGACTTGTGCCCCCTCACGGCTCCAGCACTCCGGTTTGAGGTAAACATTGGTCTTCAGATAGATTTTCCTCTGGTTCAAATAGGCTTCAACCTGTACAAGGGCCGTGCCTTGCCTGTTTAGTGTGTTCTGGCGATTATATACAAGACGGTATCTGATTTTATCCATTTTTCCGCAAAGATGCATCCTCTGTTCCAAGCTGCAAAATTTAGCCTATAAAAAATACACCCCTACTTTCGCAAGTAAAGGTGCATAATATCTATAAAAAAATGGTCTGTGAAAAAAAATGTAAAAAAGATGCCATTATTCATCACGAACGATAGCATCTAGACTATTTTTATCAGTAAACGCTTTTACTGATTTAGAATAATGTTTAATTCAATATAGTTGTTACAAAATTATATATAAATTTTGTTTTACCAAAACTATTCTGAAATACAGTATAAAAAAGGCAGGATTCACCAACCCTGCCCAATTCCATACACAAACATTTTTATTAATTAAAACACCTCACGGCATTCAAAATTAATAAATGAAAAACACATTATTAATTGTCATAGCAAAGCTATAACAAATATTTTAAAGAAAAATCTTATGCATAAAAAATGCACAGAATAAACTATATACAGACAAACATTTAAAATAATATTGTAATACAAAGGTCATTGGTACAAATCTTTTCTGGAAGAACTAATGCCGATTGCCAATTTAGGAAGTAAAGGGCTCTTGAGAAAAGGTGTTCTTTCTCCTGTATTGGCTTGCAATAAAGGCTCTGTTCAAGAAGTATGTATCGTTCGCATAGCGAATTCAGGCAACTCCTATGTCGGTGTAATATTGTATATATATTGGGGTGGCGTTACAGGTATGTTCTTTATTAATAGTAATACTGGTAACTCCTATATCATAAGGAAAGTCAACGGTAGTATAACTTCTGAAATAGAGTTCAAACGAAAAGATGGTTCCCTCTTCGTTCGGAGTAAGACAAACACAGCTTCATTTCGTGTAAGTGCTTTGTTTTTGGATTCTAGTTTTGTTGACCTGTCTTCATCCATGAATATAGTTGATGAGAATCTGGATGATGCTGAAAATGTAGAAATACTATAATTATTTGGTAACATGAGGAGCGGACGGGTGTGGGCCGGCACCCGTCTGTTTTATTTCATTAAAATATAGCTTATTTGTAATACTATGTTGTTTGCATTTGTTTCCAGCTATCCCAAACTCCATTATTAGATGCTCGAACAAAAACTCTGCTCTGCAAATCTGTAAAAAACTGCTTGGTATAGCCATCTTTATAAAAAATAGCTTCCAAGTATCCATAATTACTCGGTGTATTTGGTTTATTATCCATTGATTGAACTCCTTCGAGAAGTGTATATCCAGTACTCTTAAATTCATTAAAATCGGTAATACTAACAGATCTCTTTCTGTACCACGTATCATTTATCCCTAACAGTCCTTCCAGTACTGAGGCATTGGCTTTCAACGCCTCACTTAATTCCATCTTTTCCATAATATTTTTTATTTACCAGTTTCCAAATTGTTTTTCTTATAATCCTGCCATGAGTCGGCAAGCTGCCCCACCGAAGCGGAAGTGTAGAGGTCAAGTATATGAATCTCGTCATCGGCAAGCTCCACAAGCTCGTTCCGATAGATCTTCTCCGCAAGCACGTGCGCCGGAAGACCGGGCACGTTCCTGTAAATACCGTCAGCGATATCCTTACGGATATCCGCTATCACCATATCCTGTCTGTCTATCCCCGTGAACAGGGGAAATTTTGTAAAATCAACTTTCATAATATTCTTAATTAAATACTGTTATCCGCAATAAAACATAACCCAATAATTGCCCATACATTTAATGAATCCGGATGAATAATCCAAATCCATATAGGACGCCTCTTTTCCTCCAGGGGCAGGCAGGATGCGCCCTCCTGTCAGTCTTACCCCGCCGCTCATACGTTTGAAGTATATGGTATGTCCGGGAACATTCGGAGGAAGCGTCACCTCTATGTTACCCGTATTAATAAACATCACATTGTCATCATTGTTATTCAGAGAGGTGCTGACGGATATGTTCCTCCAGTTGCCCACTATGCCACGGAGAGAAACATAACTGTCATTGTTCGGATGAAGGAAAATGTTACCTCCCTCCACGAACAGGGGAATGCTCGGGGTCTTGATATGCATCCCGAGCATGGCGTTCGGACTCTGTATGTCAATTCCGGCATCATACTTAATCCCTTCGATTGTGACAAACTGCGTGTTTCCCCCGAGTTTTACGCTTGCGAACGTCCTGTCGTTATAAAACTCAATCTGCCCGGCGGATAATTTGAATCCGACATAAGTGTCTGTTGTATCCTCATATAGAGTTTTTGAGGACAATACTCCGGAAGCGATGGAGAACGGACCGATACGTCCGCTATCCGCCGTGATTTTTCCGCTGATATCCACATCAACCGCCCTGATACCGTCCGCGTCAATCATGGACGCCTTGATTTTCTCGGTCAGCAACAGTTTGGTGGCGATAAAAGTCCAGCTCTGTGCTGCCTCCCAGTATTTTATTTTTCCCGAAGCCACATTCTGCTTGGGAGTCTCCGTCGATACCGATGTATGCGAACGGATGCACAGGTACAGCAGGTTGTCATACAGCACTATGTCGTAAAATTGCTGCCCTTGCTTGCCTTCCAGGTAAGACACAGACGCCCCCCATACACGCATACGCATACGCGCTCCCTTATCTCCCTTGTCACCTTTGGGAGCAAAACTGATCTGTCCGGTTCTAGTCACCAACGGCATATTACCTCCTTACTCCTTGGTTGTGATGGTCCATGCCACATTGCCTCCTGCCTGCTGGCACATGTCCCAAGTACACGTGCCGGAAGTGGCTGCCGTACCGGAGGTGGACGGGTTAAGGATCACCCCGGCACTGTCCATGAACACGAAATAGAAAGTCATGTCCTTGTACTTGGTGGTGCTCCCACGCTTGACCAGAATGGGCTTATAGACCACCGTGTCGCCGCTTTCCCGGATGGTCTCGTCCTCGGGCGTGGGATTCAGGATCAAATCAAACGGATCGGACGCATCCATTACGGACTGCGTGTCCTGACCGATGAGCTTGCCGCCCTGGTACACCTCCACCTTGAACACCCCTGTCGTGTCAACCATATCGTTGGTGACGGTCAATGTCTGCGTGGTCTTTCCGCTCAGCACGCTCCACGCACCGTTGACCTGGTTGTACCACTTGTAGGTCAAGCCTGTAGTGATCTCGTCACTGCCCATACGCGCTACGGCTTTCAGAATACAGCTCTGCCCTTTGTCCCGAAGGGTAAAATACTTGTTGTCACCGGCAACGATCGTCACATGCTTCTGGTTCCCGACTCCCTTGGTGATGGGGATGCTATAGACGAACTGGACGGTGTCGCTGGTATTCCCTATCGTCACGGTAGCTTCACCCTTGATGGTACAAGAGGCCGCTCCGCTCGCCTTGACCAGGTTCTTGACGATCTGCAATCCGTAGTAATCCGTCGTACCGGACTGGTAAGGGATAAACTTGAAATGTCCCGTCTCACCGCCAAACGTGTTGGTGGAGACATTGCCCGAGAACTTGATCTCGACATCATTGAAATACCATTTCATGGAGGAAGGGACCACCAGCCCTTCCGCCACCCGCGAAGAGGTGAGAATGAAGGACAAGACAGGCTTGAGCGATACGAAGTCCGGCGCGATGTTTGTCGGCGCGGACGCTTCGCCCATATACTCCTGATACAGATCTCCCTGATTACACTGGATTGACGGCATATAAACGCCGCCCTTTTGCGAAAATATGACCTGCCCGGTCGCGCTGGCCAAACTCATGACGCTCCTCCTTCCCCGGTTGTTTCCGTACTATCCGTGCCTTCGGAGCTCTCTCCCCAAGAGGCCGGTGTGAATACTTCGACGGGATGGTCCGTACCGTCTATCTCTTCTTTCGCCGCCTGCGGGGTCAGACAGATGCCGCCCACTTCCTTGGCTCTCTCAAATACAGTGTCGCCGGGGAAACGTGCCACGTCCGCCTGCCACAATAATACATTGCCATCCGCTGTCCTGTTGCGGATACCGGTCAGATGCAACCGGTCTGTAACCTCCTTCGTTACTTTAATGTAAAATGCCATACTACTATTATTTTTAATGTTATCCAAATTTTCTTGCTACTACCGCCTTGCCCCCCTGCGTGAGCACCTTGCCGCCTTGTGTCAGCGCCACGTAAGGGCCTCTGTCCTCCACTTCCAGCTTTAACATCATGCCGTTGCTGAAAGGTATCTTGGGAGAATATCCGCCGGCAACCTTGGTATATCCGGAATCTCCGCTCTTCTTGACGTACCAGTGACAGTTAAACATGGCGGATGGATTCGGGATAACCCCCATGGTATCCCGAATGACGGGCTTGGGAAAGATGGCGTAAGTCCCGTCCGGAACACCCGCAGGTACGCCCTCCCAGTCGGCTTCAATCTTCGGAATCCTGCGGCGTATCACCGTAGAGACTGCCGGGTCCGATGCGCCCGGGGTTGATGCCGGAGTCCCGGAAGCCGCATAGGTGGCCTTGCAGACAATCGTGATGTCATCGCCTATATAATTGCGGTCAATCTTGTATACATTCTTGTTCAGTGATACAAACTCCCAGTCGTTGTCACCCGCTCCTGTGGTTATCTCCTCCAGCGCTCCCGTAGACAACAGACGGTACCAGAAGAACCTGCATTTGCCCGTAGCCGTCACGTCCGTGTCGCCTACCATCAGTTTGGCCGTGATGGTCTGTGCGGTGATGTCACGCACCGGGTTCCAGTCCAGCGTGGACGGGCTGTCTATCGTCAACACGGGGATGGCATCCGTACCGTCAATGGTGCGGATCACCCGGCTCATTTGAAAAGTGAACAGCTGTCCGGTACGTGTGTCGGCATATTCCGCGTAAAACTCCAGCGTGACGGGTTTTAGGACGGCGACATTTCTTTTCATTGTGATCTGTCCCTTGCTGTCACCGGACTCCGTAATGCTGTAGTCTGTGTTTGTCGATGTGATAAGCGTGCGTGTGGATCCGATGCGCTCGTACCACTTCATGTTGGTCAGCCTGGAGTTGACCGCCCCGATCTTAGTCACCGCTTCCGGGTCCGTGGCGTTGCACCGCGGAAACAGGACCAGCGGTGTCAGCGTATAGTCCGGAGTGTATTCAGCCTTGTCAGCCTGGTAGACCTGCATGTCCGGCACGCTGCCCACCACCTCGATGTTACAACTGGTTTGTAACAGCCGGTAGTTGATTTCTATTTTTCGTTGCTTTGTTGCCATTGTATAAAACCATTTTAAAATGTTACAAAATTCTCCGCCACTTCAAACTGCTGCCCGTCACGCAATAACGCCTGTGCTTTAAACGTACACACCCGCATGTTGGTATAATTCGGTCCGAGATCATCTATCGTCAGAGGAAGATTTTTCCCGGCGCCGGCACGCTTCACCGCCCATGCGTTATCTTCTGATACATTCCCGGTATCACGCGTCCAGCTCACATCAGCGTCAAGTATATGATCTGTCACGTCACGGTTGTACAGCTTGCCGGTAATATATAGCGTTGTGGAAAAAGTCTCGATATCAAAATACCACCCCTTTGTGCTGCCGATCTCTATCGTAAATTCCGGGTTCCCTTCCAGCATCGCCCATCCGGCCGCCGCATATTGCGGTTCGTCGGCTGTTCCCGTCATCAGGCACTTCCATTTGCAGCCGTAGTGCCAAACCGTGTCCGCCCGCTCCTGCGTATTGGTGTAAGGATTGTCAGAGGACGCGACTTCGGCCGACCAAAAGCCACGGTCCACCAGTTCCTGTACGGGCAGTCCCTGCCAGTCCACCCGGTAAAGTTCACCGAAGATGCCGGCACGGGCGAATATGTACGAGTGCTTATAGTTGACGGGGAGATTGTCAAACAAATCCAAATTGGGCAAACGCCCCAATATCATGTAATAGTTGTTCTGTTCCAGGACAGGTTTCGTTACTCCTTCCAGCCAGACAAGACATTTATCCGTGGTGGCGGACAAATACCAGTAGCTTTGCCTGTCCTCATTGAAGGCGTTTCCTCTTCTGGTAATGATCGTCAACTCTGTGGGAGGATAGTTTTTACCGCCCGGCACCTCACTGTCCGGGTATGACAACACCGAGATGGAGTTGGCCGGGACATTCTTGGACAGCACGCGCATCCACGAGGCGTAATACTCCCCCGTTGAAAAGAGGTTGTTTACAATCCCGTACACTATATCACCCTCCTGGAATGCGGTAAAGTCATTCTCCCAACGCTTGCGCAATTTCAGGGTATAGGTTCCGTCGCTCTCCAAAGTCACAGACTCAATGACCCCGTTCTCGGAGTAAGACGTATCGCCCTCTTGTGCGTTCAGGCGGTTATAGATGACCTCCTTGAACACTGCGGAACCGCGCACCTCAAGACGCTCGAACTGACCGCGCCCGTCAGGATAGATACCGGCACCTTTACCGGCAATCATGGAGTCGATGAACTCTCCATATTCAGTACCTGCAAGAAACTTAAGCAAATAATCTGTAGAATCTGGGTGTTGTTTACTTAAGGCTCTTTCTGCAATCTCCAATAAAGTCCGTAAAGAAGATAATACATTCTTATCTGTTAGAGGACGTTCATCATTTTTTTCAATAATCGTAACATTTCCGTTGCCACTACCTCCATTTATAGTAGCCTGCATAGAACTTATCTGTCCCTCAATTTTATCTTCCCATTTCTCTGTTAGATAGTTTGATACGACACATGAAAGTTTTCCGGTTTTCAGATTCTTTTCTGTAGAGACAATACGAATTATTCTACTGATATTACGCGACGGTATACTTACAGTTATTAAATCCCCACACTTTAATCCGCCTTTATTCCTCATATAACGATAATCCACATCAAGAGTAAACTTTACTCTTTTTTGCGAATTAAAAGCAAGCCAATCCGTAGCCTTCTCACGTAGCTTTAATATTGCAGCTTGCTTGTATGATTCTCCAAGACGAATACCAGTAAAATTAAATTCCTCACCACCTCTCAAATGTTTGGTTGCAGACGGGATAAGAGGTCTGCTTTGAGTTTCCGGATCAATAGGAGCCAATTCATCTTCTTGGTAGATTAGAGTTATTTTCTTCTTAGAATCATCCCACTTAAACTCAAAGGATTTTCCCATTAAATCTCCTGTGAGAAAATTAATACGCGCATCATTTCCAATAGCCAGCTCTTTAATATTAAAATCAATATTCTGGCATACAAACTCACGATAATTCTCCCCTGTAGGATTATCAACAAAGCCTGTAAAAGAGGGATGAATATTATCAAAGACAATCTTTTTTTCAACTACCCGATTGGTTTCTGAAAAGTTTTCCAAATACTTTTCGGGCAACATCAAGCGTCCGTCTTCATCGCCTTCCCCTGGGGCCATATTTTTTGTACCACCAACTGGATATACACGGGTAGTAATATCACCACTATCAACGTTGCTTTGCTCTACCTCATACAATCCGCCGCCTTGTCCTTGTGTAAATGTCAGATTTCTTTCATTTTCAATGCGTGATACATAGTTTATCGTATGGTCATGTACATAATACTCATAGCCATACGCCGAGGCCAACTCTGATAATAAACTACGGCAATCTATCCCATCAAATGATAATGTCATATATTCCGTATCAGGAATATTGCCAAGTTTCCATCCTGTATCTACCCCTAAAGGATTATCACTTGTCTCATTGATATTCCATATCAACAACTCTAACCAATCCCTCAATTTTCCCGTAAGAGTAACGCGAACACTTTTTGTTATCCTATTGATAAGAATCTTATCTATCAAAGTATATTCCGGCGCTTCAAACAAGTATGTTGTAGTATGATTTACGGAGCTTTTATCAGCAAATTCAGGTGTACGATTAATTTTATATTTTATTCCGTCAACCCTTATAAAATCCCCTTCTTTAATATCAGGAATGAAATCGGTAACCACAGTCACTGATACTTCATTTTTACTCATTATGCCATTAGCCAATATAGCATCATCAGAGGCAATATTGGCTATCTTGGTTTCAATACCGGAAATTATACGATATATTTCTAAAGCGTCAATCATTGTGGTATTAATCTACATTTCAAATCGAACTCCAGTATATGCTCAGTTCGAGCTATTACGGTTATTCCATCTTTAAAATATATCTTCATGCGTTCATTACCTTTTAAAATCAAATTTCTAAGACCAGGACTAATACATAAGGCCGAAAACTGGCTCATACTTGAGTACAATCTTTGCAAGCTATCTCCCAACATAGTACACTTTAAAGTCAAAGTGGTAGGCTCACGGTATTTATTTTGCATATATGGCAAAGTCGTACCTATCTCTATCCGCTTTCCAATAGCCTCAACACCAGAACGAGAAGATACATAAATCCCAAAATCAGCACTTAAAGAATAGCCATCCATTACGTAGTTATTCCCACCTGACGGATTAATGTCTATTTCTGTCGGAATATAGCTTTGCTGCCAAAATTTTACTTGCACAATAGCCATATTCAAAGTAACATATTCTTCTACAGAAATCTCATCCTTACAGATAACATTAAAGCTACCAAATCCGGTCGATAAACGCCTGCATGAAATACAAGCCTTCTTTAGCTTATCTAATTGGGATTTTACATTTTCAGAGCGAACCACCAAAGATAGAAGTAAAATCCGGCCGTCCAGTTCAATATCTTCAGCATCAACAAACGGTTCAATACCGGTTCCCCAATTATATTCCGTTGTTCCTTTACGCTTAGGAAGGTCAAATACTCCTGATATGGCAATACAATCTTTTGTTTGACCTACATAGGGAAAAGCATCATAAGAAGATATATCTATATCATCAAATTTATAACTCATAAGTATCTCCTTTCCTAACTATCAAATCGGCTCCCGTACAAGTTGCATTGCCATATAAATAAACCGTAATATGAGCGTCACTACACTCATCCACTATTATATCTGCCGTATCTAAAGCATCTATAATCAAGCGTGCCCCATTGGAAGCCCGAATATTCAGCTTTGTACTATCAGCAGCCCATATTCGACACATCATGCGCTCTGTTATTTCCACTACGGCATAACATTTCCCCACAAAGGCTATTTCCTTTTGATTTTTCACTTTTACAGTTTCATCAGCATATAACCCTTGTTTATGCATCATATCTCCAAAATTAGAGCGAAGAAATGCGCTTGATGGAGTGTGCCTTGAAAGGCAAAACTTAATATTATCAAAAAAACATCTGAGCATATCAACCCTAGATTTTGTAGCTGCTAACTCCTGTAACCCTTCATGGCAAGCTCCAGCAATACCTACCAGTGATACAATTTGATCTTTCAGTTCCATATTATCCTCTCCCATTATAGTTTTTAGTATTTTTTCTTATTTCATCAAGCTTTGTTTCCAATGATTTGACACCTATTTTCAGTTCTTCAACAAGAGTACCGGTATTATCTGCCGTTGCTTTTGTATTATTATTTATTTCAATAATCTGCACATAAATATTAGCTATATTGGCAAGTTGCGTCCGGCATTCTATAAAATGCTCATGGCTCAAATTAAGCAAAGAACGTATATCTAAAGCAGACATATTCCATAGACCTACAAGCTGGGAAGCGGTGCCCTCAGTTACCGCAGCCTGCAACTCACCAGTAACGCCATTCTCTATTTCATCTTCAACTTCGCTATTTACAAGTCCCAACTTCTTCAACAATTCTTGATAACGCCCCAACTGTCCCAATATCTGATCTTTTCCCTGCTGACCCGCTGCAACAATTTGGTCTATTTCCCAGTTGGTAAGTTCAAAACCACCGGCACTGTTTTCATTAAAAGCATCTGCCATTTTTTGAAACATACCGGACATCGATTTTTGGATTACAAAAACGTCCAGTTGCTTAGATATGACATTCTTCATTAAGTCATTTATCTTTTCTTGTATAGCTTCTTTGCCATTATCAAGGCCATTACATAATCCGTCAACAATACTCGAAGCCATATCATTGGAAAATGAATACAAATCAGTCGTTGATAGTTCATCTATAATTCCCTGCCTGAGTTCTTCTATCTTATCCCTATAATCCTCTATTTGGCTTTCCCAATCAGCAATCTTCCCGTCATCACGTTTTTTAGACCTTTTGCTTTGCTCTGCAGCTATCATACCCTCAGTTTCCGCTATCTTTTGATACAAGTTATTTACCTGCTCTATCTGCTTGCTATATTTCTCACTGCCGATAGCTTTGGCTGTTTCACGTTCCAACTGCCGGTATTGCTTTTCCAAGTTTTTCACATTCTCTTGATGCTGTTTAATTTCCCGATTAGCCCTACGACTTCTTCGATCAAAGACATCAAATGCAGAAGATATAAGCCCAACAGCACCTGAAATCATAGCAGCCGGATTCATGGAAGCAATACCGCCGGCCAATTCACCTGCCGACCCAACCATATTGGATATACTTCCAAGTAACTTTTGGGTTTCTTCATCTCCTGCTAACCCCATATTCTTTAAACCACCTATGACCGAATCAAAACATTCGTTCACCATTCCGAGTACTTCGGAAGTATCACCAAATATTTCTTTTAAGGATGCTTTCTTTTTGGTCTTATCAGTTTCTTTCTGATATTCTTTTATATGAGTAACCAAGCTACGGAACGGGTTACGGGATTTGATTTCATTCTCCGCACCTTTCAGCTTCTCCGAGACCTTATCCAGGTTAATAGGGTCCAGTTTCAAATCTTTAGCTTTCGACTTGATTATCTGAATAAGATTTTCTATTTCGGAAATGGTAAGATTATCCAAATCACCGAACAATTTTACCCATTCATCCGACTGCATCAACATCTGTGCATTTAACTCGTTCAAGGCTTTCTCTTTGCCTTTGGTTAGTTTATCTACCAATTCCTCATTCCCTGCTGCTTGAGCAATCTTTTCATCCCATTCTTTGGTTATAGTGTATTCGCGACTCTTATAATCATCAAGTTGGGCAATAAGGGCATCGTATTGTTCCTTCTTGTCTTTATTTTCCTCAAATGACTGTGCGTTATCAATGGTGGATAAAGTTTCCAGATATTTCGCTGTAGCATCAGCTATCGCTTCTGCTTTTTCTTTTTCTCCCAATTCGGAATCCTTTATATTACCTATCTCGCCTTGAAAAGCCTCTTCCCTCAATCTACGCATTTCATCGTATCTATCCCGTATGGCTTGTTTACGCTTTTCTTCTTCCGTTAGAAAAACAGAGGAAAGCTCCTTCTGAAAATCAATTTCCTGTCTGTCGTATTCTTTATTTACGGTTGTTTCTTTCTTTTCAGCCTCTTCTTTTATAACCATGCGTCTTTTCACGAAAATTTCCTTTTCCTTTTCAGGCATTTCCTTGCCTACAGACGCATATTTTTTCTTTCGTTCTTTTTCCTCATCATCAATCGCTTTCAGACGCTCTTCCTTCTCTATTTCAACTTCTTCTAAAGCTTTGCGTCGCCCGTCAGCCATAGCAGATACCTTCTCCTGCTGAAGCTTGATTTCCAAATTCACAACCGTAGCAGTGAGTTCTTCCATCGTCTGCTTTCTTCTCTCGGCTTCTTTCTTTTCCGCATCAGTCAAAGTTTTTTTTACACCTGTCGCTACAGCATTACCCTGCTTTTTTTCATTTATCTTTTTTATATTATCTTGTATCTGTTTAGCCTGTTCCTCCAAGTTGTGTAGGTTGGAATAATCAGAAAAAGACGGTCCGCCTCCCCAATCAGCAAAAGAAAAAGCTTCTTTAGCTTCTGTTGTTTCAACAATTTTTGCTTTAACCGCTTTTATCTGTTCCTGCACTTTTTGAAGCTCACTTTCGTAAACAGATAGTCTTACTTCATCTGGCCAGCTATCCTCCAACAATTTTTGTTTGGCTATTTGAATTTTACCATAAGCACTTTCCAATTCACCAAGCTGTTGCCGTTCATTGTTTATGGCACGTGAATTATCAATTGTAATAGGCATACCTGTAGAAGAAGTACCTATTACTTTACCATGTTCTGCTTTCAGGCTTTCAATACGCTCTTTACTTGCCAAAATTAAGCCACGCAAACGCTTTTCATTATTTTCTTCAATTGCTGTATTAGATGCCTTCACAAGTTCATTTCGATCTTTCAAAGCTAAATTCTCAAGGGTTAAACCTTTATATACTTCAGGCAACATATTCTTCAGCTTTTCCAAAGCCATTTGTCTTTTTACTTCTGCTTCATTTGTATCATACAATGTATTGAGAAGGTTGTTGGTTGATTCTTTAAATCTATCTTGCTCTTCACGAAACTCTTGTAACTTTGTCTTAGCCTTTTCTGTATTATTTCCAAATAACAACCAAGCAGAAGCAGCCAACGACACGACTGTTAGAATGGCCCCTATGGGATTAGCAGCCATAGCAGCAGTAAGTGTACGCGTTGCAATGGCAGCTTTCAACTTTGCTGCAGCTAAAAAATCATGAGCACGAGCACTAAGGTTTGCAGCAGCAGTATTTCCGGCAGTGGTGGCATTGTTTATTATAGTTGCAGCCGTATCCGCTTGAGTTCTTGCAGTACCTATACGCTTCTCTTGATTGTTTATTTTTCGACTAATTGTATTTACTTCATTTATAGCAGTGTCTTCACGTTTTGCTGCTATGGCAACCTTTGTCTGTGCTACTTCTGTTGCAGCAATATCATTTGCATTCAAAGCCATATCCAGCTCTTTCTTGGCAGCAGCAGTTGCCTCTTGTGCGGCTACGACACGTTGTTTGGCAACCGAAAGACGTTCCCTATTTTTAACCAAAGATTTAGATAAGGACTCAACCTCTGCATCCGCACTTTTTTTAGCATCCATTGCTACTGTTGAGAGAGCATTGGCATATTCTACTGTTCCTTTCTTAAGATTTTGTTTTTTTACAATAGCCAGTTGTTCTGCAGTAAGAGACTTTTCCAATGACGCAGTATATGCTTCCTGCATCAAACGTTCCTTTTCCTTTTCAATAATAGTATCTCCTATCGTTTTATGATATAAAGTCGTTACTTGAGTCAATACCTTCTTAGCGGTGGCCGCCACATTATCTGTCTTAGTAGCATCCAATGTAGCAACTTTGTAAGTAGTCCATGCAACCGCAACCAATTTCACCAAAGTTTCCATTGTCTCCAGACTACTTTCTATTTGACCGTTATCAAAAGCATTATTCATAGCTTCTGTAATATCTGATACTTCCTTTAATACATCTTTGCCAAGTGGAACAAGGAAGGCCTTGATATTATTCTGGAATAGTTTTAATTGATTCTCTCCCGCCTCTTTCATCTTGCCATAAGCAGAGTTAGAAGCACCAACAGAATTACCCATTTCACTCAAATGTTCCGATGCTTCCTGTGCATTTTTCCCTGTTAAGCCAAGCAAGCCGTTTACGGCCTCAATTTCAGGAATAAACTCACGCAGTTTAGCTTCACTACCATCTGCTTTCTGCCTAACCAATTCCAATGCCTCTTGGAAAGTCCGACCTTCATAAGCTCCATCTCCAAGATACTTAGATACTCCAACTATGGCTGCACGTATTTGTGTCATAGCCTGGGCTGTTGGAGTACCCTGTTTGGTTAATGTAGCAACCGCCGCTAATACTTGTTCCATCTCTACACCATAAGCAGCAGCAATCGGGGCAACCTGCGCAATACTTTGGCCCAATTCCCCAAATGTCGTTTTTCCCAAACGGACTGTAGTAAATAGCATATCAGAAATATGCTCTGCATCATTGGCAGACATCTTATAAGCGTTTATCAAGGAGGTTATTGTATCAGCGGCAGTCGCTGTATCAGTAATTCCCCCAATAGCTCCTTTAGCTGACGCTTCTAAAATTTTCATACCTTCCTCTCCATCATGTCCGGCGGAAATAATTTGGTATAATGCCTTTGCCGCATCATTAGCATCTATGGGAATACGTTTTGTCAAATCAAGAATACGATTCATATAAGCAGCCATATTATTGGTTACTATATCTGAAATTGTTGCAACCTCCATCATATTCCGTTGAAACTCTTTTTGAAAGTCATACGACCCTTTAGCCGCACGAGCAAAAGCAACACTGGCACTCAATCCTAATCCTCCGAACACATCAAACGATGTAATTTCATCAGCCATCGCCTTTATTATACCAATAGCTTCCCGGCGACTCTTATAAAGTCCGGTATTATCTATACCTGTAGCAAAATATAATGCACCATCTTTATTCTGAATACCCATAATTCATTTATTTTTAAAATATAAGAAAGCCCCATATCTTCACAGACACGGGGCATCAACCTCTAAAAACAAGACATGAAACAATGTTTCAACATTGTAATATATAAAAACAGGCATTATTTCGCTTTTACACCTTCAATATCATAGTACCTCTTCATCCGAATTGTTTTTGTCGGATCATCAAAACTTGGTAACTCAACCCATTCATAATCCACACCTTCGGTTTCTCCATCTTCATCAACTGTCCGGTTTCTTTCTTTCATCACAGAAGCATATTCCTGCATCATTATTTCAATCAAGGAATAACTGCTTTCCATTGTTTCCATATAAGTCAATCCTAACGAATCATGCACTATAACTAAGAATCTTGCTTGACTGCATCCTGCCAACTTTGCAGATTCTTCTGAGCGGCTATTATCTCCGTCTCTCCCAATGGGCTCACGTTCTGAAGCATCGTGATAGAGTCGCAAAAAGGGAAGTAACCTATTCTAAAGAATATGGCATTGAGAAGTATTCGTATATCTTCCCATGTGGAATTATCTATAAGAACATTGCGAAACCATGCCGGTGGCTCCGACGGCTTATTATGAATGCCCAAACATACAATATCAAGAAGTAACTCTCCATACTTATCCATCATAACCGGAAAATCACTAGTCGGCTCATTAGACTTGACAATCATCTTATCAAGGTCTGCCGGTTCTATTTCAAGCAAAAGAGGTCGCAACTTAAACCATGTCCTAACCGTTATCGGACGTATGACTATACTATCCCCGACTTCCTTTCCTACCGGAATAGATTTTTTCTCGCTAAAATTAAATGGTATCTTGACTGGTTGCTCCGTTATGGAAGCTGACTCCAATTTAAACAAATTCTTTACGCTCATAAATTTATCCAAAGGGGCTATCCCGTTGTACTTCCGGGAAAATTCCATAATATTCGCGACTATTATAGAATTGTTTCGCCCCTATCCATCAAAAGTTTGTTTCTATAGGCGGACTCGAACCGCCGACCTCATTACATAATGCGCTCTGCCGACTGAGCTATATAGAACCATAGTTATTTACTTGGATGCAGCTTTGGCCGCCTTAGCTTTAGGCGCCGCATCAGTAACTTCACGCATAAAGGCAGTTTTGGTTTCCCCTTTTTCTGTAATTGCTGCCTGTACGTACACACGAACCAATAACAACTCTGCTTGTTCTGCGCCCGGAGCCTGTGAAATCTTAGCTGCTATCTTACCATTGACAACAGTATAGACCACTTTCTTTCCTTTTTTGGGCAATGTTTCGCATTGGAATGTCTTATTGATTGACGGAATATCCGTAGGCTTATTCCAAACATCCTTTGGAGATAAATCCTCCCCTTTGTCAACGGTTCCACCGGCAAGCAATGCTATTGTATCATTACTTGGAGTAGGAATAGAGAACTCAATATAATCAGTGGTATCTTTTACAAATTCCACATATAAGGGTTCGGTACTGCCTTCAATGTCTATCTTCACTTCCTTAGGGTCTGCAAAGTTGAAAGCAACACTACTTTTGGTGGGTAAGGGAAGTGTGGTAAAATCCGTTCCCGGCACTCCATCACCAACATCTGCAATTCTAATCGCGCCTACGCCCATAGCGATAGGTCTTACCGTTTTTGTTTCTGGCATAATCAATTATCCACTTTTACATTAAATCGAATATTAATACACATAAATCCCTCTTTTAAATCCGGTATCGGAATACTTAGGAAATCCTCTATTTCTCTACAATTGCCATCATCACTATTTATCGAAGCAAGAGCCTTACGCACCATACGTTTTAACTCTTTCATACGTTGACGCTGATACATTCCATTATGCTTCAAAGGAACAAACACATTCACATTTACAGGGATTTTATTAATGAAATCCAACTCCGTTAATGATAGATGATTAATTACGATATGTTCGTCCTTAACACCAGTCTCAGATTTGTCTTTATATATGGCAATTCCAGTACCGGCAGCTTCTATCGCTTCATATACGAAATCTATTACATCAAATTCATCCATAAACTAGATTTTTTCAAATACCTTAATCAAAGCCTTACGCAAATACTCCTGACATTGGATATATCCCGTAGTAACCACATCTTTTCCTTTGGCTTCAACATGAACCGCATATTCCATACCGGCAACACCAATCAGTACGTAACTGCCTTGATAAGCCAAAGAAATATCTTCGGCCAACTGTCTAGCTTTGGAAATACCAGTATCACCGTCATTCCCTTTACCGCTTTTCTCAAAGTTTTCAGAAACGGTCTCTCCATCCATAGCTATTATATAGCCTATAGAAGAACGAAGATTGCCTGTGCGGTCTGTATAGTTACCCGATTTACGGGCCACTTCTACAAATTTTTCTCCGGCAGCAGAAAGTAATTTAAAAATCCTTTCTTCTGCTCGTTCTTGGAATTTGTCAAACCAGCGGTCTATATCCGCATCCGAAAACAAAGGCGTCAGTCCTGATTTCATACATTTATAATTGAATGGGATTGATACGGTTCCCAGCAAATTATATCCACATCAACATTAAGAGAAGGAACTTGTAAACGCAAATATTTAACATCAATATCAGGACGGACTTTAGTATAGAAATAGCCATGTACTTGTTTTTCGTCGCCAAGGCTGTTTTTCTTCATAACTATACGCCCATCACTAACGGAATCATATCTTCCCTTTACTGACAGAGTTTTTGTTTCTCCATCAACCCACTCACCATTGACTAATTTTCCGCCAATTTCATAAGTTATCAAGGCAGTATGAGGATATCTGGTTACCATGCGTTCCTTGCCCTTCCCCTAATAATGATTTTCTTTCCTAATTTGGCAGCCTTTTCAGGCTCCCCGTTCTCAATATATAACTGCTTTGCAGTCTGTATATAGTAAGAGCGGGGATGAGAGATAGATAACTTGTTTTCCGTGAAATCCGGAGAATTTATCAGCATGGCATACGTATCAGCGACACATAGACCAACTTGCTTTATATTATCAGTAGTACATTGTTCTTCGGGATTAATACCACGCTTTACAAATACTACCTTTTCCAAGAAGCCTTCCATATCTCCAATAGAGGGATATTCCAGTATCGTTTCTCTGATTGTTGCCATAACTGTATTATTCTTCATCACCCGGTTCTAAGTTTTCATCCTCCACTTCCTGACCCAAGAACTTAGCAGGAATATTATCCGTACCTTCTGTTGCTTCGTCTGACGGCCATTCCTTACCGTCAGCCTGCAAGATATACATAGCTTCCGGGTCATTGACTACAGGAATTGCATTAGCTTCAGCCTTGGTCCACTCCTTGAACGGCTCTTCAGTAGAGAATTTTGTAACCAAGATAAAGTCTTTCTTTACCATGATTGCTTTCTTCTTCAGAGACTCCGAATTTTCAGCCATAATAGGACCGTGCTGGATATTACCAACATTCAAATCCTCAAGGAAGCAAATACGATGCTTCTTCCATGGACAAACAGTAGTACGTTTGTGGTTTGCATCTTCAATACGCACAGCCGGATTGATAGTGATAATCTGTGCCGGATATTCTTGTTCAGCCAAATACTCGTTAATAACCTTCTTGGTGATAACGAGCTTCGATGTCTGGTTAATCCAGCCCTTAATCTTATCCCAAGTTGATTTCTGCTTCTTCAATAAAGTGAAATCAGATGTCAGCATAATAATGTATCGCAGACTTACCCCCTTAGCACTTGCTGCAGAAAGGACCTCTTCAATATCTTGCAGACCGTCAGCTTTTGCAGCATCAGCCCAGTCTGCTGAAGATTTCTTTCTGTTATCTGCTGGCATACCACAACCTACAAATTCAGTGGTTACAATACCGTTATTATTTTTCGCAGATAGGTTAAATCCTGCACGGCTCATATACTGCATAGACAACCATTCTACACGACCACGCACTGCATTATACACAAAATCCTGGTCTTTAAAAGAAAGATTCAGCAACTCCATTTGCTCTGCATCTCCTTGCGCATCACGTTCCAGATTCTTATATTCCTGATAGTCGCTTTCGTTCATGCCACGCTTTACGGCTATTTTGGGAATATCACCGGACATTTTGCTGATTACTTCCCGCGTCTTCTCTGGAGCGGAAGAATCAAAAGAAACGACATCGGCAATTACCGGAGCACCTTTCTCTCCAACCAATGTTTCCCATTTCAAGCTTGTAACTCTTTTGGGAGTAAAGAAATTAGGGTAATACATTGGTTTTACATGGCGCGAGTTTAAACGGGCGCTCATGTTTTTCTTGTTTACTTGTTTAATTAAACTTCTTTCCATAAATCAATTATGATTTCTTGTTTACGAATCTGATTAACGGCATCAAAGCCTTCAAGCCAGCATCGATAGGGAAGGGCATATTACCTTCACTAATGGTTCCACGTACCATTAAGCCGCATGATTGGTTAGCGACAGTCAAATCAACTTTTGACAAGGTTATCACCAACTCAGATGAACTTGTAACAAGGGTTGCCTTTCCTGCCGTAGTCTTCTCTTTTACCCCGACCAATACTTGACCTACCTTTGCTGCGCCAATCTTGGCTTCAAGAGTAATAACATCATATCCGGCATTACTCTTGTCTATGGCTGTAATCTTATCGGATGCACCTTTCAAATCCCCTCCAACAGTAACAAAATCCCCAACAGCAAACAGATGGCTTTTATTGACTTTTACAGTTGTTCCCTCTGCTTCCAAGGCTTCTGTAACCAAAGCAGTCTTGACTACACAATACCCTCCATTTTCATCTTTGCCGACAACACAATATGGCGGCAATTCGTCCAATGGCATACCATCAAAAATCGCAGTTCTTAAATCAGCGCGAACAATGGTACCGCCACCGACAACATCCTCGAGCATTTTTATGACCGCAGGATGGTACTGAAATTCTTTTTCTTTCTTAAAAAACATAGCTACAATGGATTAATTATTAATCAATACCGAGACTGGCAACCCCGTTGGAATCCCCAGTACCCTCATCTTTATTCATGATTTCCAACCATTCCTTTTCTGTCCGGTCTTTGGGCTGTGCTACATACGGGCGATAATTGCCTGCATCCACTTCATCGGATATTGCGCTTTGGCGAATTTCCTTATATTCTTCTTGAAGCTCCTTAATTTGGTCTTCTACAGATGTTTCGGAATTTACATCAATACGCTTAAACCATTTTTCCGGCAACTTGGCTGTATCAAACAATGCCTTAGCAGACGCGTTTTTGCCGGAATCGGAAACGGTTTTTGTTAAGGTGGAAATATTATCCGTTAAGGTCTGGATTTGCTTTTGCTGGGCTTGAAGCATCTTTTTGAAAGCAGGCGGAAGATCATCCAAATCATCATCTACATCATCGTCATCGTCGTCAACGACCGTTTTGTTTTTCTTCCCTTTTTTGCCCTTTCCCTCTATAGGCTTGCCATCTTTCAGACCATGCTTCTTTTCATATTCAGCAATAGCATTATTGATAACATTCTGATTGTTCTGCTCGCTTGCTTCCAAATCCGGAAGAATATTATCCTTAAAAAGAGAGATATAGTTTTCCAGATTTTCCTCGCTCTCAATATTAAACAAGGCTTTCACCTTTGCAGCATATTTCTCTGGAATACCTGCTTTCTTTAAAGCTTTTTTAATTGCAACTAAAATTTCCATAGTCTTTTTGCTTTAAAATATATTGGAGCAGGATTTTTACCATAAAAAAAGGCTACCCGCACCCGGATAGCCTATATTCAAATAAACTCTAAATACTAATCTTCATCGTCTTCGTCATCATATCCGCACATGGCATCCTGCTCTGCCTGCATACGGTCACACAAGAAATAATAATTTTTATATCCCGCTTCCTTTTCCTCCATGCTTAACCTTGCCCACTTGACGGAAGCCATCATTACTTCATCGTTCTCATCATACTTCCCTGCTTCGTAATTTCTGAGAATCTTTTCGGATCTTTCTTTCCAATATTGGCGAAGTTCATCTGTAACTTCTGGTACTTTCGGTTCCTTGCTCATAGCTCTTTCAATTTAATATTAATCATATCTTCCTGCTCCGATACCGATATTATCTCAAATCTTGTATCAGTGGCAAAAAGTATTTCATATTGATTCTTTTCTACAAATTTACCGTTAAATTCCGAGATTTCCGATATATTCTTTCCATTTTTACCCTGAATCGTAAAAACTATGCTCACTTCATTTCTTTTCAAAGGACGATAACTCGCAAACATATCAGCTATTTCCGGAGATTTACTACATGATGTAAATATCTTGTGGGAAACCTCTTTTTTATCCTTATACAAAGCTTCATATTCCTTTCGCTTTATTATAGTACCACGATACGTAATGCCTTTAAATGTTGGCAACAAATTCAACCCTTCACGAATTAATGTTGCGGCAGCTTTATTAAACTCGCTAAGATTGTCATTATACAACTGCTTATTTAACTGTCGATAGTTGCCTCCGGCTTTAGTATAATGATGTATAGCGGCCAACCTTGTATTAGAAATATTCGGATATTCCTTTGAAAGAAAATCAATAGCACGCTGCATCGATACAGATGTGCTTCTTGTACGGGTAAACTTCTTTTCTTCCAATGTATAAATATTGGTTTTCAACTCTCCAAAGAACTGCCGGTTATCACGAATAAAATAGGGTTCATTGCTCCATCCTTTAGCCCTTTCAAGGTTCTTGTTTACCCAAACTTTAGCCGATTGAGGTATATCTTTCACAACAAGTTCTTCCGGTATCGTATCATTTACCAAATACTCGGCCAAATCTTCCGGTTCCATAACTATTGGAGTCGCATAACAAATGCAAAATGGATGAAACCCTGTGAATTTAAATGTTTTCGGATATTTGCCAACCATCGAATCACAAAGTGCACATGGTCCTCGATTACTATCAGACCGTCTTATCTCTATGCCCAAAACAAAGTCCTGACCATTCCATCGTTCATAATCTGCTGCACGATAAGCCATATTGGTTGTCGTAGAGGATAATCGCAATGCGTTCATACTTGCACTACGGTACACACCTTGACCAGGATGATAATTTTTCATAGGCTGAGATAAAATCAGTTTCCCATTTGCATCACGCACACGCCTAAAACGTTTGTCCGGCTCTTTAAGAAGTTGGCGCACATCCCGGCCTATCTGCCCGGCATTACGGCCTACCGATACTCCGGATGCAAGATAATACTCCAGTTGCTCTTTTGCCAGCTCCGCAATATTCCACACACGGTCAGATAAGACATTTCCCCTAATATCCATACCTTTTTTTAGCTGCAACATAGCTTTGGCATTATGAGCAAACAGCCCTTCTTTTATAGCTGTACTGATAGCCAATCCCTCAATATACCTTGAAATAAAATCATCATTCTTTAGTTCAGAACGTTTCCATGCGTCCATTTGGAATTGAGTAATATTGGCAAGTATGTCAGATTGTAACTTTACCAACTCCCTATCAATACGTTTTTCTATTGACTGGTTTCTTACCCATACACTATCTTTCCCCTTATCTGCCCATTGTTGAAGATAAGGGGAAATAGCAGCAATAAAACGATTAAAGATAGCTGTTATATCATTTTGCTGCACCAACATTTTTTGCAAATGCTGACTATCATAAAAGGAAAGCCCTTTACGTTTCATCATTCATCTGGATTAGCAGGAAATGTAGCACCAAAAGGATTGCTGTTTTGTGCCATTTCTTTTTCTTCTTTCTTCATGGTTGCAGTCTCTTGTTTGGCATTCTTTGTATAAGGAGATTCTGCAGTAATGGTCTCTTGCGAATTAATAGGCTTATTACCGTTTGCAATAGCCAAGTTCTGCAAAATTTCCGTAAGGTTCTTGGGCAAGATTGAACCGAACTTCACCTCGAAATAATTTCCCTCTATTGCGCCAGCGTTTTTGATATGGGAAATACGGGCCATACCAGCCTGCACGATTGCCACACAACGCTGTACCACCGGACCGAATATTTCCATCTGTTCCGTAGCTTTTATCTTTGCGTCAATAGTCATAAACTCACGAGCCACTCCGGATAAATCACCTATACCGATAAGGTTGTCAAAGGAGAGGTCAGGGCAAGAAGCACCGGAAAATATCTCATGCCTTTCGTTTGCGATTTCCTCTTTCTGAGAATCAATAGACTGCTGCCAGGATAAATATTCTGCATCACCATGATAAGCAGTTCCGGTATCCGGGTCCACTTCCATGGAGAAATTCAACTCCTTTCCCACCGTTTCCTTTGAAGGTAAATTGGTCTGGCCGTAAGTCTTTAGCATAGGGTCTCCAAAATAGTCATTAGTATCTGACATTCGAGAAAGGCGCATTTCATACGCATCCATAAGAACTGCTATATCTTCCCAGTCCGGTTGGTCTACCTCTGCATAGACAACTGGAATTTTCCCGAATAGATTCTTATCCTTTGTTATAACCCACTGCCCATCATTGATTCCGGTTATAATCTCATTAGCGGTATAAATCTTCACGCATTCACAACTTCTGCCATTAACCATAGCTGTGTATTTATGAATGAAGCCATCCATATCATCATCATCGTCAAAATGCGGGTAAAATTCATTGGTTACATTATCATCCTTTGGTGTTGATAATATCTTGGCTTTTAATACGACTTCTTTTTTAAAGACAGGACTTCCATCCTTATCCGTTCCCTTAATATTGCTTTTCGTTACAGGATAAAAGACAATCGCCCCTTTGGTTTCAGATAGTACAATACGAGCAAATCTCATAAAGACTGATTTCATCTTAAGCTTACGGACAAATACCTGCTTGAAGTCTTGCAAGCTATCATCATCCATATTATCTGCCGATACAATCATATCCCCACCGAACAAAAAAGCTGCTGCTGTACGTACTATCTTCTTTGGGATATTAGTTACAATCTTAGCAACCGGCACAGTCTTATCTTCCAAACGTTTTGGTTTTTCTTCGCCAGTATTTGGGTCTGTTTCAAACTCCGTATCTGAATATACAGCCACTTTTTTAGGTTCACGGAAACCTACTGAAGTTTTACGACGGCGGCGTTCTCCGTTATATTCCTCCAAATATCCTTTGGGGTCTCTATCTTCTATGGTATCTACACATAAATCACTGACTATTCGAGAAAAGTCGTCATTACTCAATATTTCGGATATTCCTGGCATATACTTTTCTCTTAAAATATAGAATGCAGATTAGTATTGCTGCAGAAAAAAGGGGTGGCTTTTTGTCTTTGAACCTTCACTTGCACTTTCTATTTTCGAAGAAGCAGAAGCCGATCATACTTTAGATAGACTGTACTTTTTCTGCTAATTTATAAAAACGCTCCTAAGAAAGCTTGAAAGCCCTAATGATGAATTTTTAAAAAAAATATCGTGAAAAAAAAGTCAAAGGGCTTAATAATCAGAGCAGAAATAGCCACCCTGCAATTAGTATTAAAAGTTAAATATTGGATGTATCAAGAACAAATTAACGATAATCCAACGCTACAACTAATTCTACAGATATACGATTTAATAACTAATCTTTAAGTAACCATGAAAAATATTACTATCCGCGCCCCACCTTGCGCATTGATTTTTTGAAATTCAGTCCGATTGACTCGGCAAACTCTGCAAGAATGGTGCATCCGTCCGGTGCATCATCATGAGCATTATCTCCCTCACGCTTATAGTTTGTAAGAGCTTTCATAAAGCGTCCGTAATCAGAGCCTTTAGTGTATTCTGTTTCATCAAGAAATGCACAATGCTTTTTTATCCAGCCGGCTTTCATCAGAATACGAGTTTCTTTATGCTGAGTAGTAGGACGCGCTTGGATAAGGCAGGATTTTCTTTTTGTGGTAACAAGTTTACGTACATTGATAGCGAATATACGCCCACCATTGTTTGACTCGATACGCAACTGGTCGCATTCCGTATCTATCACCATTTGTGCCAAATGTGGCTCTGTAACTTCCACAGGTTCTTTTGTAAACAACACATCGGTAATGAAATATTTCTGACCGAATACCTTTGCAAACGGAGCGCAAAAATCATCATCCCCCTTATCAGCCGTATCACACGCACCGATAACGCCATCGGGTCTTTTACCTTCAATATCAGCAAGTTTAAAGCGCATAAGGGAGGACTTCGGAAATAGTAAACCTTTTGCTTCGAATGGCTCCTGCATATACTCGGCCATCCAAATACTTTCGTCTGTTTCCGATCGCAATTCTAGGTAATATTCGGTCGTGTGTACATCTTCACAGAAGGACCGTTCGTTTTCATCAAGAGCAGCAATACGGATGATTTCATTATATTTCCCTGCTTCTTCCAAACGCCCAAGTACATCATTGGCAGACCAACGTGTACCAATATCAATAAGACAACAGTTACCCTCTATACGAGAATCATGCGTACCTTGCTTCCATGACCATACTTTTTCATTATTATTATCAGATAAGGCATCTTCCAAGCTCTTGTACAAGTCGTCCGTCATAGCGAGCATGGACGCACCGAAACCGATAACAGTTCCACCAACACCACCGCCAAAATAAGAAACCTGACGGGCTCCCTCAACATTCCAGCTCTTCACATTCTGTTTATCACCTTTAAGAAAAATATCCGGAAATATCTCATGAAAACGTTTGGACTTCACAATATCACGGGCATCATAGGAAAGTTTATTGTACAATGTATCAGAACAGCAATTACGCATAACTGATTCTTCCGGAAAATGCCCAAGCATCCATGCGATAAACAAAGATGAAATATAAGACTTTCCTGCACGTGGCGGCATACTTACTGCAAGACGATAGATTATGCCGGCAGAGTATGACTCATATACACGCATAAAAGCTTCTGCAACTTTCTTCAGGAATAAACGCTTTGCAAAAAACTTCGGGTCATAGTATAAACAGAAAGCCCAGAAATCTTTCTGAGCTTCCCGCTTGCGAAGAATTGTTACTGCCTTCGCACGCTTTATAAGAATTTCCCGGTTGCTTTTACTCTTGTTCGCCACGTATTATAGCTATTAACTGTTCATCGGTCATACTTTCAAGTTCATCACCTAAATTCACATTGGTATCAACTTCTTTACGGTCGCGCCATTTTTCCGGCTGTCGGTTCTTCAACCAAAATATTGCAGCCGTTGTGTCCGGTGGATAATGTTCTATATACTCCTTTTGGTCAGTTATACGCCCATCAGATGTAGCGAATTTAGTTGCTTTGCATGAGTAACCAATAGCACGATTATACAAGCGAGAACCGGTATCTTTTGAGCCGCGCACGAAATATTTGAAAACGAGATGCAACCGACTGTTCCATTACAATTCGGGGATTGCTTGCAAATATAGCAAAAAAGAGACCGATCGTGAAAGGATCGGCCCCGAATTTTCAGCCGAACGCCCGATCACTTCGCGGCGATCAGCGACCGGATATTCTGAATGAGCATGGCCACGGCCACCGAGTTGAATCCGCCTTCGGGAATGATGACGTCGGCATACTTCTTCGACGGTTCGACGAACTCCTCGTGCATCGGCTTCACCGTCGAGGTGTACTGCGTGATGACCGACTGCATCGTGCGTCCGCGCTCGCAGACGTCGCGCAGGATACGCCGCGCCAGCCGGATGTCGGCGTCGGTGTCGACGTAAACCTTGATGTCCATCAGGTCGCGCAGCTCCTTGTTCTCGAAGATCAGGATGCCGTCGACGATGATCACCTTCGAAGGTTTCACGCTCACGCTCTCCGACGTGCGGTCGTGGTCGACGAACGAGTAGACCGGGTGTTCGATGGGCACGTTGTTCTTCAGCGCCTTGATATGCTCCACGAGCATCTC
>OHBJ01000455.1_pt1 | contig 26206 bp, 23 predicted proteins | sample 1577241 | NCBI WGS metagenome assembly OHBJ01 (sample SAMEA3541594, study PRJEB24748) | human gut metagenome | biome: human gut; feature: human-associated habitat; material: faeces | place: China | collected 2012 | reverse complement strand
CATCGCCAAGGCCATTGGTCTGCTGCTGGTGATCTACGGCCACACCTTTCGGATATCCATGCGCGCCGTATATCCATGGTGTGCATTTTCTTATACCTTCGTCTACCGGTTCCACGTCCCGCTGCTGTATTTTCTCTCCGGTATGGGCTGCATCCTGACCGCGCAGAAGAACCGCAGCCTTTCTGCCCGGCAGTTTTTGCACAAAAAGGTGCACAGCCTGCTGCTGCCATGGGGCGTATACTCAGCCTTTTTGTACCTGCTGTTCTATCTGGCAAACCGGCTGCCGCCGGTGCGGGCGTTACCGGAGCATCCGGATTATCGACCGGCATTTCGCACGCGCCGTCATCTCCACGGTGCGTATCGCCGCCGCAGACGCCGGATTGCCGCCCGCCGGGCGCCGGTGCTTCTGATAAAGACACTCCTGACGCTCCTGACAAAGGGAGAAGCGGCATCGTTTCGTTCAAGGCCGGATGGGCCTGTTCCCCGCTCTTCTGTCGGGGAAGATTAATTTGTGTCATTGATGATTATTTTTGAAATTAAACTTCTGTAATGTCGAAAGACGGAAGTAAAAGTAAACTTAGCATCAGAAAACTGCGACTCGTGTGTTAGTTTTGAATTGCTCATCCGCCTTTGGACACCGCAAAGTTACAACCTTTTTCCAATGTAGCAAAATTTTTCAATAGAAATTTTTATGCTCTATAACATATTTGAAGCTTACCCGCACTTTAATTCACAGATATATCACTGATTTATAGCATTATATATTACGGTAATTTTTTCAACCTGCTTTTGATTTTTAACATTTCCTTTTGACAAGGAAAAGAATCCCCTTGCAGGCGCGTTATACTTAGGTATGATACTCGACATCCACACTCATCACGCGGCGCCGCAACCGCAGGCGGTCGTTGACCTTGCCCGTCCCGGAGATGCTATGCTCCCCGGCCAACTCTATTCCGCCGGGATACATCCGTGGTCCACAGAGCGCGAAATAACACCCGAGGAACTCGACGCGCTGCGCGCCGCCGCGCACCGCCCGGAGGTCGTCGCCATTGGGGAAGCCGGAATAGACGCCGTGAAAGGAGGCCCGATGTTCAGGCAGATAAACATCTTCCGCCGCCAGGCCCTGCTCGCCGAGACGGTGCGCAAACCCCTCATTGTCCATGACGTCAAGGCACACGAGACGGTGCTCGGCATTTTCAGAGAACTGAAACCCTCCGTTCCATGGATAATCCACGGCTTCCGATATAAGCCCTCCGTGGCGCGGATGTTCACAGAAAAAGGGATTTACCTCTCCCTCGGCGAGCGCTTTAACCCCGCCGTGCTCGCCGCCGTGCCACACCGGCTGCTCCTGGCCGAAACCGATGAATCGCAGCTGAATATCACCGAGATAATCGCCAGACTCTCCGCAGAGGCAGGCGCAGAGCTCACCCCTGTCATCGCAGAAAATTGCCGCCGTGTGTTAGAAAAAGGCAAAACGGAAGTCTGATATAATGACACCCCGTTTGAACCACCGACACGCCACGACGACCTGTCTCAGCCAAAGGAAACCGTGTAAAACGCCCTCCGCTGTTTTGCACCGGAAACCCCGCTTTTGTTAAAAAACGCAGTCTTTCGTCAATTTTTTCAGTATGTTGGTGATAATTCGGAATATTTGTCTTATATTTGCACTCTAATTAACTTCTCTTACAAATTATGACGAAAATTTGCCTGAACTCAAGAGACGAATTGCTGATGCTCGACCTTGACAAGATAGCCTACCTGAAGGCCAACGGTAACTATACCGACCTGACCTATATGTACGAACAGAAGCAAAACCTCTCAATCTCTCTGTCCAAACTTGAGGAAATACTGCGCCAAGCACGGCCGGCCGACGGCCCCGCACGTTTCGTGCGCCTGGGACGCAGCCTAATCATCAACCAGACATACCTCACGGCCATAAAAGTGCTTCAGCAGAAACTCATCCTCAGCGACTGCGAAGGACACCTCCACGTGCTCACCGTACCCAAAGAGGTGCTCAAGAAATATAAGGAAATCGTAGCCGGCGTACATGGCGCCGAGCGTAAATAATCAGCTTAAAACAGTATTACACAATGCCTGGAACACAGACGCAAGTAAAGACTCTCCAAAACTCAAGCAGCATACTGATAGGCCGCGAAGGGGAACAGCCGTTCCCCATCAGCGAGAAATTCGACGGCGTGAGCCGCAAGCACGCCATAGTGCGCGTGCTCGGCCGTGACTCGCGAGGCGAAGACATCTGGGAAATCGAAAACCTTAAGGACAGCAACGTGACATACGTGCGCGAGCCGGGAGGAGACTGGATACAAGTACAGAAATTCAGAATCTCTCCCGATACCGAAATCAAACTCGGCGCTGCACATAGCTACAGCTTCCTGGCAAACCGACTCCGCGAAGCAGACCCCAATAATTACGCTTACGAGTTCAGCCGACTCCAGTTCATCATCGGAAACCTCAAGCACGACATTGACGTAGAACAGGCGAAGATTGACAAACGCAAGAGATTCCATAAATGGATGATGATAGCAGGTGCAGTAATCGCCGTGCTGGGGGTACTGCTAACCAAGACATCGCTTCCCGATGGTTTCGGCTGGGCGACAGCCATAACCGGCCTTAGCCCCATCATACTGTATATGCGTATGCTCTCAAGCCCGGACATGAAGGAACTGAACGCCAAGAAGCAGGAGTTGGCACAGATAAAACGCTGCCCGAAATGCGGCCGTCCCATCTCCGAGGAAGATATCCGCAACAGCCTCTGCCCCTACTGCGGCGCACACTAATTATCAACCGAATAATCACGCCTAATTTATATGAAACGCATTCTTACTCTTATCTTGAGCGTCCTGCTCTTCGCGGGCGCCATCGAGGCACGTACATACGCCCTGGTTGTGGGAATATCGAATTACCATGACCCGCAGAACGACGTGCAGTGGACAACGGCCAGCGCAAAACGCTTCGCAAAGATGCTCCAGCTGCATACCAAGGACGTCAGCATCGTCACCGGCAAACACGCCACCCATGATAACATACTGGGCAAACTACAGACCATCTGCAAACGCGCACAGACAGATGACCAGATAATATTCTTCTACTCCGGCCACGGCCTCCCCGGCGGAATATGCCCGGTGGACGGCCTGCTCTCTTACGACGAAATCTGCAACGCCCTGGCACAGTCCCGGGCCAAGAATAAATTCTGCTTCATAGAAGCGTGCCACTCCGGCTCCGTCAAGGAATCGAGCCCAAACGCCAAATCCATACAGCGGCATGCCGACCGCGGCAATGTCGCCTTCTTCGTGGGCTGCCGCCCCGAGGAATCCTCCATCGTACTCGGCACGATAGGCGCCGGGGCTTTCTCGCAGGCTCTAATCACCGGTCTGCGAGGAAAGAGCGATTATAACGGCGATAAGGCCATCACCGTTATGGAACTCTTCAAATATGCTTATAACGATGTCCTGCACCGCCTCGAAGGCAAACAGCACCCGCAGCTAATCTGCCCCAAGTCCATGCACGACACTCCCATCATCAAATGGTGAAAATGAGTAAGATGCAACTCCGGAAACGCGCAAATTTGCCCTCTCGTCAAGAAATCCCGAGGGTTCGTCAAGAAACCTTCCGGAAATTTGCACACCGGAAAAACTCCCCTTAACTTTGCATCAGAATAAAAACTCAAAACACTGAAAGATATGGATACCCAATTATTCAACCAGTCACCCAACACCCCTGGAAACAAGAAAAACGGCAAAGGCGGAATGTCCACCGGAGCCAAAGCAGGACTCGGCGCAGCAGCAGGCGTGGCAGTCGGCGCAGGCGTGGCAGTAGCAGCTAACCACATTGCAAAACAGCCCGCAGATGATTCCAATCCCGAAGAGGAGAACCGGGAGCAGAATCACGAAGAGGCACAGAAGGCCGACGGCCAGGAAGCACCCAAAGCACAGAACGCACCCGAAACCGTCCGGCACCATACCAACGAAGTTCACCGCCAGCCCCAGCATCACGAAGAGCCGAAGCACACTGACGACGTGACCAACCGGGGCGGTAACGATGACGTACGCCAAACGGAAAACACCGAGACTCACGAAGACCATCACACTGACGCTCCCGTAAAGCCCGAGGTTAACACCGTTCCGACCACTGATGACACACCTGTCACTCCCAATAACCCCGTGGACATCAACGCTCCCATAAACCCCGACGAGAACGTGCCCGACATCGCCCAGGTGGAAATCGACGACCAAGACTTTGACGGCACCCCGATGCTCGAATTCGATGACGTCACCACAGTATATGGCGTGGACGGCAGCGAAATAAACATGGCTCACGTTGTGGCAGAAGACGGCTCCGACTTCGTGACCGTTGACATTGACGGCAACGGCATCTTCGACGGAGTGGCCACAAACGACGGAATAGAATACGTCAGCGGAATCGGCAGCATGGGCGACGCACAGGTGGACATAGATCCCGACGGCGGTTACATCGCAGCAAACACCGAAGAACCGGAGCTCCCCGATGAATTCGTCGATGATGTATTCGAAGCATAAACCGAAAACCTAAACCCAATCAGGACAGACTCCGGAGTCGCCGGCCCCGGAGTGTCCTGTAAACAGCAATACCCGATGCCGCAAACCCCTCAGACTCCCGGGAATCCCGGCTATACCGTAATATATACCTGCCCGTTCTGCGCCCACAAGCAGCGGCTGCGTTTGCCTGCGCGCCGCCTTAAGGTAAAAATCACCTGCGTGCAGTGCCACGAAGCAGCACGGACTATACTTCCCGGATACCTTGACATACAGGAGCAACAGTCCGCTGCAAACAATGGAGACAGCATAGGGCTGCATGCCTCCCCTCCCCCCGAAGAGAGAGCCGCAGAGCAGGCCCGCGCCAGAGCACAAGCAGAGGCCCGCGCCAGAGCACAAGCCGAAGAGCGCCGAAAAACCGACGCGCTGCCGCCGGACGCCGGTGTGCCGCCGCAAGTGCCTCCTCCCGTGCCTCCCGAAGTGCCACCTCAGGCACCTCCACAGACTCCTGCCGACAACTCCGCACGGGAACCGCTGTATCCCGTCGGTGCAACCTTCAAGAAAGGACGAAAGACCGAGTTCTACTGCCCACACTGCAAGAAGCACCTCGACTATACCCCAAAGAAATCGGGCAACTTCGCAGTGTCGTGCCCGCGTTGCAAGGGAAAAATCCAGGTCTCCGTAGCCATGTCGGACGAAGAGAAAGCCGCCGCCCAAAAGAATCCGCCACAGCCGGCCGCCAAGAAGCCGGCCGGCGAAGCAAAGACCGTAATAATGGGTGCCGGAGGTTTCGATAAACGCATCGGCGCACTATACTATAAACCCTCAGGCCTCTTCAAGTCCACCCAGCAGTACATAGTAAAGCCTGGCAGCCGCTACGTCATAGGACGCGAAGACTTCCAGTCGCCCTCCGACATAAGCATCGCCGACGACCGTTACATCTCGCGCCGCTCAGTGGAAATCCGCGGCACCGTCACCGAACGCGGCAACCAATATTTCCTCAAAGTGCTTAAATCCACGAATCCCGTCTACATCTACCATGGAAACGGCGGCGTGCAGCTGAGTCAGGGCGAGGAAGTGGGCCTCCCCTTCGGTACACGTATCCTTATGGGACGAAAAACAGAACTGACATTCGAGGCACTGGAATAAACTAACCGCCCGGCAGAGTGTCAACATTACAGGGAGCGGCAAGGCAACGGCCCGGTCCTCCCGCCTCAAATAAAGACATTTCAGAATGAAGATAACTTTTGCAGAAGCATATTCATACCACGGCATCGGACATCGCGACAACCAGGAAGACTCCCGTTTCCCGAACCACGACGAAGTGCGTGCCGACTCATACCACAGCTTCGTGGTTTGCGACGGCGTGGGAGGCTCTGAGAAGGGTGAAGTTGCCTCTAAGATAGTGGCCGAAACCCTCGGAAACGAGCTCGAGCAGAATCTCCCCGACGAGCCGCTGAGAGTGCAAGACCTCGCCGATGCCCTCGATACCTGCTACGATGCCCTGGCCAAAAACACCACCCCGCGCAACCTGGGCATGGCCACCACGATGACCATGATTTCGGCCAACCTCACCGGTGTCACCGCGGCCCACATAGGCGACAGCCGCATATACCACATCCGCCCGGGAGTCGGCATCCTCTACCGCTCGGAAGACCACTCGCTGGTCAACGCGCTGGTGAAAGCCGGCGTGGTGAAGGAGGAAGAAGCCGAAAACCATCCGCAGAGCAACGTCATAACCCGTTGCCTGACCTTCAACCGCGAGCAACCGCGCGACTCCGCAACCATGGTGCTCATCAAGGATGTGTTGCCCGGCGACTACTTCGTGCTCATGACCGACGGCGTGGTACATTGCATCGATGACAATAAACTCGTTGAAGTGCTCTCCGCACCGTTCACCAACCGCGAAAAACGCGACCGGCTACGCGAACTCTCCGCCGACTCGGCCGACAATAATACCCTCTGGCTGGTGCAGGTGGAAAGGGTAGTCCACGACAACCGCGACAACGAAGACACGGACGACCCCGACATGCAGCTAACCGCTGCCGGCTTCACCACACCGCCGTCCGTAAGTGCCCAACCCGGGAGCTACAATCTCGAGGCAACCGCTCCGCAACCGCTCTGTATCCACGAAGTGAAACCCGGTCAGCCGAGAAAAGGATTCTTCCGGAAATTATTCTCCTGACGGGAGATACGCTAACCTGACAACAGTGAAACCTACGGCCGGGGGCGCTGTCCGCAACGGCGGGGCGCCCCGCGGCCGGTAACCGTAAAAGATGGCAAATGTAGAAAACGTGGCGTTGCCGAAAGGCACCCGCCTCATATTCGAGAACCAGGAATACGTCATAGACCATGTGCTCGGGGCCGGAGGCTTCGGCATCACCTACTTCGCAACGTCGCGCCACGGAGCCATGACGTTGCAATTTGCCGTTAAAGAGCATTTCATAAAACGGCTCTGCGACCGCGACCGGCTTTCGGCCGCCGTCTCCTATAACGAGCGCGACGCCGAAGATGTGGAAAATTCCCTGCTCGACTTCATTGCCGAGGCCACACGCCTCAAGGACAATGACTTGCAGCACGACAACCTGGTGAAAATATTCGACGTCTTCGAAGCCAACGGCACAGCCTATTATATAATGGAGTATATCGACGGGGTCAGTCTGCGCCAGCTCGTGCAGAAAGATAAGAGCAAGCCCGACGATGTGAATCCGCTACCCGAAAAGACGGCGCTCACCATCCTCACGCCGGTGCTCAACGCCATCGCCCTGCTCCACAGCGCCCGCATTACACACCTCGACCTCAAGCCTGACAACATCCAGCTGGGCAAGACCTTAGAGCCGGGCCGCTTCCGCCCCGTGGTCATCGACTTCGGCCTCTCCAAGCATTACGACAGAAAGGGGAACCCCACCTCCACCATCCGCAGCATAGGTTGCTCCGACGGCTATTCCCCGCTGGAGCAATACAGCGGAATCACACGCTTCTCCCCCACCGCCGACATCTACGCGCTGGCCGCCACGCTCTACTTCGCCCTCACCGGCAGTCGCCCCGAAAAGGCATCGGAACTGCAATGGACGCTCGCCGAGAAGGAGCTGAAAGCGCACAACGTGTCGCCGCGCGTCTGCAAGGCACTGGAACACGCCATGGCCAAGACACCGGAAGCGCGCACGCAGAGCATCGAAGACTTCGCAAGCGAACTGGGCATCCAGCTCGGAACACCAGACGACGGCGACACCACCGTACTCATCTCCCCCGACCATAAAAAGAACTACGGTGACGGCGAAGGCGGGAAATCATCTGCCATAAAGAAATACCTCGTCCCGGCGCTTATAGGAATCATCTTCGCCGTACTCGGTTTCTTCCTCTTCAAGGCGCTGAGCGGCCATCCGGAGCAAACCCCGGCTGCCGATACCGCACAGCATGTTTCTATTGATGCAGGGGAAGAGGAAACAGCCCCCATCGAAGTTCCCGGAATGGACGACGCGCTCTCCGGCCGCACGAAACCGCAAAACGACGGTAAAGCCGAGGTGAAGCAGGACGCAGCCTCAACCGCAGCCACTCCCTCCGCCAAAGAGAAACAGAAACCGCAAGCTGCCGCCGAACCCTCCGGCAACGCGCAGAAACAGGCTTACGACAACGTCATAAAGCATCTCCACGACGGCGACATCGACGGCGCGCGCCGTGCCGCCGCAGGCGCTTCGCCCGAAGACCGCGCAAAAATAGAACAGGCCATAAAGCGCAGCGGATTCGAAGATTAACCATCTAAGAAACAATAAACAACCGATAACCCAATGAAGAAAAGACCCTTAAAACGCAGATTAGGAATATTAGGCAAATATCCAGGCCTCTTCACGTTCGGCGCATTCTTGATAGTGGCCGGCATCCTCACCGCCGTTTACTTCCACAGCGGAGTGAACAAAAACGAGAAAGTGGAAGGCGCCGCGAAAACCGACACCGCAGCACACATAGAGTTTGAAGAGCAGGAAGAGGAAACAGCCCCCATCGAAGTACCCGGCATGGACGATGCGCTCTCCGGTAGAACCAAACCCCGCACCGCCTCCGAATCGCGCCCAACAGCCGAAGCATCCTCCGAAGCCACGACACAAGAGGGTGAAACCGGCTCCGGCGAAGCCACCGAAGGTAACGAAGGCACACACGAAACACAGGTGGTAGAACCCGCTCAGAATAAACCAACTGCCGAACCCAAGCACGAGGCTAAACCCGAACCGAAGTCCGATACGAAGAAGCAACCTACTGAGCAAAAGTCCAACCCCTAATAGACCCATCTGTTTCGCCGACCTATGGCGCGCCAGCAAAATCATTGGTAATCAACGATAACGCGGACGCGCCATGGCGTGTATTTACTCTCACCCCCGTTTTCCCTCGCCGCTTCACTGCAAAAATTTCTTCGAACGCGATAGATAGTCCGCCAGGTCGGACTCTTATAAATCAAACGGGAAGCAAAAGGACGTTCTGCCGCCCAGACTTCTCAAAAACCTAAATTTATCAACCAAATAATTAAAAAAGCATCCCCATGAAGAAATTAGCAGCATTGTTCGCAGCAATTATGATTATGGCCACCGGCGCCCTCTTTACAGCTGACGCATCGCAGTCTTACGGACACGAAGAATCCGCCGCCGTCTGGGCTCCCGACTACTCGGAATATGAAGCAATGTCCATCCGCAGCCTCGAAAACCTCGTCGATGACGGCGACGGATTCGCAGCCTTCGAACTCGCCTGCCGTTACATCCAGGTCGATGACTTCGACACCTCCCTCGAATATCTCTCGCTCGCCAGCGATCTGGGCAACCCCGACGCCATGTACGTCCTGGCACGCACTTTTTTTGAAAACGTAGATGTTGAAGACATGGACGAAGAATCCTTCATCTCAACAATGCTCCTTCTCGAAACCGCCGCCGACATGGGTCAGCAGGAGGCCTACGAAATGTATTACACCCTCCTGGAAGCATTGGGCGAATAACAAGACCCACCCCTGCCGACAATCACCCTTATAAACCCCTAAAAACCACCTGACTAACCGGCACAATAACATTCTAACCACAACTGACTGATTATGAAAAAGATATTTACCCTCTTCGCAGCGCTGATGCTGCTGGCTTGCGGCTCCTTCACCGCGCAGGCCGGAATCTTCACCGACGAAGTCTGGTACGTGGACTACACTCCCTATTATTCCATGACCGATTCCCAACTGGCCGTTATGGCGGACTATGACGGAAACGCCGCCACCGCACTCGGAATAAGATACCTCGACACCGATGATATTGACTCAGCCACCGACTATCTGTTCCAAGGGATAGAACTTGAAAACGCCGACGCCATGTACACTGTTGCGGTAATCTTCCTGGCCGGTGCCGACGGCGACGAAGACGCTATCATGAACGGAATCTCATACCTCTCGAAAGCCGCCCAACTCGGCCATGCCGATGCCGAAGAGATGCTACTCGGAATCCTCGACGAAATAAACGGCAATGAATAGACCCGCTGACACATAAACCTCCACCGAAGCGCCGGCGCCACGATTATGGTGCCGGCGCCCGCGCATTTGCTCCGCTGGCCAAACACCGATATGACACAGTCCTGACGAGTCAGCCAGGTGCGATAAGCGGTCTGACGCGAGGGCAGCTTATCAGGTATATCCGGCGTATTCGGCACATCGGCTTTAATCTCTGCAATTCGGGGAGGTTCGTCAAATAATTGCAATATTTCATCCAATAAGCGATTAATTATTTGCAGAGTACGCCAAAGATTAGTAATTTCGCAACAGAAATTAAAACTAAAAATTCAGAATTATGAAAAAAGAAGAAAAAGAAGAACTGGACCGGCAGAAAAGCAGCGACAAATCGCTGAATCGCGGCATCGTAGCCGGTGCTGCCGGTGCTGCCGCCCTCGGCGCAGGATATGCCGCCACACACTACGACGAACTAATGGCTGATGACGACGAGAGCGCCGAAGTGATAGAAGACGTAGATTCCGCCGACAACGAAGACGGTTCTTTCTTCGGCAATATGTTCGCACGCAACGATGATTCCACCGGCGCAGCAGCCGGAGCCTCCGGTCACGCCGCCGAGGAATACTCAGACGACCCGTACCACGCAGACGAAGGACATGGTCATGGCGGCTTCAACGCCGCCGACGACGGACCTTCGGTATCGGTAGTGGATGATACTCCGGACGTCATGTCTACACCTCACGAGGATGCAAATCCCGGCATCAATGCCGATGCAGTTGCCAATGAAGTAATAGATGACATTCCTGAGCCCACCTTCGAGGAACCGGATGCTGACGCCGGTGCTGACGTATCAGAGCCTTATGATCCTTCCGTCGATTTCTGAACACTAACTCCTCAAACTTGCGCAAACTAACAGTAACAATATGAAGAAAATAGCAATCCTTGCCCTCGCGGGTCTCATGGCTGCCGGCCTGCCGGCAGCGGCCCAGAGCAACAAATCCAAAAATGGAACATCTACTCCCAAAGTCGAGCAGAAAAAACCTGAAAAGAAGAAACGCAAGAAAGACATCAAGGCTCCCGACGCCGTAAATGTCGACTCCATCCAGACAGCTGCAAAAGGCGGCGACGCCGTAGCTCAGGTGCTCCTCGGCAACTGGTATTATTCCGGCCAGAACGGCCTGCCTCAGGACTATACCCAAGCCGCCAAATGGTACCAGAAAGCCGCCGAGCAGAAAAACGTAATAGCCCTCGGCAACCTCGGCCTCTGCTACCAGTACGGCCACGGCGTGGAGAAAGACTCACTCCAGGCCATGAAGTACGAACTGACCTCGCTCGTAAACGGCAACAAGAAATTCCTGGAAAACAAAATCCAGACCGCCGCCACCGGCGTAATCTTCGACAATATCCTGCTGGCCAACTTCTTCCGCAATGACAAGACCCCGGCCCGCGACCTCGACAAGGCAGTGGAGTTCTACACGGCGGCCGCCGACCGCGGCAATGTGCCGGCACAGCGCGACCTCGGCGTAATGCTGCTCAACATGAAGAAGGGTGACGACGCCTTCGGATGGTTCAAGAAAGCCGCCGACAACGGCGACCCCACAGGCCAGTTCTACGCCGGCAAGATGCTCCTCTTCGGCGACATGCCAGGCCAGACGTTCCCAGTGAACCCCTCGGTGGGCGTCGACTACCTGATGCACGCCGCCGACCAGGAATTCCCCATGGCATACTACCTCCTGGCACAGGCTTACCGCGACGGCAAAGGTGTGAAAGCCAACGCCGCAAAAGCCCGCGAATACTTCAACAAGGCCGCTATCCACAACCACACTCCGCAGCCCGGCAACCCGCAGTATGACCTCGCAATGATGCTCATCAAGGGGGAACCAGCCGACTACGACATGGGCCTCAACTGGCTGATGGTTGCCGTCCCCAACGGCAAGGCAGGCGCCCTCAAGAAAGCTTTCCAGGACGAAGAAGCGGGCCTCGCTCAGTCTGACTTCCATATCTACATGCAGGCCCGCCGCCTCTACGAGGAAGGACAATACGAAGAAGCCGCCAAGCTCTGCAAGAAAATCGAAAAGGCCGTTCCGGCAGCCGTCACCCTCCAGGGCATGGTGCTCCTCAACGACAAGAATCCGAAGAACAACCCAAAAAAGGCGTTCAAACTTTTCGAGAAAGCAGCCAAGGCCGGCGATGCACAGGCTCTCTACCGCATAGGATATTGCTATGAGAAAGGCCTCGGCGTGAAAGCCGACGAAGCAAAGGCCCTCGAATACTACACCGCATCGGCCGACGCCGGTTACTACCGCGCCGTTATCCGTCTGGGCGACATCGCCTATGAGGGAATCTTCGGCCAGGAACGTGACCTCGCCAAAGCCATCGCCCTCTACGACAGCGTCAGCGTATTCCTCAACCCGCAGGCCGCCCAGCGCGTCGCCGACGCCTACGCCACCGGCCAGGGTGTGGAACACGCCTGCCGCCATCACGCCGAAATGGCCAAGAAGAAAATCTTCAAAGGCAAAGTCGCAGACGTGGCGAACCAGGCTCCCGCCCTCGTCACCAAGTAAATCCCTGACATTCTCCACATAGAAAAGGCAGGACCGGCACAGAGGCGGTCCTGCCTTTTCTATACACCCCCGACCGTATCAAGGGATAAAGAATTGCACCAAACTAAAAAGTCAGTGCCGAAGGTTTTCGGCACTGGCTCAACATTATTTCAAGGATTGTCTCTATATCATCTTACGCTGATTTTGAGCGAACCGCCATCCATTCTCAGCACATAAACGCCGGCTGAGGGAAGTGTTACGGCATTGCCACCGGTCACGCCCCTGTATACAGGTATTCCGGAAAGATTATAGATCTCCACAAAAGCGTCGGCATCAAGGACAGTGACATCCAGACCGTCTACCGACACCATCTTACCAGCCTCAACAGACTCGATACCGTCAGCCTTGTTGATGTTCATGAACTCCTTCCACTCTGTGGCAGATTTATAGGCTTCGAGAGCCGACTCGGGAACAGCGACATGTACGTCCGAGTATGCGCTCTGCTCGAAGCAAGGGCCGTCAAGTGTCGGAGGAACAGTATTCTCACTGTTGATATATTCGAGATTCGGGCAGTTGAAGAATGCCTGATAGCCTACATATTTCATTTCGGGACCGAAATCCACAGTCGTCAGGGCGTCGCAGCCACGGAAGGCCATGCCGCCGATTGTAGTAAGTGTGGAGGGAAGCTTCACATTCACCTTCGGACAGAGCGCGAAGGCATACTCGGCGATTGTAGTGACACCCTCCGGAATCTCTATCTCGGTAAGATTATCACACTGGGTGAACATTCCGTACCTGATGTTGGGCACATGGCCACCATTGCCGTCGGAGAGCTTTACCTTCTCCAGACTCGTACACTTAACAAACATCATCTCGCCGTAATACGTCACATTGTCGGGAATAGTAATCTCCTTGAGACTCGTACACCATACAAAAGCGAAATCACCGATGCTCGTCACGGTCTCGGGAATCTCTATCTCCTTCAGGCTCTCACATTTCTGGAACGCGCCGTAGCTGAGCTCTTCAAGAGCCGGCGGAAGCTTCACCCATTCCAGGCTCTCGCAAAGCTGACATACCTGTAAGGGAAGAACCTTCATGGATGTGGGGAAAGTAAGGTTTTTGAGAGAGAGACACTTGAAGAACGTGCCCTCGTCCATAAATTCTATCGACTCGGGGAGATTGATAGTCTCGAGCCCGAAGCAGTTTTCGAAAGCCGACATACCGATGGTCTTCAGACCCTCCGGAAGCTTGACGTTCTTGATCTTGCGGCAATTGGTGAACGCCAGAGGCTGGATTTCCGTAACACCGTCCGGAACGACAATATCTCCGCTTATGCCGTTGGGACAAAGCACGATGGAGCTCATGTCGGAGTTGTATACAATATTACCGACACTCTTGTAATTGGGACAATCCTCACTGATCTCGACAGTTTCAAGATTGTAGCACTCCATGAAAGCGGCCGGATCAAGCGATTCAAGAGAAGCCGGAAGGCTGATTGCGGTCAGAGACTCGCAGTTCTGAAAAGCCTGGCGCATGATTGTCTTGACTTTGTTCGGAATCCATATAGACGGAAGAGAGGTACAGTTTGCGAAGATGCCGAACGGAATTGTTTCAAGTTTTGTCGGCAGATATACTGTCGCGAGGGATGAGCAGTGGTCGAACACATAATTGTCAAGATTCAGGCAAGACTCCGGAATAGTGACTCTTTCAAGGCTTGTACAGTGATCGAATGCGGCATAGCCGATGCTTTCCAGGCCGGAGGGAAGATTTATCGCGGTCATTCTGGAGCAGTTCTCAAAAGCGTTTTTGTCAATTTTCTTGCAGTCTTTCTCCACTATAACCTCACCAGAGCGTGCCGAGGCGCATTTTATCAGCCGCGAAAAATCTGCCGAGTACAATATGTTGTCCACTGCCTTATACGAGGTATTCCCCTCGGCTACGGTGATGCACTCCAGGGCCGTGCATCCCACGAAGCAACCCGGCTGGATTACAGTCACCGAAGCGGGAATATGCAGCCCTTTCAGCGACGAACATCCTACAAAAGCACTATAACCGATGGTCTCAAGGCCTTCTTTAAATTCAATCTCCTCCAGCGACGAGCAACCCTCGAACGTAGAATAGCCTATGGTCTTGAGAACGCCCTTGAGATTGACTTCCCTCAGGGCGGTACAACCTTTGAACAGCGAACTGCCGAGGTCCGTCACTTTGGCCGGGATGTCCACCGACTCGAGCAGCAGGCATTGCCCGAACGCGTTCCCACCTATGGTGGCCACATTGTCTCCGAGCGACAGGCTCTGCAGCCCTTTGCATTCATTGAATGCTAATGCGTCGATATCAGTCACTGTCGCGGGCACCGATACAGCCGTCAGCAGCGAGTCTCTCACGAAAGCCTCCTCACCGATCCTTACTACGGCATACTCATCGCCGCCATTTTTTACGGATGCCGGGATATCCAAGCGTCCTTTGGCTGACCGCCCGTTTGTGAGCTGGCAGGTTTTCTCCGTGTCGGAGAGTACCGAATACTTGATGCCGCCGACCGTGAAGTCCTGGGCATATGCCGACACCGAAAGAACGGCAGCCGACATAAGTAGCGTAAATTTGTGTCTCATTTTCTTATGATTTTTTAGATTTGGACGACGCAAATTTACAGGTTTTCCATGTCCCCGGTTCGATTTTCCCTTTTTAAAAAAGCAAAATTGCCTTTTTAAAAAGCTGACAATCTTTATTTTGCCTTTTTTATTAGGATTTTGCCCCCTCCAGGGTCATTCCTGAAGCTCCGACGCGCTCCGTCGGTAAGCCGTAGGCGACATGCCCACACTCTCCTTGAAGACCACATTGAAGGTGGAGACATTGGCGAAGCCCGATGCGTCGGCTATCTCCTTTACCGACATGCCGCCCTTCGCAGGGTCCGACAGTATGAGACGGGCATGCTTGACACGGTAGCGGTTTATCCACTGCGGAAGCGTCAGGCCGGTATTTCCCTTTACGATTTTCGTTATATAAGTCCTGTTGGTCCCCAGCCGCTCTGCCAGGCTGTCGCGCGTCAGGCCTTTGTCGAGGTATATCTTCTCCTTCTCCATGAGGTGGCTCATGGAATCGAAGATGGCCTGCTCGGTAGTGCCGGACGGTTCGCCGCCATTTCTAACGCGCGAGTCGGATAGTTTCTCCTCCAGGTTGTCCTGCTCCATATATTGGCTGACGATCCGGCGGTTCAGCGCCCGCTCCCTGCGGTAATTGCGATAGACCAACGCCAACACCCCGGCCATAACCATAAGGGCAGCTATGAGGATTCCTATGCGCTGGCGGTGTAGCGAAATCTCCACATCCCTCCGGGCAAGTTGTTTCTCCTTATTTATCAAATCAAACGCACGGCTAATCTCGCGGTGGATTGTCTCGTCCTGCACCTTGACGGTGTTTCTCAGCACCCGGTTCTCGTTGCCTATGGCTTCGAGCGCAGCGGGAAAGTCGCCGAGCCTCTTGTAATTATCCCCGGCCAGAGCATATATTTCCGAAAGGAGGCTACGGTTGCCAAGCTCGTCCGAAAGGCGCAGGGCATCGGAGCAAAACCGGATGGAGGCACGGAAATCGCCGATGTCGTTGTATACGCGCGCCTTCTCGAAATAAGCCTGGGCAAGAAGGGAACTTTTCGGATTCCTGTCTTCCAGAGACGTTATGGCTCCGTCAAGAGTGGCAGTCGCCTCCCCGTATCGACCCATTCTCCCCAGGACGCTCCCCAGTATTATCCCCGCGAGTTCCGGCTGCCTTAACGAATATCTGTCGGAAATCGACACTGCCTCGGAGGCAAACCTGTATGCCTCGCCGAGATTGCCCGAAAGCAGGTATGCCGAAGCCAGGTTGCAGCAAGGGTAATAGAGATTCTCCGGGTGCCCGCTTTCTTTCCCTATACGGTAGCTTTCCTTGCAATACCGCAGCCCGGCGGTATCATTGTGGGAGATGAAGAGAAGTGATATGTTGCTGTAGATTCCGGCCGTCACGGGATTGTCCGGAAAGCGTCCGGCATAGTCGAGGGCTTTGAGGTAGTAACCCAGCGCAAGGGCGTTGTTGCGACTGTATTCATTTGCTATTATGCCAAGCACATTGAGGGAGGAAGCTCTCAACGTGTCATTGCCGGAAATAGCCGCCAGCGAATCGGCCGCTGCGGCATGTCGCCGCGCGCTCGCTACAGAACCCGTCTTAAGCTCGGAAGCGGCAAGATAGTAACTGGCATAGGCCCCAAGCCTCGTGTCCTTTTCCGATGCCGCCTCGTCACACAGCTTCCGGGCCTCCCGGCGCAGTGCCACATAATCCAGATCCTGAAGCATGTGCCGGCATTTCAGCCTGAGGGCCTCTCCGCCGGCGGCATAAGCCACCGGCGCCAAAGAGACCGACAGGATTACGGCGGTTGCCAGTCCTTTTAATTTCCGGGTCTTCGGTGATTTCATTCCATACATTTACATCCAGAGGCCGGGGTATAGCATTATCTTGCGGCCGGCTATTATGTAAAAACCGGCGGGGAGAGAAAGGGTGTTCTCGCCGGCCGAGAGGGTGAGCTGCACGGCGCGGCCGTCGAGGGTATAGGCCGGAAGCGTGCATGGCGTTGCTACCGTTATCACCAGCTGTCCGGAGCGTACCGCAACCACCGGCTGTGCGCCATCGGTTTCAACATCCGCGAGAGAACTGCCGCCCCACTGCTCCTTGAGCCAGTTGATGTCGGCCAGCATGCGTCCGTAGGCCTCGGTGCTCGCGGCCGAAAAATTCCATGCGCCGTAGTCGGGCCAGCGCTCGTGGTCGTAGGCCGCCGCCGTGGCGATGCGGCCCGTTATGTCGGCAAAAAAACCTGAAAGATTCGACGCCGGCGACGAGACAAAGTTCATCCACTCTCGCTTCACCACATCCATGAACTGCGGGAACTTGCACATCTCCCCTATCCAAACCTGGCGGAACGGAGGGTTCCGGTAGATATAGCTGGTCTTGTCGTGCATAAGAGAGTTGCCGAAATCCCACACCGGGCCGAAGTGCCACTTCTCGTTCTCGCCGACGTTGCGATAGAGGTAGCAGGAGCCGTGGTACGACTCGCGGTCGTCCATGATTTCGTTCACGATATAGAAGCGGGCCGCGTCGGTGAGATCCACATAGTCGGCCCAGCGGCAGTCGTTCTTGTCGGACGAGCAGATGAGGCGGTCGATGGTCGTCATCTGGTCGGAGAGGTACTGTTCCTGCTTCTCGGAGAGCACTTCGGGCGACTTGTAGGTGAACCAGATGGGTTGGCCGTCGCCCGAAGTGACGGTGACGTGCGGGTCGGAGTCGTAATTGTCAATCTCCACGAGCCAGCCCCCGGTGACGTCCCCCTCCGAATTGTCGGGCTGCTCGGTAATGTCCACGCGGTCCTTGTCCACACGGATGGTTTCCGTCAGGAAGTAGAGTCCGATGTAGTCGCCGTTGAGCACTACCTCCACGGGCTGGTCGGCGGGAGTCCATGCCAGGCCCAAGCGGCGGGAGAGTTCGAAGCCCAGCGCGTTGCGCATGAAGCCGGTGGAGTCGTCGGCATGTGCCAGCAGTGCGAAGTGCTTGCTTTTCTTCATTCCCAGCAGACCAGCTTTCGCGTCGAGTTTCAGGCGGTACGGCTTCTTGTCGAACCCGAGCCAGGAGTAGTTGCCACGACCCTTTATCTGGAGCGGAAGCGGCGACTCGGCGCTTCCGAACGCTTCGGCATCGGTGCCGCACGGGTCGAGCCAATAGCTCCCTTTCAGATAATCCTCCTTCGAGACAATCGGGGCGTATCCTTCTGTGTCGATGAAGAGAACAGGCAGCGTGCCGCTCCAGGTCTTATCTTGCATCGAACGGTCACCGATGGTGATGGTCATGCTCTCCAGATCTACCGTCACGGCGGTTTTCACCTTTACGGGCGAAACGATATTGGGGGTGCCGGGCGAGAGCATGGCCGGGACGCCGGGCGTCGTGACGCGCGCCGTCAGGGCGCCGGTGTCGAAGACGGTCCACACGTTTTCGGAAGTACAACCGCTCAGGTCGGCGGTGGTGATTTTGAAATCCGTGCCTTTGGAAAAGTCTATTTCCAAAGTATACTTCCCCTCGACATGGCTGAAGGGTACAGCCTCAAGCGGATTCCAATTCTGGAAAGCTCCGGTAGCGCTGAGCGTCTGCTGGGACATGGCCGTCAGAGCCGACCCCGCGCACACGGCAACGGTCAAGGTAAGTGTTTTCAGTGTCATGTAAGTATGTGTTCGTAAATATTAAATAATCACGTGAAAGTGTGCAAAATTAGCTATAAATTACAGAACCGCCAAATGTTAAAACGGCAGGAAGTGTTAAAAATGACGGTAAAGTTTTGCAGTACGGAGAAAAAGTAATAAATTTGCGCATGAATATGGATTCTAATCAACCGAAAGGCTATCCACGACCCGAGCTCATGACGCCTGACTACGACAACGATACAATTCCCATCACGCCGGCCCCTCACAACAGCTACGGGCAGCCGCCTCGCCCGCCGCAACCCAACCCGGAAGACACCTACCGTATCAAACCCGACGGTCAGGTGCCACCCGGAGTAGTGATTCGCGGCTCGTCGCTCAACGGCAAACCGAAGAAAAAACCGGTTGCCATCCCTATCTTTTTCGGGATAGTATTTCTGCTTATCGTGGCCTTGGCGGCAGTGATTTTCATGCCCGGCACCAACGGCAACGAGGCAACCGAGCAACAGGGCGCCCCTTCGGCACAGCGACAGATTAACATTCCCGCCTCACAGCCCGAAAATGCGCTGAGCTACGGCGAGTGGGACGGACAGTTCCGCTACGGCCAGCCCCACGGCAACGGCACGCTGAAATTCTCCGAACGACGCCTCATCAGTATGTTCGACAAAAAACACACCGTGGCGCAACCCGGCGACTATATAATAGGAGAATACTACAACGGCCAACTCATCCACGGCCGACTGTACCGCACCAACGGCACAACCACCGACATATTCTGCTCCCCTCCCGACGCCAATGACAACCGTCGGTAAGCGCGAGCGCAGCTGACCTCCGGCGCCTACCCTGAGCGAAGCCGCACCGCATACCGCGCCTAATCGTGATAATTCACGTCGGCCTCCCTAATCATGATATATCTTCATTTATCGGGATCAATCAGGATGAATCTCGATAATTCAAGCCTCCGCGCAGCATTAACCGGGGCTTATCGGGTCTATCCCGCCGCCGGTTTTCCTCAAAAGCGCATATTAGCCATTGCTTTCATTTTGCAACTCCGGATACAGCCCAACCTACCTGAATGTGTTAATTTGATTGACAAATTCGGTTAACAACTCTAAAAAATCAAAAATCCACGAAAAAAGTTCACTTTTTATTTGGATTTAACTCTCCAAGATATTAACTTTGCAAGTGTTTTTCATGGTATTAGATTTAAGGTTAGAGGATTTATTGTCGGGAGACAATAAATCTTTTTGTTTTATATCCCCCTTCTACAAAATTTTTGATTGGAGACGGAATTAACTTTTCGGCTTTACAAGTGTCAATATGGTATGACCTCCAAGAAGAAACATAAGATTCTGTTCGTCTGCCTCGGCAACATCTGCCGTTCCCCGGCCGCCCAGGCCGTGATGCAGCAGATTATCGACGAGGCCGGAGCTACGGCCTATTTCCACATAGACTCCGCCGGACTCTATTCCGGCCACGCCGGGCAGCTTCCCGACCGACGGATGCGAGTGCACGCCAACCGCCGCGGCTACACCCTCGACCACCGCGCGCGGCCCGTACAGACCTCCGACTTCTTCGACTTCGACACCATCGTAGCAATGGACGAGAGCAATTACCGCCAGCTTTGCGTCATGGCTCCATCGCCCGACGATGAAAGCAAGGTGGTGCGCATGATGGACTTCTGCCGCATGGCCACGCGCTACGACCATGTGCCCGACCCCTACTACGAGGGTGCCGAAGGTTTCGAGCTGGTGCTCGACCTGCTGCAGGATGCCTGCCGCGGCCTTTTTGAAGAAATAAACAATAACCGGTGAGCGGCATAGCCCGGCCACCACAAAACATAAAGATTATGAAAAGAATTTATCTCGTCCTGGCGGCTATAATGGCCTTCGTAGTTTCCGCTTTCGCCGACACGCCGGCACAGTTCCCCGGCGGCAAGGAGGCTATGGACTCTTTCATTAAAAGCCACATGCAGTACCCCTCAGCCGCCAAAGACAACGGCATCGAAGGGGTGGTAAACGTCTCGTTCGTGGTCAACACCGACGGCACAATCGGCACCATCAAGATAGTGCGACTCATCGACCCGGACCTGGAGCAGGAAGCCATCCGCCTGGTCAAGACCATGCCCGCATGGACACCGGCCGAAAAGGGTGGCACCCCGGAAAAATCGACCGTCGAGATTCCCATCGTCTTTGAGCTGCCCTCGGAGTAAGAGCAAACGCACCGGAGGTGAACCATTTCGAGCCGCGAAAGGTTAATATTCTAAAACTGAAAGATTATGAAAAGAAAATTTACGCTGATAATGACCATAGCCGTGGTGGCGGTAGTCGCCATGCTCGGATTCTCCTCCTGCGACGACGATGACTACTGGAACCCGTATCCTCCCAACGGCTGGAACAACGTCTTTTATGACAGCGACCTTACCGGAAGCTGGATGCTGGTGGAGGACAACTTCGGCGCCGTGCCGCCCAGCCGCACTAACTACCTCTACTTCAACGGACGCGGACGCGGCAACTATTATTACTATGAGAATGGCAACCTTTACAACAGCCGCATAGCCTACTGGTGCGAGGATTTCTACGGCTCAGGCTCAAATCCCGAAATCAACATTCAGTATGATAACGGCCAGGCTTCCACCATGTCGTATTGGTTCTCGAACAACTATAACTATCTCTGGATGCGCTGGAGCACCAACCAGGGCGTCATAACCTACCGTTACCAATACGTCGACCGGATTCCGTAACCCCGGCCGTAACCGATAAAAAGAGCGTTCCCCCGTCGGCAAATGCCCTGGGGGAACGCTCTTTAATGCCGTAAGTTACGGAAAAATGGTGAAGGGATACACTCGGCTGACAGTTTCCTCCGGGCCGACGGCTATCGTCAGGCAGATGAAATAGTTGCCGGGCTGCCGCGGTGTGCCGCTTACCACTATGTTCGGTCCTTCGGAGCCGGAATGAAAACCGAGTCGCGTGTTGTCGGTGTCGTTATCGCGCACGGTGCAGGGCAGCCCGCGCAGCCGCTCGGGAATAAAGAGCCGCGCCACATACAGCACGCCTACCTTGCCGTTGGGCACGAAGGAGTCGGCCGAATCCAACTGGCGTTCAAGCTCTTGTAGCTGTTGTCTCTTATGCTGGCAGTAACGCTCCCAGGCGTCCTGCTCGCGCCATCGCATGAAGTCATAAAGGCGCATATCGTCGGTTGTGTCCATCTTTATTCCTTTTCTGTTGCGCCGCAGACGGTAACTGACTCTGGCGGCTTCTCACTGATAATAACGTGAAATGGTCTGTTTTCTATCAATCGTATGCGAAAAAATCGCACTTTCCTGATGACCGTTCCAATTATTTTGACTAACTTTGTGCACATAAGTTATTTCTGCAACCGACACCATGAAACATTACGCACTGATAGCAGCTGCCCTTCTGGCCATGCTGCCCGCCGCCGCAAAGACCACCGGCGGCATCGACTCCAAGATGATGGAGCGCATCAAGGCTTCATACGTCCCCACCGCCGCCGACCGCGCCCTGCGCAACGCCCTGGCTGCCAACGACATGGACAAACTCGCCAAGAACGCACAGAGCCTAAACAGCTTCGACACAGACTTCTCAAACCGCGTGGAGACGAAAGGCATCACCGACCAGAAACGCTCAGGCCGCTGCTGGCTATTCACCGGTCTGAACGTGCTCCGTTCGCAGATGATGGCGCAGCACGACCTCCCCGAACTCGAACTCTCGCAAAACTATAACTTTTTCTTCGACCAGTTGGAGAAATCAAATCTCTTCCTGCAGGGAATCATCGACACGGCCGAAAAACCGATGGACGACCGAATGGTGGAATGGCTCTTCCAGCATCCGCTGAGCGACGGCGGCCAGTACACCGGACTTTCGGACAACATCATGAAATACGGCGTGGTACCCTCCACGGTGATGGTGGAAACATTCAGCAGCAACAACACCTCGAAGCTAAACACCCTGCTGTCTCTCAAGCTGCGGCAGTGGGGCCTCGAGTTGCGCAAGATGAAGGCCGACGGTGCCACGCCCCAAGCCATCGCCGCCAAGAAGGAGGAGATGCTCGGCACCGTCTACCGTATGCTGGCCATGACGCTTGGCGAACCCCCGACGGAGTTCACCTGGACACGCAAGGACAAGGACGGGAAGGCCGTATCCACCAAGAAGTACACTCCGCTGTCGTTCTACCGCGAGTTCGCCGGCAACGACCTCAAAGGGGACTACGTAATGCTCATGAACGACCCCACGCGCGAGTATTATCAGCTCTACGAGATTGACTTCGACCGCCACGCCTATGACGGCAGCAACTGGACTTATGTCAACCTCCCCATTGAAGACATCAAGACCATGGCCATCGAAGCCATCAAGGACAGCACCAAGATGTATTTCTCCTGCGATGTGGGCAAGTTCCTGGACCGCGACCGCGGTTACCTCGACCCCGAAAACTTCGACTATGCATCGCTGATGGGCACCGACTTCCCCATGTCGAAGGCAGATCGCATACGCACCTTCGCCTCCGCATCGTCTCACGCCATGACGCTCACCGCCGTTGACCTCGACGCCGACGGACGCCCCGTGAAATGGATGGTGGAAAACTCCTGGGGCGACGGACCCAACAAGGGCCACCTCATAATGAGCGACCGCTGGTTCGACGAATATATGTTCCGCCTCGTCGTTAACAAGAAATACCTTACCGACAAGGCACGCAAGGTACTGAAACAGAAGCCAAAAACTCTCCCTGCCTGGGACCCCATGTTCCTCCCCGAGCATTAATACCCGCCACTTACCGACACACACGACCACCGCTATGCGACAACCCTCCCTTCCACCCGCGGACAGCGGCAACGCCGACTTCGAGCTGGCGCGACGGATAGTAGAGAACACCGGCGCACACCTCTTCCTCACAGGCCGCGCCGGAACAGGGAAGACCACTTTCCTGCGGCGCCTCATGCAGTCCACGCATAAACGCATAGTGGTGGCCGCGCCCACCGGCATCGCAGCCATCAATGCCGGCGGAGTTACGCTCCACTCTCTCTTCCAGCTTGACTTCGGCCCGTTCATCCCCGGCGCGCCGCACAAACCGTCGCACCGTTTCCGAAAGGAGAAGATGAAACTCATCCACAGCATCGACGTTCTGGTAATCGACGAAATCAGCATGGTGCGCGCCGACCTTCTCGATGCCGTTGACGACGCCCTGCGCCGCCTGCGCCGCTCGGCGCTCCCTTTCGGGGGCGTGCAACTGCTACTCATCGGCGACCTGCGTCAGCTCCCGCCCGTCGTCATCGAGAAGGAATGGAACCTGCTGCGAGAGCATTACGCCACGCCCTATTTCTTTTCGAGCCACGCGCTGCGGCAATGCCCATACGTCGTCATCGAACTGCAGAAAGTCTACCGCCAGGAAGACTCGCACTTCCTGGGCATCCTCAACGCCATACGCGACGGCAACGTCACCCCCGACGTGCTCAAGAAACTCAACGCCCGCTACCGCCCCGGCTTCACCGGCGACGGCGACCGCTCCTGGATTCAGCTCACCACACATAACCACCTCGCCGCCGCCATCAACGCCGGGAGGATGGACCGCATAAAGGAGCCGCCCGTCACCTTCAAGGCACAGGTGGACGGCAACTTTCCCGAAGCGCTATTCCCCGCCGAAGCCCGACTCCTGCTCAAACCCGGCGCACAGGTAATGTTCATCAAGAACGACCCGCTGCACGGATATTACAACGGCCTGCTCGGCACCGTGAAACGCATCAACGACGACAACACGGTGGTCGTCGTGCCGGAAGACCGTAACGACGAAATTCGAGTGGAAATGCAGGAGTGGGAGAACCGCGAGTTCACCGTTCGCGAAGCTGAGGGCGACATCGAAGAGAAAGTCGTTGGAGTCTTCCGGCAATTGCCCCTGAAAGCCGCCTGGGCCATCACCATACACAAAAGCCAGGGCCTGACCTTCGACCACGCAGTAATAGACGCGGCGGCGGCCTTCGCCCATGGCCAGACCTACGTAGCGCTCTCGCGCTGCCGCACGCTCGAAGGGCTCGTGCTCTCATCCCCGATTCCCGCCAGTAGCATCATCAACGACTCCACAGTTTCCTCCTTCCTGCGTTCGGGTGCCAACACACGGCCCGGCGAAGAGCAGCTACGGCAGATGGAACACGCTTACTCGCAGACACTTCTCGACGCGCTCTTCGACTTCTCCCGCATACGTTCAGACTTCGACAGCATGCGCATCCTCGCCACACAGGCCTTCCGCAACATCGCCCCGAAACTCCCCGCAATGCTCAACGAGCGCAAGGCGGAAATCGTGGAGAAGATGGAAATCCCTGCATTGAAATTCCGAACGCAATACACCGCACTCATTCAGCATCAAGACCTCGCCGCGCTCAACACCCGGCTACGCGCCGCCGCCGGATACTTCTCACCGCTGGTCAGCGACCTTGAAAAGTACGTGAAAACCCTCCCCTCCACCCACGACAACCGCTCATACCAGGAACGGCTCGTGGAATACACCACGCAACTGCTGCAAGACTTGGGCGACAAGTCCGCCCAGTTCGAGGCATTGCTAAAAGAAGATTTCTCACCGATGGCGCTGCTCCGCGCCCGCTCCAAAGCACTGATAGAGAACGAGAAAAACGCACCTACAAGCGGTTCCAAGAAATCTAAATCCGGCAAAAAAGCCGCCAAAAAAGAGCGCCAACCGCGTGTGGCCAAGTTGCCGCCGGGCTTCGAGGGGGACGAAAACGTCTACCGCGCCCTGAAAAAATGGAGGCTGCAGAAAATGTACGCTACCGACAAACCGGCCTTCACCATCATGTACGAGAAGACCCTTGTCGAATTGGCCACCAAGCTGCCTGGCAGCCGCGAAGAGTTCCTGGCCATCAACGGCTTAGGCCCCGCCAAATGGAAAGAATACGGTCTTGAAATCCTGAAGATAATAGACAATCCACTGCACTTCCTCCCGTAAGAAGTCAATAGGCCCAATAAAACAGGAAGCGCAATATTAAATGGAGCGCAGGCCTCCCAGCCTGCGTAAATCAGATTGAAACAAATTTGCGGCAGCCCTGTTCTCCTTATTAATCTGGTCTATTTCCCTCGAAAATCCAGAAAATTTTCGCTTTTATAACTCACTATCAACCAGTGCGTTAAAGGAAATATGAAAATTTTTCTGCAAAAAATTTGGTGGAACGAGAAAAAGTAGCTAACTTTGCATCGCTTTTCAAGAGAATCCCCTCCGCTTGCGGAGTAAGTATTCAGCCTTAGCCAACGCGTCAGCGGAAGCAAAAGAAGGCACAGCAATAATGTTTCGGCATTCCCCCCCACGAATACAGGTTGATTCTCTGAAAGCCGCCTACGGGGTGTAGCTCAGTCCGGTTAGAGTGTGCGTCTGGGGGGCGTGAGGTCGCAAGTTCGAATCTTGTCACCCTCCTGCGCGTCGATCATGATGAGGCACACG
>OHBJ01000447.1_pt1 | contig 26375 bp, 15 predicted proteins | sample 1577241 | NCBI WGS metagenome assembly OHBJ01 (sample SAMEA3541594, study PRJEB24748) | human gut metagenome | biome: human gut; feature: human-associated habitat; material: faeces | place: China | collected 2012 | reverse complement strand
CCCAGCAGCCGGCGATGGTGGTGGTTTAGTGAACCGTGAGGGTCTTTGAAGTCGAGAGCCGGATTAAGGACGATGTTTTCCTTAATCATTTCTTCCTCGATAACTTTCTCGCGGGGCACGTTGACCTGCTGCTCGCCATTGGTCTGCGGTGTCGCAGACACGCGGATTTCAACCTTGGGTTGGATAGTGGCGAGCACCTTTTCCGACTTCTTGGCGTTCTTGCCGCCAAACATATGCTCCTCGTCGATCACAAGCACGATAGGTATGCCGTTATCGTCTTGTGTGCGGCGAGTAATATCATAGAGCGAAGCCGAGTTTTCGGTTTCGCGCACCATCAGGTTCTTGTCCTTGTTGATGCTCTCCCAATTTACAAAGAGAATTTCGCCCGGCTTTATGTAGCCGTCGGCGGAGTGGTCGAGTTCATCGTAGATAACAGGACGCAGGGCGCAATTCTCGGTAAAGTAGTTCTTCATCTTGAAGTAGCTCTGCTCGTGCAGTTTATTTGGAGCAATCCAAATATAAGCTACTTCGGTGCATGGGGCATCGGGACGCTCGGCGAGTTCCTGATTGAGCCGCATAAGCATCTCCGATGCCATCACGGTCTTGCCGGAGCCGGTGGGCGACTTGAAAACGAGCGTGTGGCGGTTGCCACGCAGGCCGAGCAGGTCGATGGTCTTGTTTACAAGTTCATCAACGGCTTTTTGCTGATAGCGTATTTGTTTCATTCGTCGCCTCCTTTCTCTGCTTCATTGTCGCCAAAGTCAAGGGTGGCTTGTGATTCGGCGGCTTCGGTTTCTTCAATATCCTCCACAAGTTCATCGACGAGGAATTTAGGTTTGCGTTTTGGTAGCACTTTTTGGTAAGCGTCGTAGATAGCTTGCGGCAGGGCGCACAACTCTACGCTGTCTTCCACCTCGGCAAATTCATCATCGTAGGCATAGCTGCCGTGCGAGAAAACATATACTTTGATTTTCTCGCCGTCCGGCATAGTCTTGATAATATCGGCGATGAACGGTATTGCCTGTTCCTCGTAGATAACGAGCATACGCATTCCGCTATTCTCGAAATAGCGGGCATATTTCGGATTCATCTTGCGACCTCCAAACGGAGCCTCCGTGTAGAGGTCGTTCTTGATGCAGAGAAGCCCGGTGGAAGCATGAACGAGTTCGCGCATATTTTTAACCGAGCGTTCACGCGGTAAAAATTCAGTGCGATAGTAGCGGAGATTATTGTCGGCAAGTCCGGCAACTTCTTCTCTGTTTGGTTTCGTATAACCCTCGATAACCCTTTTGTTGCGTTCATAGGTCACATTCTCGCAAATGTTATTCTCGTTGTTAGTGCAAAGAATACAGGTGCGATTGCCGCCGTCTTCGGCGTTAAGCTGCATGACAGCGTGAAGCGTGGTGCCGGAGCCAGCGAAGAAGTCGAGGATAGTTTTACTTGGGATAAAGTTAATTAAGAACTGAACAAGAGGAGATGGTTTCGGATTATTGAAAACTTTCTCGTGGAAGATACCGGCGTTAAGTTCGGTATTCGCGAACAAGCCATCTTTGACAATATCACCCGGAAGTATTTTAGTGGGTCGGTTTACCGATTCTTTTGTCTTTAAGTAATATGGTACAAAAGATTCGGATTTGACCCATATTTCAGTTCCAGCGGCAAGTTCTTCTCTAATCTTCTTATCAGTAGCCCAATAGGAATGACCTTTGAGTATAACAGGGGTTATGAATATGCCATTTTCAGCAGTTGCATCAGCCATAAGCTCCCATTGAGGATTTCTGCCATTTTCTTTAAGACCAGCACAGTAAGTACCATCAGGCAGTGAAGTTCGCACTGAATTTGCAGGAAAAGTTATCGTTTTAATCTTTTCCTTTGCTTTTGTCAGAGAAGGCATTCCAGAAGTCGCAGAAACTATTCCCCTAAATTCTTTGATTGCCTTTGCATCACGAGCAACACACAATACAAATTCAGCGTTGCGTCGTAAAATTGGAGAGCTATTGTCGGGTCGGTTTGTGCTCACCCAAATATATGTTTCGATATAATTGGGTTCAAGGAAAATTTCTTTGCAGAGATTGACTAACTGCGACATTTCATGGTCGCCGATAGATATAAACATAAGACCTGACTTTGAAAGAAGCTGTTTGGCTAATTTAAGACGTTTAGCCATAAACGAAAGCCATAGGGAGTGTTTATAGTCGTCATCAGCACCTACAAATGAATCATTATATACAAAGCCACCATCTCTATCGGTATTACCCGTATTATATGGCGGGTCGATGTAGATAACATCAATCTTGCCCGCGTGGGTGTATGAAAGCTCCGTGAGCGCGGCGAGATTGTCGCCCTCGATTATGAGATGGTTGGGAGCGTCGGGGTTGTCAGATATAATCGGGTGGACTTTATCGTCGTTGCGCTCGACGAGGACAGGGAGGTCTTCGCGAAGACGTTCCTCGATGTCTTCGGGCTTTTCTTCCCATACAAGCCCGTACTTCTTATGTCCTCGTATGAGTTCAAGCAACGCGGTTTTTTCCTCGTTGCTCAACCCATCAAGGTCAAGAATCTTTCGAGCAAGTTCTGTCTTGTTCATGGCGACAGAATTAAGGTATATGTCGCCAATACCCCTCTGCGACGGGTGAAACAAAAAAGCGTGGGTATCTGTACCGTTGCTATTTGCTGAATAGGTATCGCCAAACACCTTGCTGTCAAATAACAACGTAGATACTCACGCCGATATGTGCATACCCCAAACCCACTCCATGCCGGTTAAGGCATAGAATGAGCCCGGATAGGTAAATACATACCCGTGAGCGTCCACCTTGCAATATTCTTGACAGCTGTTAAAATTGGCGATTTTATTCAGCAAGAATAAAGCGCGAGTAACGCCTTTTATTTAAAATACCTCCCGCCTCGCTTCCTCTCTCGGAAGACGCACGGCGTGAGTCTAAACGCAAAATTAGCGAAATTTTCTGAGATGACAATCGAATATGCTGAGAAACATATATGATACACACGGCTCCTTTCATTTATATTTCCGACAAGGACATACTATTTCCTATCCGATTCAAGACAAACCGAGTGTTTTATATACTATGTATCAATCAGTTATCTTCTCCCTAAAATCTTATTTTTCTATTTTTGTAAAAAACCGCATCAGCGAAGTGAAAACGAATGATTTTATAGTAGGCGCAGTAAGTAAATGTGCATTTTACTTACTGCGTTACCTATAGCACTGAGACTTTCCAAGACTGACCTATGAAAGTTTTTGGAGGATTCGGATTTTTTTCCTATTTTTGCATCCTGATAATACTTCTAACTCTAATTGCCTTGCTTATGAACAGGTTTATATCTACGCTTATTTTGGGCGCGGCAGTGGTGTCTGCTTTTGCCGCGGCGCCGCAGCCTGCACGTGTCCATGCCGGGATGCAACCCGCCGGGCCGCAACGGCTCAACCCCCGCACTTCCGTGAAAATGAACGAACCCGCCGACGGCGACCTCAAAGCCGATTTTTCGCGCCGAGGCACCGCCGACGAAACCACTTTCTGGGAAGAATGTTTTGAGAACGGCCTCGACGGCTGGACCGTGGAGCCGACCAAAGAAGTCACCTGGCAACTGAAAAATGCCGCCACCCCCTTCTCCACCATCCGCGAGGGAGATACTCAGTCGCTTTATACAGACGTTCCATACCAGGTATTCAAACGCGAAATTTCGTGGGTGACGTCGCCGGAAATCACCATCCCCGACAACGCCATGCTGCGTTGCTGGCTATATTTTTCCCTGAACTGGAAGGATGTCTGCGCGCTGGAAATACATATCTCCACCGACGATTTCGCCACCTCCGAGCGCCTTTATACCTCTCTCGACGAAGAGGGCGAAAAGCCGTCGCAGTGGCGCCACGTAGGTGCATCGTTGGCCGCCTATGCCGGCAAGAAAGCTAAAATCCGCTTTATGTACACCTACGGTACCGACGACGAGATCTTCAAGACCGGCGGATACCAGGGCGATTTCTATATCGACGGCATTGAGATAACGGGCGCCGTCCCGGTAACGAAAATCGAGGCCATGACCGGCGAGAAAATCGATTTCATCGACCTCTCGGAGGGTAATCCCGTGTCGTGGCAATGGTCCTTCCCCGGCGCCACGCCTTCCTCCTCTACGGAGCAGAACCCCACCGTTTATTATACGCGCGACGGAGAGTATGACGTGTCGCTGACGGTCACCGACGCCAACGGCCATACTGCCTCGCTGACGAAGCCCGCCCTCGTATCCGTAACCGGCACCGCTCCGGTGGCGCATATCCTGCCGCCGGCTACTTTCCGCTATGCAGAGACCCGCAAGCCGATGGTGGCCCCGATGGCTACCGTCACCTTCCGCGACGCCTCGGAGGGTTATCCCGACTCGTGGCAGTGGAGCATCGCCGGCGTGCAGCCCGACAATACAGCCTTGCTCACGGCCGACACTGAGAGCGTGGATGTAAATTACTATTTCCAGCACGACTGGACGGCCGACCTCACCGTCAGCAACCGGCACGGCACCTCCAGCGACAGCGTGGAAGTCAGCGCCGAGTATTCCGGCTCCGTGAACAACCTGCTCCCCGGCGACAACCTGGCGACCTTCGACCTCGAAGGCAGCGGCACTTTCCCCGGCTCAAACTCAATGGGCATCACACGCTACGCCGAAAAGTTCTCCGCTCCCTCCGTTCCGTCGTTCATCGACGGCGTGACGGTCTTTTTCACCAAGAATTACACCGAAGAGCTGGTTGATCAGATAGCAAGTGTGGGCGTGCACCTTTACACCAGCGAGAACGGCCTGCCCGGCGAGAAGATAGAAAGCTGGTGGTGGGACGTCTTCGAACTTGACATTTCGCAGACGCCCGGCACCGTGCAGGGCACAGCTTTCCCCTTCACCACGTCGCCCGTTGTCAGCGACGAGTTCTTTATCGTGGTCGACGGTATCCCCGACACCAAGTGGAACGCCGACGTGGCCTTCGCCATGGCAGAGTTCCGCGCCACCGACGGCACTGCCTATATGGAGAAGGACGGCAAGTGGATAGAGGTAAGCTCATACTTCCCCGCCGGCCGCAACCATACTTCCTACGCCATCTATCCGAGCATCCGCCACTCCGTGATAGCGCCGCTGCCGATGGGCGCGAAAGCCGAAGTGCAAGCCGACTGGAAAGCCGGCACCTACGACTTCGAGTACTTCTCAATCAACGGCCGAAAGTCGGCCGAAAGCGACGCCGACTGGTGTCGCGTGACGAGCGAACCCAACGGCATGACAGTGGATACACTCAAAATAGAGGTAGACGAAAAGCCGAACAGCATTCCCGAGCGCACCGCTACTATCACCGTAACCGACGGCGCTTCGACGATGCCGGTAGTTGTACGTCAGAGCGGCGCGAACGCCATCGAGGGAATCGCTGATGACGCCCTGCACCTCGCCGCCACTTCGGAACTCCTGACCGTGACGCTTCCCGAAGAGGGAGAGATAACGGTAGCCGACATATCGGGCCGCGTGCTCATGGAGCGCCGCCTCGAAGCCGGCACAACGAAACTGAGCCTGCGCCGGCTCCCCGCCGGCGTCTACCTCGTGAAAGCCCGCACCGCCACAGCGGCGCGCAGCCTCAAACTCCGCAAATAACCCTACTTAAGTTTAGGATTAATAGGCTGCGCAGCAAGAAAAGTGGAATTACACAGTAGAAATATTGCGTAAGCGCCTCCGCCAGGAGGCAGATTTATCGTAACCCCACACGCCTGATGGCGTGTGGGGTTAATAGCACACAAGCACACAGGCCTCCGGCCGGAGGCCAATTTACCTTCAAAAGAATTTTAGTGCGGTAATCCATTGCTGATCAAGCATCTATACCCGTCATATTTAACAGCTTACGGGGCTACTGTTAAACGCGCCTCCAGACCGGGAATCTACCAATACTACTATCCGCAAACTGTTAAAAAACACAAATAAGTGCAAATAAATTTGGTGGATAAATAAAAATGACGTAACTTTGCGGAGCAAAAAGGGCGAATACCAGAGTGGCCAAATGGGGCAGACTGTAAATCTGCTGGTTTATACCTTCGGTGGTTCGAATCCATCTTCGCCCACAACACAATAACAACAATTTTTCTCAAGAAGCCTCCCACGTGAGTAGGGGGCTTTTTTGGTGGCTCACCACGCTATCTAACGCCGTTAGCCAACATAGTTATAATTGCTTTCAAAGCACCAATCCCTGCCGCCCCCATCCCGACTTGCTTTTAAGAATTATCTGAGTCAGCACTTGGGTTAATAATAGGTGAACCGGCGGAACATCCCGTCGTAACCGCCATAGGATAGAAGCCGGTAAATTTTGGTCCAGTTGCCGTAACGGTCTCTCTCATACGTTGCTTCCGCTATATCCCCAGCCGAAGGTTCCGGTAGCCATTCCCAATAGATTTTATCAAAATCGGTGTCGGTATAATACTTCCATTGGCTTTCACCCCATGTACCGGTAAAACGCGCCTCGTTGTAATAGCCTTTAGAACGGCGGGTGTCACCCCGGTACTCGATGCTTACCTTAGGTTGCTCCACGCACTGCACTTTGTCGAGTTGCCCGTCAGGGGTGTAGCTGACGGTGAAATGGTACACCGGCCAGTCCACAGGTTTTTCCCACACTATGCGTGTATGCTCGGTTATACCGGCGAGGCACCCGTTTTCATAAGTATATGTGTAGTCGCTTATAACATTCTGATTGTCAATCCACGGGTCTTGTGTCCCACTCATAAAGTCGATTGTAGCGGCCACGACCCTTCCGTTGTCATCGTAAAAAAATTCAATCTTTTCGTGACCGCAGGCATCGCCGAAGTCATAGTTGTCATATTCCGTGATGCGGCCGTCGGGAGCGAAAGTAAGTTTGACAGCAGCTCCTTCCTGCGCCTCATATTGCCCGTCGTAAATAGGCACTATGCCGGTGACGGTCTTCACATTCCCGTTCAGTCCGAGGTCGGCTGCGGTCACGGGATGCAGAATCAGCCACGGGTCGAGTCCCAAATGTGCGTATCCCTTAGGTTTAGCCGCCGTTTTGGCGCGCGAGGTCTTTGCCTTGTTCTTTTTGCCGACGGTTCGCGCCGACGCGATGGAGAAACAGCCTTCCGCAACGAGCATCCCTAAAAATAAAATCACGAGTTTCTTCATATTCGAAATGTTTAAGGATAAAAGTATCCGCAAAGATAGCAAAAAAAAAGAGTAAAACACATGAACAGCTAATCAAATTTTTCTATAAGAGCATAAAAGTTATATAAACTGGTGTTCTGAATAGTGAGAAACCCACTGTAACTATAATGATTACCAACAAGTGTTTGGACCGCGTAGCCTATGGTGCAGAGACCTCCGGAGCTCCGTAAAGCGCAGGCCATGCGTCGCGCGTGCAGGCTGCAAGCTATGGTAATTTTGCAGCTTGTAACATTTATCCTCATATAATTTTGAAGATTAAAATAAAAATATTATTTTTGCGGTCACTAAGCGTTACTTAAAAGTAAAAATCGCATAAACTGTATCTTTATGGTTCGTTCGCTAACTTATATCATGGAACCTTTGCATATCAAACGTGCGTTGATATTCGTATTTATTGCTGTTTGTTATTGTTTTCCAGTATTCTGCAAAGATAACTGCGTGGTAATATATACAAAAAATGCGGCACCGACATTAATCCCTTTCGAATCCGTTGAAGATATTAGCTTTTCTGGAGACAAGATGTCAATCGGTACATATAATTTTACTCTGCAAGATGTGGAAAAATATGAGTTTGCTGATGCTTCGTCCGTTATAAGTATAAAAGATGATGGATGTGCAATCCAAATAAAATTTGATCCTAAAGGAATAGTATATTTTGATGAAACCATAAAAATTGGTCCGATTACGGTATCTGATATATCGGGTATTCCATGTAGGATAAAAACGGCTCCCGGTATTGTAGACTTTTCCCATTGTTCACCGGGTATATATATTGTAAGCATTGGAAGTGAATCAATAAAAGTAATCAAACAATGAAACCATTTTTCAGTCTTGTATTAGTCGCGCTGTCATGTTGTATTGGCACGGTTCATGCTGCTACTGATCTTCACCGCCAATTGCTTGTATTTCAAAAAACAGGTAAAATTGACATCTTCTACAGTGATGAGTTAGAAAACATAGAGTTTTCTAAGTTTGATAAGGACTCTTTGGAGTATAACGAGTATGTTTCTCAGGTATTTAGGTCCAAAGGCGGAAAAGAAACAATCATACCGCTTGCAGAAATAGATTCTGTAACTTTTGGTTCTCGGAAACAAATAACACCAAAGAATGGTGTGAGGTGTCTTACAGACGAGGAAGCTTCCGCAATTGTAAAATTTATGCCTAAACAATTGACGTATGCAAAAGGCACTCCACCGGATTTAATTGTAAAAAAAGATGAAATCATATACTATGAACGCATCAATGAAGTGATGCCTTACGGACTATGCGCAAAAATTAAAGCCGTGCATTCTGATGCCTCCGGAACTATAGCGGATATAGAATATCTCGATCCGGCTGAAGTGTTTGATTCGTTTATTGTCAGTGAAAGCGATGGTTCCACAGGGTCTGCAAAGGCACGCGCGCCGGGTGATATATGGGAATTGAATCTGCCGGAAACAGACATTCACGGCTGCAAGGCCAAGGCTGAGATTAAGGTTAAAGTTTCAGCTGAAATAAAGGATTGGGTTTGCGATATTAGACGTCATTATTACCATGGTATTATTGATATAGACCTCAGGCCTTACCTGGGTGTCGTGGTTTCTTCGGAAGACAGTGGTGAGGTGTCTGTGGAGAGTACCCCGTTACAGATTTTACATATACCTGTAATGGGAGGTCTCTCAACTCTTAATCTGGACTTGAACCTTTTTTTAGATATCATGGCCCAGCTCGGAATCGAGTATGAATTCAGCGGGGGATATGGTTTTAAAGTGGAATGGACTCGGGACGACGGTGTAGACACATTCAGTAATGCTGAATTATTAAATCATAATGCTGATTTGCAAAATAAAATAGAGGCTCATCTTAAAGGTGAACTGTTTTGTGGAGTTAAAGCATGTGCATCGATTTCGTTATTGTTTAATTCACTTGGCGCCGGTGTTGATGTAAAAATGGGGCCAAGTGCCACAGCTGATTTTGATCTCGGATGTCTGCAAAGATTAAGCGAAGAATATGATGAGGAATTATATGGTAATGCCAAAATTGGGCTAAGTCTTAGAGCTAAGTTCGAGTCATACGTATTTTCTCATGATACATTTCTTGTGTTCGGAAATCTTGTGAGACAAAAACTTCCTTTCGCCGGTGATTTGTCCATTGATTTGAGGACAATAAATCTTTTCCCGGAATTGAGATGCCGCTCTACGTATGGTGCTTCAACAGAAAATTTAATGCAGAGTCCTTCACTGCCTAAAGCGATTGATGTGGCGTCATATACTGAGACTGAAATAGATACACCGCTTGAGACGGGATTTGAAATCGCCGACAAGCAAACGGATGAAGTTATATGTCAGTCGCTTGAAGAGGAAAATATCATAAATCCTCAGTCAACGGAACGACAGAATTTCAGCACCGAAATTCCTGTTGCCGGCAATCTTGCCGATGTAAATGTACGAAATCTTGTGACACGTCCCGTTTTTAAATATGCCGGGTATGTTATCAAGGCTCCGTCAGTGAGCATTGGTCAGGACATAGGTTTTTCACCAGTGATTACTGCCATGAATGCCAATGGCGTGTATATGGTGTCAGGAATGACTCCTGTTTCCCAATTGACCCTTGAAGAAACTACATTCATAGAGGGAAATATAATACCCCATGGTACATTTGATAATCCTTTTAAGCCGGAAAGGACTTTTACAGTCATAGACTTTGACAATGTTTCCGGTTCCGGTACAAGGGATTTATTGTTAGGCACATGGCATGGTAATATTGATGGAAATGGGTGTGTATTGATTTTTTTGGATGAGCATAGCGGCAGCTATAACGGAATACCGTTCACTTGTTCTCTTAATGCCCCAGTAAAAGGTGCTGTTTCGATAAAAATGAATAATGGTAACACTATTACATTTTATGTAACCGGACTGACTTCTGAACATTTGAATATAATAGGATTTAAGAATAATAAAGAATATTTCTTTACAAAATGAAAGTCATATATTTATTAATAGCTTTGCTGGCAGGATGTATTCATGCCCATGCTCAGATAGGGTATCAAGTATCCCTTCTTGATAATGCCACAGGCAACCCTCGTGCTAATGAAACGGTCAGTATAACTGTTCAGATAACTAATTGCGAGGGAGGTACTATATACTCCCAGACTTCTTCGGAAACTTGGTGTTGGCCGCGAAGTGGAATTTTTTGCGGCGGCGTGCGGTTTTTGGGACAAATAGAAGTGGACAAAAGATAAAACGTTTTTAGTTGTTATGTCAGCGGTTTTCATTCGATTCAAACAATGGCTTGGCGGACTGTCGTTCCGAACCGGGATAGGAGTGGCAACACTGTGTGTAATCAGCTATATGGTTTCATTTGCTCAGATGTTGCTTCCCATATCTGCAACAACGAAAGGTGTATTATGGGTGGTATTTTTCGGACTCGCCAAAACATTCCAATACACAGCGTTGCTTATTTTTGGGGCTGCCGGTTTGGCACGCATTAAACGTAAGTTCAAATGTCAAAATTAATCAGAAATAGCGCCCTCACATTTGGTCGGCTATCTATTTTATGGCCTATCTGCTATCGCGGACGGTTGTACACATGAAGAGCCAGGGTTCTTTAATATTTTCCCAGTTAATGGGATTCTATATTTTTCTGTAGCGGTTTTTCGCGATTTTTTTTGGGGAGGACGGATTTTTTTGCTATTTTTGCATTTTGTAATGTTTGTGCCGCCTTTCTCTCCACGCGCGGCACACCGTAAAGTGTACTGTTATGGATTTGTTTGACAAGATTAGCGAAGATATCAAAAAGGCGATGTTGGCCCGTGACCGCGTGCGCCTCGAAGCCCTCCGCGGCGTGAAAAAAGAGTTCCTCGAAGCTAAAACCGCCAAAGGCGCCAACGGCGAACTCCCCGATGACAAGGCTATCAAAATCATGACCAAGATGGTGAAGCAGCGCCGCGAAAGCGCCAAGATTTACCAGGACAACAACCGCCCCGAACTGACCGAAGGGGAACTGGCCGAAGCAGCCGTCATCGAAGAATACCTGCCGCAGCAGCTCTCGGCCGAAGAACTCGAGAAGGAAGTGGCTGCCATCATAGCCTCCGTGGGCGCCACGTCGATGAAGGAGATGGGCAAAGTGATGGGTGTCGCCACCAAGCAACTTTCGGGCCGCGCCGACGGCGGCGCTGTCTCCGCCTGCGTCAAGAAACTTTTAAATAACTGAAACCGCTCCGGTTTCTAAACCATAAGAAGGATGTTAAGACTACAGACCATCAAGGCCGATCCCGAGTTTGTCATCAGCCGCCTGGCGGTGAAGGGCTTCGACGGACGCGCCGTGATTACAGAGATACTGGATGTGGACGCCGAACGCCGCCGCCTGCAGAAGACGTGCGACGACAACGCGCAGCAGCTCAAGAAGCTGGCCGCCTCCATAGGCATGCACATGAAGAAAGGGGAAAAGGAAGCCGCCGAAGAGGCCAAGGCCCAAGTGGCCGAACTCAAAGGCGCCGACAAGGGGTTGCATGACCGCCTGTCGGAGTGCGAAGCCAAGCTCGAGGAGCTGCTTCTCACGGTGCCAAACCTCCCCTGCGCCGACGTTCCCGAAGGGCTCACGGCCGACGACAACGTGGTGGTGAAGGAGGGCGGCCCGATGCCACAGCTTGCCGATGACGCCTTGTCGCACTGGGATCTGGCCAAGAAATACAATATCATCGACTTTGAACTCGGTGTAAAGGTTACGGGCGCCGGCTTCCCGTTCTATGTAGGCAAGGGGGCACGCCTTCAGCGCGCGCTCATACAGTTCTTCCTCGACAAGGCCTGGGAGGCCGGTTACGTGGAGGTGGAGCCTCCGTTCGTCGTAAACGCTGCGTCGGCACGCGGCACCGGCCAACTCCCCGACAAAGAGGGACAGATGTACCACGTGAACCTCGATGACCTCTACCTCATCCCGACGGCCGAGGTTCCCGTCACCAACATCTACCGCGACGTGATATTGAAAGAGGATGAACTCCCGCGCAAGAACTGCGCCTACTCCCCCTGCTGGCGCCGCGAGGCCGGCAGCTACGGCAAGGACGTGCGCGGCCTTAACCGCCTGCACCAGTTCGACAAGGTGGAAATCGTCCGCATCGAAAAGCCGGAAAACTCCTACGCCGCCCTCGAGGAGATGAAGGACCACGTGGAAGGGCTGCTTCGCGAACTCGGGCTCCCCTGGCACATCCTGCGTCTGTGCGGCGGCGACATGTCGTTCACGTCGGCCATCACCTACGACTTCGAGGTGTGGAGCGCGGCTCAGAAACGCTGGCTGGAGGTATCGTCGGTCAGCAATTTCGAGGCATACCAGGCCAACCGCCTGAAATGCCGCTACCGCAACGCCGACAAGAAGATAGAACTCTGCCACACCCTCAACGGCTCGGCGCTGGCGCTGCCGCGCATCGTGGCAGCATTGCTGGAGAACAACCAGACGCCCGAGGGCATAGTAATCCCCGAGTGCCTGCGCAAGTACACCGGTTTCGACATCATAGACTGACGAAAAGACACATATATATTTAATCCTAAAACTAAGGAGCGCAGGTTTCCAACCTGCGTGAATGTACCGAATATGGAAACCCGCGCTCCTTGGCTTCCGATAACAACAATAAAGAAAAAAGAACAGTGGGATACATCAGCAAGGAAGAGAAGAAAATACCGCTCGACGACCCGTCGGGCAAATGGAGCGACCTTACCCTTCTTCCGGAATGGGAAGAGGAGTTTTATGACGTCTATACCGTGAGGAAACACGGCAAGTGGGTAATGCTCAAGGCATTGAAAAAGGAGTATGCCGACGACCCGGAGAAGCAGGAGATGCTGGAGCGCGAGTTCGACACGCGCTACAACCTGGCGCACCCTAACATAGTGATGGTCAACGACTTCGAGGAAATACCGGGTCTCGGCATGGTCATCGTCACCGACGATGTGTACGGCTACTCGCTGCGCCGCCTCATCGACGAGAAACGCCTTACCCCGAAAATCCTGCACCGCCTCCTCACCCAGTTGCTCGACGCCATGGACTACATCCAGGAGAACCATGTGGTGCACCACCCCATAACCCCGGAAACCATCATCTTCACCGAATACACCGAAAACCTCAAGCTCATAGACGTGGGTTACGACCAGACCGAAACCCTCTCGCCGCAAGACCTCAGCACCGACATCCGCAGCTATGGCCAGGTGCTCGAAGAGGTTCTGGAGCACCTTCCCACCAAGATGCCGCGCCTCCAGCACATAGCGCAGCGCTGCCAGGGCGACAAGCAGTATGGCTCCATCCCGGCGCTGCGCCTCGACATAGAGCAGCGCAACTCCGGAAAGGTGTATCTCATCATTAGCATTTTCATCCTCATAATGGCGTGTCTGCTCATCTGGCTCGCCGTCTGACCATTCCCCTCTCATCCCCGCCACAACCATGATTGAAGTAAAGAAAATCAGCCCCACGAAAAAGAACCTGCGTAAGTTCACACAGTTCCAGATAGACCTCTACCGCGGCAACGGTTGCTACGTGCCGCCGCTCGTCAGCGACGACGTAAAGACTCTCGACCCCAAGGAAAACCCCGCTTTCGACTTCTGCGAGGCGCAATGCTTCATGGCATACGAGGACGGACGTCCCGTGGGGCGTGTAGCCGCTATCATCAACAACGCCGTGAACCTGCGCTCCGGCGAGAAATCGGTGAGGTTCGGTTTCCTTGATTTCGAGGACAACTCCGAGGTAAGCGCGGCGCTGATGAAGGCCGTGGAAGACTGGGGTAAGGAGCGTGGAATGACGCGCGTCATCGGCCCTCTCGGATTTACCGACCTCGACCATGAGGGTATGCTCGTGGAAGGCTTCGACGAACTCTCCACCATGGCAACCATCTACAATTATCCCTATTATCCGGAGCATATCGAACGACTCGGCTATGCCAAGGATTCGGACTGGAAGGAGTTCGTGATGGACGTTCCCGACGGCATCCCCGAGAAGATGAACCGTGTGGCCGACATCGTGAAGAAACGCACCGGCCTGAAAGTCAAGAAATACACCTCCCGCAAGAAAATCAAGGAGGAATACGGCCGCGCCCTCTTCGAGCTGGTGAACGAGGCTTACGACCAGCTCTATGAATACTCGCCGCTCACCGACCGCCAGATTGAGTACTACATAGACCAGTATCTCGACCTGCTCGACCTCGACCTGGTGACCATCATCGTCGACGAGGAGGAAAAGCTCGTGGGCGTGGGCATATCGATGCCGTCGATGAGCCGCGCGCTACAGAAGGCCAAGGGCAAGATGCTCCCCTTCGGCTGGATACCGCTGCTAAAAGGGTTGAAAGGGAAGAACGACCGCGTGGACCTGCTGCTCGTGGCCGTGAAGCCGGAATACCAGAGCAAGGGGGTCAACGCGTTGCTCTTCCAGGACCTTATACCATACTACATAAAGCGCGGCTTCAAGTGGGCGGAATCGAACCCCGAGATGGAGACCAACGCCAAGGTGCAGAGCCAGTGGGACTACTTCACGCACCGCCAGCACCGCCGCCGCCGCTCATACGTCAAGAACATCTGACACATCCACAGTTTCGTAGAATAATTTAACTATGATAAAGGATAATCTTAAGATATATTGCGAGAACCTGCACCGGTATGTGGACATCACCGGCGGCATGAGCCTTTGGGAACTCTATGAACGGCTGAGCGATGAACTCGGCTTCGAGCCTATCGTGGCACGCGTCAACAACAAGACCGAAAACCTCTCCTTCCCGCTCTTTTCACCAAAGCAGGTGGAGTTCCTGAATGTGACCAGTCCGTCGGGACAGCGTGTCTACGTGCGCTCGCTCTGCATGATGCTCTACCGCGCCATCGACGCCGAACTGCCGCACGCACGCCTCCTGATAGAGCACAGCGTCTGCGCCGGTTATTACTGCCGCCTGCTGAGCCGCGACAACGGCTCCGAAATAGAGATTACAGACCAAATACTGGGCCGAATCCTGGCCAAGATGCGCGACCTGCACGAGCGTAAACTCCCCTTCCTGCGCCGCGAACGGTTGACCCGCGACGTCATAGACCGTTTCCGCCGTCAGGGTCTCGACGACAAGGTGCACCTGCTCACCACACAGCATAACCTCTACACCACCTTCTACCGCCTCGACGACCTCTGCGACAGCTATTACGGCGCCCTCGCACCGCACACCGGCCTTATCGGCACCTTCAACCTTGTAAAATACAAGGAGGGATTCCTGCTCATGGGCATGGACCCCGCCAACCCCAACGTGCCGCGCCAGCCCGTCACCCAAGAGAAGATGTTCGAGGTCTTCAAGCGCTACGAGCAGTTCAACCGTGTCATCCGCATCTCGAATGTGGCCGACCTCAACGACGCCGTCAGCGAGAAGAGCACCGCACAGCTCATCAACGTGGCCGAGGCCATGCACAACAACTATATCAACCGTATCAGCAACGACATCACGCGGCTGCACCAGAAGAAAGGCACCCGCATAGTGATGATTGCCGGCCCCTCGTCGTCGGGAAAGACCACGTTCTGCAAGCGCCTCGGCATACAACTGATGACCAACCTGCTGACGCCCAAGATGATTTCGCTCGACGACTATTTCGTGGACCGTGCCCACACGCCGCGCGACGCCTCGGGCGACTACGACTACGAGAGCCTTTATGCCCTCGACCTGGAGCGCCTGAACTCCGACCTCGCGGCTCTGCTGCGCGGAGAGACCATCAACCTCCCCACCTACAGCTTCGAGCTGGGAACGCGCATCGAGAAAGACCGTCCCCTGCGCCTCGGTCCCGACGACATCCTAATCATGGAGGGCATCCACGGCCTGAATCCCGAGCTCACGCAGCAACTCGACACCACAAAACTCTTCAAGATATACGTTTCGGCGCTGACCACGCTCCATATAGACGACCACAACTGGATTTCCACCACCGACAACCGCCTGTTGCGCCGAATAGTGCGCGACCACCGTTACCGCCACACCTCGGCGCTGGATACCATACGCCGCTGGCCCAGCGTGCGCCGCGGCGAAGAAAAGTGGATTTTCCCCTTTCAGGAAAACGCCGACGCCACCTTCAACTCTTCGCTCATCTTCGAGCTCGGGGTGATGAAGGAGTATGCCGAGCCGCTCCTCAAGGAGGTGCCCCACGACGTGCCGCAGTATGCCGAGGCATACCGCCTGCTGAAGTTCCTCGGCTACTTCGACCCCATCCCCGCCGAGCAGATTCCCTCCACGTCGCTGCTCCGCGAGTTCCTCGGAGGCTCCTCGTTCCACTATTAATACCCCCCTTATTAATACGCACCGATAATGAAGGATTTGACTACGGCACAGATTGAAAGCCTCGAACAGCTAATCGAGGAGCAGAATACCGACCGCGTGCGCGACCTCATCAAGGACCTGCACCCCGCCGACATCGCCGAGCTTTTCCAGGACCTCGACCTCCACGACGCCGAATGGGTGTTCAACCTCATCGACGACAAGGACGTGCAGGCCGACGTGCTCATGGAACTCGACGAAGAGGACCGGAAAAAGCTCCTCGAAGGGATGGACTCCGACCGCATCGGACACTTCATAGACCTGCTCGACACCGACGACGCCGTAGACCTTATCCAGGAACTCGACGAGGAAGACCGCGACGAGGTTATCCAGAAAATCGAAGACGTTGAGCAGGCCGGAGACATCGTAGACCTCCTCCAGTATGACGAGGACACCGCCGGCGGACTCATGGGCACCGAGATGATTATGGTCAACGAAAACCTCTCGATGCCCGAAAGCCTCAAGGAAATACGCCACCAGGCCGAAGACCTCGACGACATCTATTACGTCTACGTGGTGGACGACGACAAGCGCCTCAAGGGAATACTCCCGCTCAAGAAACTAATCACCCACCCCTCCGTCTCCAAGATAAAGCACGTCATGGAGACGGACCCCGTTTCGGTGCGCACCGAAACGCCCATAGAAGAGGTGGCCATCGACTTCGAGAAATATGACCTTGTGGCAATGCCCGTGGTCGACGGCATAGGGCGTCTGGTGGGGCAGATAACGGTGGACGACGTGATGGACGAGGTGCGCGAACAGTCGGAACGCGACTACCAGCTGGCATCAGGTATCTCGTCGGACATCGACGCCGACGACTCCATCCTCACGCAGACCAAGGCGCGCCTGCCGTGGCTGCTGATAGGCATTATCGGCGGCATTGTCAACTCGCTGATTCTGGGCGGCTTCGAGGCGCAGATAGCCGCCGTGGCGGCGCTTGCCATCTTCATCCCCCTCATCGGCGGCACCGGCGGTAACGTAGGCGTACAGGCATCGGCCATCGTGGTGCAGGGCCTCGCCAACGGACGCCTCGAAATCAACGAGGCCTGGAAGCAGATAGGGCGCGAAGTGCTCGTGGCGCTCATCAACGCCGTGGTCATCTCCGGGCTTGTATTCCTGTACGTCTTCCTTACGCAGCATAACAACTACGCCATCTGTTTCGCGGTGGGATGCTCCCTCTTCTGCGTGGTGATATTCGCCACCGTCTTCGGCACCTTCGTGCCCCTCACCCTCGAGAAACTCAAGATAAACCCGGCGCTCGCCACCGGCCCTTTCATACAGATTACCAACGACGTGGTGGGGCTGCTCATCTACGTCTCCATGTCGAAATGGATGCTCTCCGTCTTCACTTCCTAAGCAATTCAACCCCGAAGCAATGGCAAAGATAGTCGAAACCCCGCTGATGAAGCAGTACTACGAGATGAAGAAGAAGCATCCGGACGCGATACTTCTTTTCCGCGTAGGCGACTTTTACGAGACCTTTTCCGACGACGCCAAGGAGGCGTCGTCCATCTTAGGCATCACGCTGACACGGCGCGCCAACGGCTCGGCGCAATACGTGGAGCTGGCCGGATTCCCGCATCACGCCCTGGACACATACCTGCCGCGCTTGGTGCGCGAAGGTAAGCGCGTGGCCATCTGCGAACAGCTCGAAGACCCCAAGACCACCAAGAAACTCGTGAAGCGCGGCATCATAGAGCTGGTGACCCCCGGCGTCAATATCTCCAGCTCGCAGCTCGAACAGCGCGACAACAACTTCCTGGCCGCCATACACCGCGGCAAGAACGCCGTGGGCGTGGCCTTCCTCGACATCACCACCGGCGAATACCTCTGCGCCCAGGGAACGGCCGAATATGTGGACAAACTGCTGAACAATATCCGTCCGTCGGAACTGCTGCGCCTGCATGGCTCGCGCCTGCAATACGAGGCCGACTTCACCTACCGTTGCTCCTCGTTCGAACTCGATGACTGGGTCTACACCACACAGGCGGCCGAAGAGCGGCTGCTGCGCCATTTCTCCACCGCCTCGCTCAAAGGATTCGGCGTAGACGGCCTCCCCGAAGCCGTTATAGCCGCCGGAAGCATCCTATATTATCTGGACCAGACATGCCATACGCAGATAGGGCACATCACCTCGCTGGCACGCATCGAGGAGGACAAATACGTGCGCCTGGACCGCTTCACCACACGCAACCTGGAACTGGTGGAGCCGATGAGCCCGGAGGGAATGTCGCTCTACAAGGTGCTTGACCATACCGTAACGCCTATGGGAGCGCGGCTACTGCACCGCCACCTACTCTTCCCGCTGCTTGACATCGAAGCCATCAACAAGCGGCTCGACGCCGTGGAGTATTTTCTCAACAACCCGGAGCAGGGCGACGCCGCACGTGACGTTATCTGCACCGTCGGCGACTTCGAGCGCTTCGTCTCACGCGTGGCCACGCTGCGCACGCAACCGCGCGACATGCTCTCGCTGCGTAACGGCCTCGCCGCCGCCTCGCGCCTGAAAAAGCTCTTGACCGGCGCCCCGACGCAGGTAATCCGCGACATGGCCGTGCGCATCGACCCGCTCGACCACCTCGTGGAGACCATCTCGCGCACCATCTCGCCCGACGCCCCGACGCAGCTCGGCAAAGGCCCCTCCATCGCCCCCGGCGTAGACCCCGAACTCGACGAACTCCGTAACCTCGTGACCCACGGCAAGGAAGCTCTCGCCGCCATACAGCAACGCGAGATAGAACGTACCGGAATACCCTCGCTCAAAATCTCATTCAACAACGTCTTCGGCTACTACATAGAGGTACGGAACACGCACAAGGACAAGGTCCCGGCCGAGTGGATACGCAAGCAGACGCTAACCGCCGCCGAGCGCTATATCACCGAGGAACTTAAGGAATACGAGGAGAAAATCACCGGCGCGGAGCAGAAAATCGATGCCATAGAGAGACGCATCTTCGATGCCCTGGTAGAGCACACGTCGCGCTATATCCCCGCCATGAAGCTAAACGCATTGCTCATGGCGCAGACCGACGTCGTGCTCTCCCACGCCGTGGCCGCTTCGGAATATAACTACACGCGCCCTGTAATCGACGATTCTCATGTTCTCGAAATCACAGAAGGGCGACACCCGGTGATAGAGCGCCGCCTCCCGCCCGGCGAACCATACATAGCCAACTCGCTGACGCTCGACTGCGACGATACTCAGGTAATGATGATTACCGGCCCCAACATGTCGGGTAAATCGGCGCTCCTGCGCCAGACTGCCCTCATCACACTCATGGCGCAGACCGGCTGCTATGTCCCCGCGCAGAAAGCCCGCATCGGCCTGGTAGACAAGATTTTCACCCGCGTGGGAGCCAGCGACAACATCTCGTCGGGAGAGTCCACCTTCATGGTGGAGATGAACGAGGCCGCCTCCATCCTCAACAACATGAGCCGGCGCTCCCTCATCCTTTTCGATGAACTGGGACGGGGCACCTCCACCTACGACGGCATCTCCATAGCCTGGGCCATAGTGGAATATATCCACGACAACGGCCGCTGCCGTCCGCGCACGCTCTTCGCCACGCATTACCACGAGCTCAACGAGATGGAACACTCGCTGCCGCGCGTGCGCAACTACCACGTGGCGGTGCAGGAAATCGACGGCAAGGTGGTGTTCCTGCGCAAACTGCGGCAAGGAGGTTCGGAACACAGTTTCGGTATCCATGTGGCTCGCCTGGCCGGTATGCCCCCCTCGATAGTGAAACGCGCCGACAACGTGCTCCACGGCCTCGAATCCTCGCACACCGAGGCTTCCCCCGCCGCTTCCGCCGATGTTGAAACGACAGCCCGTGCCCAAAAGTCTCGGAAAAAAGGCACCCCCGAACCGATGAAGGCAAACATCAAGGATATAGGTAAACAAAAAGAAGGGTTGCAACTGAGTATCTTCCAACTCGACGACCCTACCCTCTCACAGGTACGCAAAGAAATCCTGAATCTCGACATCGACAACCTGACCCCTCTACAGGCGCTGACATCGCTGCACAACCTCAAAAGCCTCCTTACAGGCAAATGACCGACAAACGGCGCCGGCTCTCATAAGATGAAATAAGCCTCTGAGATTTTGGAGATTATAACATTCGATTCGTTTTTAGCCCAGAAGACGGTCAGAAAATTCGTAACGCGGTGTGGCGCGTTACGAATCCGGCTAAGTAATGGGGCCGGTGGATTTTTTCGGTTTGGCAAATATTTTTTTTGAGCCCGGATTATTGGAAAGGTGCGGATTCTCAGGCAGTGGAACATAAGTTCAGTTGACACATGCTGTGGCATTATGCAACTCTATGCTTGACATACGATTTTCGGGGATAGGACGCAACGGCTACGAGGATTTGGTTTATTGGATAAAAAGTATTACTTTTGTATTCGTAATGCTCAAAATACGGTAAGAGATGTGTAACGTTACACAATAATTGCGCATTTTCTCCGTGTCTGACCGTCAGGAGGCATTTTAGGCAGGTTCTATAAACGGGACGCTGCCGGATGTAAAATTAAAACAATTGTAGGCTCTTGGCTGGATTTATAGAACTTGCCTTTACATCAAACCGATTGCTTTATACTAACCAACATATATTTCTATGGTACAAACTTTACGAAACTTATCCGCTATCGCGCTGGCAGCGAGTATCGGATTTACGGCAAATGCCGCCGAAAGTGTGCCTTTCATCTCGCCGTTGACAACACAGGCTGATTTTGACAGATGGACAGCCGTAGACGTTGACGGCAACGTTGAAGGAGAGAAGGCCACATGGTATCTCGGCTCGCTCGACATGGGTGGCACTTGTGCCACCTCGTGGACCGATGCAGTAACGAATCTTCCTTCTGACCATCTCTTGGTTTCTCCGGCTATTTCACTTGAACAAGGCGTCAACTATGCCATTAAGTTCTCGTATTATACAGCTTATTACTATGACGAGGACTTGTCGGTGTATCTTTCCAAGACGCGTGAATTGGCCGATGATGCCGAGCCGTTGGAGCACATGCCGGCGCTCCGTGACTATTACGGCGGCAAGAAGACAATCATGGTGCCTCCCCTCGACGAAGGGGGCGATTATTACGTGATACTGCGGCATGTCTCCGACGGTGTCAAGGGAATGGTCATCGGTATCAAGGACTTTACTTTAGCTACGGTTCAGGAAGGAGCCGCACAGGGTCATGTCTCGACATACGTAAACGGTACGCCGGTGCCGCTTGAAGGTGTGAAGGTGACATATACCGGACCTAACGTATATACTGCAATCTCGGATGCCGAAGGCTATTATCATATCGACAACATGACAGCTGCCGATTACAGCGTCAATTACGAAAAACACGGATATGAATCGGCAAGCTATCCCTATGCCACCGTTACGGTTGAGCCTATGGAGACTGTCACCTACGACATCTCCGTCTACAAGATGCGCACCACCAATGTAAAAGGGAAGGTGCTCGATAACGCCGGGCATGCCATAAGCGGCGCACGCGTCTCGCTGACAGGCTATGAAGACTATTCGGGAACCACCGGTGCCGATGGTTCATATTCCCTCCCCGGCGTGCTGCTCAACGGCGGTTATGATAATTCCAATTATGGGTTGAAAGTGCAGAAAAACGGTTTTGCGGATTTCTCCAGAAATCTGGGGATAAGTACCTATTACAATGATTATGACGCAGGCACGGCTTCCATGACCTACAAGCCCCTGATACCGGCTGCCATTGGAGCGGTACAGGAGGGCTCTTCGGTGGCCGTCACCTGGGAAGCGCCGCAGGACATCTCTTCCGTAATTTTTGACAACGGCACCCCAGGACGCCCCAGCGGTTATAACAACGGTACGGAATACAATATCGTGGGAACGGTTATACGCACACCTATGGATTTGAAAAAAATCAGCTGGTACCGTATGTCAACAGAATATGCCCTTGCCCCTCCTGAAAACGTAATCCTGTACATAATAGGGCTTGACGGAGAGGGGAACCCCAATCCGCAGGATTTCCTGTACTCCAACATGTCGGTGCCTTCGGCCGTGGATGACTGGACCGAGTTCGAGCTTCCAGCCACCGTGAGCGCCCCCAACGGCTGTATGGTGGCACTGAGCTGCATGGGATACATCTCGCTTGCCATAGATGACAGCGAAGATGCCGCCCCGGCCCGTACACAGTGCTACTCAACCTCTTATAACGGAGGATACACCTTCTTCGAAGATGTGAACTGGAAAGGTGCGTATATGCTCCGTACAGAGGGATGCGTGATAGAGAGCGGCAATTTCACTCCCGATGTCTCTTATAATCTCTACCGTTACGAAGAATCGCAGAAGAATACTCCGGCAGAATGGACAACGCTTGCTGAAAAAACAACCGACCGGGCATTTACAGATTCCGGATTCGCTTCTCTGGGCCGCGGAAGTTACCGCTATGCCGTGGAAGCATACTATAATGTAGACAATCTTACTTCCCAAAAAGTAATAAGCGAGCCGATACACAAGGAGCAGCACACTCTGCTTACACTTAATGTAACGGCCGATTCAGACCCCTCTGATGCCGAGGGAGCAGTAATAACGCTCAACGACGGCAACGGTCACGATTATTCGGCTACAGTGGCTGATGGAAAGGCAGAATTTTCCAATATATGGAAGGCTGCTTACAATGTCGCTGCCAAACATAATGGCTTTACCCTGGAACAGGCGATTCTTGACCTCTCAACCGATAATTCTTATACCAAATCGCTGGAACTCAAACAGACAGTACGTCCGGTAAGAAACATCGATATTCTCAACGACAACGGCAACTATACATTGGTATGGGATATGTTCGGCGACATTTTCGATGACTTTGAGGGTGAAGACCACACCGACTTCACTATAAATCCCGCGGGTGCCGCCGGCTGGAGCTATGTGGACAACGACCAGTTCCGCACCTACGGATTCGGCATGACGCAATTCCCCGGTATGGGCTCGCCCATGGCCGCCATCCTGTTCAACTACGAAACTACCTCTCCGAAGCTCGGTGTAAATCCCGCATACAGCGGAAACCGCTTCCTGGCCTTCTTCGCCGCTTATCCCACAGAAACTGAAGAGGGTATGATTCTCAACACAAGTGACGATTATCTTATTTCCCCGCGTCTCGATTTCCACAAAGACTTTACTTTCAGCTTCCGTGCCAAGACCTACGAAGCACAGGAGGGACGTCTGGAAAGGGTGCGTGTGGGATACTCCACCACTACCCCGGCTCTCGACAGATTCACATACGTTACCGACGGTTATCTCGGCATACCCGAAGGTGACCCCGAACTCTATACTTTCACTATACCGGCAGCCGCCCGCTACGTTACGCTCAACAGCTCGTCAGACGATGTGTTCATGCTGGTAGTGGACGACGTCAAGTTGTCATCGGGCATTCCGCATTCCGGGGAGCCCGACGGAGTGGGACACTTCCTGGGATATAATGTATATGTCGATGGAAATTTGATAGCTTCTCCGACAGCGAACTCGCTTCTGCTTTCCAACCTTGCTTCCGGACAACATACGGCAGAAGTCAGCAAACTCTACAAAGGAGGGGAGTCACGACGTCTTGCCGTGACGTTCTCCACCGATTCCGGAATAGAGGGAATCACGACCGCCCCCGGCTCCGTAGAGGCTGAGTATTACAATCTCCAGGGCTTGAAGGTCAACAATCCGCAGCGTGGCCAGATTCTGATTCGCCGTCAAGGCTCCAAAGCGGAAAAAGTCATTATCCGCTAAAAATCCACATACCCCCGACACTGTGCCCGCCATTCCGGCAGGCACAGTTTTTTTTTGCACAGGCAAAACCGAATCCATGCCGGAAAAAATAGCATTTCGCCTCAAGATGCGGGAACAAGAACAATAGAATAAGAACAATAGAATAAGAACAATAGAATAGAGGTGAAAGGCTTCGGATCGGGAATGCGCCTCTGTTTTTAGGTAACTACTCAGGTATGTCTGGCCATGATGCGCCTCATTGAAATTCCAACTTGAGAACTGTGTATTCACGTATACTTGTCCGAGTGTTCTGAAATATTTAATTCTCATGATTCAACAAACTGATTGTCAATAAAATAATCTCCATTTTTCTTGCATATGTCGTGATTTTTTGCTATCTTTGTACTCGTTATGAAGCAGCAGGTCACAGACATAGAGATGGTGATTCAGCCATTGTTGACAAGGCGCAGGATACTGATCCTGCGTGAAGCCGGAGTATCGGAAGATCTTCTTGACGCGGATGTGTATCGTGAACTACGCGACACAAAGAAGGAGTATCGCCGTCTCAAAAAGGAGAATGAGAAGCAGCAGGTCTTGATTTCGGAAAAACAAAAGCAGATTGCGGAACAGAATAAAGAAATACAGAGGCTACAGAAAGAACTCGCTGTTCTTAACAAGAAGCTGGGGAAACTCGACCGTCCGGCCAAGACCAGCAACAACTCCAGTGTGCCGCCTTCTAAAAATCCAATAGGAATCAAACATACCAATTCTCTGCGAAAACCATCGGGTAAGCCCAACGGAGGACAGCCGGGACACAAGGGAGTGACCCTGCAGCAGACAGCGCATCCTGATCACAGCCACCGGTGCATCCCGGGAGTATGTCCTTGCTGCGGCAAGCGTGTGCCATCTGAAAACCTGCGTGAAGGCGAACGCCGTCAGGTCATCGATCTGCCGAAGCCGGTCTTCCCCACCGTTACGGAATATGTATCCATGGAGGGGGTCTGCACATGCGGCGCTCATCTTAAGGGCGAATTTCCCAAGGAGGCCACAGCTCCGGTATCCTACGGTCTCAATATCCATGCGACGGTCGCCTATCTGAGCACTCTGCAGAATCTGCCGTTCAAACGGCTCAAGGAAGCCATGCGCACATTGTTCAACGTCAATATGAGCGAGGGAACTATTTCCAACATACTAAGCCGGATGAGAAGATACGCGGCCAAAGGACACGAGGCCATACGCCGCGATATTCTGAATACCAAAGTCGTCGGAGCGGATGAATCGGGAGTGAAGATAAACGGGGAGCTGTATTGGATGTGGGTGTTCCAGACAGCCGTCGCCTCATACTTCTTTGTCGACAAAGGCCGTGCCTCTGAGATTATAAAGACGCATTTTCCCGAGGGGTTCATGGAACAGATTCTGGTCACCGACCGTCTGTCTGCCTATTTTGTCATAGAGACGGAAACCCATCAGATATGTCTGGCTCATTTGCTCCGGAATCTCATATACCTTACACTGCTGAGTCCGGAATGTTCATGGCCCGTCGAGATGATCGAGCTAATTGGAGAGGCGATGAAACGCTGGAAATCGGAAGGGTTCAGCCAGCATCTGTATGACGAGTTCAAGCCAAGGCTTGACGAACTGATGGAGCAGGAAATCAAGGCCGATCCTCCGGAAAAACAAGAGGCCATTGCGACCTTCCGCGACAATCTGAACAAAAAGAAAGACTACATCCTGACCTTCCTCAATACAGAAGGTGTGCCACCCGACAACAACGCGTCGGAGCGCGCGATACGACCCGTCAAGACCAAACTGAAAGTCTCCGGCCAATTCAAAACCATGGATGGAGCAGAGGCTTATGCCAATCTGCATTCCATCGTGCAGACGGCCCGCAAGAATGGGCAGGATCCGTTCTTCGCTCTGCAGACTGTCGCGAAGTTGATGGGCGAATAAGAATTGCCAATCACATTTGCAGCCCTATCGTTCACCCTCGGAATACTCATCTCCGAGGGGTAGACTGGCACACCTGAGTAGTTACCTTTTTAGCGTGTACAAGCAAATAATCACTGATTAACACAAATTAACCTTTCTGGGGGGGGTAGTAACTATTCAGCGGACGCGTTGAGGTAGTCACCGTTTAGAAAAGGGCGAGTATG
>OHBJ01000445.1_pt1 | contig 26396 bp, 16 predicted proteins | sample 1577241 | NCBI WGS metagenome assembly OHBJ01 (sample SAMEA3541594, study PRJEB24748) | human gut metagenome | biome: human gut; feature: human-associated habitat; material: faeces | place: China | collected 2012 | reverse complement strand
TTTCGTGGCACCAGTGGTTCACTTCGAGGATAGCGTCTTTCATGGAGAGCCCTTTCACGCGGTCGCGAAGCTCGGCATAGAACTGCGGCCGCGCCATGTCGAGGGCTTCGTTGTTGACGCGCAGCGGGAGCACGAAATGCAGGAACTCGCGGTCAGGAACTGTTTTACCCCATGGCATTTCCTCGCGCGCGCGGAGCGTGGAGCGCACGTTCTCGAGGTAGAACTCCGGAGGGTAACCGGCCAGGTCGGGGTCGGTCATGTATGTGTAGAGGAACTCCATTGCGGCGCGTTCGTCTGCCGTCAGTTTCTTGTCGGTGGCTGCATCGAGGAGCTTTTTCTTCTTGCCGAGAGCTTCCTTACGCGCCTTGAAATCCTTGTGCACGCTTTCGGGCAGCGGCAGCGCGGCTGTGGCCGCGAGCGCCCCTGCGGCGAGTAAGGCTATGGAAATAAACGTCTTATTCATGGGTAGGTTGTCAGATTGTTGTGTCGATTACTTGCCGCAGTTGCATTACAGTTTCGACCGAGGTTGTCTTGCGGCGATATTCGTCCTGGGGGGCACCCATCCCCACCTCTTCACGGCGGAATCGCATGGGGCTGTCCACTGTCATGGAGGCTGTGCCGTGCAGGGCGTCGGGAGCGGCCGTGGCTATTATTTCGGCGGCATTGGCGGGTGTCACGCCGCAACCTGCCATTATGGCTATTCGTCCTTGCGCCAGCTCTTTGAGGCGCCGTATTTCGGCTGCCCCGGAGAGTGCGTCGGGTTTGAGGCCGGAAGTCAGCAGCGTGTCGCAGCCGGCCTCTATTATCTGCGCGAGGGCAGTTTCGGGGTCGCGGCAAAGGTCGAAGGCGCGGTGGAAAGTGACGTGTGCGCCTGCGGCGGCGCGGCGCATGGCATCCAAGGCACGCAGGTCGATGTCACCCTCAGCCGTCAGCGCGCCTATGACCACGCCATTGGCGCCGAGGCGGACGACCTCCTCTATGTCGCGGCACATCACCGCCACCTCATCCGTCGAGTAGAGGAAATCACCTCTGCGCGGCCGTATGAGCACATTTACGGGAACCGGGCCTTCGAGTGCGGCGCGTAGCTGCCCGCAGGAGGGAGTGAGGCCTCCCTCGGTAAGCGCGGAGCAGAGTTCGATACGGTCGGCTCCCCCTTCTGCGGCGGCGCGGATGCTGCCGATGTCGCCGACACAGATTTCAAGCAACGGTCTCATTTCAGTTCGAGTTCTATTACGTGGTCGATGTCGTCGGGGACGGCGCCGAGGTGGAGCGTGACGCCTTGTTTGGAGCGCGAGAACTTGACCGCAGTGCGGTCTTTGAAGCGCACTGCCTTCTTGACTTTCAGCGGTGCGGGGAGGAGTATGTCGGGACTTTTTGCTCCCGTCACATGCACATACAGCTTGTTCCCCTTACGGGTGGATGTTCCCCACTCCTGCGCCTCGAAGGGCCCGGCTTCGGTGCCGTAGATGGTCTCGCCGTAGACTCGCATCCACTTGCCCATCTCGCGCAGGCGGTCAAGGGCGGCAGCGGGGAACTCGCCGTTGGGTTGCGGCCCGATGTTGAGCAGCAGGTTGGCGCCCATACCGGCAGCCTTCACAAGATAGCGGATGAGCGTCGGGGTGTCCTTGTAGTTGGTATCCACCACTTTATAGCCCCACATTCCGTTCATGGTGTTGCAAGTTTCGAGCGGCAGACGGCTGATTTCCTGACCCGAGAGTCCGGCGGTGTTCTCGCCGGGGAGGTCGCGCTCGAATATCTGTATGTCCTCGCCAGGGTAGGGAGTCTGGTGATGGTTGTTTGCTACCATGCAGGAGGGCTGGAGGCGGTGAATCATGGCATATTGGTCGCGCAGATGCCAGTCGAAGGGCGTCTTGTCTTCGTCGTGGTCCCACCAGCCGTCGAACCAGATGGCGCGTATCGGGCCGTAGTTGGTGAGCAGTTCCGTGAGCTGGGCGTTCATGAAACGGTAATAGTTGTCCCAGTCGTTTACAGTGGAGTCGCGGCCGGTGGTATGTCCGGTGCGCCCCTGCGGATAGTCGGGGCGCGTCCAGTCCAGATGCGAATAGTAGAGATGCAGACTGAGGTCCTTCTTACGGCACTCGTCGGCGAGTTCCTTGAGGATGTCGCGCTTGAACGGGGTGCCGTCCACAATATTATAATCGCTCTGCGCGGTGTGGAACATGGAGAAGCCGTCGTGGTGGCGCGTGGTGATGGTTATGTATCGCGCGCCGGAATCCTTGATAGCGTCCACCCACTCGGCGGCATCGAAGTCCACCGGGTAGAAACCGCGTGCGGCTTTGGCATATTCTTGCGCATCGGGGCCATAGTTTAGGTACCATTCCCCCTGGCCGAACATGCTGTAGATGCCCCAGTGGATGAAGATGCCGAAGCGGTCGGCGGCGAAGTCCTTGCGCGACCGGAGCACTTCGGGCGTCGGCTCATAGTTATATTCGCGGTCGGGTTCCACGGGAGCAGCCGTGGCGGCGGTGATGGCCGTAGCGGCTATTATGGCTGTCAGCAATCGTTTCATTTTGTCACGTTTATCATTTGTTATGCAACGGGAGGGAAGCGGCACCGAGGAGCGCTGCCTGCGAGCCCTTCAGGGTGGAGAAAAGTATCTTTACGCGGCCGCGGTAGATGGACAGAGAGTACTGGTCCATTACCTGGCGGATGTGTTCGGCATCCATCTCTTCGGGGTTGGCTACTCCGCCGAAAAGGATTATGGCTTCAGGGTCGGTAATAGCGACAAACTCGGCACATGCGCGTCCCAACGCTTCTTCGGTAATGCGCATCACACACTTGGCCACGGGGTCGCCGGCTATGACTGCTTTCCCAATGTCGCGCGCGGAGAGTTTTCCTCCCGGCAGGCGCAGCGGAGACGGGTCTGTGGTGGAGGCCAGCAGTTCGAGGGCTGTCTGCACCAAACCACCCGAAGCGCAGACGGTCTGCAGGCATCCTTTGCGACCACAGGCGCAGAGGCGGTCAGAGGCAAAAGGGAAGGTGACGTGCCCCAACTCCCCGGCCAGACCACGCTTGCCGCTCAGAAGATGGCCGTCGCACACTATGCCGCTCCCCACCCCGGTGCCGAGCGTGAGCATTATGAAGTCGGTCATACCGCGTGCCGCACCGTAGGTCATCTCCCCTATGGCAGCGGCGTTAGCGTCGTTGGCTATCGCCACGGGCAATCCGGTGACCTCTTCAAGCAGCCTCCCTAACGGGAAACTATCTTTCCAGGGCAAGTTGGTGGCGCCCTCGATGCTGCGCTTTCGCGAGTCCACACACGGAGCGCCTACCCCTATCCCTTTGATACGGAGGGTGTAACCTTCTCCTTCCACTGTGCGGAAGAGAGAGTCTATCTCCTTGGCGAGGCGGTCTACAAAGTCTTGTTGGCGCGGATAATCGCGCGTGTTGAAGTTGCTCGAAGCCGGCATCCGCCCTTCGGCATCAACTATGGCGACACGGGTGTTGGTCCCTCCGAGGTCAACACCTACGGTACAGGTTATTTCCTTTAGACGGGTCATGGTATTGTCAGGTTTTCGACAAATTAAATTTTCCGTTTGCAAAGTTAAGCATAATTTTTGAAAACACGTGCTTTTCGAGGCAGTTTTTATCAAAGGAAACGGAGTTGCGGGAGAGCTTTGGCTGCTCCGGCAACTCCGTTGGAGGGAGGATTTATGTTTCTTATGCAACTGATGTGACGTATGGCGTGGACGCCGATGCCCGTAAGCTCGTCTGCACAGTTGCCCAAAAGCCGTTTATCTGACGAGGGCTTTGGCTGGGCGGGCGCCGTCGGTGGCTATTATGTAGAGGCCACGGGGGAGCTGCAGAGTGGTTTCGCCGCGCAGTGTGCCGCTCATGACGAGGCGTCCGGCCGTGTCGTAGACATAATAACTGTGCTCACCGGGGTTATATATGCTGAGTTGCCCGGGCGTAGAGGCGTCGAAATCAAGCTTCGGCAGCTCCACGTCACCGATGCCGCTGAGTTTCTTGCCCTGGAGAAGGATTTTGTCAATCTCCCACGTTCCGGCAACGGCTGATGTGGAGGTGTAGCGGTAAGCGAACTGCATCTTCTTGCCGGCCATGAAACTGAGGTCGATGTTGCCGCTCGGCGAGAAGGTCCATGAGGAACCAATGCTGCTGGCGGGACGCGTTATGCTTTGCCACTCTCCATCCTCTTCACGTACAAGAAGCTGCGTCATATTCTCGAAGTTGTCGTTGCTCTTGAAGTGGTTTGCGGCCTGGCTGTAGCTCAACTTGGCTGTCTCGTATCCGGTAAGATCGATTACGGGCGAAACGGCGGTGGCGTCGGCCTCATAGCAGGTGTTGTTGGTGAAGGAGGACGCCGTGAGGCCATACTTTGCGTCCACGCGCCATACGTAGGTAAGCGCATCGGGAAGCACCGTGTTCTCGAAGGTAAAGTCGGAGAGGTTGCCTTTGGTCAGACTTGCCTCGTAGATGGTGCCCTCGGTAGGTTGCGGGGTGTCGCCGCCGCCCTCAACGTGGAACGGCTCGTTGCTCTTCGAGCCCCAGATGTGCTCGGCGAGTTCCGGATTGTCGATAAAGGGATTGCGATTATTCTGAATCTTATAAACAGCTTCATTGCGGTCTATCTCTTTTTGGGAAACAGGATCCTGGCGCGCCCACTCCAGAAGCAGAGTCTGCGCCCAGGGCCGAAGCGTAAGGTCGTTGTCGACGAACATATAGTTGCGGTCGCTCATATCGTACTTCCAGGGAATGTCGGCGTAAATGGTGAAGATGTACATATAGGCGCGCGCGAAGTCGCCCTTGTACTCGTCGGCCGGTTCGAAGACCATGCTTGAACCGCCGGAAGCTCCGGAAGCCGGATGGCCTACGGTGGTAACGCCGTTGCTCCACGTCTGCTGTGCCACTATTCCAAGGGGATAGAAGCTCTTGCGCTTGTTTGCATCCTTGTTGGAGGGATTGAGGTGATAGAGGTCTTTGTAAGCGTTGTTCTGGATTTTGCCCCACCAGGAGTTGGGGACACTATGTTCTATGTTGAGGCCGTCGATCGTAGTGACGGGGACATTGTTGTTGGAATACATATCCCACCAGCACTCCTGGCCGTTGACCATTCTGACGTCAGTTGTTTTGAAGGCGTTCCATGTGCCGGAGCCGTAAGAGACGGTTTTGAGCGAAGAGGCGGCCTGCATTGCGGCCTCCTTTAGTTCGGCGCCGCATTTGCCTTCCAGTCCGTTGTAATAACCGGCCGGCGCCTGGGCGAAGAGTGCCGCCGGGAGGGCGGCCATAACGAGTAATATCAATGTTTTCATATTAATGTAAAGATTCAAAAGTCAAAAAATTAAAAGACGGTTATTTTGCGCGGTTGCGGGCACTGGTCGTCCTTGACGAGATAGATACCCTGCGGGAGCATGAAAGATTCGCCTCCCTCGACTGCCGGCACGTGGAGTACGGTCTTGCCGGAGATGTCGTAAACGCAGAGGTTGGTGTGGCGCTCGTCGAGCATGACAGTGAAGCCCCCTTCCACGGAACCTATGGTGAGCGGCTGCGAGGCTTGCACGCCAATAATGCCGGTAGAGGCAACAGTGATTACGTTGGAGGGTTCGGAGCGATAGCCGAGACGCGACGAGCATACGGTGTAACTTTCCATGACGCCGGGGTCGCGGCCGGTGATTTTAAGGAAGTTTTCATCGGCGGTCAGCTCCTCGCTCTCGGTGTTCTCTTCTTGGTAACGGACGCGGGTAACCACATAGTAGTCCACCACCTCGGGAGCGGCGCTCCAGTTGGCTGTGTAAGCATCGTCCGAGAGGTCGGTGGCTGCCGTGGCCGTCAGCGTGGTGAGCGTGGGCACAGGGTATGCCTCCCCGATGAGGCGCACGTTGATTTCGTGGCCCAGGGGGAGTCCGCCGTCATAGAGGGTGAGGTTGGCGTGGTGCGTGCCGGTGGCCGTCGGGGTGTAGATAACGTTCAGCAGGTATGCGTTGCCGCGGTTTATGTCAAGTGCGGGGATGGAGCGGTCGGAAACGGTGAACATGGCGCGGTCGTCCCCGGTGACGCGCACCGAAAGCGGCGCCGTGAGGTTTGCGCCGGCCACACGCATCTGTGCCGCGATGCCCTGCCCTACCGCCACTTCGCCGAAGTCCAGGGCTTCTCCGTTCACGGGTTCGGTGATTTCAGGGTCGCCGGTGATGGGAGGCGTAACCTGTCCTCCCTGCTCCGAAATGCGAAACACCTCGTTCTGGCGCATGCCCCACACGTACTCGGCCAATTCGGGGAAATCTATGTAGGGGTTGCGGTTGCCCTGCGCGTTCTGCACGGCGTCGTTACGTTCCACTTCTTTCTGGGAGACGGGGTCCTGGCGCGCCCAGTGGAGGAGCATGTCTACGGCCCAGGGACGCAGCGTGGGGTACGGGCTATTGGCCGAAAACATATAGTTTACCACCCAGGGAAGGTCGTCGTAGACCGTTGCCATATAGAAGATGGCGCGGGCGAAGTCTCCCTTGTACTCGTCGCCCGGCTCGAAGACATTGCCCGAGCCGCCGCCGTAGCCTGTGGCCGCCGGACCCACTTTCGTGACTCCGTTGTCGAAGGTCGTGGACTTGCACACGCCGAAGGCATAGTTGAGCTTGGCCTGGTTGGCTCGCCCGTTGGAGGGATAAAGGTTCCACATGTCGGAATAGGCCGGCGTGTATTCCACATCGCCGTTTTTCTTCCACCACGATTTAGGGACGGCGTGCTCGCGCTGCATTCCGTAGCTACGGAATGACGAGAGGGCGTCGGAACGCATGAGGTAAATCTCATCGGAGTACATTTCCCACCAACGTTTGAATCCGTTCACGAGGTCGGGGTAGACGTCGGTGTACTGCCAATATACGGGCAATTGTGTGTAGACAAGACGGGTGTGGTCTGAGACACACCCTTTTGCGGCCGCTTTGAGGTCTGCTTGCTTCTTGCCGTCCATGGCATTGTAGTAGCCGGAGGGATAAGAGGCAGTCGCGATGCCCGCGGCGCCGAGGAACAGAAGGAACGTGAGTAGGAATTTTTTCATAATTGTTGTCTGTCAAATATCCCCGCCGGCACCCATACTGCCGGCGGGGATGGTAGGTATGATTCGTTATCTACTTATTTAACGAATGTGAAGTCAAAAGAGTTTATACGGTAAGAGCCGGCGGCAGTGAAAGTGATGCTCTCGGCGTTGCCGGTCCAGATGCGGTTCTTGTCGCCGTCGATGACTACTTTGCCCGTGTTGGCGGTGATTTCAACTGTTCCGGTTGTGCTTGCGTTGAACACGATTTTACCAAGCTTCTTGCCGGCCGGAGCCTTGATTGTCATCTCGGAGTTACGGTAGAGTCGCAGGGTCGGGGCCGTGTTGGCGTTCCACGAGGGAGTCATATAGTAAGCCGGGGTGGCGTTCTCCTTGGTGTCGGCGGGATAAGCGAAGGTGAAGGCGAACTGGCCGAGGGTCATGGCTTTCAGCGGCTGCCAGTGGGCTGCCTGGCCGTTGGTTGTTCCCGGGGTACCCTGCGGTATTTCTTCCGCAAAGGTACCGTCGAAGTCCTTGGCGTCCTTTACGTCAAGCGTCACCGTCTCGCCGAGGTCGGGATTGTCCGGGGTGTCGGGGTTGTCGGGAGTTGTGTTGCCGCCGAGTTGGAACTCGGAAGCGGTACCGTTGTTGCCGGTGAGCGAAGGCATGCCCATCTGCGGTGCGAAAGTGCCTCGCACGCTGAGAGACTGTCCGTAGACACCACGGTTGTCGATGAGGTTGACCTTGGCGCGGAGTTCGGAACCGGCGGGGAGGGGCACTACCATGCACTTGGTGAAGTCGCGGGTGTCGGCCGTCTCGCCGATCACCACGTTGTTATCCATATCTACGTCGGTGCCCCAGATAATGTCTGAGTTGGAGGTCACTGTCTGGACACCGCCCTTGACGGCACCCACGATGTAACCCTTCACCCAACCGGCGGCACCGGTGTTCTGGAGTGCGAGAGCTTCCTCGACGGTGTAGGGGTCTTCTTTCTCACCCTTGCTTTCGAACATGCAGTCGGCCGTAGAGCGCAGCAGCAGCTGCCACGTGCCGTTGAAGTAAGAAAGGAGGGCACGCACCGTGCCGTTGCCCTTGGGGAGCGTGTTGGCGTAGAAGGTGGAGTAGCCCGAGGTGCGCACCACGATAGTGTTGCCTTGCTCGTCCATCAGGTTACGGTTTTCGGTGTTCTGGTAGGTGGAGTAGGTGTTCTCGCCACCTTCCTCGAAGTGGACATTGCGGAACTCCACCAGGCGGCTCGTCATGTTGCGAATGCCGGCCTCGTCGGTGGGCAGATCTGAGATCTTCATTACGGTGCAGTAGTAGCCGTCATTTGGGGGCGTCTGGCCGTAGTCGATAAGTTCGAGGTCCTGCACCGGCGTGCCGTTGAGCTGTGTATGGGAAGTGAAGTTGGGATAAATCATGAAGGAGACCTGCGGCGTGCCGTTGTACTCGCCGTAGCCGCCTATCTGTTCCAGCCCGGCGTATTTGCCTATGTAGAGGCCCGTTACGTCGATTACCACTTCCTGGCCCAGGCGGTACTGGTTGTACAGGGAGTTCTGGTTGATGGAGAGGGTGATGGCTCCGGTTGCATCCTGGATGTACATCGACTTGTAGATGTTGCCTGAAGCGTCGGAGGAGATAACCCGCCCTTTGATGATGTAGTGCGAACCGTCCTCGCGTTCGGGGCAGAGGGTTGCGTAATTGGTGTCGCCCTTCCAGAAATGGTCCTTAAGCTCGGCGATGGTGGTGTTTGCCTGCCATGTGGCCTGAGGCACTTGCAGACCCGGGTCGTCGAAGTCATTCTGGCACGACGTGGCGCCGACGGCCATCAGAAGCGCAGCCCCGATATATGCTGTTTTCAATATTTTCATTTTTCTCTGGATTTAAAAAAAGTTTTTCAAAACTTAGCAGGATGTTACTTTTCGCCTGTCACACGCACGGCGTCGATTTCCCATGTGCCTGCCAGGTTGGCGGCTGCCGAGGAGGTGTAGTGGAAACCGATTTCAATCTTCTTGCCTGCATAAGAGGAGAGGTCCACCGTTCCGGCGTCCATGAATGTCCAGCTGTTGCCGGGCAGGTCGGGTGTACCGGGCATTGTGAGCGTCTGCCACTGGCCGCCGGTCTCGCGTACCGCCACGCTGCAATATTTCTGGAAGTTGGCGTTGGTGGTGAAGTAGTTGGCTGCCTCGCGGAAGGTGAACTCTACCTTGGTGTATCCGGCCAGGTTGATTTCAGGAGATACGGCCCAGGTGTCGGTGTCGTAGCGTGTGCCGGAGATATAGCCCGAAGCCACTATGCCGTACTTGGAGTCCACTTTCCAGACGTTGCCGCCGCCAACTGCGTTGTCGGTGAAATTCCACTTCTCGAAGCCGCCGTTCTTGTCGGCCTCGTAGATGGCGGGCAGGGTCGGTTTTTCGTAAACGCCCACAGAGTCGAAGTTGCAATTATCTATACTTTTCAGTCCGTTGGTGCCGAAGTAGCGCTCGCAATTACCCTTCACGGTTACGAGCTTGCCGAGATTTCCGGGATTGTCCACGAGGTTGAGAGCCTTGCGGGCATCACTGCCGCTGACGAGCTGCACTGGGATGCACTTGGTGATGTCACGCTCGTCGGGGTCGGCCGCCATGAGCATATTGGAGGCCACAGTGGCGGGAGTCTCGAACTTGGCCGTCTCGGCGGTATAGGCGTTGGAGATGCCGGTGTCTATCCATCCTACAATGTATCCGGTGACCCAGACTCCGGAACCTTGGGCACCGCCGATAACCTGCGATACGCTCATGGGGTCGTCCCAGACGCCGCTGCCGTAATCGGACGGAACTATAACAGGGGGATAATCCTTGTCGTCGCTGCACGAGGAGAAACCGGCTCCCGCTAACACCGCGGCGGCAAGCGTGAGGTATATTCCTATTTTTTTCATCTTTTATAATCTTTTTTTGAGGTTCTGTAGCCGGGGTATTAGAAGCGTATTCCGAAGTTGAAGAATATGCGGATGCCCTGGGCGTAATAAATCTTGTTCGGGAACTTGGTCGTACTGTAGTTCTCGTAGTCGAATTTACCTTCCTGATAACCGCCGGTCTGAATCTTGCGGTTGTTCAGCACGTTGTTGACACTGAGGTTGAAGTTGAGCGAGCCCCAGCGGGTGTAGATTACCTTGCCGATGCTGACATTCAGCGTGAAGGCGTCTTTGAGCTTGTCCTGGTGGGCGATTTCTTCGATTTTCTGCTCCACGGCCTGCTGGATGGTCTGACCCTCGGCGGGTTTTACCACGGTGTAAAGTTCCGGCATGGCCTCGTGGCGCGTCGGGGCGAGGTCTACATAGCCGTCGGCGAAGTAGTTGGCGTTGATTCCGAAGAACCACATACCGGGAGCGGCATAGTCGAGACCGAGGCTATAAGCCTGCTGCGGAGTGCCCCCGAGGTGGAAACCTTTGAGGTAAACACGGCGGCTGACGTCTTCCTGCGAACCGTTTTCATACGAACGGACGCCGAGCGGGTTGTTGCGGTAGGTGTACTGCGCTATGGTACCAGCACCGGTAAGCGAGAGGCTCGGAGTGAATTTGTAGACGAATCCGAGTTCCAGACCGGTGTAGCGTGTCTGGATGCCTGACATGGCGTAGTTCATGAAAGTGTTGAGCTGGTAATCGTAGAAGCCGCTGCGCTTGATGCCGTCCCACATCTCGGTGTAGAAACCGCCGATGGAGCCGCGGAAGTTATTGTAGTTCCAGATGTAAGCGATGTCGGCAGAGAGGAAACGCTCGCTCTTGAGACCGGTTACGGAAGTGTCCTTGATACGCGGGGAAACGTATGCATAGTCGGGCAGCGGGGCGCGCGTGCCGTAAGCGAAGTGAGCCGCAAAGTAGTTGCGGCCGTTGAGCTTGTATGTGACGCCGGCCTTGAAGGCGGCGTTGTCGAATGTGTGGCGTTTGCCGGTGCCCAGAGAGTTTTCGGGGGCACGGCCGTTCTGCATGTTACCGTGGCGCATGAAGTTGGTGTAGCTCATCTCCAGACCGTAGTTAACGTCCCAGTGCATGGTGTTGATCTGGTTCTGAATCCAGGCCTTGGCCAGGTAAGAACGTATGTTGTAGTCGTATCCGAACTTGTCTCCGTCGGTCACTTTGCGGTTGGGGTTGCGCAGGTCGTTCTGCAAGATTTCCGGGTTGCCGGGGAAGTCGCGCTCGGCGAAGTTGTCGACGTCTCTCCAGAACTCTCCTCCCAGAAGGTTGTCGATGGTCTTGTAGTAGTGCGCGTCGGTGTAGTTGAAGCTGACGCCGGCCTGGAGCTGCATGTAGTCGTTGAGACGGCTGTTGATGTAGCTGTTGAACATCCAGGAGGTGAAGTTGGAGTGGCGGCGTTCAAGGATATACGTCGACTGTCCCTTGAGTTCGGGGTTGCGGTCATAGAGGTCGCGGTTCAGCCAGTTGGCCTGGTAGAGCGCGTCCCAGTTGATTTGGCGGAAGTGCTTGTCGTGGCGCCAGAGGTCGGTGTATGTGTCATACTGTGCCAGCTGTGCGGCGTAGAGGTCCGGGTCGGTATCGGGGTCGGCCGTGGGCTTGTAGTACGACGGCAGGTAGCGGTAGTAGTCGGGTCGCGGGTCTGCTGCCTGGTACCAGTTGAGGGCCGAACTGGAGTAGTTGTTCGAGCGGAAGCCGACACCTGTGTTTACCACAGTTCCCATCTTAGGTTTCCATATCCAGTTTACGAGTGCCGAGGGGTCGAAGCTTTTGACAACACGGGCCGATTTCTTCTTGCCGTTCAGGTAACCCCACGAGGGGTTGTAGAGGTTTGAGCCGGCCAGGTCATAGGCCTCCTGAGTGGCTGCGGCGTTGGTGGCGCGCTCTGTCGGGGCGCCCCATGTCGAGATGTTGATGGAGTGCTTGTCGTTGAAGATTTTCTGTAGCGAGAGGGCGTAGCCGAAGCTATTGTAGAACGTACCTTCAATGACGCCTTCCGGAGCGTAACGGCCTATGACGCTTGCCGAGAATGCCCAGCCGTTCTTCGTCACGCCGGTGTTGTACTGGAGCATGGCGCGCATCATATAGTTGGAGTTGGTGTAGCTCACGTTGCCGCGGAAGCCCGGGGCATATTCAGAGGCGTAGGTTGTGAAGTTGGTGGAACCGCCTATGCGTCCGAAACCGAAGTTGGCGTTGTCCATGTCCACCTCTACGGTCTTGTTGCGGAAAGCGCTGGAGGTCATGCCTCCCAGACCGCTGTAGTTGAAGCGTCCGCGCATGGCGTCGTTATAGTCGAATCCGTTGATGTAACCGGCGTTCCAGTTGGCTTCGTATCCGCGGATACGGAAACGCACGGTAGAGAAGTTGTAATTAGCCGTCTGGTAATAGACGTCGTTTGTGGCACCCTGAATGGTACCGATGGACTGCGAAAGTCCTTCGTCCTCCACGAGCGCGGACTGGTCTTCCATCTGGTCGTCGGAGGTCATGTTGCGGGCGTCGAAAGTTGGAGTGAGCCGGAGGGTGCCGATGTCAGCCACTATTCCGGACTTTACGGTGACGTCCCGGGAAAAGTCGTCATATCCGTAAGCGATGATGTCGAGCTGTGTTTCGCCCGGCTGCGCGTTCGAGATGGTGAAGCGGCCGTCAGCGCCGCTGACCACGAATACGCCCTGGCCGCGGAGCACGATGTTGGCATCGGCCACGGGCTTGCCGTTGCGGGCGTCTACCACCAGACCCGTCAGGCCGGTGGCCGCGAGCGTCGGGAGCGCCATGCAAAGGAGCAGGAGCAGTGTAAGTTTTATTCGCATGATTCTGATATGTTTGATTTTGTTATTTTTCAGGGGATTTACAGGTTATTTGCGCTGGCGAACTTTCAGGAAAACTTCGGTGGGCAGGTGGTCGCTGTATCCGTCCATCCATACTCCGGAGCCGAAGGTGCGCAAGGGCGACCCTTTGTATTTCCCCTCCTGCTGGATGAGGAACGGCTTGTCGTTCCAAACCTTTGCGGCGAGGAACTCGAGCGGGTTGGAGCCTTGGGCGCAGAAGTCGTAGCCCACTATTATCTGGTCGAAGAGGTCCCAGCCGCTGCGGTAGATATATGAGCCTATGCCATCGTCAAGCTTCTTCCAGAAAGGGTTGTAAAACTGTCCGGGCTTGGCGTCTTTCATATTCTTGGCACCGCCGAGCACTTCGGCACACGAGCGGTTGTTGGGGTCATCGTTGAGGTCGCCCATCACTATGACGCCCATATTGGGGTCGATGGCATGTAGCGAGTCGGCGATGTGCCGGCTCAGGCGCGCGGCGGCCTCCCGGAGCCACGAGCTCTGTTCCGTACCGCCTCGGCGCGACGGCCAGTGGTTGACGATGATGGCCACGCGTGCCGGCCCCAGGAGGCCTACCACACACATCTGGTCGCGCGTACGGAAGTCGGGCAGCGAGTCTATGTAAAGCAGGTGATTGGTTACGTTGATGGGACGGAAATACTGCGGGTCGTAGAGCAGTCCGACGTCCACACCGCGGCGGTCTGGCGAGTCGTGGTGCACTATGCGGAGGTTGCGGTGGCGCAACGGCTCGGCCTTGACGAGGTCTTCAAGCACCGAGCGGTTCTCGATTTCGCTTACCCCTATCACGGCCGGACCGTCGGGGGTAGATTTGGTGGTAAGCTGAGAGATGGCGTATGCCATGTTGCGAATCTTGCTCCAATACTTCTTGCCGTCCCACTTACGGTCGCCCTGCGGCGAGAATTCCTTGTCGTATTTTCCGTTGTTGTTGATGGTGTCGAAGAGGTTTTCAAGGTTGTAGAAAGCCACGCCGTACACCTGGGCCGGTTTCTGGCGCATCGGGGCGTCGGTCTGTGCCGTCAGCAGGAAAGCGCCAAAGAGCCCTGCTGCTGCTACGGCGGCGGTTATCAGTCTCTTTATTCCCATATCTTGGTGGTTTTTTCAGTTTAAGTTTGTCTGAGGTAAAAGTAACCTTTCCCGGTTCAACGGGTGGCGAAAGCGGACCGGAAGCCCGGTTTTCCTTTTAGCTTCCGGGCCGCTTGTACGGTTAATCAGCCGGAATGGCAATAGTCAGAAGTACTTGACTTCGGTTCCTTCGAGCGAGGAGAGAAGGTTGTTGGCCAGCGAGCTGGCACCCAGGCGGAAGAGGTCGTGGCAGAGCCATTCGTCTCCGAGCACTTCCTTAACGATGGCATAGTAGCCCATTGCGTCGGCCGTGGAACGCACGCCGCCGGCAGCCTTGAAGCCCACCTTCCGGCCCGTCTTCTCGTAATATTCCTTGATGCACAGACACATAACGTACGCCGCCTCGAAGCTGGCCCCGGAATACACCTTGCCGGTGGACGTCTTGATGAAGTCGGCGTCGCAATACATAGAGAGAATCGACGCCTCCTTAATACGCCTGGCGGTCTTGAGCAGGCCCGTCTCCAGAATGACTTTCAGTTTCGCCTTCTTGACAGTATGTTTAAGCTCAATGATTTCGTCGCATAGGTCTTCGTAGTTCCCATCGAGGTACATTCCCACAGGGAAAACGATGTCCACTTCCTGCGCACCGGCCTCAACGGCGAGGGCGCAGTCGGCCACCTTGACGGCCTGGAAAGTCTGTGACGACGGGAATCCGGCTGCCACCACGCAGACATCGACGCCGGGGACGTCGAGATGCGTCCTGACAACCTCCGCAAAGTTGCTGTACACACAGATGGCGGCCACATGGCCGTATTGCGGATAGTCGTTGTCGAAGTCGTTGACACGGGTTGTGAACTTAGCTACACTGAGTTCTGAATCTTCGGTCTGAAGGGTGGTGAGGTCAACGCTGTTGAGCAGGAATTTGTAGACTTCCCGGGATTCGTATTCAGGTACTTTTTCAAGGATTTCAGCCACTTTGGAGGCGACGAGGACATCGTCTTCCGTCACGGCGCTGGCTTTGAGCGCTTCGTTATATCTGTCCATAATTTTGAGTTTTACATATAATAATCGCGGTTATTATCAAGGGTGCCACTTTGCCGCAAGAGGACAAAAATAGTTCCGACAGTTATTATTCATAACAATCAGGGCACGTTAAATCCGCTTTTGGGAATTACAAAATTAGTAAAAAATAGTCTTTTACGTATGACAAAATGGTAAAATTTACACTTTTATGTTCTTAAACATATTTTAACCACACAATTCACAACCTCCTCCGGGCTTTAAAGTCTTTAAGAACTCTAATGACCTTAACACCCCTGCTGACTGCAAGACCGCCGGGCTAAACAGACGCCCCGGGCGTTGGCCCGGGGCGTTGTACTTTGGTATTGTGTGCTGATGTGGCGCCTTGGCGCAGCGGGGTTATTTCACAAGAACTTTTCGGGTGTCGTTGCCCTGCTTGATGATATAGAGGCCGGAGGGGAGATTGTCACCCTGAACGCGGCGCCCTTGCAGGTCGTAGATAGTGGCGGCGGAGCCGGCGGCTTCTATTTCACCGATGCCCGTCACTATCGAGGTGCAGACGCCGAAGTCTTTCCATTGGTCTGCACCCTCGTAGGCAGCTACCGATTCGGAGGGAACATAGAGCGTGGCGTTGGCAGTGTTGGAGCCTGACCAAGCGCCGCTGCCCAACGTCGGGGGTACGGTGGCGGTACATTCCACGCTCTGGAGTTTCGGGCATTGCGCGAAGCAACTTGCCCCCAGCGACGTGAGGGCGGGGCCGAATTTAACCTTCGTGAGGTCGGGAAGCGCGCTGAAAGAATAGTCATCCACACTGACGAGCGATGCAGGAAGGGAGACTTCCTCGAACCCGCACTCGTAGAACACGTTCCAGTCTATGGTTTCAAGAGCGTCGTTCCATACCACTTCTTTCAGAGCTGTGTCACCCATAAAGGCGGTATTCTTGATGGTAGTGACACCGCGGCCCAGAGTCACTTTGCGCAGCGAAGTACAGCCGTTGGCTAACTTCACGGGGACTTCGGTCCATGCGTCGGGGATTGAGAGTTCCTGCAATTCGGTGCAGTTGGTGAACATGCCGGATGAGATATCTGCATGAGCCGGGAGCAGTGCAGTGGCGAGTTGCGTGCAGTTCTGGAAGGCGTTGAAACTTATGGAAACGCTACCGGTGCAGCCACTGAGGTCAAGGTTCTTGAGAGCCGAGAAAGCGAAGGCAGAAGAGCCTATTTCCTCAAGTGCAGGAGAGAAAGTGACCGACACCAGAGCCGGACATTCCTCAAAAGTGGAAGTGTTGATTACCGTCACATTCGAGAGGTCGACGGATGTGAGGCCGGCCTGCTTGAAGGCTTCGTTTCCGAGGGTCTTCACCGAAGGTGTAAGTGTGAGCGACTGGAGCGCCGTGCAGCCGCTGAAGCACATGTCGGGGATGGCGTCCACATCGGCGTTGAAACCAACAGTGGCCAACGACTGGCAGTTGTAGAAAGCAGAGTTGCCAAGCGTGGTTACTGAAGCGGGGATGTCTATGGCTTTGAGCACCGTGCAGGAGGAGAAAGCGGCGTTCTTGATGGCCTCGATACCGGAGGGAAGAGTGACGTTTTCGAGTGCGTGGCAGTCCATGAACGCCCAGAAGCCAATGCTCTCCACGGCATCGCCGATGACTATTGTCTTCAGTGTGGCATTGCCTTTAAAGGCGTTGTTGGCAATCGCGGTGACGGCGGCAAGCGCCGGATCGGAGTTCATGTCGATTTCCGTCTCCGTGCCGTTCCACTTCTCGAGCGTGGTGCCATCGAGGGTGTAAGACGCGGCGGGATACGCGCCCCACGCGCCGAGTGTACCCAAGGTCAGGGTCAAAGCAAGTAATGTTTTCTTCATTTGAGTATGTATAAATTCAGGTTATGGCGCAAAGTTAGCCTTTTTTTATCACCTTCGCAACTTTTTATTTGCTTGTTAAGATATTTTTGCGTAACTTAGCGTTCTAATAATAAAGCGTGCCGGCGCGGATGAATCACCACACTTCTACCCTGCCGTATCTTACGTATATTAACTGTATATAACTCTATGACAATGAAACAAAAGCATTCCGGCGGGGAACGTATGCGCAAGCCCGAGATAGAAAAGCGCGTGCTCGAGTTCCTCCAGAAAGAATATAAGAAAGCATTCAATTACAAGCAGATAGCCTTCGCCATCGGCGCCACCAACCCGGCTAACCGCCTGGACGTGATAAACATACTCGACACCCTGGCCGAGGCCGACGAGATACTGGAAGTAGCACTCGGCAAATACAAGGCCAAAGCCAACCGCGGCACCGAGAACACTGGCTACTTCGTGCGCCGCAGCAACGGCCGCAACGCCGTCATCATCGACGACGAGAACATCCTGGTGGCCGAGCGCAACTCCATGCATGCCCTCAACGGCGACAAGGTGCGCGTAGTGGTCTCCGCCTCACGCCGCGGCCAGGACCCCGAAGCGCGTGTGGTGGAAATCCTCGAACGCAAGGAGCAGGTCTTCATCGGCACCATAAAGATGGACCGCAACGTCTCGCTGCTTGTCCCCGACTCCAAGTTCCTGGCCGCAGACATCCTCATCCCGCGCGGAAAGCTTAAGGGAGGCAAGGACGGCGACAAGGCGATAGCACGCATCGTGGCATGGCGTGACGACGAGATGACGCCCCGTGGCGAGATAGTGGACGTCCTGGGTCGCAAGGGCGACAATACCGCCGAAATGCACGCCATCCTCGCCGAGTTCGGCCTCCCCTACCGATATCCCGCCAACGTTGAGAAAGCCGCCAACCGCATAGACGCCGGCATTACTCCCGAAGAGATAGCCAGACGGGAGGACTTCCGCAATATCCTGACTTTCACCATCGACCCCCGCGACGCCAAGGACTTCGACGACGCCCTCTCCATTCGCCAGCTCGCCAACGGCAATACCGAGGTCGGCGTTCACATCGCCGACGTGACGCACTACGTGCATCCCAACACCCTCATCGACCGCGAGGCTCAGCAACGCGCCACGAGCGTCTACCTCGTGGACCGCACCATCCCGATGCTTCCCGAACATCTTAGCAACGGTATCTGCTCGCTGCGCCCCAATGAGGAGAAACTCACATTCTCTGCCATATTCGAGCTCGATGCGAAGGCAAACGTGGTGAACCACAGAATCGGACGCACCGTGATACGCTCCGACCGCCGCTTCACCTACGAAGAGGCGCAGAAGATAATCGAGACCGGCGAAGGTGAATACGCCGCCGAACTGCACACCCTCAACGAGCTGGCCAAGACGCTGCGACGGCGCCGTTACGACAACGGCGCGCTGGAGTTCGACCGCGCCGAGGTGCGATTCGAAATCGATGACAAAGGGCATCCCATATCAGTCTTCTTCAAAGAATCCAAGGACGCCAACAAGCTCATCGAGGAGTTCATGCTCCTGGCCAACAAGTATGTGGCCATGGCCGTGGGCAATGTCCCTGAGGGAAAGAAGGCCAAGACATTCGTCTACCGCGTACATGCCAACCCCGACCCGGAGAAGATAAGCAACTTCTCGCGCATAGCACAGCGCTTCGGCTTCAAAGTACAGACCGACGGCCGCGCCAAGGACGTCAACAAGAGCCTCAACCGTATGCTGCGCGACGTCAAGGGACGCGGCGAGGAGAACATGCTCTCCATCCTGGCCATCCGCTCGATGGCGAAAGCCGAATATACCACAGACAATATCGGGCACTACGGCCTCGCCTTCGACTATTATACCCACTTCACGTCGCCCATACGCCGCTACCCGGACATGATGGTACACCGCCTCCTGGCCAAATATATGGATGGCGGACGCAGCGCCGATGTGCGCAAGACCGAGGACCTCTGCGAACATTCTTCCGAAATGGAAGTGCTCGCCACCAACGCCGAACGTGCCTCGATACGCTACAAGCAGATAGAGTATATGAAAGACCGTCTCGGAGAAATTTACGAAGGTGTGATTTCGGGCGTCACCGAATGGGGCTTCTACGTGGAACTTGACGAGAATATGTGCGAGGGCCTCGTGCCGGTGCGCGACCTCGCCGATGACTATTACGACTTCGACGATAAGAACTATTGCCTCATCGGCCGCAAGCATCATAACAAATACACACTCGGCGACCGGGTGAAGGTGCAGGTAGCGCGCGCCGACATGGACAAGAAGATGCTCGACTTCGCGCTGATTTCCGACTCCGGCAACCCGAACAAGCCTCTCCCCGCCGCCCCCTCCAAGAAGAAAAGCAAGAAGCACAAAAACTCGCGCCGGTGATACCTTATGACAGGTAATATTCTATAAGTGGTGCAGGTTGGAAACCTGCACCACTTATAGTTCTGCGCCTATTATCGGGGTTGAACAACGTCAGAACTGGGCGTAGATGAAGGGTTGGACGTTAGCGGTGCGGAAATTGATTATCAGCTGTGCGGCAACGAGGAAGATTATCAGTTTCACCACCCACGGCGTGCCCACAAACCACAGACGCAGGCGCTCGTAGCCGCCGCGGCGGATGGCATGAAGCGCGTATGCCGTGACCGCGAATAACATCCATACCGGCCGCGCGCGGCAGAAGGGCACGAAATAAGCCGGGTCGAAGTCGGTGGCAATGCGCTCGATAATGAGCCATGCGCTGTCGAGCGATGTGGCGCGGAAGAATACCCACGCGAAGGTGACGTAGCAGAAAGTCAGCGACCACGCGCCGAACTTGACGTACCACGTCTCGGGCAACCGGTCGAGCCACGGCTTGCACATCTTGTGCACCACGAGTCCGACGCCGTGAATCGCGCCCCAGATTACGAACATCCACGAGGCGCCGTGCCACAGGCCGGCAAAGAGCATCGTGGCCATGTTGTTGAGGTAGGTGCGGAACCTACCCTTGCGGTTGCCGCCCAGCGGAATGTAGATGTAGTCACGGAACCAGGTGGAGAGGGCTATGTGCCAGCGGTGCCAGAACTCCGAGAGGTTGACCGCCTGGTACGGGCTGTTGAAGTTCTCGAGCAGCCGGAACCCCATGAGTGCCGCCAGACCGATGCTGATGTCGCTGTATCCGGAAAAGTCACAGTAAATCTGCAGGCCGTAGCCCAGCACGCCCAGCGCGTTCTCGAAGCCGGAGAATCCCGCAGGGTCCTCAAATATCCAGTTATTGTATTGCGCTATGTAGTCGGCTACGAGTCCTTTCTTCAGCATTCCGAGGATAATGAGGAAGAGTCCGGAGTATATCATCCCGCGGTCCGCAGGGCGGTCTTTCTTGTGTTTTAGCTGCGGGATAAGGGTTTCGGCACGCGTAATGGGGCCGGCCAGCAGCAACGGGAAGAAGGTGAGGAAGAAGGAGTATTCGAGCAGCGAGGCGCTGTCGTTGAAACGCCCTTTGTAGGAGTCCACGATATAGCTGATGGCCTGGAAGGTGTAAAAGGAGATGCCGGCAGGCAGGAAGATGTCCATCAGCGCGAAGTTGGAGGCCAGGATGCCGTTGAGAGTGGCGATGCCGAAGTTCATGTATTTGAAGTAGAGTAGCGGCGCCAGTGCAGTCAGGATGGTGACGGTGGCCCACGCCTTCCGGCGCTTCCTTACTTCGCAGCGGCGCATACGCTCGGTCATCAGCCAGGTGACGAGCACCGTGGCGGGAAGCAAGAGCATCATCCAGCCGTTTATCTTGTAGGCGAAGAAGAGAGAGAAGGCCACGACGTAGGCCATCATGACGGAACGGCGCCCGCGCGACACCGCGATGTAGACGGCATAGAAGACTATGAAGGTGAGCAGGAAAGTGAAGGTGCAGTATTGCAGCCCGTCGTCGGGCAGGGTGAAGAACTCCCCCAGCTGCCGCATGGCCGCGGCAAAGGATATAGAAACTGTCATAATAGTCAAATGGCTTTATATGGTGCAAGCGTGACGACGTCTCGCGGGGCGACGTCACGCTTCGGACGGTTCATTATTATGGGATGGCGCACGGAGTCGCTTTGCAGCCACCCGGCGATGAGGTCCATCCACTTGGCGGCGGCCGGGAAGGTTGGGTGCGCGTGGTCGGCGCCGCGTTCCAGCTTCAGATGCGTGCTGTCGAAGTAGCGGTCGCGCCCTACTGCCTCTGCAATGGCTGCGTTGATACCGGTATCTTCCTTCCAATTGGGCGGCGATATCCACACAAAGGGTGTGTCGCCGATTTTATCCAGAATGCGGGCGATGTACTTGCGGCGGTTGTCCAGGTCGCGAACGAAGAGCTCGTTGCCGCCCAGACAGATGACTATGTAAGTTGGCTGAAACTTGCGGATGAAATGCTGAAGGGTGTCGGTCTTGGCCCAGACTTCGGTGGAGGAGCTGTACCAGATGACGGTTTTGAGACGGTGACCATTCTCTTCGGCATAATCGATGAAACGGCGGGTGAGGCCTTCAAGCATCGAGTCGCCGAAGAAGAGAATGTTCTGCGGCGTGGTGTCGGGACCTTCGAATTTCTGCGGTGCCTGCTTTTTGGCAATGGCTGGGCACGGCACCGCTACGGTGTCGGCCGACGGCTTCTGTGGCTCCGCAAGACAGGAAAGGTCAATTTTCTTAGGGGCTTTGTCCGACTTCGGGTCCGGGCCCCAGAGTGCATAACCTACGAGCAACGTTGCGGCAGTGGCTAAGAGTAAGAGGACTTTAAGGTTAGCTTTCATAGAGTAAAATTATCAATAGCCACAAAGTTAAATAAACTTTTTCAATTATGCAAATCTTAGGCAAGTTAGTAAAAAAAGAGCCGCTCCGGGGCGGCTCTTTATAGCGGGTAAGGGTCGGGTTACTTGACGATATGCTTACGGCCGTTGATGATGTAAAGGCCGGCCGGGAGGCGGTTAAGGTCGTCGGCGTCGGCGGTCTTCATCACACAGATGCCCTGCAGGTTATAGACAGTGTAGCCGTCTTCGGCGGGGGCTACGATGGAACCGATGCCGGTGGCGGGATGGCCATAATCGAAGTCGGTGACATAGTACTGTGCGGCGTTGTCGCGGCCACGTGTCGAGGTGAAGCGGAAGCCTATCCAGAAAACGTCGGGCATATCCTCAACGACACTCATGTTCACTTCGTAAGGTATCCATGTGCTGTCCATGTCAGGAGTTACGGGAATGTCGAAGCCCTGCATCGGGGTGATGTAGGTTTCGCCCTGGTACTGTTCCACAAGGCAGATGTCGAGTTGGTCGGTCATTCCTTCGTAGAGACCTTTGCCCATAAGGCGGAACTTGATCACCTTGTCGGTTGCGTCAGTATAGCTGAGAGCCGGGGAAACAAGGAGCATCTGGCAGGGAGTGCCCTCTCCGGCGCCCATCTTGGAGTCGTAGGCCGTCACTTTGGCAGCGGTGAAACCGTCGCCTGCATAGCCCCACCATGCGCGTGTGCCCTCTTCGGCCACGTTGCACCAGCCAGCCACGTCGAGCGGTTTGTTGCTCTGCACACCGGCAAAGTCCTGGAAGTATTCGGCGTATGCCCCGGCGGGATTGAGCACCAGCTCGCCGCCCTCTTTCTCTTCGGGTGTCTCGCCGCCTGTGGTGATACCGTGGACGGTGAGCGTCACAGGCTGCCCCATGATTGTTGAGAAGGTAAAGGTCTGGTCCACGTTGCCCTCCACCTTGGGCTGGAAGGTGACGCGCACTGTCTGCTCGGCCACGTTGGGAAGATAAAGGGCTGAGCCAATGATGATGCCCTGGGCGCTCTGGTTGCCCTTCACGGCGTTGATATAGTCGAAGGCGTTGGCCACGTGCAGCGTAGCCTCGGCGGTGGCGGTCTCCCCTACGCGGGCTCGGAGGGTGAGTTCGGCGGGAGTGATGCTGAGTTCGGGGAGATGCTGCGGATCGTAGGCCATGCAGCCGCGCAGGCTGACGGAGCGGTTGAGAGTGGCGTCGGTGCCGTCGAAGTCGAAGTAGATGTTGGCGTTGTGCTTGCCGGTGGTGGTCGGATGGTATGTCACGGTGACGACTGTCGTACCGCTTCCGGCCGGGATGGCGCTCGGCGATACGGAGAACATGGCAGCGTCAGTGCCGGTGATTTCGATGGGCGCGGCCGTCTTGATGCCGGTGGCATTGACTGTTATGCGCGCTATCTGCGTATCCACGTTGATGGGAGCGGCTGCGTTGGAGAAGTCAAAGAGCGCTTCGCTGGTAATCTCGGCCGATGCTGCTGCGGCGGTGATGTCGCCGGCTGAGCGCGGCCATACTATGCAACCGCTCTTGGATTTGGAAATACCTGTCACCTCGGCGGGGGAAGCGGGAATCTCGGTACCGATGAGGTCGGTGCCGGCGAAGGGACGTACCGTGGCTGAACCGCCGTCGGCCGTCACGCTGTATGACTTGGCCTCGAACGTTCCGGTAGTGGGGAACTGCACGCTGCTGAGCTTCACGAGCTTATACTGGTTGAGCGTCGGGTCGAAGTCCGAGGGGTTGATTTCGATGGGAGATTTTTCCTTCCCGGTGGCGCTGACGGTCCAGGGGAGGACGTTCTCGTCCATCTGGAGGAACATCAGCTGCCAGCCCACGGCATCGGGCGATACCATTACGAGGCAGTTGGTTAGCTCGTCACCCACCTTTATGGCGTGACCCGTAGCATCGAAGAGCGATGCCGTGGAGAAGCAGACGGCGCCTGTGAGGTCCTGTGCATAAACCAGGTCGTAGTCCGTCCCGTACTGGCTGGCGCGCTCCACGTAGGTCACCACAGCCTTTCCGGTGTACTGGTAGAGGTCGTAGTTATCGTCCTGGTAGAAGTTCTGGAAACGGGATGCCTGCCCTACTGTTATGGGGACGGTAACCTGCGCGTTGAAGGTGATGGTCTGCGTCTTGGCGCCGGCGGTTTCGAGCGTGGCGGTGCCTGACCACGGACCTGTCACGGAGGCCGTCGGTGTGATGGTGAAGGTAACGGGCGCACCTTCGATGAGTTCGGAAACGGGGATGGAGGTGCGGTCTACCGTCACGCCTGCCGAGCAGGTGATGGTGACAGGTTCGGTAGCGCCGGTGGCGGAAATGACAGCCTGTGCCGGATACGACACGCCGTTGACGGCGCTCTCATGGTTGAACGGGCCGCCGTCAACGGTAATGGTGGCGGTGTACTCCTCCGGAGGAGTCGGGGTGTCGTCGTCGCCGAAAAGACCGGCCCACGACGTGGCGACGCGCAGCGCATCAATCTGCACATTGGGTCCGAAGGATGATGAATTGGTGCCCTGACGAAGTTCCACACCTTTTATACCACCATAAGAAAGAGAGGCATCGCCATCGCTACCGTCTGAATAAACGGTAGCTCCGGCGGGTTCCTCCGAGCCGGTAGCGGGATTAACCCACAATGAAACCACATCATTGGTATATCCTTCCACTATCTGATACTTCAACACTACGAAGTATGTAGTGCCGTATGCAAGGTCGGTGGTACATTCAGTGGTTTTACTGAAAGCACCACCGCGGCCTACGTAAAGATGATAATGGGCGTCATCTGCGCCTTTGGCGAAGATCCGGCCATATTCCGTCGGAGCCTTTCCATCGGATATTCCTGCATTTGTTTCCGGGAAGAATCCGAAGAAGTAAGCGGGAGTGCCATCCTCAATACTTTCAACATTAATGAGCATTGAGGCATAAATGCTGCCGGAGTTGATTTTCGTACCGTTGTCGAAGAAGCGCATGAGATCCTGGCCGGAAGCTGTGTCAACGAGTTTCACGGAGTTGCCCACCGGCTCATCCATGTATCCTTGGTAAACGAGGCTACCTTGCGACACTTTGATAGGGTCATTCGGGTTTGAACCGGCTTTAAGCCAGCCGCCCTGGCCGTAGAGCTCTGTGCCGGCGTCGTAGGAGAAGTTCTCGGTGAGCAGCCGCCCGGTGTCGGCCCATGCCGAGGTGGCAGAGGCCAGGGTCAGCGCTGCCGCCGCGAACAGCCCTAATGTCTGTCGTAGTTTCTTTTGCATAATCGGGTATTTTGGTTAGTAATATATTTGCGGAAAACTGATTAATGTGCAAATATAGTTCATTTATTCTTACCCTGCAAATATTTTTAACTTTTGAGGAGAATTTTCCGATTGCAGCTTATAATTTTTATAAGAGTTATAAATTTTATAAATGTTATAGGCGCGTTAGGCCGGCCACACATCAGCCGTGTGGCGCCGCCTCGTTAGACGCTAAAAAGACGGGAGGCTACCCGTAGGCGCCTCCCGTTTGGGGTTGGGTCCCCGCTTGGGGACAGTGTTTTCGTTTTTCAGAATACCGGCATCTGCCAGATGAAACCTACCTGAAGACAGTTGGTGGTGTAGTTCTCCATGCCGAAGTTCTTGGCTTTGGCGGTATAGAGGTAGTCACGTCCTATGTATGTGGCGTAGAAGTGGAGGTTGCGGTCCTTGAAGGGATAGTATTCCACACCTCCGATGTAGCCGAGGGCCGTGCGGTATTTGCCGGCGCGGATGTCACGCTCTTCTCCGTCGTACTGCGCCTTGTGGGTCTTGTATATGCCCTCGTTCTCATACATGAGCTTGCAGAAGATGTTCCAGTCGGGCAGGAAACGGTAGTTGAAGTGGAGGATGAACGACATGTATTCGGCCTTGGCGGTGTTCTTCAGCGGATCGGAGCCTCCTACTATGTTGGTCATTATGCCCTTGCGGTCCACCCCTTCGCGGGAGTACATCCAGTCGAAGTAAGCGCCCACCTTATCGGAAATCTTGAAGTCGTTACCGAGGGCGAAGTAGTACATCTGCGCCCCTTTGGTCTCGCTCATCACCGATGCAGACCAGCGTGTCTTGTAGACGTCCGAGAAATTGCCGTTCCAGTTGAGGGTGTAGACCATAGGGAGTTTAGACTTCTCATAGTCGCCGTACATTGCCCGCGAAGTAGTGTTGTAGGCGTTGAGAATCTGGAATTGCAGTTGCTGGCGGCCGGTGAAGTTGTAGCCCACCGTTACGCCGCTCATGAAGTTGGTCATATAGTCAACCATGTCGGAGTACTGGTAGATTTCGATGGGGTTGAGGTCAAACTCAATACCGCCGTAAGCGGCGCACTGCTTTCCGAGGGCTATGTCCCACTTTCCAAAGTTAAGCATGATTTCGGCCAGGTCGATGCTGTTCCAGAGGTTGTCGCGGTACCCTTTGGGGTCATCCCCCTTGTTGACGCGCTGGCGATAACGGTAGGAGACCCAGGGAGCTATGCGGCCCTTGGCCTCGATACGGAACTGCTGCATCTGGAACTTCCCCTCGTTGAAGTGCGAGCCGTTCCAGTCGGCCTTAAAGTTGCCGTGCATGTTGAAGTAGAGGTTGAAGGCATCGGTCTTTTTCTCTATTTTGGCGATGCTCTCAATCAGGCCCTTCTCGTTGTCGGTGTTGAAGGCCGTCACGCTGTCCATCTGCGCGAAAGCGGGTACGGAGGCAAGCAGGGCTGCCGCTGCGATGTAATATGTCTTCATGGTGTCAGGTTTGATTTTGACTTTAAGTAAGTAATCAAATTAAACACATATCAGAAACGCCGGCATTTCTGAGTGATTTCATCGAGTCGACGATGGAGCGATGCCCGCATCGCGACTGAGGAGACTTGGATGA
>OHBJ01000444.1_pt1 | contig 26396 bp, 20 predicted proteins | sample 1577241 | NCBI WGS metagenome assembly OHBJ01 (sample SAMEA3541594, study PRJEB24748) | human gut metagenome | biome: human gut; feature: human-associated habitat; material: faeces | place: China | collected 2012 | reverse complement strand
GAAGAAAGATAAGACGCTTCTTTATCAAGGTCGAAAACCTTTAAAAGCTCCATGGCCTTTTCGTCCATTGCACGCTCTTTTTTGAAATATGACGGAAGCTTGAATATACCTGCTGCCGTATTGTACTTATAATGATTGTGAAGTCCTACCTTAACATTATCAAGAACCGACATCTGACCGAAAAGTCGGATGTTTTGGAAGGTTCTTGCAACGCCTGCCTTGCATATATCAATGGTCTTTTTGCCCGTTATAACGGTGCCGTCGAGAGTAGCCTGACCCTCGGTAGGCTTATATACGCCCGTAAGAAGGTTGAATATGGTCGTTTTACCTGCGCCGTTCGGTCCTATAAGACCATAGAGCTCGCCTTTTTCTATTTCTATGTTAAAATCATCAACGGCTTTAAGACCGCCGAAGGTTATGCTTAAATTTTTAGCTTCGAGCAATGCCATAATTACCGTGCCTCCTTTTTGGTCTTACCGTTTCCCTTTTTGAAGAACTTTTTTATCGAATGAGTCTCCCAGAAAGCGATTGCCTTGGGGCTTGAGGTCATTATCATCATAACAATAAGCACTACCGCATATATGAGCATTCTGTAATCGCGAAGTCCGCGGAGAACCTCCGGCAAAGCCGTAAGTACACACGCTGCGATTATAGAGCCGCGTATATTGCCTATGCCGCCGAGAACCACAAATACGAGTATCATTATTGACATATTGTAGCCGAAATTCTTTGATGTTGCGGCAAGCACGCTGAGGTTATGCGAATACAAAACGCCGGCTATGCCTGCAAAAAATGCGGAAAGCGAAAAGGCGATAAGCTTATATTTAGTCACGCTTATACCCACCGATTCGGCGGCTATACGATTGTCACGCAGAGACATTACCGCTCTGCCGGCGCGCGAATGAATAAAGTTCAGAATTACAAACAGCGTGATAAGAAGAAGAACTATACCTATTACAAATGTTGAATCGTTGGGTGTTCCGGTTATACCGAGCGGCCCGTTTATAAGAACAGTACCGTCAGCCTCAAGATTTAACGACGACTGACTCGTAAAGGAAGCGTGAATACCGTGACTGTCATATCCGACGTATATTGTTCCGAGTATGTTCTTAATTATCTCGCCGAACGCAAGCGTTACTATTGCAAGATAGTCGCCCTTTAATCTTAAAACGGGTATGCCTATAAGCACGCCGAATATTGCCGCGCAAAGTCCGCCGACAAGTATGGCGAGCGGAAAACGAATCCATACATTTGTAAGAGTGTTTTGCGTAACTACCGAGAAAATCGAGCTTGCATACGCACCGACGCACATAAATCCCGCATGGCCGAGCGAAAGCTCACCGAGATAACCGACTACAAGGTTAAGAGAAACGGCAAGTATGGAGTACATACACAGAGGAACCAAAAGACCCCTCAAAAGGCTCGTTATATTTCCCGTGGACTTGAGTATTTCGACTACGGCAAATACAACTAAAACCATAGCGTAGGTTATGAGGTCGCTTCGGGTACTTTTTTTGATCAGTTTTGACTTTGTTGATGCCATCTTTGTACCCTCCTTAAACCTTTTCAATATACTTCTTGCCGAGAATGCCAGTCGGCTTAACAAGAAGCACTATTATAAGAACGACAAACACGATAGCGTCAGCCATCTGCGAAGAAATATAAGAACGGCTAAGTATTTCTATAACGCCTATAAGAACACCGCCGATTACGGCACCCGGAATAGAACCGATACCGCCGAGAACGGCAGCTACGAATGCCTTAATGCCGGGCATTGCACCTGTCTGCGACGAAAGTGTGGGATAAGCCGAGCAAAGGAGTACGCCTGCAACGGCCGCCAGTCCCGAGCCTATGGCAAATGTGAGAGAAATAGTCGCATTTACATTTATGCCCATAAGCTGAGCCGCTCCCTTATCCTCGGATACTGCGAGCATTGCGCGGCCCGGCTTTGTCTTATTTACAAATAGAGTAAGCGAAACCATTATTATGAGCGAAACTATTATGGTAACTATAGTTTCGGCGCTTATTGTTATTTTACCGTCGGCAAGCGTAAGTGCCGGTAGCTTTACAATAGAGGTAAAGCTCTTCGCCTGAGAGCCGAAAATCAAAAGTGCCATATTCTGAAGAAAGTAGCTGACACCTATTGCGGTTATAAGAACGGCAAGAGGAGAAGCGCCTCTTAACGGCTTATAGGCAAATCTTTCTATTGCCATACCGAGCAAGGTACACGCCGCCATAGATATAACGAGTGCGAGATAAGGATTTACCCCGGCGTATGAGGTCAACGCAAATACTATGTATGCACCGACCATTATTACATCGCCGTGCGCAAAGTTAAGCATTTTGGCGATACCGTAAACCATGGTGTAGCCGAGCGCTATTACGGCATATATACTGCCGAGACTGACGCCGTTTATAAGGTTTGTTATAAAAGTCAATTTACTGCACCCCAAACTAAAAATGTTTCTTGTTTAAAATACAAATAGTATAACATATCCTCTTTGCCATTACAACGAGAAAAATATGCAAAAATGAATAATCGGGCGGCGCGCTTTTCATTATATTTCACCCAATTAAAGCGATAATGTAGAAAACAAAAAGGGCCGGCAGCCGTAAGCTGCCGACCCGTATTCAGCCTTTAACCGAAGAAATCAGTCCATCGGCTGATATTCGCCGTTTTCAATCTTAACCGCTTTCGGCTCTTTGTTTACTTCGCCTGTTGCTTTCCAGGTCATACCTGAACCTGTTACGCCGTCAACTGAGATTTCTGTCATGGCGCCCTTGAGAGCATTACAAATATCGGAAACACTCATATCGCCTGTAACGCCTGCTTTTTCCGCAGCAGCCTTTACAATGTAAACAGCGTCATAAGCGTCTGCCGCAAACTGATTAAGAGTAGACGGGTCAAACTTCGCATTGTAAGCAGCAACAAACTTCTTGGTTGTCTCGTCGGTAGCATTAGCTGCAAACGGGGTAAGAAGCATTACGTTTTCTGCAAGAGACTTATCAAAGTTCTCGATGTTAAGAAGTCCGTCAAGACCGTCGCAGCCGAAGAACTTAGCAGTAATACCCGCAGTCTTAGCCTGAGAAAGAATAAGAGAAGCTTCCTGATAATAAATCGGGAGGAATATAAGCTCTGCGCCGGAAGCCTTAATCTTTGAAAGCTGAGAAGAGAAGTCCTGCTTGCTGTCGCCTGTGAAGGCTTCGGAAGCTACAAGGTCAAGACCCTTTGCAGCCGCTTCAGCCTTGAAGTTGTCATAAACGCCCGAAGAATAAGCATCGGAGCTGTTATAGATAACCCCTACCTTTTTAGCAAGACCCTTGCTTGCGATATAGTCTGCGGAAGCAGTACCCTGGTTGGGGTCTGTAAAGCAAACCTGGAAGCAGTTGTCATTTGCTATTACCTTAGCTGCCGAAGCAGAAGGTGTTATCTGGAACATATTATCAGCCTTAGTCTGGCTGATAACAGAAAGGCAAGCACCTGTGGTAACGGTGCCTATGAATACCTTCATACCGTTATCCTTAAGAGTATTGTATGCGTTTACTGCTTTTTCGGCATCGGCTTCATCGTCCTCCATCTGGAACTCAAGCTTCATACCGTTTACGCCGCCTGCAGCGTTAATCTCGTCAACGGCAAGCTGTATACCGTTTTTGACGGCAATGCCGTAAGCCGCCGCGTCGCCTGTAAGCGGTCCGCTGGAACCTATTTTAAGTGTTTTACCGTCTGAAGAGCTGCTGCCGGTTCCCTTACTGCCGCAAGCCGTAAAGCAAGCTGCAAGGAAAGTCAAAGCAAGAACTGCTGCCAGAACCTTTTTCAATGACATTTTCATAAAATGACCTCCTGTAGCTAATTTTGCAAGATTCAAAAGCAAATCCTGCAATAAATCATTTATGATGAAAATTATCTTACACGCAAAATTAGGTTTTGTCAATAAATAGCCGAAATTTAGTCGTGAAAAGATGACGAAGTTGCACAAACGCAGTGCTCTGTTTTTGTGCACTTTTGAAAAGCCGTTGATTTTGTCGTTTTATGTGCTAAAATCCATACGGCGTTCCGCAGTTTAAAGGCTACGAAAAAAGCAAGGAGCCGCGGATAATACCCACGGCTTCTTGCTTTAAGACTTTATATAGAAATGGAAGATTAAGCTACGTGAAAGCTGCCTCTTTCGGCACCCTTTCTGCCGCCGTCAACAAGCTTGAATTCACGGTTTTTACGCATTTGCTCAATACGCTTTTTTCTCTTGTATCTGCGGTAATTGACAACTATAATCATCTTGACCTTTTGCTCAAAGGCGATGAACTTATCCTCCTTATAAAATCCGTATATAAGAAAGATAATAACTGCGAGCTCTATCATAGAAGAAATGGCTGTGAATGCTGACATATACAGGACCTCCGGTTCTTTAGAACATTTGTTTGTGTTTCATTACACCCTTATTATACCAACAATTTATATTTTGTCAATACAAATGTTCGGATTTTTTCGGTGTATAAGTCCTAAAATTAGGACATTTGCGTTGCAGAGCTAATACTTTTTTAATTCCAAACGCATAATACCACAACATATTGTGTTAGTCAATACTTTAGGCACAACTTATGCTATTTATACATAAAACGACCAAATAATTGCTTGTTCGGTATTTATTATGGATAATATTTATGGTACAATAATACGGTCAAATATATGTAATTTCAGTAAGGAACGGTAAAAAGAAATGTTCGTAGATATAGCTAAAATAAATATTAAAGCAGGCAACGGCGGCAACGGTGCGGTTGCTTTTCACAGGGAGAAATATGTAGCTGCGGGCGGTCCCGACGGCGGCGACGGCGGAAGAGGCGGCAACATAGTATTTCAGGCAGATGACAGTCTTGCCACATTATCCGATTTCAGATACAAAAGAAAATATAAGGCTCCGAGCGGTGAGGACGGCAGAGGCGCAAGGCAAAACGGCAAAAAAGGTCAGGACCTTATAATACGTGTTCCGCGCGGCACGGTAATACGCGAAGTAACAAGCGGAACGATTATGGCGGATATGTCAACCGACGAGCCGTTTATAGCGGCGAAGGGCGGTAAAGGCGGATGGGGCAATTCTCATTTTGCCACCTCGACACGCCAAACTCCGCGCTTTGCGAAAAGCGGTGCTCCGGGCGAGGAGTGGGATATTTCGCTTGAACTGAAGCTCATTGCCGACGTTGGTCTTATCGGCTTTCCGAATGTAGGTAAATCCTCGCTTTTGTCTGTGGTGAGTGAGGCGAAGCCCATTATAGGCGATTATCATTTCACAACTATAATACCCGTTCTCGGCGTTGTCACCATGGGTCCGGAGCAGAGCTTTGTAATGGCGGATATTCCGGGTCTTATAGAGGGTGCTGCGGACGGTGTGGGTCTCGGTCACGAATTTTTAAAGCATATAGAACGCTGCCGTATGCTGGTGCACGTAGTTGACGTCGCCGGCAGCGAGGGAAGAGACCCGAAGGAGGATTTTGAAAAGATAAACGAGGAGCTTGTAAAGTTCAATCCCGAGCTTGCAAAATGTCCGCAGATAGTGGCCGGCAACAAAATAGACCTTGCAAGCGACGAGCAGCTTGAGGATTTCAAGAGCTTCATTGAGAAAAAGGGACTTCCCTACTTCCCGATAGTCGCACCGATAAAATACGGCACAAAGGAGCTTATAAATGCTGTTGCGGAAAAGCTCTCTACCCTGCCGCCCGTAAAAAAATACGAGGCGGAGGAAATACCGCTTTCGGTACTCGAGAGCAAAAAGAACAACGGCTTTAAAGTTACCGTGAATGACGGCGTATATTCTGTTGAGGCGGACTGGCTTTACAGGATACTTTCAAAGACCGACCTTGACGACTACGCGTCGCTTCAGTATTTTCAAACGGTTCTAAAGTCGAGCGGAATAATCGACGAGCTTGTAAAGCAGGGAATTCAAGAGGGTGACACCGTTTCGATTTACGATCTCGAATTCGACTATATACCGTAATTACCGCGGTATCAAAAAGGGGTATATAAATGTTTGCTAAAATCATAAGCGTCGGGCTTTTCGGCATGGAAGCCTATATGACCGGCGTAGAAGCGGATATTTCGGGCGGTATGCCGCGCTTTGACGTTGTAGGACTTCCCGATACAGCAGTCAGCGAGAGCCGCGAAAGAGTCCGCTCCGCCATTAAAAATAACGGATTTGACTTTCCGCCGTCACGCATTACAATAAATCTCGCACCGGCGGACATAAAAAAAGAGGGGCCGATTTACGACCTGCCCATTCTGATAGCAATACTTAAATCCACGGGGCAGCTGTCCTGCGATACCGACAGCTCGGCTTTTTTGGGAGAGCTGTCGTTAAACGGCGAGGTGCGCAGAATTAACGGCGTTTTGCCGATGGTTATTAAAGCACAGCGTTGCGGTGTTAAGGAAATATATATACCGGCTCCGAACGCTGCCGAGGGTGCTGTTGTGCGCGGCATAACCGTATATCCCGTAAGGAACGTCGGGCAGTTGCTGTCACATCTCACGGGCGGAGAAAAAATAACACCCGTTTCCGAATCCGATTTCAAATCTTACAGCCTGCCCGATAATCTGCCGGATTTCTCCGACGTCAAGGGTCAGCACGAAGCTAAAAGAGCCTTAGAAGTTGCCGCCGCAGGCGGACACAATGTTATGATGATAGGGCCTCCGGGCTCGGGTAAGAGTATGCTCGCGAAACGCATACCGTCAATCTTGCCCGATATGACATTTGAAGAATCGCTTGAAACAACCAACATATACTCGGTAGCGGGAGTTTTGCCCAAGGGAATATCCCTTATAAAAGCGCGTCCTTTCCGCTCGCCGCACCACACCGTCTCCCCTGCCGGACTTTCCGGAGGCGGCACGGTACCGCGCCCGGGTGAAATATCCTTAGCGCATAACGGCGTACTGTTTCTTGACGAGTTACCCGAATTTTCGAGAACGTCAATGGAAGTTTTACGTCAGCCGATAGAGGACGGTAAAATAACAATAGCGCGCGTTGCCGCAACATTTTCATATCCTTGCAGCGTTATGCTTGTATGCGCCATGAACCCGTGTCCGTGCGGTTACTTCGGACATCCGACAAGAAAATGCACCTGTCCGAAGGGCGCGCCGCAAAAATATCTGTCAAGGGTATCGGGTCCTCTGCTTGACAGGCTTGACATACATATTGAGGTTCCGCCGGTTGATTTTGACGCCCTCTCGCAAAAGGAAGGCTCCGAAGAATGCTCTTCCGAAATTAAGGCAAGAGTCAACAAGGCAAGAGAAATTCAGCGCCGCCGTTTTAAGGGGACAAGCGTCACCTGCAACGCTAAAATGGATTCTGCACTCACAAGAAAATACTGTATTATGACCACGGCAGCGACCAACATACTGCGGCTCTCATTCGACAAATTGGGTCTTTCGGCAAGAGCCTATGACAAGGTGCTGAGAGTGGCAAGAACAATAGCCGACCTTGACGGCAGCGACGTGATAGACACCAAGCATATAGCCGAGGCGGTACAATACAGAAGTCTCGACCGAAAATTCTGGAAGGAATAAATAAACGCAATACAAAACGGCTGTAAGAGCAAATCTTACAGCCGTTAATTTTATTGTTCTTTTTTATATTCCGTCGTAGTAGCCTTTGTCGATAAGCTCGCCTATCGAAGCTACAACAGCCGGCTTATCCTCCTTATACGTTACGCCGTACCACTTATCCTCGGCGACGAGAACATTAACCTTTTTTGTTCCGCTCTCGATAAGAGAAGATACGACGGACGGGAGATAATACTCCGATTTCGGAACATTCAGCTTTTCTTTGAGAAAAGCAACAAACCCATCCTCTATGTATTTGAATACGTCGGGACGGAATCCCCAAAGGTTCATGGAAACGACCGTATCCGGCGACAACGCATTCCAAGTCTTGCCGTCATCCTCGGTAAATGAGCAATCGCTGCGAATTTTTGTATATTCGGTGACGCTCTCTAAAGCATTATTATCTGTAACACAAACGCCTCTTGAAACGGTACCGTTTTCGGTAAGCGTATTCTTGAGTCTGAAGCCGACCATACAATAATCCTCTAAGTCCGATGACAGCTCGTCGTAAATCTTCTTAAATGCGCTTCTGCCGTAATAATCATCGGCATTTACAACCGCAAACGGCTCTTTTACAACATTCTTACAGCAGAGAATTGCATGAGCGGTTCCCCACGGCTTTTGACGGTCTGCAGGGCAGGTAAAGCCCTCAGGAAGAGCATCTGTCTCCTGAAAAACGTACTCAACCTTAACCTTTTTTTCTATACGCGAGCCGACGATACGTTTAAAATCATCCTCGATTGCGTGTTTTATAACAAAAACAACCTTATTAAAGCCTGCCTTTACCGCATCGTAAACCGAAAAATCAAGAATTACCTCTCCGTTTTTTCCTATCGGCTCAAGCTGCTTTAATCCGCCGAAACGACTGCCCATACCGGCAGCCATAACAACCAAAGTTATGTCCTTACCCATTGTTTTTCTCCTTTAGCCCCATTGGCTCGTTTTATTTATTATTTGCCTCTTTTTCGGTTTGCTCGGCTATTGCCTCGTCCTTTTCAGCCTCTTTTTCAGCTTCCTCCGCCTCTTTTTCGGCTTCCTGTGCCGCCTTTTCGGCTTTATCGGTCTTAATTTCTTCCGCTGCCTTACGAGCCTTTTCGGCTTTTGCCTTTGCCTCTGCCGCTTTGGCTTTTGCTTTTTCGGCTTCTTTACGGGCTTTTTCGGATTCCTTGCGTGCCTTTTCCTCGGCATCGCGTTTTGCTTTTTCCGCCTTGGCAACGGCTTCTATTTTTGCTTTTTCTGCCTCTCGGCGTGCCTTTTCGGCTTTTTCTGCGGCATCTCGCTCGGCCTTTTCTGCATCCTTGCGCGCCTTTTCAGCCTCTTTTTTCACCTTTTCATCGGCTTTTTTAGCTTTTTCCGCCGCTTCACGCTCGGCTTTTTCTGCGTCCTTGCGAGCTTTCTCGGCTTTTTCCGCCGCGTCACGTTCTGCCTTTTCCGCATCCTTACGTGCCTTCTCGGCGTCTCTGCGGGCTTTTTCGGCGGCCTTTTCTGCATCCTTGCGCGCTTTTTCACGTTCCTTGCTCTGCTCGTACTTTGCTTCGCGCTGTTCACGCTCAACCTTTATTTCAGCCATATGCTCCTCGCTGATACCGGTGCTGCGCCAAGTATGGATTATTTCGGGAGCCGCGAATATCTCATCAAGACGTTTGATAAACGGAACAATCTCGCCGAAATCAAGCGCTCTGTGGTCAAAAGCAATACAAAGCGGCATAACCTGACGAATGGCTATTTCCTTTTCGCCCGCTTCATTTACAACAACTACGGGCTTATCCTGAACGGCACCGACCGCTATGGCACAAACCTGCGGCGGAACAATTTCAAGCAAGCAGGTTTCGCCGCGTTGCGCACGGTAAACCGAGCCGATATTTGAAACGGTTATCGTACCCTGCTCGATATCGTGCTTTGTAAGCCTGTCATTTTCGGGAATTTTATAATAATTGCTTTTTTCCTTTCCGCTGAGGGTCTTAACCTTGTGCTTACCGGTCTTTGAGCCGATAAGACGATAAAGGGTTTGTTTGATTTTGCCCTGCTTTAAAGCTGTAAGCGTGTTATCAAGAGAGACATCAAACATAACCTCGTCAAGATTTGTGTTTGCGACACGGCGGTTTACGTCCGCAATATACGCAACCATCTCATCAAGGTTTTTGTTTTCAAAGTTGTGAAGATTTATTGTCATCATCTCGCCGTTCGGCAAGACCATCGGCATAGAAATATCAATATTTTCAAAGGTATGTATTTCTCCCCTGACAAGCTTGCGGTCAAATTCGATATGAGAATTCATAATCGGATCCGCTTTGAGCCCCTCAACTATTATTTTGAGCATAAGGGTATTTAAAGTGACCTTTTTCTCGGGCGGACAATCTTCGTTAAGCCTTTTATATTCTATCATAAATTCGGTGACGTCCGGCTCGTAGTTGTATGTAACGTGAGGAACATTTGCCCACGATTCGGTCGTCATATTGGCTACAATCTTGCGCTGAATACCGAAATGTATGGTGTTGGTTTTTTTCATTTTGTTTTTTGCCATAAGTATTCCTCCATACAAAACTTTACTTAAATAGTATAATACAAATCATTTTAGAAATAAACTTTTTTTTGCGAAAAAACCACATTTTACATATTATGTCAAGCAGCTTAACAGTTGTCTATAATCTCACAAGCAGCATTTGTGTATTTCAGACAAAAAAACGCAGATTGAATTTGTATTTATATTGGAGTATAATAATATAAAATTTATAAAGCGAGGAGATTTTGGATAAAATGAACAAACAGACCGAAATAAAAGAAAGCACCGTCCTTCTTATGCCGGACGGGAACCTTGCAAGACCCGGCTATTGTAAGCACAACCTTTTCAGATATAATCCCGAAATGATAAAACGTGAAAATACCATGCGCCTTAAGGAATGGGATTATTACCAGATAAGCGACGGAAATATAATGATACAGCTCAATTTCTTTAATATATCGCTTGCCACCTGTGCCACTTTCGGACTTGTTAACCTCAAGACCGGCAGAAAAATAAGCGGTATGGCAACTGAGCTTTTCACGCCGCACAAAAACCGACTCAGCAAAAACGGCGACGTTCCGAACTATACCGAATATAAGCGCGGAGGAACAAAGCTTATATTTGACGTTCGCGAAACGGAGAGACGCCTCTATTTTGAAGGCACGGCTTCAGGCAAAAAGGTTAAATTCGACGTTACTTGCTATAAGCTTCCCGAGCACGAAAGCATAACAATAGCGACCCCGTTTAATGAACAGGGATGCTTCTTCCTTACTCAAAAGCTCAACTGCCTTGCGACAGAAGGCACCGTTGTAGCCGGGAACGAGAAATACACATTTACAAAGGATAAAACCTTTACGGTTCTTGACTGGGGGCGCGGTGTGTGGCCGCACACGAATACATGGTACTGGGGAAACGGCAGCACTTATCTTGACGGCAAACTCTTCGGCTTCGAGCTTACATGGGGCTTCGGCGACGAGTCAAATGCAACCGAAACAGCTATATTCTATGACGGTAAATGCCATAAAATAGGCGCGGTGCATCTTGAGAAAGACCCTGAAGATGGCGCCGGATGGATGAATGAATGGCATTTTATTTCGGAGGACGGCAGACTTGATTTGACTATGAAGCCGTACTACGACCACTATACAAACATGCTTCCGCTCAACCTGTTCGGTATGAAAACGCATCAGGTTCACGGACTTTGGAGCGGCAAGGTCGTTCTCGACGACGGCACGGAGCTTAATATTAAAGATATGTACGCATTCTGCGAAAAGGTTCACAACAAATTCTGATAAAAACTCCGGCTGCTTACTAAACAAAAAACGCTTATTCCGAAAAATCGGAATAAGCGTTTTATTTTGGGCTTGCTTTACTTTATTCGCCTGCTTTATATTTGCCTGCCATAACGAGGTCAAGCACGGAAGCATCGGAGAGATCGACAACACCGTCTCCGTTAAGGTCCGCCGCAGCAAGCTGATCATCGGTAAGAGTTTCAATGCCGAGCGAATGATATACGATAAGGTTGTAATCCGTACTGTCAACCTTGCCGTCGTCGTTCACATCGCCGAACAAACGTATTTTAACCTGTACGTTAAATTCACTCTTATCACTGACAAGACCCGAGCCGCTGACAGCGCGGAATTTGTAATTATATGCTCCGCTGCCGTTTGTGGTGAGAGTGTTGCCCTCAATATTTGTCCACTCGCCTCCGTTAAGCGAATACTGATATTTAACGCCCGACGAAGCCGAAGAGCTGAGAGTAAATGTCACATCCTGCCTTACAAGCGAACCGGAAGCCACATTTTCTTCACCGCAAGCCGCCGTTACCGTAACGTCCGTCGGAACGCTCTTATCAATCATAACGACAACACCGTCCGACACATCGCTCTCAACGCCCGCTTTATTAACAGCCTTAAATGTATAAGTCTTATTGCAGTTTTCGGCAATATTGAGAACGCTGCCGTTCATCTCCTTAAAGCCCGATCCGTCGTCATAGTAATATGTAACGCCGGTATTGCTTGTAGCCGAGAGAACTATTGTAACATCGCCGCTTGTCCACTCGCCTGTTTTACCGTAAGAAGATACGGTAAGCACGGGTTTATCGCCGTCGATATTTGTAACCGTAAATATCTTTGTTGCAACTCTGCCGTTTTTGCCTACTACGGTAAATACGTATGTACCGTTCTGTGACACGGTGTAAGAGTCTTCATTGGTTATATCCTGACCGTTGCAGGTAACCTCGCGAAGTCCCGACTCGCCTACCTCGGTGCTTATGTTTATCTTATAAGGATTCGGAGTGACATCGGTAACCTCGGGAGTAAGAGTTATTTCGGGAACCTTTGCATCTATCATTACGTGATAGCTGTCAGAGGGATAACTCTCGGTGCCGGTATTGTTAACGGCTTTAAATCTGTAAACGGCGTTGGTTGTATCGGTTATCTCAATTCTCGCGCCGCTGTCGATAAGAGTCCAGCCGTTTCCGTTGTCATAATAATAGTTAATACCGGAAAGAGAAGCTTCCTCAGTAGAGAAGTTGAATGTAACGCCTTCACCGGTCCATCTGCCGAAGGTACCCTCGAACGAAACGCGGATAACAGGCACCTGACGGTCTATCTTAACCGTAAACGCAGTGACGTTGCTCTCAAGAGCCGCATAGCTCTCGGCCTTAAATTCGTATTTATGCTCACCTGTTTCGGTTGCGGTAAAGGTATTACCCGAAAGCTCCTGCCATTCGCCGCCGTCAACACGGTAATAATATTTATAAATTCCCGAATAAGCCTCGGAGGAAAGAGTTATATTTACATCTGTTGCGCTCCAAGCACCCTCTTGATATTCCTTATCACCGCCGTATACAGCGGAAACGGTAACATCGGTGGGAGCCGTACCGTCTATAACCACGCCGTCCGAACGAAGTATCGCGGAAACATTGCCTGCCTTATCGGTAACTCTTGCCTCTACAAAGCCCTTGAAATCGGGGTCTTTAGCCGGTTTGTTTTCGCTGTCGTAGACGCTCCAGTCGGAGCCGGTCGGCTGACCGTTTCCATCTACAAAGCGATATTCAATTTTGTCTATTCCCGATACGCCCTCATCCGACGCATCAACGGTAATTTCAACAGTCTTGTTAAAGAATCTGCATAAAGTGTCCGCCTTGCTGAAGAAGCTTCCGGAAACCTCTCTTGCGACACCGCCTATGTCCTTATGTAAAACGGTTATGCTGTTTACGGTGGGAGCAATTTTATCGATATTGTTTATAACGATGCTTTCTTCTGCCGTAAGGCCGTTCCCCGAAGTTACAACTACGTTGTAGGTTCCGTTCTCAGCAACGGTAAACGAATCATGAGAAGCGGTTATATCCTCACCGTTTAATGTAACGGAGGCTATTCCCGAAGCGCCTACGTTAAGACTTCCTATTGTAACATCATAGCTCTTATTTGTAAGCGCGGTTACGGCGGGAGTAAGAGTGAACGAAGGCTTAATATCGTCGCGCATAACGATGTAGCCCTCTGTGTAATCGCTCTCAATGCCCTTGGAATTTACAGCCTTAAAATAATATGTATCGCTGCTGTTCACATTTACGGTAAGCGTGTTGCCTTCCAATGGTGCTTCTACGCCTGCGGAATCGGTTTTAAAGTAATACTTAACTCCGTCAAGCTCGTGAGACGATGAAAGAGTAAAGGTTACGTCCTTGCTTGTCCATCCGCCGTTATAATCGCCTTTATCAACGCTGACAACGGGTTTACCGTATACAATTACGGGGAATGTAGCCGAAGCGCTGCGCCCCGCATGTGTGTATGTAACGGTTATATTCTGCTCTACGTCGTAAAGTTCCGGGTCAAATGACGATGTGTCGACCGTGTAATCGGTGACGTATTCGGACTCGGCGTTGCTGTAATTTGCCTTAACCTTAAGGCCCGAAAGATCAAGGGTCTTATCGCCCTCGAGATAATCCTTTTTAGGATTTTCAAGCTCAATTGATGTTACCGCCTTAGAGTGAACGGTTATCGGGAATATTGCGTGATATGTTTTGCCGGCTCTTACTACGTTAACTATAATATACTGCACCGAATCAAGTATCGAAGTGTTGACGGAGCTTACCGTATAATCCGTTACCGGAACGGAAAGCTGATCGTCGGTATAGGCGTTTGCCGCCTCTTCGCCGTAATATTCGGCAATATCCGCACGATTATATGTAAGCTTAACCTCCATACCGGTGAGATCGAGCTCTGTGCTACCCTCTACATAATCGGTCTTAGTGGGCGCGGTAAACGCAATACTTATCGGCTCAACCTCAACTACCGTTATATTCTTTTGAGTTTCTACGTATGCGCCGTCAACCTTTGTAACGCCGTTCCTGCCGAATGCATGTAGTGTTGTATCGCCTGCCGAAATACCCGTGACAACACCGTTTGAATCGACCGAAGCATATGCATTCTTCTGATTTACGTCGCCGATATTCCAGTCGGAGGTCCAGGGAGCCGAGCCGTCGTCCTTAGTGAGACCCCAGCGCTGCTTATCGACCGAAATTCTCTCGGGAGAGAATTTAGCGGTGTAGGTAACCGGAAAATCCTTGATTACATAATCATTTCCCGTTATGGTAACTCCCGTGAGGTGTCTTATTGAGTTACCGCGTACCGTTACCTCTACGGATTTAGACACGCTTCCGATGGTTGCGGTTATTGTGACCTTTTTGGTGTTCCAAATGGCCGTTCCGCCGGAATCAAGACCTTTTACAAGACCGTTTGCATCAACAGTGGCTATTGACGGGTCGGAAGAAGTCCATACGACAGTTCCGAGAAGGGCTTTGTCGTAATCGGACGGTGCTATATTCGCGATTGCAAGCTGCGTGGTCTTGCTCTCATTAACCGCTGTGCTGCCGCTGATGCTGAAGTCTGTTATCGCCTTGCCCGCCGTTACGGTAAGAGAGTCCTCAACGGTTTTATCGTTAAGAGTTGCTCTTACGTGTATTTCGCTAATACCGCTCGATTTCGGGGTGAATACACCGTCGGACGAAAGCGTAGCAAGCTTTGTCTCGGCGGGTGCCTCGGCGGTTGCCCATATTATTTCTTTTGTATCGGGATTTGTAAGACCCCACTCTCGTTTTACCGACGAGTTTGTGTTAAGTCTTGACGGTAACACATTTGCCTTAAAGGTAGTCGGCGTATCATTGGGAACGGCACTGTTACCCTCAATTTCAACAGAGGAGATACTGCCGACCACACCGGCTCTTGACACCTTTATTGTAACATTTTTGGAAACGCCGCCCGCCGTTGCGGTAAGGGTTGTGGATTTACTGTATTCAACGAGTCCGTCGCCGCCGTCAAGGCCGGTTACCGTACCGGAGGCATCAACCACGGCAATCGATTTATCGGCGATTTCCCAAGTAAGGTCGCCGGTATATGCTCCTGCGGGAACAACATTTGTAATTGCAAGCTGCGTTGTGGAGCCTTCACTTACGGATACGGATGAATCTGTTACGGTTTTTGTGCCGCTTATAATATCAAAGGATTCAACCGGGAGATCCTTCTGCTCAACTACATTAAAGGTTATGGTATCGACAAAAGCTACATTGCTCGCGTCGTATGCCCTAACCGTTACCGAGCCTGCTGCAGTAAATGTGACAAGTCCCGTATCGGAAATCGTTGCACGCTTGCCGGAGCTTGTATCAAATACGCTGCCGCCCATCTCCCATTTTACAGAGTGCTTAAGCCTTACCGGTGTTACCGCCGCGTAAAGCTGAACCGTTTTGCCCACGGCAACGGTAAGAGGAACGCTCTTTTTATTGGTTATATGAGTTCCGGTCGGAAAGATGTTCGCAACAACACTCTTTTGAACCTTTATTTTAATTTTGTCACTTGCAAGCTTTGCTCCGCTTGCGTCATATATAGTAGCCGTTATTTCGACATTCATATTGGCAAGAGCAGACGCAAGGCTGTCCGCAAGAGTATCACCTGCAATGCCTCTGACAATAGAAACTATCAGGTCATCGTTCATACTGTCAAGATTAACGCCCGACTTTGTAAGCTGTTTCATAATCTCGTCAGCCATTTTATCGCCTACGAGAGGAAGCACGCGCACGTTTTCATCAAGCCAAAGCTGAATTATGGCTGTCTTTGACGAATCATATGCCGTAACCTTACCGTTATCGTCTACGTCGGCAAGAAGCGGTAGGTTACTCTCCCACTTTACCGTAGTACCCTCAGGCAATTCGCCTGTCGTGGTATACTTTAGTTGAAGCGTTTTATACTCGGTCAACTGCTGTATTTCGGTAATGTCATTACCGTTTTCGTCCGTAATGTTAAGCGAGACTCCTGCCGCGTAGCTCACAAGAGCAGACGGAACCAAAGTCAACAGCATAATGACAGACAGCAAAACACTCAAAATCCTGGTTGATGTTTTTTGCATACAGATCTACCTTTCCTAAAAACCGTTTTTACATACAAATAATAACAAATTCTACATATTTTTTCAATGCACACATTATTACAAATAGTATTATAAGCCGGTCTGTGTTTTAGTGATTATACTATACGAACAAACAAAAAAGCGCGGAATTACACACTCCGCGCTTTAATAACATATTGATATACCGCATTACCGCCCCGATAAAGCGTTTATTCCTCAAGCTTTTTCTGAGACTGCATTTTGAGATACGCATTTATGAAACCGTCAATATCGCCGTCCATAACCGCATTGATGTTACCCATTTCGTAGCCCGTGCGGTTATCCTTGACAAGTGTGTACGGCATAAATACATACGAACGTATCTGATTGCCCCAGCCTATCTCTTTTTGGTCGCCCTTAATATCCGAAATTTTGTCAAGATGCTCGCGCTCCTTGATTTCAAGAAGCTTGGATTTTAACATTCTCATGGCAACCTCTCGGTTCTGATGCTGACTTCTCTCAACCTGGCATGCTACAACAATTCCCGTCGGGATATGAGTAAGTCTTACGGCAGATGAGGTTTTGTTTACCTTTTGACCGCCTGCACCGCTTGAACGGTAAACATCCATTTTAATGTCCTCCGGAGCTATTTCAACCTCGACCGTATCATCGATTTCGGGCATTACCTCAACCGAAGCAAAAGAGGTATGGCGTCTGCCTGCCGCATCAAACGGGGAAACTCTTACAAGGCGGTGTATGCCCGTCTCACTTTTCATAAAGCCGTAGGCATTTTCGCCCTCTATGAGGATACTTGCCGATTTGAGCCCTGCCTCGTCGCCGTCAAGGAAATCAAGCGTAGTAACCTTAAAGCCGTGACGCTCGCCCCATCGGCAATACATTCTGAAAAGCATCTGTGCCCAATCCTGCGCCTCGGTTCCGCCTGCACCGGCGTGGAAGGTAAGAATTGCATTTTTGGCATCATATTCACCGCTCAAAAGGGTTGTAAGGGTCATGGTGTCAAGATCGCTTTCAAACTTTTCTACGCTCTCGGTGCACTCATCGAGCATACCCTCGTCCTCTTCTTCATTTGAAAGTTCAATCATAACAAGCGCATCGTCATAATCCTGCCTGAGCTTTTCATAAGCCGCTACCTTGCTCTTGAGGTTGCTTGTGCGCTGTACGACCTTTTGAGAATTTGCTATATCATCCCAAAAGCCGTCAACAGTCTGCTCTTTTTCAAGCTGCGCTATCTCTTCTTTCATCTTATCAAGACCCAGAGCCTCGGAGAGGTCATCAAGAGTCTTTTCGTGGTTTATAAGTCGCAGTCTCAATTCTTCGTATTGAAGCATAAATATAATTCCTTTACTTATAATTTTTATATATTTACAAAGCTTAGTGCCTCGCCGACTATTTAATATCGGCTATGTCATAAGGCGTTTTTTGATACACAAAGTAGTTAAGCCAATTTTGGAAAAGCAGGCTTGCCGCACCGCGCCAGGTGTCAACGGGCGTTTTTTTGATGTCGTTATCGGGGAAGTAATTGTGCGGCATCTTTATGTCAAGTCCCTTTTTTAAATCGCGGAAGTACTCGCGAGCCAAGGTGTCGCTGTCATATTCGCAATGACCCGAACAGTAAAAATTGCGACACGCCATATCCGATACGAGATGGACTCCGGCTTCCTCGGAATAAGACAAAATCTGAAGATCCTTTACTCTTATTATATCCTCTTTTCTGTTTTCCGTGTGACGTGAATGCGGAACATAAAAGACATCAGAAAATCCGCGCAAAAGCGGATGATACAAATCAAGCGGTTGATGGCGAAATACGCCGAAAACCTTCTCGGGAAGCAGATGCTTCGGAATACCGTAATTATAGTAAAGCGCAGCCTGCGCTCCCCAGCATATATTAAATGTGGAATACACATTTGTTTTTGCCCAATCAAATATTTTGCAGAGCTCGTCCCAATAATCGACCTCTTCGAAGTCCATCATCTCAACGGGCGCTCCGGTAACTATCATACCGTCGAATTTTTCGTCCTTGACATCGTCATAGGTTTTGTAGAATTTGAGCATATGCTCCCTTGACACATTTTTTGAAATATGGCTTTTTACCTGCAGCAAGTCTATTTCAAGCTGAAGCGGAGAATTACTGAGAAGCCTTAAAAGCTGAGTTTCGGTCTCGATTTTTGTAGGCATTAAATTCAGTATTATAATTTTAAGCGGACGAATGTCCTGCTTGACGGCTCTGTCCTCCGTCATAACAAATATATTTTCAAGCTCCAGGCTATGATGCGCCGGAAGCTGATTATCTATTTTTATGGGCATACAGCCACCTCTTTCAAGAAGACGAACCTCGGTCTTTTACCCGTTTAAGTTCTGACAAAGTATTATAACATAACACATCACCGTTTGCAATGCCGATACACATAAAAATACCCCGACCGCAGTCGGGGTATTTTAAACTTATTTATTACCGTTTATATCAGCAAACGGGTTTTGTGTTTTCCTCTTCCTCGTCGTCCTTACGTTTTTTACGAAGAATTATGAAGAATATAAGTGACAATCCACAAAGGAAAACAGCAGCTGCGGCGAGCGGATTTTCACGGATAAGTTCACCGGTTTTGGATATTACCGGGTTATTCATTATCGGGTTGCCGCTGTCGCTCGGTTTGGTTACCGGAACTTCGCTTGTCGGCTCCTCTACGGGTGTGCCGGGAACAATAGTAATAGTACCGTCGTCGTTAACGACAAAGTCGAGCCATAAGGTATTGGTGCCCTTCGGAACAACTGCAATCTGCGAACCGTCATCAAGTTTAATAACGGTTGTTTCTGTTGCCGTATCACTTACGCTTACCGAGAAAGTAGTCTTGCCGGCTACTTCACCGTTTTCGTCGGTGATTGTTACAACATGGAAACCGTCTTTAATAACGTCAACGCTGTATGCACCGTCTTTTCCTGTCTCAGCCTTGATTTCGCCGAGGTCAATGTCGAGCTTAGCGCCCGGGAAAAGGTTTTTACCGCGATACACATTACCCTTCATACCCATACGAACACAAGGATCTTCGTGATCTCCGCCGGGATTTGTAGTGCCCGAGGGATTAGTGGTGCCCGAAGGATTGGTAGTACCTGAGGGATTAGTGGTGCCTGAAGGATTTGTTGTGCCTGAGGGATCTGTCGGAGCTGTCGGCTCTGTAGGTCTTGTAGGCTCGGTAGGTTCTGTGGGATTTGTAGTCGGCTCGGTGGGTCCGAAGCATTTTTTAAATGTGAACACAATGTTCATATCGGTGGCAACCGAATCAAATCTCAACATACCGTACTGCAATTTACCGGTATAATCTTTACCGTTTACCGTAACACGCTCAAGGTGGCTGTCAAGCTTTGCAACAGCTCCGAGAGAAAGCGAATCAAAACGGTCAACGGCGAACTTAGCACCGCTTGCAATAAGGTTGCCGTCTTTAAGGACATAACCTCCGTCGTTATACGTTACGGTAATTTCATGGGTATTCGGGACTACAGTTTTAAGCTGTGTTTTACCGATTTCACCTGCCTCGGCGAAAACGCAAAGCTGCATGGTGAATATAAGCAAAACAGACAACAGCACACTGCAAGCCTTTTTCATGAAACCACCTCCTTAAAAATTTTAAAAATCAAAATCCGGCAATAATTATGCAGCAACGTACTCTACGGTATAAGTCATGGTACCGACATACTCAGCTATGGGAGCGTTGAAGTCAGCGATTGTAACGGTTGTTGCAGACTTAACAGCGTTGTTAAGCTCGGGATATTCAGCAACTTCTCCGCCTGCTACGGTGAAGGTGAGGAATTTATCGGTAGCAGCATTTGTCATTTTTCCTGCATCTTTAGCAGCAGCCGAAACCTTGAGCTTAGCGCCGAGCTTAAGCTGAGAATCAACGGTGTAAGAAGCGTCCTGAGCTGTTGTGTCGTTCCAAGCAACTGTGATCTCAGCAGGAATGGTAACGGTGTAGTTTTCGGGATCGTTGTTATCCTTATCGGTTGTCTTTGTCTTAACCTGAACATCGGCGGTCTTGGGGTCTGATTCCTTGGTTATTGTAGCTGCGAATGAGGGAACTGCAATAGCTGCTATCATCATAACAGCAAGAAGAATTGATACTATCTTTTTCATAATTATAACTCCTTAATGAAATAATGTTTAACTGTTAAACAAATTATTGGTCAACAACTGCTGCTGTGAAGGTAACGGTAGCATCGCTGTAATCGGTGATGGTAGCGTTCCAAGCTGCTGCTGCAACGTCAACGTTAATGTTATAAGTATTGTCAACTACCTCGGCAGCAGTCTTAACGGAAGTGTCACCGCTGAAGGCGTAAGGAATGGTATAGCCGTTATCGGTAGCGGGCTTCATTTTGCCAGCCTCCGAAGCAACCGAAACGGAAAGACATTTGCCGGTCTTGAGAGTTGACTTAACATTGTAGGTGAAGGCTGTGGTTTCAGCGCCCCATTTAACGCTCATTTCAGCAGGATATGTTACTGTGAAATAACCGTCTGCGGGAACGTTTGTTGTATCGGTCTTAACGGTTGCGACACCCTTGCCGTCCGCTGTATCCTGATTGATTTCAGCTGTAGCTGCAAAGGACGGAACTGAAACTGCCGCAAGCATAGCCGCCGCAAGAACTAATGAAAGTAACTTTTTCATAATATAACTCCTTTTCGGATTGAAAAATTAAGCTATCGCTTCAACAGAAGCTGTAAATGTAAGAGTATCTTCATACTCATCAATGGAAACGGATCCCCAGTTTTCCTTAGTAATATTGACATTTACCGAATATGCGCTGTTGGTAACTGTCTCGTGACCGGTTGTTATGTTGGTATCACCGGCTATAGTGTAAGGAAGAAGTCTGCCGCCGCCTGTATGGAGATTTGCGTTGTCCTGAGCTACAGTAACACGAAGGTTATTGCCGCTCACAAGCGTACTCGATACAGTGTAACCGATTTCGGTACTTTCGGTGCCCCAATAAATGGTAGTTTCGGCGGGATAAGAAACGGTAAAGGTACCGCTTATTCCGCTTCGGTCGGTAACTACCGAGGAGTTACCGACGCCACCGGAAGTAGACTGATCTATTGTCGCAGTTGCAGCAAAAGCGGGAACCGATATAGCCAAGAGCATCGCAGCTGCAATGACTATTGAAAGAATTTTTTTCATAATTGGTTCTCCTTGTATTTTGGAAGGGTTTCCGACTCTTAGATTGTAGCGGGAGCTATCGAAACCGTAAGTGTAAGATTGCCCTCGTACTCATCTACCGGAACCTTTGCCCAATCAGCTGAGGCAATGTTTACTGCAGCGTTAACAGCTTCATCTGCAACAACTGCAGAGGCTGAAGTATAAGCTGTGGTGCCTGCTACGCTGAAAGGAAGAGTAGCGGTATTGCCTGATGCGATAGCCTTGAGGTCGGTTGTACCGTCTTCCTTTGCTACCGTAACATTAAGACGGTCGTTTGATTTGAGCTGGCACTTTACGTTGTATGTAAAGTCTGTGCTCTCTTTGCCCCAGTAAATAGTGGTTTCTGCCGGGAAGGTTACCGTGTAAGAAGTAGCCTCGGGACCGTCGGGACCGGTTTTTGTAGAAGTAATAACCTTAGCCGTATCGGAGGTATGGTCGCTTGTAAGCGTCTTATCAACTGCAAATGACGGAACGGAAACCGCTGCGAGCATTGCCGCCGCAAGAGCTATTGAAAGTAATTTTTTCATTGTGGTTATCTCCTTTCAAAATCAAAGGCTTACGGTGAAGGTAAGAGTATCGCTGTACTCGCCGACGATAGCGTTGTTCCAATCGTCTGCGGCAACCTTAACCTTGAGGGTAAGTGCCTTTGCGGGATTGATAACAGGGCTGTCAGCTATAAATTCGAGGTTAGAGTCAGCCGAGAAATCGTAAGCCAATGTCTCGTTTGCATCCTCGGTAAGCTTCATAAGTCTTGAGCCCTCAACGCCGATTTTAAGCTTCTGGCCGTATTTAAGGTGAGACTCAACAGAAAATCCGTCAAGAGCTGTTTCCTCTGCGCCCCAGTAAATTGTGGTATCGGCCGGAATTGTAACGGTGTATTTAACAGCGTCGTCTTCGGGAGCATCGGGTCCTGTTTTTGTGGAGGTCTTAACAATAGCTGTACCGGTATTGTCAGTCTCCTTGGTTATGGGGTTAGCTGCGAAAGCGGGAACCGAAGCTGCTGCAAGCATAACCGCTGCAAGTGCGATTGAAATAAGCTTTTTCATTATATTAGTCTCCTTTCAATAATTAAACCTCAGCGGTAAAGGTAAGGGTGTCGTTGTAAACATCAACAACAGCTCTGTTCCAGTCCTCGCTGCTTATTGTAACCTTGAGATTTTTGTCAACGGCCGGAGTTTCCTTGTTGCCGTAAACTACGGGGCTGTCTGCCGTGAAAGCGTTGTCACCCGAAAGAGTATAGGGAAGAGTGTAAACCTCGCCTGCTGCAGCATCGGTCTTCATAGAGCCTGTGCCTGCTACGGTAACCTTGAGAGCCTGGCCTCTCTTGAGGTGAGACTCAACAGAGTAAACAAGATTTGTCTCCTCTGTGCCCCAGTAAATTTCTGTATCTGCCGGAATAGAAACGGTGTATCTGACAGCATCATCCTCAGGCGAATCGGGACCTGTTTTTGTGGATGTCTTAATTATGGTTGTGCCGGTCTGCTCTGTTTCCTTGGTTATGGGATTAGCTGCAAAAGCGGGAACCGAAACAGCTGCGAGCATAGCCGCTGCGAGTGCGATAGAAATAAGCTTTTTCATAATTTTGTCTCCTTACATTTATTACGCGTTGGTATATTCTGCCGTAAAGGTAAGAACATCTGTATGCTCACCCGAAGCGGCTTTTTGCCATTCAGCCTCTGCGATGTTCACGGAGAGGTCGTAAGACTTCATATAATCGCCCGGTAAAAACGCCATTTGCTCTGCGCCTGTAAGCGTGTAGGCGATAGTCTTTGAGCTGTCCAAAGTGTTGACGAGCTTTGAGCCGTTGAGCGACGAAACAGCCACCTTAACGGTCTTGCCGGGAGACAGCCACATTTTAGTTGCCGTAACCTTACCTATTGCGTAAGAAGTAGCTTCCCACGGTATTTCGGTATCGGCAGGAATTGTAAGCTCATACTCATCCTGTTTGCCCTCGCCGGTAGAAATCTTTACGGAGCCTACGGGGTTCTCTTTGTTCAGCGTAGCCGGAGCCGCGAAAGACGGAACAGTCACGAGCGACAATAAAAGCACTGAGAGCAAAACTGATAATGTTTTCTTCATAGAACCACCTCCTTATGGTCTTGATAAAGCATTTAATTTGTTAATTAACCTTTAGTGTAATCTACGGTATAAGTAAGAGTAGTCGAATACTCGGCTATCGGAGCGTCCGTCCAACCGGAAATCGTCAATGACGGTTTTTGAGCGGGAAGCGCTCCCTCATTTTTACCTGTAAATTCTGTGGAAGTAAAGTTCTGTGAAGTATACGGAAGAGCGTATGTCGATGTTGCTGCATTGGTGAGAGTGTCATTTGCGACAGAAGCACTGCGTGCTACGGAAACACCGATCTTACTGCCCGTGTCAAGTGAAGACGTAACCTTATAGGAAACATCAACAGCTTCCGTCTCGCCCCAAGGAACATCTATTTCCGCAGGAATTGTAACCTCAAAGAAGTCGTCTGCGGCAAAATGAATATTGACAGTTTTTCTGACAGGCTCATTTGTTGTCTTGTCAACAGCAACCTCGCCGGTAGCTTTATCGATAAGCTCTATTGTAATAACATCTTCACTCGTTACGGTAACGCCCGTGGCGGTAAACGTGAAGTTTATTGCCTTGGGAGCTGCCGCCGAAGCGGTGTTATTTGCGACCTCCGCGGTTTCTGGAGAAGTTTTAAGAGCGTCTGCCGTTACAGTCTTTTCAATCGCACCCGTCATTGCTACGTTGTAATCGTGGGTGGTGCCTGTAGCGTCCTTAAGACCTCCGTTTTTAGAAGTTACACGAAGTGTGTAATTTCCGTCCGGATAGTTAACGGCATTTGAAAGAGTAAAGACTGCGGTTCCCGTTGTTGCATCCTTATTGAGAGCGACGCTGTCTTTGTCTACCTCCGAAACAAAGTTCGGGAAAAGACGGAGGGTATCTATAATACCGTGGAGAGCTTCGCCGTCCGAGGAATTAACGGTGTTACCGTCATTAACCTCTTGAACCTGCCTTATATAGCCCTTAAACGAATTGTACTCTTCAACCGCTTCCGTTATTGCGGTAAGATCTTGAATACCGCTATTGTCCATTTGACCCTTAACGGTATTGTAAAGAGCCGTGTACTTTTCTTCGAGTCGAACAACGCCGCCCTTAACCGTCTTACCGGTGATGTCGTCGGTGTAAGTTTTGATATTGGCAAGCACCTTGTTAACAGCCGCGGCCGACTTAGCATAATTCTTATACTGAGGAGCACTTGCAAATTTGTCGGCCTTATCAGTTAAGATGTACTTAGCGTAATAATCAAGGTCATTATACTTTTCGAGGTAGTTTTCAAGCGCCGCGGTCTGACCGGTAGGCATAAGCCTGCAGTCGGTCGTAAGGTCGGTCGCTTTACCGGTCTCGCCGTACATTGAAGCAACAAGAGCGTTAAGGTCTTTAATACCGGTTATAGCGGTACCGGAGTCACTCGTGTAGCCGTCACGGTAATTTTCGAGAAGTCTCAAGCGTTTTGCAACCTTATAAAGGTTTTCCATTTTTGTGACGTTCTCCGTACCGAGCGCCGCAATCGCCTCGTCGGTATAGCGCTCATAAGACTGCTCATACCAATTGATTATGTTCTGTACGTCAGCCGCGGTGAGAGAATATGCGCCGTAATCTATAAGCGGCTTCTCTGTTCCGCTCGCATCGGTGCCGATAACAAAACCGGGATAAGGTAAGGCGTTGCTGCCTGTTACGGAACCGCCGGTTGCTGCAGCCGGCATAGCCTCAATCAAAGGTTTCAAATCGGTAACCGCAATTTGCGGCTGATCGAGCAAAGTGATGCCGTCGTCGATGCTCTTGTACTTTTGAAGCACGCTGTATGCTCTTGCAACGGAAGGTATTGACTTTTGATAATCAGAAAGCTGCGCATAAAGAGCAAGTGCCGTGTTTATCTTTTCGGTACGAGTGTTCGCTTTATAAATATCAACATCCGCTACCGCGTTTTCAAACTGCATTGAAGTGAGAGACTTAACCTGTGCATAATCGTCGAATGAGATGTCGCCGGTTCTGTTTTGTACGCCTGCGCCGTATGCCGAGGTACCCTGTCTGTATGTAAAGCCGACAGAGCCTATTGTAAAGCTCTTGCCGTTCATTGCAGTTGCGCTCTTTCCGTTTACGGACGAATCGTTGTAATTTGACAAGGGCGCTATACCTATTGTAACACGGAAAATGTTGTTAAGGGCCTCGGCTTTTTCATCTATACGATAGTTAGAGGTTGCCGAAATGCCCTGAACGCCTCTCGCGAACTGGAAGAGCGGAACCATAACATAGCCCTTGTAATGAGAAAGGGTCAGGTAATCGCCATCTCCCGTATCTATGCCGTACTCCGAGGTGTAAGCGTAAATTCTTCTCTTGCTTTCATCCTTGGGAGTACATTTAGCCCATTCACCCGTCTTGGGGTTAATGAGATAGAAGTAAGAAGCCGCGTTGTTGCTGCCGAAGTCGAGGGTGTAGTCCTCAGCGGCACCGTCATAGTATGAGCTGATATTAAACGCCATTGAGAATGTGTCAAGCTGAGAGAAGTCTGCGTAGAATACAAGTGCCAGACGGTCGGTTTCGCCTATGTCGTTTTTGGTATATGACTTAGCAAAATCGCCGAGACTCTCAGACGACATATTGTTGGCTCTCAGCGCGGAGTAATCGCCGCTGCTGCTCGGTTCTTCGTCAACAAGTCCCTTTGTAATGCTTATGCAGT
>OHBJ01000438.1_pt1 | contig 26454 bp, 22 predicted proteins | sample 1577241 | NCBI WGS metagenome assembly OHBJ01 (sample SAMEA3541594, study PRJEB24748) | human gut metagenome | biome: human gut; feature: human-associated habitat; material: faeces | place: China | collected 2012 | reverse complement strand
GCAGAAGGCTTTTTCTCCCGGAAAGATAACCTCAACGCGTCCGCTGAACAGTTACTTAAAATGTGACACAATGTTAAATTTAATTAAATAATTGCGGATTTGCATGGTGGGAAAGGACACTGGTTTGGTTATCTGCCGAAGATGTTGTAATTTTGTAGTTCAGAATGAGTGCGTGTTAAAAATGCGTGCGCACATTTTTTGAGAGTAACGAAGTCGGATCGTGAACTCCTGCCGTGCTTCGGAACTGTTGCGCGGCAGAAAAGGCTCGGCCTGTATGGCGGCGGTCAGATGGCGGCGTAACTTCATTAACTTGATTAAACGTGTATGCGTAAGTACTTATGCCTACTGCTGTTGGCCTGCATTATGACGGGCTGCGGCGATTACAACAAAATATTGAAGAGCAATAACCCGCAACTCAAATTCGAGTACGCTAAAAAGTGTTTCGACAAGAAGCAATACGTGCAGGCGGCCACTTTGCTCGAAAGCGTCATCACCCCACTGCGCGGAGGTCCCGATGGCGAGGAGGCGCTCTATATGCTCGGTATGTCGTATTACGAGCAGAGGGATTATCTCAACGCCGCCGTGTACTTTAAGACATATTATCAGCGTTATCCCCGAGGAAAATATACCGAGCTTTCCCGCTTTTACAGCGGATACGGCTATTACCTCGACTCCCCGGATCCGCAGCTCGACCAGACAATCACCCTCAAGGGGATAGAGGAGTTGCAAGGTTTCCTTGATTACTTCCCGAAGAGCGACAAGGTTACTATCGCGCAGAATGCCATCTTCGAGCTTCAGGACAAACTGACGCTCAAGGAGTTGCAGAACGCACAGCTTTATTATAACCTCGGCAACTTCATGGGTAATAATTACGGTTCGGCGGTAGTGGTGGCCGAAAACGCCCTGAAAATGTACCCCTATTCCAAGTACCGCGAGGACTTCGAGTTGCTGATATTGAAGTCGAAGTATCAGGAGGCGCGCCAGAGCGTACCGGAGAAACGCAAGGAACGTTTCCAGGAAGTGATAGATGAATACTACTCGTACATCAACACCTATCCCGATACCAAAAACCGTCATGAGGCGGACAATATATTCAAGATAGCTTCATCATACGTAGAGAAATAAAGGTAATTAACAGATATACAATGGATTACAAGAAAACAAATGCGCCCACAAACACTGTGACCCGCGATATGATAGCCATGGCAGAGCAGACCGGTAACGTCTACGAGACCGTATGCATCATAGGCAAACGCGCCAATCAGATCGCCGTAGAGATGAAAAAGGGCCTTGAAAAGAAACTTCAAGAATTTGCTTCTACCGACAACAATGAGGAGATGGCTGAGAACCGCGAGCAGATTGAGATTTCGCGCTTTTATGAGAAGCTGCCCAAGCCTACCCTCATCGCCACACAGGAGTATGTGGAGCATAAGCTTTACTTCACGAATCCGCTGAAAGAGAAAGAACGTCTTGACGACTGATTCGTAATTCTCCCTCACACAAAGTTATGATACTGAAACCGCGGATACTCTTCGCGGTTTTTTTAAATCTCCGAAATGTCCACACCATTCACGCTGCATATCTTCAATCCCGAAACAGACTATGCCCTGGCTTCGGGACGGCCGCAATATACTCCGCCCAAGAACGTAAGGGAGTTGAGGAGGAAGCTCCATGCATTGCCTGTAATTTTCGCGAATCCCGGCGATGCGATTCTTGCCCTTGACGAAGATGTGGACCGGGAAGATGCTTATTGCCGGCTATGCCGGCATCGCAGCGTGGATGTGATTACTTTGGGGCAGCTGAAAGGACTGCAGCCGGTGAGTATTTCTCCGTGGGGATGGAACGCTGCATTGCGTAACACGCTGTTACGTAGCGGATTGGAAGATAGCATAATACCCGAAGAAAAGGATATTGAGTTGATTCGCATTTTGTCGCACAGACGCAATACCATCCCGTTTCTTCAAACTTTCTCAGAGTATGATATTGGCGAATTGCCTTGTGAACTGAAAAGCATGGAGGAACTCGGCGAATGGCTCGGCCGTCATCGCGACGGTTATCTCAAATCGCCGTGGAGCAGTTCGGGTCGGGGGGTATTGCGTATTGCCGGTCAGTCGCAGGATGCAGTGAGGAGATGGGCGGGAGGAAGCATCCGCACTCAAGGCAGCGTCATGGCAGAAAGGGCGTGGAACCGAACGCTCGATTTCGCCTCCGAATGGGAAATGACGGCTAATGGAGAAGCCATTTTCAAGGGATTGTCAGTATTCGAGACGCACGAAAGCGGACGTTATAGCCATAACATCAGCGACAGCACAGACGCTCTGCTCGCTTGCATCCGCCGAGCAGCACCTGCGGTTGACGAGCAATTATTAGAAGCGCAAAGTCGTGCGCTCGCCAAAGTGCTGAAAGGGTATGTCGGTCCGGTAGGGATAGACATGCTCGCCGACACCTACGGCCTCATAAATCCCTGTGTGGAAATAAACCTTCGCCACACCATGGGAATGGCCGCCGCCGCCCTCTATAAGCTGACGAACCGTCCTCGGAACTTTAACCCGCTTGTCCCGGATTTTTTCATCTGAAAATGTAACGGATGTACTTGATGTGCCGGATAAAGCGCCCATACGAACAGCGCAAAAAAGGGGATAAAAGCCTTCTGATAGTAGTAAATCAGACAGTAAAATTACACATTTCCTCCAGACGAGCAAAATCCTATTCTCCAGATTTTACAGAAAATAGCCGGGATTTTGGCCGGAACGAGAATTATTTCGTAACTTTGTGGTAGTTTCACCTCTTAATGCTGTAACTATGGACATCAAATTTACGCGCGCGGTAGACTATTCTTTCATTGAGAAGACTGGCGGGGTGGTGCATCCCAAAGGTTTCGGGGTCATGCTCTGTACTGCCGGTTCATGCCGTCTCAGCTTTGACGATCGGATATATACCGTGGAGCCAAACATGTTGTTCATTTTCAAGCCGTTCTCCATCATAACTCTTGAGTTCGCCTCGCCTGACCTTTCCGGTCGAATCATGGGACTCAGCGTGTAAAAGACGCTGGCGATGCTCAACGATACCTCCACTGAAAAGCGGATGGAAATTTCGCAAAATCCGTGCGTGCGTGTAAATGAAAAGCAAGCAGAACGAATTACCGTGCTGCTTCACATAATTCAGGAAAAGAACGGGGAACTCTGTAGTGAAGACGCTGATACTATGGACTTTAATCGCAAAATTACCCATAATCTCACGCAGGCGCTCTGCTACGAAATTTTGCGAATCTATTATCCCAGTTGCGCCAAAAATTGCTATTTTCATAATCGGGATTAAATTATTTGTGTAAAGTAACACATCCCGATGGATAATCCCAATAGCATTACTGCCTGATTGTCAGGTGATATGAGATATTGCACAATAAAACAATCTTATTGCACAATCTGAGCTGCGAATGTGGGCCGTCAGCCGTTAAAGAGATGTCGGAAGAGGTCTTCTATCTTGCGGACTTCCACTATCTTGATTTTGTATTTGTCCTGGGTGCCCTTTAGGTTGCCGGAGGGGATGTAGATAGTCTCGAAGCCAAGTTTGGCGGCCTCCTCCACGCGCTGCTCTATGCGGGTGATGGTGCGGATTTCGCCTGAAAGTCCGACTTCGCCTACCATTACGGCAGATGAAGGAAGCGTCACGTCGAAGTTCGACGACATGATGGCCGATACTACGGCGAGGTCAAGCGCAGGGTCGGTCACCTTCACGCCGCCGGCTATGTTGAGGAAGACGTCTTTCTGTCCGAGCCTGAATTTCGCACGTTTTTCAAGTACGGCGAGGAGCATGTTCAGGCGTCGCGAGTCGAAACCGGTGACCGAGCGTTGCGGCGTTCCGTAAGCTGCCGTAGACACAAGCGCCTGGGTCTCAATCATAAACGGACGTATTCCCTCGACGCTGGTTCCGATGGCAATTCCGCTCATATCCTCCACCCGGTTTTGCGAAAGGAGCATTTCCGACGGGTTTTTCACCTCACGCAGGCCACGTTCCTCCATTTCGTAGATTCCGATTTCAGACGTAGAGCCAAATCGATTCTTGATGGCACGCACAATGCGGAACAGGTATTGCCTGTCACCCTCGAATTGCAGCACGGTGTCCACGATGTGTTCCAGTACTTTCGGACCTGCTATCGACCCCTCTTTGTTGATGTGTCCCACAAGGATAACCGGCGTACCGGACGTCTTGGCGTACCGTAGCAATGCCGCGGCACATTCGCGCACCTGGCTCACGCTTCCGGCGGCCGATTCTATCGTGTCTGTGGCAATCGTCTGTATAGAGTCCACGATGAGCAGTCCGGGGTTGACCTTCTCTATTTGCGCGAAAATATTTTCGAGCGATGTCTCGCAGAGAATGTAAGTGTTATCGGAGATTTTCCCGAGTCGGTCGGCACGCAGTTTCAGTTGGCTGGCGCTTTCTTCACCGGAGACGTAAAGTATTGTCCTGCCGCGGATAGAGAGGATGTTCTGAAGCAAAAGCGTAGACTTTCCGATGCCTGGTTCGCCGCCGATAAGGGTAATGCTTCCAGCCACGAGTCCGCCTCCGAGCACCCGGTTGAGTTCCGAACTTGGCATCTTGACGCGCAATTCATCGATAGGTGTAATCTCGGCCAGACGTACAGGTTTCTGAGTGGAGGAAGGAAGCAAAGTGCCAGGGAGAGATTTGTTGGAGGCAGTGGAAATCTTCTCCTCCACGAATGTGTTCCACTCCTTGCATGACGGGCAGCGGCCGAGCCATTTCGGTGCTTCGTAACCGCAGTTAGAGCAGAAAAAGGCGGTTTTAATTTTCTTTGCCATATCGGAATTGTGAAAGTGCCACGGCGGTGGCGATAGCTACATTGAGCGATTCAGGATGCGGCGCATCTGCCGGATAGGGCGGGATGAAAAGGGGAGAGGTCACTCGGCATCGCGTCTCTTCGCGCAATCCGCGCCCTTCGTTGCCCATGCAGAGGATTCCCGGTCCCAGAGGCTGTCGATAGATGTCCTTGCCATCGAGAAGCGTGCCGTAGACAGCAATGCCGGGGTTGCGGTCAAAAAGTTCGCATAGGTCGGCATAATAGATGTTTACATGCGAGAGGCTACCCATCGTTGCCTGTATGGTCTTCGGGTTGAAGACATCCACGGTATCACGGGAGGCGAAGATGGTTTTTACGCCAAACCAGTCTGCCGTTCTGATAATCGTGCCGAGATTGCCTGGGTCCTGTATGCCGTCAAGGGCAAGATAAAGTTCGGCGGGGTCGAGCTTGGCGGCCACTGTGTTTTCGGGACGATGGAAATAGGCAATCACTTCGGGAGCGGTGGCCAACTGCGAGAGCTTTTTCAGATTTGCCGCATCCGTGCTGTAAACATGCCGGAAGTTGATGAGAACATCACACGGCATACTTTGTAGTGCTGCGGGAGAGCCGACGATGGTTTCTCCATCGAAACAAGCAGCTGTGTCAACTGCACATTTCATCCCTTCGGCCACAAATAGACCCAGGCGGTCGCGGTGCTTTTTCAGTTTCAACTGTGCTAAAGCCGCAATCTTTGTCTTGGAAAGCGATTCTATCTCCATTGTCCGTTAGTTATTGCTATTCAAAGGTTTAATTCTTTTCAAGCAAGGCGTCGAGCTGGCGTGCGAGGTCTTCGGCGCTCATCATGCCGGTGACGCGGTAAACCTCATGACCTTCGCCGTCGACGAAGAGAATCGTCGGGATGCTCTGGATATCATACTTATTGGCAAGAGCCTGGTCTCGGTCCACGTCGATGGTCTTGAATTCGATGCGTCCGGCGTAATCCTTTTCCGCTTTCTGGAAAACGGGTCGGAACTGCATACAGGGTCCGCACCACGTGGCGAAGAAGTCGACCACCGTAGGCTTACCTTCGGGCGATTTAAAGTCTTCGGCCATAGATGGTTGCTGTACTTCAGACTGTTCTTTGGCCTGAGGTTGGGCATCGGTGTCTTTCTTCTGCGAGCATGAGCACGCAATGGCCAATAAAGCTACTGTAAAAATCAAAAATTTCTTCATAGTCCTGAATTTAAGTTGTAAAGAAGAGGCAAAGGCGGATTGTCTCCGTCTTGACCTCTCCCTGTATTAGTTTAGTACTACGCGACTAAGAATCAGTGTCTTAGAAGCGCGGCATTATTTCCTTATTATGCTCTAGCAACAGCGTCATGGAAGGACGGTCGCAGACCTCCGGCGGCCCGAAATACTGGATAGGTCCGGGATACTGGTACAGCGTGTTGAGGGCGAGTGTCTCGCGCATGGAGGCAAACTTGAGGTACGGGCGGCCGTTCAGGTTTACCAGCGCTTTCTTGATTACAGGTTTCTCCTGGCCGTTGCGGCGTTCCATGTTCATCATCATCGTGATGGGGATACCGCCGGCAATCCAGTTCTCGGTCGAATCCGTGAGGTTGCGTATTGATGACATATAGCCGGTGAGCCCCGCGTTAATGAGCATAGCGGCGTTGTAGCCGAGCGCGTAGGTATAGTCGGCGTCGAAGTTAGACGGATCGGCGCAGCGTCCTTCGTAACCAAAGAAATGGTGCTGTGTGGCAAACTTGCCGGCATATTCACCGGTCTCTGCCATCTCTTCGAGGCGTTTTGCCACCATCTCGGAGATGAGGCTTTCGGTCTCTATGAGCGATACCTGCACGTTGCCGTGCGAGTCGCGGTCGAGGCTCAACTGCAGGGCGATGTTTTTCGGCAGCGATTTGAACAGCTCAGCGTTGACGGGGGAGAGATGCTGGTGGATAGCCATAAGCTTGTCGAGTTCCTCGAGTCCTTCGAGTTCTTCTGCATATTCCACGAGGATGTCGTTAAGCTCGTTGATAAGGCGTTTCATCGACGGGATGAACTCGATGAGGCCTTCGGGGATGAGGACGGTACCGAAGTTCCAGCCGAGTTTGGCGCGCTCCGAGATAACGTAGCAAATGTATGAAACCAGGTTATCCAGAGTCATGCGTTTGGCCTGCACTTCTTCGGAGATGAGGCAGATGTTGGGCTGCGTCTGGAGGGCACATTCGAGGGCGATGTGCGATGCCGAACGACCCATCAGTTTGATGAAGTGGTAGTACTTCTTGGCCGAATTGCAGTCGCGTTGGATGTTGCCGATTACTTCGCTGTAGACCTTGCAGGCGGTGTCGAAACCGAAGGAGGTTTCTATCCACTCGTTCTTGAGGTCTCCATCGATGGTCTTGGGCACGCCGATAACCTGTATGTCGAGCCCTTTAGCTTTATAGTATTCCGCCAGTACTGCGGCATTGGTATTCGAGTCGTCGCCACCGATGATTACAAGGGCCTTGATATTGAGCTCTTCGAGGATGGTGAGACCTTTGTCGAACTGGTCGGGGGTTTCAAGTTTTGTGCGGCCTGAGCCGATGATGTCGAATCCGCCGGTATTGCGGTATTCCTTTATGTATCCGGCAGTCAGTTCCATATATTGGTGGTTGATGAAACCGGAGGGACCCATGAGGAAACCGTATAGACGGCATTCGGGGTTGAGCGACTTGATGCCGTCGAAGATTCCTGACACTACGTTATGGCCGCCGGGTGCCTGGCCGCCGGAAAGGATTATGCCCACGTTGAAGGGCTCTTCAAGTCGTTTTGGGTTTTCGTCGCGGACGAACTCCACTACGGGAAGTCCGTAAGTATTAGGGAAACGCTTCTGTATCTCCTCCTGGTCGGCCACCGATTTAGTGGGCTCGCCGATCTTAAGCGTCACCGGACCTTGCAATGCTTTCGGGAGTTTCGGAATATAATTCGAACGCACCCTCTGTAATGCACTCTTTTTCATGTACCTAACGTGTTAAGATTTTTCCTGTATTTCTAAATCAGGCTGCAAAGTTATAAAATAAATCCGTCATATACAAATAATCCGGTGAAATTCGTCTGGTTAACAGTCGATTTTACCCACTCACTATATCATTCAGGTCTTCGGCTTTACTTTAAATTTTCGCGCAGAAGTTTTCGGCGTGACGCTTCTCTTGCACTCGCAGAACTTGCGCAGAAATCATTGTATAAAACAGTAAACCCAAAGTCGGGGAACGGCCATCGTTGAACAGGGGTCGTCTGGCTTAGCGAGCATTGCATAAAGAGCAGATCGATAGCAGAAATACGCTGTGAAATGCCATAGTTTTCAGGTAGTTATTCACATCCAAAATTGAGTCATATAAAACACTCCAATCAGAGTGAAATGCCGATTCCGGCACCAGCGGTGCCGAACCAGTTGCCATGTTTCGTATGCTTTTGAATCCAGGTGGATGGATCGAACTGTACAGTGACTTGCACTTTCGCAGCGGTCTTTCGTCCGTCGCAGGTAGCTGGTTTCCACTTCGGCATTTTCTCGATAAGCCGCACCGCCTCTTCGGTGAACATCGGGTCAGAGAATTGCTTCACGGAGTAGTCCGTCACTTCCCCTTTTTCCGATATTGAGACCTCTAAAGTCACGCATCCCGATTTCCCGTCAGTGAGCGCCTGTTCAGGGTATTTCATCTTTTTGACAAACCACTGCTGTAATTTCTCGTCGCCACCTTTAAAATAAGGGTCTGTGCATTCGGCCATCATCGCGAATACTGTCATGGTAACCGTTAAGGTCAAAAACAGAAGCCGTTTCATAGCGCATCAGAGTTTGCCAAGCATCTTTTCAGCCTGAGTCAGATCCTCCGGGGTGTCGATGCCGATGGTGGGTGTCTCGGTAACGGCAACGCGAATCGAAAGGCCGTTTTGCAACCAGCGTAGTTGCTCGAGGCTCTCTGCATTTTCGAGCGACGCCTGTGGTGTTTGGGTAATCTGGCGCAGTGTCTCGCGACGGTAGGCATAGATTCCGACGTGTGCGTAAAAGTCTGTGGTTTTGAGCCATTCGGTGTGCTTTACGCCACGGACATAAGGGATGATACTGCGCGAGAAGTAGAGGGCGCGTCCGTTGTCGGCGAAGGTCACTTTCACGAGATTGGCATCGAACAGTGCCTCGAAACCGAGAGCCGGGTCGAAACGACGAGCCAGTGTGGCGATGTCGGTCTCCGGGTCGTTGAAGCAACCCATGAGTAATCTCAACTGTTCAGCGGCGATGAAGGGTTCGTCACCTTGCACATTGATGATAACGTCGGCGTTCGGAGCCGCTTTTCCTGCCGCTTCCGCCACGCGGTCGGTGCCGCTGCGGTGTTTGTCGGAGGTCATACACGCGCGGAATCCGTGCTGCTCTACGCAGTCGAAGATGCGGCTGTCATCGGTGGCTACCGCAACATCGGGGATAACTTCTGACACCCGGCGGCAAACGTGGATAATCATCGGGAAGCCGCCGAGAAGTGCGAGCGGCTTGCCGGGGAAACGTGACGAGGCATAACGCGCCGGTATGATAGCTGCGAATTTAGTCTTTTCCATTGGTTGTTGTCTCTTTTGTCTTTTGATTGTACTTGCGTATTGCGGCCAACGACTCCTTGGCCCAGCCTGGGACAATAATCGCGCCGATTATCAGGTAAATATAGTATGAAATCAGTCGCCAGAAGATGGCCAGTATAAGAACGAGTCCGGCCGAAGTGACCATGTCGCTGTAATATTCTGAAAAAATCCATTCGCTCAGCCCCGAGCCGCCCGGCGTGGGACTTACCATGAGCACTATCCAGATGACGAACTCCCTCGCAAAGATTACCCATTGGTGAGGGTCCGAGCCGGGTACGAAACCGAAGAAGAGGGCGTTGACCACCAGATAGCGTGAAATCCACGACAACGCCGTGCCGCCGAAGACTTCGAGCCAGAAACGGAACGGTTTGATTCTCAGTTGCACGGAGGTTGCTATCATATTGTCACTCAGTGTGATAGCCTTGCCGCTCCATCGGCGTAGGAATCGCCATTTGAATATCTTGGTAATCACCTTACGAATCCACAGCGGCTTCCATATAATGCCGGTGAAAAGGATAGCCGTCCAGATGAAAACCACGGCGTAGACAAGCCAGAACGTCAGCGTGATACCTTGCGCAAATACACCGCCGCCGGAGTCGAAAAGCTCAGCCGCGGGAGTGAAAAGCACGATTAGCGGGCAGAATACCACAAAGAAAAGCTCGTCGAGGAAGAGAGTGGTCATCATCAGCGTAGTGGCGCGGCCAAACTCTATTCCCTGCGTATTAAGAAAGACCATACCGAAGGTACTTCCGCCGACGGCCGACGGGGTGATGCACGACATGAACTCGCATAACATGTCTACCTTCCAAGCCTTTTTCCATGGCAGGTCGCGGTTTGTGAGCGTGCGGAAACGCCACGTCAGTCCGAAGTCGCGTCCGAGCATGAAGAGCACCCCGAAGATTATGCAAAGCATAGCCCGCGGTGTGAAATCTATAGAACTGAACACTTCGGAAAGATTCTCCTTCCGAGACTCGTCCCACAGCATCCATGCCACAACGCCCAATCCTATGACGACGGGGAGGACCACTTTCCACCATGAGAAGGGATTCGTTACTTCCTTAGCTGTTTCTGTGGCCATGATTGTACCTTTTTATTATTTCTAAGTAACGCTGCGACACCTCTTCCATGACATCGTCCCATGAACGGGTCAGCGTCTCGCGGGCTTTCATTCCGAGGGCGGCACAGACATCGCGGTTTTCGGTCAGATGCTTCACCACGGCTGCATATTGCTCCGGAGTGGCACTGGTCAGAAGACCGTTAACTCCATCGAGGATAACCTCCGAGGCTGTGCTTCCCGCCGGCAGGACAGACGGCGTGCCCATGGCGGCAGCTTCTCGAACTACGAGCGGCGCGTTGTCATAAAATGAGGGGAATAAGAAGACGTCGGCCGCGGTATAGTGTTTCGCCAATTGGTCTCGTGCGGTCACCACGCCGTGTATTGTACATTTCCCCTCAAGACCGTTCTCCTTGATATATTGTTCTAAGCGTGGCAGGGCATAACCCTGGCCGATGAAGTGCATACGGAAGTCAACACCTTGTCCCTTAAGGAGTTTTAGCGTTTGGGCCACTACCATAATTCCCTTTTCGAGGATATGCTGTCCCACGAACAGAAGGGAGATGACGCCATCGGGGATACCGAGTTCCCGGCGTGCGGCGTGTTTAGCCATGGGGAGTTCCTCGGGAGAGTAGAGGGAAGCCATGTCGTTGCCGTTTTCCACTACAGTCAGTTTGCCGCTGTAGCCATATTCTCGCACTGTTTCCTCGACCGCAGCCTGTGGAATCCACACATGGTCGCAGCCGTTAAAAAAGTCCAGAATACGCCGCATGATGATATTTACCATCCATGGTGTGTTCTGGAAGGAATGCTCCAGGTCATTGCGGAATTTGCTGTGGAAAGTGGCAATTAGCGGAATGCGCTGCTTGCGGGCGGCATAAGCGCCGAGTCGGCCTGAGGAAAAGGGACAATGGCAGTGCACGAGTCGCATCGGGGTGTGGCGCAACAGCCTCCATATCTTGAAGTCGAACTTCGGGTAACCGTAGCGGTATGGCTTACGGTTAGCTATCGGGAGCGAGAAGTAACGGAGCACGGGGTAGGGCGTCTCGACGGCGACAGGATTTCGCGGCGTGACGACACAAGGCCGCTCCCCCTCCGACGAAAGCCACCGGGCATAATTCTGGACAGCAAGGCTCACCCCATCGATGATGGGAGGGAAACTATCGTTAAAAATGCCTGTAAAAGGCTGCATACCATCTTTCATCCTAACAAACCAAGAAGGTGGCGGAGAGCATATCAGTGGAGAGGCAATGATAATACAAAATTACTCAATAAAACCGAAACAGCCAAACCTCCGATAGAAAATCAGTTGTTATTACCTCGGAAATTTCCGTAATTCCGGCATTTATGACGTTAGTCTCCCGTTGAACGCAGGTGTAATAATACCGTGCCAAGAAAGAAAAAGCCAGAGGGAAAATCCATCTGGCTTTTTTGAGGTTCCAACCAGATTCGAACTGGTGTAAACGGTTTTGCAGACCGGTACCTAACCACTCGGACATGGAACCTTGTTGTATGTTGACCGGGGTTTAACCCCTTTTGCGATGCAAAGTTACTGCTTTTTATCGGACTGTGCAAATTTTTAAGTCATTATTTTTTAACTTTTTTCTTATACTGCTTATTCTTAATGGATTATACCCGAAAAGAAACCGGTCCCGCTATCGTCGCAGCGAGGCCGGTTTCGGATATGTGGTAAGTGGAATTGCGTTTATTTGCGCAGGAACTTGTGGTTGCCCCAGATGTAGAGACCGGCGGGAAGTTGCTTCAGCGCGTTGAAATCTGCATCTTTGAGCACAAGGATACCGTTGAGGTCGTAGACATCGGCTGTTTCGTTGATGTCGATTACATCCTCGATACCGCTGAGGTCTTTGCCGATGAGGAGTTTGCCACGGCTATCACCAAGAGCGGGGAGGGTATATTTACCGTCGGTGAGTTGGGTGTAGCTAAACGAGCCGTCGCTCAGGGAGCATGCTACGTCAATGCGGTCGCTGCCTGTAATGACGAGTTCCGGGGTTTCGGTGCGGTTCACGTAGTATGGAGCGTAAATTTCCTTTGTCTCTGCATCGATGGCAGCTTCGGGACCGCTGACTTTCAGTCCGTCGCGGATGTCGACTTCCCAATTGGGGAAGCTGATTTCTTCCCATCCTTCTGCACGTGCGTAAAGGTTTGCGCTGTTGTCGGGAACTGAAATTTCGAGCGAATTGGTATTCTTGGGCATAACCATCTTGCCGAGTGCGGGAGGAACGTTAGCCTTGAAGGTAATCTTCGAGAGGTTGTCGGCGCGATAGAAGGCCCCGTCGCTGATTGCGGTCACAGTTGCAGGGATAGTGAGTTCGGTCACACGGTCTGCGGTGGCGAAGGGAACGCCGTCGAGTGTGGAGGGCATCGAGTAGCCATCTACCGACGAGGGAATTTCGATAGAGCCGGCATAGTGGCCGTTGCGGGGTGCGGTAAGGCGAGCCTGTTTGCCCTGTTCGTCGGTGATGAGGTAAGCGAGCTGAGCTGTTTCATCCTCTGCGTATTTCACTATAGTGACGGGAATGTCGCGTGAGACTATGTCGCCCGCAGGAGTGTCGAGATGCCATACATATTCTCCCGGCTCAACGTTCTTGAAGGGAGCGGAGGAGAGGAGGAACTGGGTGCCTTGTCCGGCCGAAAGGCTCACATTGCCTGTAGTGAAAGAGGTTACTTTCTCAAAAGTACCGTTGTTGTCGCGCATGAGGTTGAATACGAGCGGCGTAGAGAAATCCTCGCTTTTACGGTTGTTAATGGAGATTGTGATTTCATCGTCAATCGAAGTATCGAGGATACGAGGTGTGATATTGGATACATTAAACGTCTGGCCAAGCTGACGTTCTGAACCGTCTTTCACGACAATCTGCATGGGTGCGCACACGAGTTCCACATTCTTTGTATTGACTTTAAGCGATACCTTATAGATACCGGCTTTTGGCAGTGAAGTGCTGGCAAGCTCTATCTTCTGCGAGCGTCCGCCGGGGATATAAGCGACTTTCGACATTCTCAGCACACCGGCTGCGCCGTCGGCACGTGTTGCCGTAATGGATATTGTTCCGTACCAGTCGCTAAGGCCTACATTAGCAACGGTCAGGCTGCCTGAACAGGTGCTGGTGGCGAAATTGTTGTCGAATCCACTGACGCCGGTCACTACCAGAGTGGCTTCTTCATCTAATTGCTGGGCTTCGCCATAAGTCAAAGCGCCCTGGGTGACGGTCAAGGGCACATAAGTGGGATAGCCGTCCATGCTTGCGATTTTCTTGAACGGACCGGTCAGATCGTTTCTGTTGGCAAGATAAACTTTATATTTGCCATCGGGAAGTTGCGGGTCGTAGTATTCTACCGACTGGAAACCGTAACCGGGATTCAGTTCGCCCGAAAATTGGTCCTCAGGAGTATTCCATCCCATGACATAAGTGATGTCTTCGGGATTGTTAATGTTCTCGAAAGCCACAGCTACCTGTATCTCTTGTTTTACACCTGTGGGGTTATAGAGTAGGCCGTTGTTGACCTGAAGGGAAGATGCCTCTTTTTCTTCATTATATGAATAAAGGAGATATGTCTGGATAAGGAGGTAGTTGTCAGTAGGAGTATCGGCAACACCTTTGGGAGTAAGATTAATAATGGCCGACTGGTTGCTGTTATAACCTCCTTCGTAACTACCGATACCACCTGCCGCAGGGTTAAGGCTGTACAGCAGGAAGTAACCGTCCTGATAGCCGCCCCAGCCCCAATTGAAATGGAAATAACCGTTTCCGGCATATCCGTCGGTGACGAAACAGTGGCCTCCGGCAGAAGATGCGCCGCACATAAGGACAGGGCGGTTCTGTGCCAGTTCGCCGTAAACCATATCTTCCCATTCGTTGAGCGTCATATAATCGCGGTAGCGGATTCCTGTGCCAGGGTTGTATTTCAGATAGTTTATAAGGCCGGCGTGCATGTTCATGTCAGCAGCGCCGCTGCCGTAGGGAGAGTAGTTCATATAGACGGCACGCCCGCAGACAGCCATAAGTTCAGCTACAGCCTTGGCCTGTTCCGGAGTATACTCTGACGCCGCATAGTCATCGAGCATCTGGGTGTAGTCGAGCGGATGATTTTTGAAGCGATACCAGATGTTATCGTTTTCCCGGCACTGAACGGCACCTTCGCCTACATCGGGCCACTTGTTATAGTTCAGCACCTGCGCCATGGCAGTGGCTACACAACCCGTCACTGAAACTTGGCCTCCGACTTTCGGACACAGATTGTTGTATGGCGCGTCCTGGTTCCATCTGGTGGTCATCATGGGATCTATCACCTGGCGTTCGTCTTTCTCAATGACGCGGGCTTTGCCGCCGTGGGTGTAGTACCAGGAGATTTCGCGCTGTGTTTCTTCAAGCCAGTATTTGAAGTTTGGAGCAATGTTGGCGGGGTCGTATTCCCCGTCGAGGGTATACCCAAGGATAGCGGGCAACTCGTCGTCGCCGCTGACGATGGTAAAGCCAGCGCCGTTCCCGTTATTGAAGAGGTACAGTACCGGTTCACCATTGACTGAAGGAGCGTACGCGGCCTTTTTCCCTACGGACGGCGCTTTCATATATTTCGAGGCATTCTGCCCGGTAAACTGGCGGGCGATACCGGCGGCCTCCTTTTCGGAGATGCGTTTGGCGCCGGCGGGAAATACATACCCCGTCACTCCTACTGCCGTTGCTATTAAAGCAAGGTGCAAGAATTTTTTTGACATTTCAGGTATCATTGATTTTGTTAGTTTAGCTAAGCCGGAAAAACACGGCAAATTTTATAGTTGCAAAGTTAATTATAAATTTCGGGATTCCAAGTATCCTCTTGACTGAAATCTTTACCATTTTTACCTTTTTGCAAAAAAATATTGGCCGTCACTCGTAAAGATAGGAGTGACGGCCATTGTTGACGGGTATTTTTCAAGTCAAATCAATGAACGGGGAGGTGGTTTACTTCTTGATGTATTTCACCTTTCCCCATATATAGATGCCGGCTGGAAGCGAGCGAAGGGCGGATGCATCTGCATTCTCTAACACCTTGATGCCGTCTACGGTATAGACATCGGCAGTAGCGGGAGTGCCGGCTATCTCTGTTATTCCGGAGAGGTCTTTGGCTATAGTTACTGTGCCGAACTTGGTTCCGGGTGCCGGTAGAGTGAAGTTTCCATCGGTGACATCTGTAACGGTGAAAGTGCCGTCGTTCATCCATACGCCTACCTGGCACTGACCGCCCTCGATGGAGAGAGGCAGAGCCTCGCCGCTGTTAACATAATACCGGGCCGGGTAATTCTCTTCGCCACGGACCATGACCTTGAGGCCGTCTTTGGCACTGATAACCCAGTAGGGGAAGTCGATAACCTCCCAACCTGCGGCGCTGGCATATATATTGGCGTCGGGGACGGAGATACCTTCGGCGGTCATTCCTTCGGGGAATACGAGGCGTCCGAGCTTCGGTGCTTCAGCGCCGGTGAAAGTTACCTTCTCGAGGCTTTCGGCCTGGTAGAAGGCACCGTTGCCCACGGCTTTCAGATTCTGCGGAAGCACTATTTCTTTCACGTTCTGCGAGAAGGTGAAAGTGCTACCGTCAAGTGTCGTAGACAGCTTGTAGCCGTTGCTCAGGCTCTCAGGGATGGTAACCGTGCCGGCATAAGTCCCGTCAAGCGGTGAAGCTACTCGGGCAGTCTTTTCGCGGGCGCTGAGTTCCTGGTAAGCTATCTGCTTTTCGCGGTCCTCGGCTGTGCGGAAGAAGTGTACCGGAATGTTGAACGACATTGCTTTGCCTTCAGCGTTCTGTATCTGCCAGAAGTATTCTCCCGGCTCTACATACCGCGCTATGTCACCCATGGTGATGGCGCCTTCTGTACCACGGTTCGCGGGGATGGAAATCTGCGGACTCTTGGCCGTTATAACTGTCTCAGTTTCGTCGCCGTTGATGCGCACGAGGTTGATTGTCATAACCACGTTCACGTCCTTGTCAGAGGCATTGTCGAGCACGAATGTGGGGGAAACTGTCTTAGAGAGGTCGTAGTATTCGGGAGTAACGGCGAGGCATGCGTAATTGGTTTCGATAGCGCGGTTGCCCTTGGCGTCCATCTGGAAATGGTAGGCGTCGTCACAGACGATGTGCACCGATTCGTCATCAGAAGAGATAGTCATCGTGTAATTGCCGTCGATAGGCTGCACATCGCCGTCAAATTCCACATTCTGGAAACCGCCTGCGGGGACAGAGGCGGTGCCTGTGATGTCGAACGTATATTGCGGGTCATCGTCGAGGGTGATAGTCAGTTTGAGGGGTCCGTAGAAATCTATGTCTCCGACGTTGGCTATCGAGAGGTTGGCCGAAGGGATTGCGCCGTAAGGCGTATGGTCAAGACCTTCCACGCGAGTAATAATAAGGTGTTTCTCGCCCGGTTTGTAGCCGTCGTTGTTATAAGTGATTGTACCGTTGGCCACGGTGGCTGTAATATAATCCGCGTACTCGTACGGCACTCCGATAGGCCGGTAATCGTTCTCGGTTGCCGGGGTATAGACTGCGTAGACCTTATAGTCGCCGTCAGGGAGAGTAGGGTTGTTGTAATAGATGGCACGGAAACCTCCGTTCACTTGGAATGTTAGCGGTTGCGGAGAGGTGAGCACGCGCTCGCCGCCGGCCATAGGCTCGAAGGCCACTGCCACATTCACGTTCTGGATGAATCCTAGTGGATTGTAAAACATCGGCTGGTCTATCATGCCGTCCACACGGAGTTCCTCGTCGCCATAGGTCTCGTTTCTCTCATGGACAAAGGGACCCGAAGCCACGATGAGCGACTGCGTCGGAGTGTCCCCTTCGCCGGCTTTCTTAAGGTCGGTGATGATAGTCTGCAGGGAGTTGTACCCTCCCTCGTAGCTTCCTATGCCTCCGGCTGCCGGGTCGAGGCAGTAGAGCAGGAAGTATCCGTCCTGCGAGCCGCCCCAGCCCCAGTTGAGATGGAAATATCCATCGCCGCGATATCCGTCTACCACGAAGCAGTGGCCTCCCAGGAGCGATGAGCCGCACATGATGACGGGCCCGTTCTCTTTGAGCTCGTTCAGTACTGCGGCATCCCATTCCTTCTGGCTCATGAAGTCGCGGAGCAGAAGTTTAGTGCCGGGGTTATAGCGCAGGTAGTTGATAAGGCCGTACTGCATGTTCCAGTCCGAGGCCCCGCTCTCCACGGCAGAATAGACCATCTTGGAGGCACGCCCGCAGGCCAGCATCAGCGTAGCCACGGCGTTTGCCTGCTCCGGGGTGTAATTGCCGTCGGAGTAAGCGTCGAGCATATTGGGATAGTCGAAGGTGGTTTCAGAGAAGTCGAAAGTTTGCGTGGCGCCTCCGTTTTCGCGGAAGCTGATACTCCCCTCCCCGCGGTCGGGCCACTGATGGTAGTTCAGCACCTGAGCCATGGCCGTGGCCACACAGCCGGTGTAGGAGGGGCGGTGATAGGTCTGGTCAATGGGGCAAAGGTTATTATAGGGAGCATCCTGGTTCCATTTGGTTGAGAGCAGCGGACCGATGCTTGAGGCGTTGTCCTGCTCTATGACGCGGGTACGTCCTCCGTGTCTGTAATACCAGGAGATTTCCCTCTGGTAGCTTTCCAGCCAATAGCGGAAGTTGGGGTTTAGGTTTTCGGTGTCGAAGTTTCCGGAGAAGGAGTAGCCGAGCACGGCGGGGAGACAGTCGTCGCCGCTGACGATGGTATAGCCGTTGCTATTGCCGTTGTTGAAAACGTAGAGGAGTGGTTCGCCATCGGACAGTGGGGCATAAACAGCTTTCTTGGGGACGGCCGGAGCTTTCTTGAAGTGCGAGACATTGGCAGTGGCGAATTGGCGTGCCACACCGGCAGCCTGACTTTCGCTTATGCGCTTGGCGTCGGCCGACAACACGCCCACGGCTGTAATGGCTAATGTTGTGATAAGTAGAGCTTTATTCATTTTAAACGGATAAGATTTGATTTATCAGGTGTGATAAATTGAATTGAAGTAAGATTCCGCAAATTTATAATCTAATTCCATTTTATGCAAATCTGAATTGTTAAAAATTATTACATTTTGGCTGTTCTCGGAAAATGTGTTAAATTTGCCCTCTCAAAACTGAAAACGAAGTGATTTTATCAGATAATTCCAAACTTCTGGACAACGCCGTCCAGCAACTCTCGCGGCTTCCGGGAGTAGGGGAGAAGTCGGCGCAACGCCTTGCCCTACACTTGCTCCGCCAACCCGCTGACGTCGCAGTAGCCCTCGGCCGTTCGCTTATAGAACTGCGCGAAGGGGTGAAATACTGCCGCCGCTGTCATAATATCTGCGACACGGAACTCTGCGCCGTATGCGCCGACACTCGCCGCGACGCCTCTACGATTTGCGTGGTGGAAACCGTCAAGGACGTAATAACTCTCGAAGGGACAAACGAATATCACGGCCTATACCATGTCCTTGGTGGCGTCATCTCGCCGGTCGACGGCATTGGTCCCTCGGATATTGAAATAGACTCCCTTGTAGAGCGTGTGAAGAACGGGGATGTCAAAGAAGTAATCCTCGCGCTCAGCGCCACCATGGAGGGCGACACCACCGACTATTACATCTTCCGCCGACTCGCCGACACCGGTGTCAAGCTCTCGATACTTGCCCGCGGGGTAAGCGTGGGAGGGGAGCTGGAATACACCGACGCGCTTACCCTCGGTCGTTCCCTGCTACAAAGGATTCCTTACGAAAACTCCGTGTCGAGATGATAAGGAAGAATAGCGAGAAGAGGTACGCGCTGCGTGCCCTGGAGCCGGAGGATGTAGACTTTATGTTTCTCTGCGAGACAGACCGCAACGCCTTCGCCCAGTCTGATTACATAGCCCCGCTGTCGCGTCGTATGCTCAGCGACTACGCCCTCGGCTACGATGCCGACCCATTCCATGCCGGCCAGCTACGCCTTGTGATAGAGGAGACAAAAACCCGCCTGCCGGTAGGGCTCGCCGACCTCTACAACATCTCGGCCCACGACGCCACGGCAATGGCCGGAATCATAGTACATCCCGGCAAACGCCGGCAGGGGATCGCTACCGAAGCTCTCGCCCAGCTTGCCCTTTTCTGCCGATGCACGTTGCATCTCGAAATTCTCGCAGCCATCGTGGACGTCACCAACACGGCGAGCCTGCGCCTCTTCGATAAGTCCGGTTTCACCCGCGCCGCGGTCATTCCACACTGGCGACGACTCGGTGACCGCCGCAACGATGTCATTTTCTATTCTCTCGACCTCAGGCAATAATAATTCATCTGCGGCGTTATAGAATTGATGAAAACACTGAGAGCCGTCTTCGCCATTTGCATCCTGCTCTTCACGGCAGCCACCGCGCATAGCGCCGATGTCAGGATTTCCGGTAAGGTTACTGACAACGACGCTAAACCAGTCGAGTTCGCTTCCGTGCGCATAGCCGGTACCGCTATCGGCACCAACACCGACCTCAAGGGTGACTATCAGCTAAATGTAGCGAAGGCCGACACTATAGAAGTGGTATTCAGCTGCCTCGGCTTCCGGACCGTCACACGCAAGCTCATCGACGCACAGGGCGACATTACGCTGAACGTCACGCTGCGCAACGATGAAACACTGCTCGACGAAGTAGAGGTCATAGGTTTCAAGAACACCATCAACGGTATGCAGACCGTTGACCCGACAACCATCAAAACATCGCCCGATGTCTCAGGCGGTTCCGTAGAGGCCATGATTTCCACCATGGGAGGCGTCAGCCAGAAGAACGAGATGAGCTCACAATACTCCGTGCGCGGAGGCTCCTTCGACGAGAACTCAGTCTATATCAATGGTGTGGAAATCTACCGTCCGCAGCTTATGCGTTCCGGCGAACAGGAGGGACTCTCTATCATCAACCCCGACATGGTAGGCTCCGTACGCTTCTCCACGGGCGGTTTCCCGGCACGCTATGGCGATAAAATGTCGTCGGCGCTCGACATCACCTACCGTGAACCCGAGGCGTTCCAAGGCTCCGTATCGGCATCTCTGATGGGCGGCTCGCTGAGTCTCGGCACCAACTCCGGTAAATTCTCCCAACTCCACGGCGTCCGCCTCAAGAAGAACAATTCGCTGCTATCCTCGCTCGAGACGCGCGGCGAGTACGACCCGCTATACTTCGATTACCAGACCAACATGACCTTCAAGGCTTCCGAAAAGTTCTCCATCAATTTCCTCGGTAACATAGCCCTGAACAACTATAAGTTCAAGCCGGCCGACCGCGAGACGAGCTTCGGCACAATGTCTGACGTCAAGCAGTTTAAGGTCTACTTCGACGGCCGCGAGAACGACAAATTCCAGACGTGGCTCGGCGCCCTCAACTTCACGTACCGCCATTCACGCAACACAGATTTCCAGTTCGCGCTCTCTGGATTCATCACCGACGAGTACGTGAGCTACGACATCTCCGGCGAATACTGGCTCAACGAGGCCGGCACTGGCGGAGCGGAAGGCGTGGGAGGCGAACTCGGCGTGGGCAAGTATATGGAACACTCACGCAACCGCCTGAAAGCAAGTGTGGTACAGGCCATGCTTAAAGGCAATACCGCGTGGCGCGCCGGTCAGCTTTCATACGGCCTCAGCTGGCAGCACGAATCCTTCCGCGACCGTACGCGCGAATGGGAATGGCGCGACTCCTCGGGCTATTCCCTTCCTACCGCCCCCGATGCCGTGCGCCTAATCTACAACCTCGCCTCGCGTCAGGACGTTTCGGCTAACCGCCTCGCTCTTTACGTGGAAAACTCCTTTTACTGGAACACCGACAAGGCTTTCATGACCCTCAACGCCGGCCTTCGAGGCTCTTACTGGGACTACAACAAGGAGTTCCTCTTCTCGCCGCGTGTCAACTTCACTTTCATCCCCGTGGACCACAACCAGTGGAACTACCGCGCCGCCTTAGGCCTGTATTACCAGTCACCGTTCTATAAGGAATACCGCCGGGCGGTGGTCGACGAATCGGGCAACGGAGTAGTGGAACTCAACAATAGAATAAAGTCGCCGCGCAGCATACAGTTCCTCCTTGCCGCCGACTACACTTTCCGCGCCATGAACCGTCCCTTCAAGCTCACCGCCGAGGCTTACTACAAGAATCTGGCTAACCTCATCTCTTACGAATACGACAATCTGAAAGTCTCATACAGCGGCGTCAACGACTCCAAAGGGTACATCATGGGCCTTGACTTGCGCTTCTTCGGGCAATTCGTGCCCGGCAGCGACTCGTGGGTGTCATTCTCGCTGATGAAGACGCAGCAGACCCTCAATGGCGTGAAATGCCCGCTCCCCGGCGACCAGCGCTATGCCTTCACCCTCTTCTTCAACGACTACTTCCCTAAGTTCCCGAAGCTGAAATTCTCGCTCCGGGGCGTCTTCAGCGACGGCCTGACGATGACGGCTCCGCGCGTCACGCGTGACGTATCGTGGTTCCGAGCACCGGCTTACAAACGTGTCGACATCGGCTTCAGCTACCAGCTTGTGGGCGCTCCTGCCCAGGACGGCGTGCGTCCCTACGATTGGCGCCGGCACTTCAAGAATATCTCCATCGGACTCGATGTCTTCAACCTCTTTGACATCTCTAACGTCAGCAGCTACTATTGGGTTACGGACGTTAACGACATACAGTATGCCGTGCCAAACTACCTTACACGTCGCCAGTTCAACGTGCGCCTTATGGTAGAGTTCTAAGTTTGGAACCCGTCCGGTTTCACCTTCAGGAATCGCTTTTATGCTTATTCTCCGCTTTATTTCCCCGCTATTTCCTAAAAAGATTTTGCTATGCAGAAACTTTTTATTAACTTTGCGCGAAATACCATCCGGCATAACTTATTATGAAATTTAAATTTTTTTCAGTCGCTCTCCCCGCAGCCGCTCTCGCTGCCTCAATCACGGTTGCAGCGCAGGACGCCGACCTCAAGACTATCAATATTCAAGGAAAAGAGTATTATTCCTACACCATAAAGAAAGGAGACTCCGTCTACGGCATCTGTAAAAAATTCGGTTGGGACGAATCTCTATTGCAGCAATGCAACGTCGGCCTTGACAAGAAGATGAACAAAGGTCGCACGCTCTACTATCCCGTCTCAGGCAAGCCCATCGCGCAGACCGAAGTTTCTGTCCCGCAGAAATTCCGCGTCGACGTCAACCCGCAGCCCGTCACTCACACCGTCACACGCGGCGAGACAGTCTACTCCATCGCCTCGCTTTATGGCATCCCCGTAGACTGCATCTACGACAACAACCCCGGCTCTCGCAACGGCATCCGTACAGGACAGACACTCACCATCATACAGCCCGCAAAAGGGGCGAACGCCACCTCTCCTTTCTACTATTCGATAGCTTCCGGCGACAACCTTACCGCCATTGCCGACAAGTTCAACGCATCGGTAGAGAGCATCGTCCGACTCAATCCCGGCCTAAACGCCAAAGACCTTCAGGTTGGACAGACAATCAAGATACAGCCCAACACTCGCCCCTCAAAGATGGTAAGTTCCTCGAACGAAATCAACTCCGTAACCGCCTTCACTCCTTATAAAGTGGGGAAAGACGACTCATGGGAAACCATCGCACGCAAGAGCAACCTCCCCGTGCAGGACGTCAAGAACGTCAACAGTTCGCAGACTCTTCCCGAAAAGGGTGAATGGATTGTAGTGCCTCAGACCGAACGCAAGACCGTAACACAAATAACCGAAGTTATAGACAGCACCGACAACACCCCGGTGGCACAGCACGACATCTACCGACGAGTGCACAACGTCAGCGAAACGAACCAGGTGAACCTCACGGTAGTACTTGAGAAACCCTCTTCGAAGAGCAACACCGACTTCCTGCGCGGCTTCCTCCTGGGGCTCGACAAGATGAAACGAGACGGCTACAAGGTGGACATGCACGTCATCGACGCCTCGCAAGCAGGCGCGAAACTCGCCGGCGACTCCATCCTCAACGCTTCGAATCTCATCATCGGTGTCTATGACAGCGACTTCCCCGAGGCCCTCTCCAAAGTAGGGGACCGCACCGGAGCCGAAGTAGTGAACGTATTCGATACCAAGAGCAACATATATAAGACAAGCCCCTCCACTATTCAGATTCTTCAGCCTCTTGACTATTTCAACGACCTTTCGGCTTCCGCCATTGCCGCCAGCGCCGCGGGACGCAAGCTCTTCCTCGTTGGAGAAATTGACGAAAACGACAAACTCGCCGAAAAGCTCATGGAGCAATTCCCCTCAGGCGACGTGGCCCGTATGTCGCTGGAAGAGTTCAATGCATTTCCCTTCAATACCGTTGACCGATACATCGTATACGGCTATCCTTCCAAAAAAGCCGGCATAGAAGAAGTGCTCACCGCCATTGCAGAGAAAAAGGAGCAGGGCTACGACATAATTACAGTAGCCCGGCCTGTCTGGGTAGCGCACATGGAAAGCCTCGCCGATCTCTACGGACGCACCAACGTTATTATTCCCTCACGCTTCTTCTGCAATCCAAAAGCTGCGGGAACTCGCGATTTCGAACAGAAATTCAACGCCACATATCACCGCCAGCCCGTAAATTCATTCCCGCAATACGCAATGATGGGATACGATATAGCCAACTATTTTATACCCACGACGGCTACCAACGGAGGCGACTACAACATTGGTCTCGTAGACCGTCCGGGACTGCAGAACGACATCGACATACAGCGACTCAATACATGGAGCGGTTTCATCAACGAAACCTCATACCTAATACGCTGCCTCCCCGAAGGAGTAGTTGAGAAAATCGAAATCAAATAAACCGGAACAGACACTTCCCCGAACAGCGATGAAGAAAATTCCCGCAAAACTGATAACGGCAGTGGTGGCCATCCTCTTGGCCACCATTGCCGTCAATGCCCAGAGCCACTACCGCGCAAACCTCACCGTAGGGGTGAAAGCAGGCGCCGACATCTCCCGAATGTTCTTTAACCCCGGTGTGAACCAGGGAATAAAGGCCGGAGCCACCGCCGGTGTGACTTTCCGCTATGTCGAGGAGGAACATTTCGGCCTCATCGCCGAGCTAAACTGGGTGCAGCGTGGTTGGAAAGAAAACTTCGACGGCGCCCCGTACAGCTATTCGCGAACTCTCAACTATCTCCAGCTCCCCATCCTCGCCCATATATACTTCGGGCGTCGCGGACGATTCTTCTTCAACGCCGGACCCGAAATCGGCGTCCTGCTCGCCGAATCTACCTCGGCCAACTTCAATCCCGCCGAAATGGCCTCGTTGCCCGATTTCCCGAACACGAACCGCATGAACGTGCAAATGACCCTTAAGGCCAAGCACCACTTCGACTATGGCATATCGGCGGGTCTTGGAGCCGAGTTCAACGTAACGAACAAACACGCCATAGCCTTCGAGGCGCGCTTCTACTACGGACTTGGCAACCTCTTCAGCAGCGAACGCACCGCCCCCTTCAGCGGTTCCAACTCTATGGCCGTCTCTGCCACCTTAGGCTACCTCTTCCGCCTCCGCTAAGGAAGTGTAGGGAGAAGACTTTCCAGACCTCCCGGAAGCCGGGGTCACGAAGTCCAATATCCAAATAAAGCCGCTGTGCGACTTCTGCCCAAGCCTATACGCTTTTTGTAAACGTGAGTAGTTCTGTGGGGAGGAATCGCCCACTCAAAAAAGTCTTTATCAGTGCCAGGCAAACCGCCCCCATTAATCCGTATTAACATTTTTTACTAATTTTTACATTTGCGTCCGATTCTCCCGTAAGCAAACGTTTTACTGCTGTAAAATATGTTATATAACATGATTTTACAAGCATTGTTTACGCGCTATTTAGGTAGTTTGCGCTCTCTTTTGTAACTTTGCAGCGTTTTTACTATGGCACCAGATTCGCGGCAGAGGCCGCCACGGAGTTGCCTACCTCCGAAATTCGGAGGGTTTCCCTGTTTTCATTTCCCACAGTCGGCGTGAAGCCGCACAAATTTATGAAAGCATTTACATATACAGGAAGCGAGTTGTCGGTCGGGCTGCTTATTTCGCCTTCCATGGAAAGCAGGGGAATCTAAGTGTAATTCAAATTATCGAAAAGTGAAACATCTCTTAGTTATCGGAGGCGTGATACTCGGGATATTCCTGATGTCATCGGCCTCAAGCCGTACAATGACTCCCGTAGTCGGCGAGGACGCACCCGCTCTCCTCCTCAACTCAGCCGACGATACCACACTCTCTCTTGACCAACTGAAAGGACAATACGTAGTCCTGAACTTTTGGAGCAAATCGCAACCGCTTACCCGCGTAGCGAACCACACTTACAACGTAGCGGCCGCCAAAGCCGGAATCAGATACATCTCCGTATGTCTTGACAACGAAGATGAGCGACTCTCCATGATGATCAACGCCGAAGACGGCAACGACACTGCCACCCAGTACGTCCGCTCGCAGCTCGACCGCTCCACCGCCGCCGAATGGACGCAGACGCCCGCCACGTGGCTAATCTCCCCCGCAGGAAAAATAATAGCCCAAAATCCCACTCCCGCAACCCTCCAAGTCCTGTAAAAGCCAGCCTCAAGCGAAGCTGAGAATTTGGAGCGCAAGTCTCAATCTGCGGAGTAGGTACACGCCATGGCGCTTCCGACAAAGCACCGCCAATAACATCCCCGACCAGTTCTCTTACACTTATCCTGATTATACATATCAATCTTGATTAATCGAGATATTGCTGCTTTACGCGCCCGCATCCACAACGGTGCGCACCCCTTCAACACGATGGTGCGTATTCCCAATTACGATTCTAATTGCAGCAGGCGCGTGGTTTGTAGAGTGTAGACCTGAAGACCGTAAGTTTTAAAACTTTCTCTACGCTCTGCTACGCCTATACCTCTATCTTATCTATCGGAAAGATTGTTAGTAACGCGAGTTCGGGATAAGCGGTAGCCCAAGAAAGTTGAATCGGCAGCTTTAAAAAGTTGCCGATTCTTTTGGTAATATCGCTGAT